>OJJT01000003.1_pt1 | contig 311856 bp, 255 predicted proteins | sample 1596281 | NCBI WGS metagenome assembly OJJT01 (sample SAMEA4350145, study PRJEB24818) | metagenome | biome: human; feature: gut; material: faeces | place: Denmark | collected 2013-09
GTACGACATACAGTCACGATGATCTACTCTTTTTTTTTTTTTTAATGCTACCGCGACCACCGAGATCTACACCTCTCTATTCGTCGGCAGCGTCAGATGTGTATAAGAGACAGGGACATAGGCACGGAATCCGGAAGGGTTATAACCGGGCAGCTGCACCAGCTGCGCTTTTGATACTATAAAACCATAGATTTCCGAGTTTTCCACATTCGCAAGATCCATCAGCCCGGAAATCCTGTACTCCCCCGGGAAGCTTTCTGTCCCTAAGGCTATGCAGTCTCCGATCCCGGCCTCCGGGGCAAATTTCTTAAGCCAGTTCCTGCTTACCATGATCTCATTGGCTTCTTCCGGCAGTTCCCCGTCAACGATTTCCATCTGGTTCCGCCCTGTATACATCATGGTTTCATCCGCATAAATAAAAGAGCCCTTGAACCCCTGTACGGATTGTTCCTCTCCAATCAGATAATATTCCCCCGCCCGCTCAATTCCGGGCTGTTCTTTCAGAGCCTCCATATCCGTTTCCGTCAGATTACTGTATACCGCTTCATAGGTATCCGAAATCTGATTGTTCTGCATCTGTACCAGGGAAACCGCCGTACTTCCGGCAAAGCTGATGAGAAAAGCCGCCAGGGCAACCGATATCACCACCATGGCGTTGCGGCGTCTTTCACTTTGCATACTGCGCTTTGCCAGCCGTTTTACAAAGGCTTCGGTATTGTTTTCAAAAGGCCGGATCATATGTTTTACCTCCATCATTCTGTAATCAGGACATTTTCAGGCCCTGCAATACCTCCTGCAGGGCCATCGCCTGTTGATGGAATTATTGTAAAACAAAAAGGTTACAGAAATGTCCGTAAAACAAATCAAAGGCCGCCCGGCAGGCATCGTCTACTTCTATCTCCCGTGGCGCGGGCAGAAGTCTGTGGAGCTGGGGTACTGGCTTGGAAAGCAGTACTGGGGACAGGGAATCGCCACCCGCGCCGCAAAGCAGCTTTGCGACTACGCCTTTTGCACCCTGGACATCAACCGTATCTGCGCCAGCGCCCTGGAAGCCAATACAGGCTCCTGGCGTGTCATGGAAAAGCTGGGGATGCGCCGGGAGGGCCGGTTTGTAAAGGCAATCTACCAGGACGGCGCGTTCTTTGACGACCTTTATTATGCGGTTCTCCGGGAGGAATACCGCCTGACATAAGCTCCCTTCATCCTTCCTCCAACGCAAGATAATGCATATAAGCATCAACAAATTCCGCATATTTCGTTTTGGATAGAATCAGGCTGCTGCCATTGGTAAGCTTAATTGATTCTCTGTCGTAGCTCCTGATTTTATCCAGATTTACCAGGTATCCCCTATGACAGCGGAAAAAAGCGCTTCCCAGGAGCTTTTCCAGCTCCGCCATCGTGTAATAAATTTCAAAATGCTCATTTTCCATATTGATAATGACTTTTCGCAGGTTGCTCTCCACGAAATAAATATCACTGGGATAAAGGCGCAGATGATTATTTTTTGTATGGAAAAGGATAGCTTCCTCTTTTTCCTGTTTCGTATATTTTTCTGCTGCAAGCTTCAGGACCTTTGCGAATTTTTCCTCATCCAGAGGCTTCAGCAGATAATGGAAGGGAAATAAATCCAGCGCTTCAAATACATAATCATCATAGGCTGTAATGAAAATCACGGAAGGCCGGACGGGAGATTTTTCCCGGTCCCTGCTTTGCAGCCGTTTGATCACATCTAAGCCATCCATTTCCTCCATCCGCACATCCATCAATATAATTTCAAAACCTCCGTTACCGCTTAACAGCTCCACACCGCTTTTATACTCCGTAACCTCCGCTTCCGGCAGGATTTTCTTACATAAAGCAGCGAGGCTGGACAGCATATGGGGATCATCATCACAAATAGCAATCCGCAGCATAATCATTCTCCTGTTCCCTTGTTCAGACTGTGTAACCGTTCCGTTTTTAATCATATCCCTGCAAAAATTCAGTAAAAACCGCCTTCAGCAATGGATTTTTGCACCCCTGAATCACTTTTTCCGGTCTGTGCGGCAAAAGCGCAGGCCTGATTGGATAGTTACAAATTGCTACGATTTTACCATAATCCTGACCAGGGCGCAAAGAATATGTAATGAATCGCATATGGAAATGTAATGAAAAGTAAGAAAATCCTTCCGTTACCTATGGTATATTTAATATAAATTTCAAGCTGCTGATTAACGCAGTAACGCAGATAAATATGTGATATGCAAAGGGGATATGTTTGAAAGTTCCTTTCAAACTACTTATCATCGCAGTATCGCAGATAAATCTGCAATATGCAAGGGGGATAAAAATGGAATGGTTTAAAACAAACGGCATACTTGATGAGCATATATTGCGGGGAATTGCAAAATATGGGATTAGCAGGACAGAAAAGGTTGCGACGTTGGTCTATCTGGCAGGCGGCACTGTTTTTATACTTCTGAAAGTACATGTCCTGGCAGTCTTTTATTTTATAGTGGGCCTCTTTCTGGTGCTTTACCAGATGGTTTTATTTAAAAGAATTACGATTCATGATAACTTAAAGAATATGCAGCTGGTAAATGGTGTGTCGGCCTTCCAGTATATCACCTGGTTCGATGAGGAAGGCATTGCTCTTATTAACCTTACCAACCATGCGGAAGGGAAAATACTGTATCGGCATTTTATAAAGGTAATCGAAACTGAGAATATTTTAGCCGTGCAGACAAAGAAATGGTTTGTTCCCGTTTTCAAGGATCAGCTGGGGCCGGGCGAGGTGGAGGAGCTGTTTGCCTTCCTGAAAAGCCGGAACAGGAAAATAAAAATAAGGCGGCTGAAAAGTACGGCGGGGAGTAAAAGGAAATGAAAATTCTGATAGTTGAGGATGATGAGATGATTGCGGATGTCATATCACGGGGGCTTTCCAGGGCGGGATATCAGTGCCAGTGTGCTTATGACGGCCTTGAGGCCGCCGGGCTTCTGGAGGATCACCGGTATGATTTAATCCTTCTTGACATCATGCTGCCGGGGGCCGACGGTTACGAATTAATGAGATACATAAAAGATTTTGGGATTCCCGTTATTTTTATCACAGCCAGGACCCGGCTGGAGGACAAGGTGAAGGGATTCAGGCTGGGAGCGGATGACTACATCACCAAACCCTTTGAGCTGGCCGAGCTGACAGTCCGTGTGGAGGCTGTTTTAAGACGGTATCATAAGCTGCAGGACAAAATTTCGGCGGCGGGGATGGAGGTTGATACGCTGTCAAAAACTGTAAGGAAAAACGGGCGGCCGGTGGAGCTTACCGCAAAGGAATATGAGCTTCTGCTGTTGTTTCTCAGGAACAGGAATATTGCTCTTTACAGGGATCGCATTTATGAAGAGGTATGGGAAGGGGAATTCGACCCGGACAGCCGGACCGTGGATATTCATGTACAGCGGCTGAAAAAGAAGGCGGGGCTGGAGGATTCTATCGTATCTGTCAGAGGGGTTGGGTACAGACTGGAGGCGCCGGAAACGTGAAGCTATGGCAAAAATTCTGTCTGTGGCCGCTTCTTTTTTCAGTTATTATTTTTCTGGGGACAGGTATTCTGCTCATTGAAAAGAATGCGGGGGAAGTGTTTCAATTAAATTTAACACAGCTGACGGAGGAGCAGAAAAGTATTTCAGAGGGCCTGAACTGGTACGTTTATATCAGCAGCATACGTGATTCGAAGCGGGGGCTGGGGAAGCTCAACCAGTATATCAGGGAATATATGGAGAACCGTTCGGGAATTCAGGGCGTCTGTTACCACATTACGGAGTATGCACAGGATGCCAGACCCGTGTACAGCAATCTGGAGCCGGAACTTCCTGTGATGGATATGCAGGATGTGACCTATGCTCCACAGTTCAAGGTCTTAAAATACGGAGAAAAAAGCTTTCTTCGCCTGACCAGTAAGTTTTCCTTTCAGGGCCGACCGTACATGAATACCGTTTTTATGGATATTACGGTTTTTGTGAAGGAACGCAGCCGGCAATACCGTTACTTTTTCAATCTTTTTCTGTTGTCCGTAACCGTACTGTCGGCCGGAATGTACGGAATATCCGGGTATTTGACCAAACCGGTCCGTCTTCTTACCGATTCTATCAGGAAAATGGGCAGCGGCAATTATACGGAGCATGTTGTGGTGCGGGGGAAGGATGAAATCAGCGAGCTGGCCATGCGTTATAACGAGATGGCGCGGATCATTGAGGAAAAAATTGCTGCCCTGGAAAAAACGGCGGAGGAACAGCGGCGTTTTATAGATAATTTTTCCCACGAACTGAGGACCCCTCTCACTGCCGTTATCGGCTATGCGGATTTGCTGCGTTCCTCAGAGAATGGCGGGCCGGCCTCTCAGGAGCTGGGCGAGCGGATTTTCAAACAGGGGAAGCGGATTGAAAAATTGTCCGAAATGATGCTCCAGCTTGTTTTTCTGGAACGGCGCAGCTTTGCGCTGGTTCCATGTGATTTGAGGGAGGTTCTGGCGGAGGCGGAAGCCGTTCTGACCCCGTCCATCCTGCAGGCGCAGATGAAGCTGGCACTGGAAATACCGGAAACGCCTGTCATTGTCCTGGGGGAGAAAGACCTTCTGTTGAACCTCATCGGAAATCTGGCGGACAATGCCAGGAAGGCTTCCGCAGCGGGTGACGCCATCCGGATTTCCGTCCGGGAGGAAGAAGCCTGTGCGATTATGGAAATCCAGGATCAGGGAACGGGGATCCCGGAGGAAGAACAATCTAAAGTGTTTGAAACCTTTTATATGGTGGATAAGGTAAGGAGCCGGAAAAATAACGGCGTGGGGCTCGGTCTCTCCATCTGCGCTGATATCGCCAAAATCCATCACGCGGCAATTGAGCTGGAAAGCAAGGAACAGGAAGGGACAAAAATAAAAATTCTTTTCCCGTGTTACAAACCTGAAACATTTCCCGGTTAAGATAGCTTCATACCAAACAGGTAAAAAAAACAGGAAAAGGAGATTCATTATGAAAAAAAAGAAATACATGAAAAATACGGCAGGATTGCTTTGTATGGGAGTTCTGGCACTCAGCCTGTCGGCATGCGGAAGCGTCAACGCCCAGGAGATACAGACACAGCCGCTTTCTGCTGCCGCCCCGGTGCAGAGCACGGTTGAAGCAGCCGGAAAGAATACGGAGGCAGGCCAGTCTGAACCGGAGGAACTTTTTATCAATCTGGCAAAGGAGGCGCTGCTCAGTTATTTTGATGTGGACATGGCCGATACCGCAGGATATTCCGTCAGTGTGCAGCACATGGAGGCAATGCCGGAATTTGACGCCGAGGCGCAGACGGCCGTAACATTTCTCCCTGACGAGCTTAATTTAGGCGAAATTTCCGCGGATGCCGGGATCGATATGGAGAATATTCAGACAAAGCCAATGTACGATGTGACATTTACAGAAGAAGGCAAAATAAAAGGCATACATTTAAGCTACGTGGACTGGAAAAGCAGCGAGAAGCCCGTTAACGCGGAATCGGCAAAGGATCTGGCGAAGGATTTTGCGGTTTCCCATGGGCTGGCTGAGGAAAGCAGCCTGAAAATCCTGGGCAGCGCCACTACCTCGTCAGATACCATTTCAGTTGTAATCCGCCACAGTGAAGGACACGCCCTGGTGATTGGCGTGGACTCACTGGCCGGAAGAGTAAGGTTCTTTGAAGATATGACTGAAAAATCCGCGGTGAATTCCATCACTCCTCTGGAAGAAGGCAAGGGGCTGGGCTGACCTGCCGGATACAGTCTGACTGCATACCGGTGACCGGCCGGAAGCAGACCTGCTCCGGAGATTAGCCGAATGCAATCCTGCTCCCGAATATTATCAGACAGCACCCCTGTGCGCAGACCGGCCGAACGCAATCCTGCCCCCGGAAATTAACCGGCAGCAGGATTGTTTTCGGCCTTTTGCAGCATAACGGTAAGATGAAACGTCTGCCCGCTGCAGGAATATTTTGCGCTTCCGAAATATTTTTCCGAACACCGCAGTATATTCTGGAATCCAAGCCCATGCCGGGCGGTGTCTTTTTTACGGGTAAGCGGGGCTGCTGCGCTCTCAGCTTCCAGCAGGACACCGTCGCAGCTGTTTTCCACTTCCAGCAGGAACATATTGCCTTTGCAGCAGGACTTCACCTCTATATATGTTCCGGCCTCCGGCTTCTGCCCCAGCAGGATTTCACAGGCCTCCAGCGCATTGTCCAGGCTGTTATTCAGGATAATGCTCAAATCAAAGGCGTCAATGCCGTAGTCTGCCGGGAAACGGAATTCACTGTTAAACCGGATGCCCCGCTCTTTTGCCCGGCCGGCCTTTCCGTTGAGCACCACATCTGTTACAGGATGCCCCGTATGTATGGAATAGTTCAACGCGTCCAGCGAAGTGCCGATTCCGGAAAAATAACCGGCCAGCTCGCTGCCTTTTTCCTCCACGTCAATTCCCCGGGCCGCCAGGAGGCTCTTGATATCAAAGAGATAATTCTGCATATCATGCCGCATGGATCGGATGCCGGTATAAAGCCGCTCGATCTCCCGGATATGCCCCTGCATCTGCTCCACCTGGTTTTCCAGGATAACCGCCCTCTGCTTTTCCTCCATATAGGTGATAAGCTTTTGGTATATGATATAGGCGTACAGGATACACATAAGGAAAGCGGCGGCAAGGAACGGTATCATAAAATACAGGGTCATGCTCTGTGCCGGGCTGTCCCAGGTGGCCCAATTGACAAAGACAGAGTTTTTCAGAAGCAGCCGTGCCACTTCGGTAAATACGGAATAGACAATTCCGGCAAAGGCCGGCGTCAAAAGAAAATACAGCTCGCTGCGGGGGATTTCCTCCATATTCCGATGCCCTCCCCGCGCCAGTTTCCTGACCGAAAGAATCATTACCGCACAGGACAGGACAAGCATCAGGCAGGCCTCCCAGTCGAGGTAAATCCTGATGTTCAGTGATGCATAGGGATAAGCGTCCGCCGGGTCCGCCATATAAGAATATAAAGGAAACAACTCCACATCCGAGGCGAGTCCCAGGCAGTCGCCCAGCCGTTCCAAAAACAGCTCCCCATAGCTGCGCAGCACCTCGCACAGGCCGAAAACTGCCTGAAAGGTGACTGCAATATAGATTTTTTTACTGAAGCTTTTTCGGGAAACCAGACTGATAACCGCCAGCAAAAGAACAGCCTCCAGCACAGGAAATAAATAGTAAACGCTGCGCGGCAGACGGATCCACCAGTGATGCTGGAATAATGCAAAAAAGACCGCCGTCAGAAGGATATTGCCCAGCCATTTTATACGGCCCGCCCCTGATTTCAGGAACCGGTTCAGCAGGTATACCAGGCAGATGCTGGCGGTAAGGGCAAACAGGAACGGGAACTTGCTGGAAAGCCCCATATTTTCTATGGCATTTTCAGAACTGCTTTCTGCAACGTACTCCTCTTCTGTCAGTGTCTTCCATGTTGACGGTGCTTCCTCGACTCTATAGCCGTTTTCCGAATCCGGATCAGGCACCAGTACGGCGCCTGAGTTTTCCGCCGTTTCCAGGGTATCCGGCCCTTCTGAAAATATGACGGATTTTATCAATAAGGCGTTCATCCCTTCTCTCCTTTTCCTTGTATTGAAATACAGATATGCGCCGCCCGCAGACGGCGCAGGTTATATTCTATCATGCCGCCTGGTTTTATCCAACATATATTGGAAGAATGAAACTGTTCCGTACCCTCACAGTTACCGGGTACTTCCGTTGATTACATACCCGGGCCGGCCTGGCTGCAACGGATTGACATTTACCATTAATTATACAGTGGAAACCTGTCCCTTCAAATTCCATTTCATTACATTAACGGTATACTTTCATGACATTCCTGTTGGACAAAACCATTCATCGTGGTAAAATAGGCAGACCATAATGTATAAGGAGGCGCCGCATATGTTTCAATCAATCTTACAGGAGACTTTAGCCGAAGAAAACTGGCAGGAGGTTCAAAAGCTGGGAGGCCGGAAGATCCCCGCGCTCTTCCCCCTGGGAGTTATCGAGGAGCACGGTCCGCATCTTCCTCTGGGAGCCGATATTTACTGGAGCTGCGGAATGTGCAGAATCGTCAGGGATAAGCTGAAAAGCATGGAGAAAAAAAGCGTAATTCTTCCGCCCTACTATTGGGGTGTGAATCATTGCACGCATAATTTCCCCGGCACCTTTTCGCTGCGTCCGCAGACCATGAAACAGGTTCTGTTCGAAATATTTGAAAATGTCCGGGATTTCTCTTTCCATGATGTTTATTGTTTTAATTATCATGGAGATTCTTATCATGTAGGCGCTATTGCAGACACTATAAAAGAAGCGAATGAAAAACTGGGGATTTCAGCCAGGCTTGTGCTGAATGAGATGGATTTGCCGCTGTTTGGCTGGCAGGGGAATGAAGACTTTTTACTGATAGTCAATCCGGAATACCCTATGGAGTGGTTTGAAGAGGAGGACGCTTCGGAACGCGGCCTCCTGGATATCCATGCCGGCGCTTTTGAGACTGCCGCCATGAATTATTTCTGCCCTGAACTGGTTGATTTGAAGATAGCGGAAAAACTGCCCTCAACATCACTGGACCAGGAAGGGCTGCAGAAGTGGCTGCAGGGCGGCGATGTTACCAGGGAATCGGTGCCTCTCGGTTATGCCGGCAATCCGGCGGGTTATAAAGCAGTCGGCAGTATATTTGAAAAAATACTGGATTTACAGGCTGAGAATATTGCGAAACAGATTATTCAGTAACATAAGGCGCCTAAAAAAACAAAGCGCTGACCGTAAAAACAGATACTAAATAATAACAAATGTCCTCAACAGCGGCTGATTACGTATTCTCCGTAAGACGCCGCGCCGTCTCTGAGCCGGTTCAGCCCATCCTGCAGCAGGGTATGCGGGCAGGCGATGTTCATCTGAAGGAAACCGCGGCCATTGCCGCCGGATCGGTTTCCCGGGGAAACACACAGCCCTGTATTTTTGCAGATAAACCGGGCCATTTCCGCTGCGCCTCCCGCCATCTCCCTGCAGTCCAGCCACAAGAAATAACCGGCATCGGAAGGATATGCCTTTATCTGCGGAATTTCTTTTTTCATAAATGCTATGGCCGCCTGCCTGTTTTCTGCAAGATAATCCCTTAATGCATCCAGCCAGGATGCCCCCCGGGTATAGGCGGCAATGGCCGCCGCTGCCGCAAAGGTATTAGGGCTTGCGACAGCGTCCGTATTCAGGCCCCGGACCACCTTATGACGGAGCCTTTCATCCGGTACTACAACAGCCGCCGTCTGCAGTCCGGCCAGATTGAAGGCCTTTGCCGGCGAAATGCAGGTAATGCTGTTTTTCCGGCAGTTTTCAGAAACAGAGGCAAAGGGGATATAACTGCGGCCGGGAGCCGTTAAGTCGCAGCCATTTTCATCGGCAATTACGGTTACATGATATTTTACGCAAAGCTCCCCGACCCCGGCCAGCATTTCCCGATCCCAGATAATGCCTGCCGGATCATGCGGATTACACAATATCATGAGCGTTGTCTGAGGATCCGCCAGCTTCCGTTCCAAATCCTGAAAATCCGCACGATACCTTTCTCCGTCGTATTTTAGCGGGCTTTCCAGCACCTGACGGCCATTATCCACAATGGAAGCAAAAAGGCTGTCGTAAACCGGCGTCAGGAGCAGCACCTGTTCCGCCGGCGTTGTAAGTTTCCTGATAATGCCGGAAATTGCAGAGACGACACCCGAACAGAAAACAAGCCAGCCCTTTTCCATAAGGAAGCCATGCCGCTCCTTCCACCAGTCGGTATAAGCCTGATACCATTCCTCCGGTACCGTCTGTTCCCCAAACATCCCCTGCCCCGCCAGGCCCTCCACAACGCTTCGGACTTCAGGCGCAGCGGTAAAAACCATCCCTGCCCCACACATGGACAGCCCGTTTTCCGTTGTATCCCATTTCAGGGAATCCGTATCCCTTCGATTACTCACCATGTCAAAATCATATTTCATACTTGATCTCCTCCTTCTATTCCTGTGCGGCGGACTGCCGCCGGCGTGTACATTTTTCAACTTCCGGATTCTATAATATACGCCGCTCTCGCCGCTTATTGTCTCTTAATCTGATAAATCAGGTAATCCAGACAGGATATCCTGCCTTCCTCCCTATGTACCCGTTTCAGGAGACAGTCCCTGTGTTTTTCCAGCAGCGCCAATTCCTTCTCCTCCTGCTTCTGGTCATAACAGTTCATAAAAGCATCTATGATATCAGCACAGCAGCCTGCGTCCTTCAGGTTTTGTACAACAGCTTCCCTTGATAAAAAATCCATGCCGCACCTCCCGGTTTTTCTCAGGCACAGACCGTTTTCCCGTATTTTCCCGAAGCTTCATTACGGATGAGGATTTCGCCCTTTGCGTCCGGATCGTCCAGGATGATTTCACCGGCTGCCGGGACACGGATGCTGCCGGAAAGCGGATTTTTAATGCTCACCACAGGTGTCAGGATATCTGCCTGTACCTCTGATTTTTCAAAGGCAAGATCCGTGCCCTCCATTTCACAGTCGATTAATTTCAGGTTCCTGCAGTAGCACAGGGGCTGTGTGCCGATGATTCTGCAGTTAATCAGGGTCAGCCCGTCTGAATACCAGGCGAGATATTCCCCCTTAATGGTGCTGTTCTTAACGGTCACATTTTCAGCGTGCCAGAAGGCATCCTTAGTATCAAAGGTACAGTTATCAAAAACCGCATCGCGGATATACTGGAAGGAATATTTTCCCTTCAGCCCCACCTCTGAAAAATCCAGTTTTTCTGAACGCATCATGAAATATTCGCTTTCCACGTTGCTTTTACACATGGCAATATTCTTTACCGACCAGCCGAATTCCTGTGAAACAATGTCGCAGTTTTCTATCAATACATCACTGCATTCCCGAAGCGCCTTGATTCCATGCAGCCTTGTATCCGAAATCTCGATAGAATCGGAATACCACAGGGCTGCCCTGCAAAGCCCGGTCAGCTCGGAAGCCCTGATTTTCAGGCCGTGATCATGCCAGAACGGATAGCGCAGATTCCAAAAACAGTTTTCCACCTGAATATTGCGGCACTCCTTAAAAGCGCTTTCTCCATCTGCCGGTCCGTCAAAGGTACAGTTTTTTACAAATACATCCGCGCTTCCATAAAGTGCGCGCTCCTGATCAAAGGTTTGATTTTCAATCCGTTTCATATGATTTCTCCTATATATTGCAGAGTTAACTGCGATAAACATCAATTAATAGTTGGAAAGGGAGGTTCAGTCCTGTTTCCGTCCGTACATTCTGCCGGCAAGTCTGAAGGCCCTGTCAGAAATAAAAACAAAGAAGCCCATCAATGCCAGATACTCCAGATAGAACAAAACCACCGGCTCCCCATAATCCATAAATACAAATTCCGATCTTAAAAAAAGATAGTCTATAAAATTCCTCTTCCAAAAAACATACAGTCCGTAAGCTGCAATTAAGCTTCCTGCCGTCCTCACTGACGCCTTAAAAATAACAGGAAAATTCCCGCTCCCGCCCACTCATGGGCTGTTTCCCCCCAGAACTGATAACCCATCAGAAAAAGCATTGCTGCTGTCATCAATATATCCGTCACTATTTTAATTTTTGTTTTCTGTATCATGCTTCTAGCTACGCTCCTACTCCGCCGTTCCCAGGTTAGATAACCATTCCGCCACTGCACTTTCCGGATCGTCCGCTTCGGAGCTCCCGATATGCAGGCCTTCCAGCACCACCGCATCCGGCTCCAGCGTTTCAATCGTGCGGACGGTATCTGACAAAACGCTTCCCCCGCTGGTGCAGAAGGGCGCTATGGTTTTACCAGAAAGATCGTACTCGTCAAAAAAGCTGTAAAGTATCATTGGCATGTCGCCCCACCAGTTGGGAAAACCTACATAAATCAAGTCATAGCTATCCATGTCTTCTACCTTTTCTGATATTGCAGGACGGATGCCATTTTTCTGTTCCTCCTGCGCAATGTTCAGAAGCGTATCATAATCCTCCGTGTACGCCTCCCGCGGCACAATCTCAAATATGTCCGCCCCAGTCCGTGTCCGGATCTCTGCCGCCACGTTTTCCGTATTGCCCGACCAGGAAAAATAGACGATCAGCGCCTTTCCCGCCGCTTCACTTTCTGCGGCAGGGGCCGGATCTGAAGACGTTGTATCTGCCTGTTGTGCCTGCGCGGCTTGTTCCGTCCGCTCGATCTGTTCCGTCTGCGCGGCCTGCTCTGCCTGTCCGATTTGCCCCATCTGCGCGGCCTTTTCCATCTGCGCGGCTTGTTCCATTTGCGCGGCCTGTATATCCGCACCATCGCCTGTGCCGCCGTCCGGATCTTCTGTTCTGCTCCCGCAGGCTGAAATTCCCAGTATTATTATTAACAGTGTCAAAAAAGTTACCGTTCTTCTCTTTGTCATATCTTATTCTTTCCTTCTGTCAGTTCCCCCGCTGATATCAGATGGCTGCAACGCCTTCCAAATCTTTGAAACAGAGGGGCTTTTTATAAAACATTTCCATTGTAACGATCTGTGTTAGTCAAGTCCCAGCTTAATGCGTGCTGCTCCTGCTTTTCTTACCCTGTTGAATTGGCCCTTATTCCTGAAAAACCGCAACCGTAATTGTCCCTGCCAGCTTTTCAATATCCTCTGTCCCTGAAACCGCTTTTCCCAGCTCATACAGATTGCTGCCCTCTCCGAAATGATCGTAAAACATCACCACGTCCTCCCAGGGGGAATAATAGGCTAAGGTTCCCTTTCCGGCATTGGCCGGCGGGGCATCACTGACATCCAGCGTCTCCGGGGGATAAAATGTCTTTTCATTTGTGCTGAAATCTATCACTTCCAGAGTCAATGGAAGCTGGGTGTACAGCTCTTTGGCCGCCCGGCTCCGGTTCAGTTCATACACGATTTCATATTCTTCTGAGGCCACTTTAATTTTCATCGCTTCAGGCTCCTTTTCTTCCGTAGCTTTTTCCGCAGAGCTTTCTTCCATGGCATCCGTTGCTTCTTCTGTCTGCTGTTCAAGACTGCTCAGTTCCGAATTGTTTTGTTCCGGATTGTCCTGTTCCACCGCAGGCTGAAAGTCTTTCTCGCCAGGTACTCCACAGCCGGCTGCACAGACAAACATAATAATTACAGCAAGACTGAAAACAGTATATCTTCGTTTCATCGTTCCCCCTTCCTATGCAATATCAGTAAATCAAGGCATTTCCGGACTTGATTCCGTGGATTGCAGGTCTTATAGTAAGAGTACAATTAAATTATATTTTTCAATCAATTAAATAGCAAATACTTAATAATAATGATTTTCTATAGTTAAAAATTAGTGAAATTTATAGTATACTGGATCCTATACCGGATGTATAACATCAAATAACCATGTCAAAAAACACTTTAAATATGAAAGTAAGGAGGCATTCCCATGGAATTACGCGTACTTCAATATTTCCTTGCCGTGGCCAGAGAACAAAGCATACTCCGGGCGGCGGAATCACTGCATCTGTCCCAGCCCACGCTTTCCACCCAGATTAAAAATATGGATGAGGAACTTGGCAAACAGCTTTTAATCCGCGGGACCAAAGGATCCAGAAAGATAACCCTGACTGAAGAAGGAATGCTTCTTAAAAAACGTGCGGAAGAGATTCTTGAACTGGTCAGAAAAACGGAAAGTGAAATCACCCTCTCAGACAGTATCATTATGGGGGATATTTATATTGGAACCGGTGAAACGGATGCAATCAGACTGCTCGCAAAAGCGGCAAAGGAATTACAGAACACCTATCCGGGAATCCATTACCACATTTCCAGCGGCAATGCGGAATTTGTGGTGGAACAACTGGATAAGGGCCTTATAGATTTCGGCATTGTTTTCGGCCAGGTAGATCAGACTCGGTACAACTCTTTGAAGATGCCCACAAAGGACATCTGGGGCGTATTAATGCGCCGCGACTCAGCCCTCGCCCAAAAGGAAACCATAGCCCCGGAGGATCTGTGGGACAAGCCCCTGATTATCTCCCATCAGCGAAACCAGGGAAAAGAGCTGAGCGCCTGGATGAAACGTGATATTTCAAAACTGAATGTAGTCGCCACCTATAACCTTCTCTTCAATGCCTCCCTGCTTGTGGACGAAGGCCTTGGATACGCCATAGGTTTTGACAAGATTATAAATATTACGGAGAACAGCTCACTGTGCTTCCGGCCTCTTCAGCCGAATATTGAGATAGAAATGAGCCTCGTCTGGAAAAAGTATCAGATTTTTACGAAGGCTGCAGAGCAGTTTATAAAAAAAATAGAAGAAATGCAGGCGGCCAGCCCCACAGACCGTGGTTCTGCCGCCTTATAGGCATCAATTTAATACCTGTTTTCCGTCCACAAGCACCAGCTGCATTCCCTCCGCTTCCACGCAGGGATCCAGATAAGATGCCCCTGTCCTGACTTCCTCCGGCCGAAACAGCAGCAAATCCGCCTTATATCCCTCCCGCAGCAGGCCGCGCTTTTCCAGGCCAAAACGCTGCGCAGGCTTTCCCGACATTTTATGGACAGCCTCCTGTAAGGTTAAAAGCTTCCTGCGGCAGACATACTCCTCTATCACCTTCGGAAAAGCACCGTAAAGCCGGGGATGCGGATGACTTCCGCCCCCATAGAGCGCATCCGAAATAACCGAAGTAAAGGGCAGGGAAAGCACATACTCCACATCCTCCGGGCACATGCTGAAAGCTATGATTCCTGCTTTTCCGTCCTCCTCGTGCATCAGCCGGGCAATGGCCTGCGCTTCCGAGGAAAAATTTCCTTCCTTTACAATCTCTTCCAGGCTCCTGCCGATCATCCACTGGTTTTCTTCCCGTTCCAGGGAACTGATAAGAATCCTTTTGCTGCCAATGGCCCGGAGCATATTGTCCCATCCCTCCCAGGTTTTGTCCAGGGCTTCCTCCAGGGCTTTTACACCCTCCGGCGTACAGAGCGCGCTGCAGAGCCTTTCGCCGTATGCCGCGCTCAGGACGGGCGGAAGCAGGGAACCCAGAATGGTAGCCCCGCCGTCATAGGGATAAACATCTGCGGTAATATCCATTCCCGACCTCTCAATTAGGGATACCGCCTCATAAATATCCCGCTTCCAGTTTGCTCTCCCCACGGACTTAAAATGGCTGATATTGATCCGTACTCCGGTTTCCCTGGCAAAATCAATAACCTCCTTAACGGAAGAAAGCAGCCCGTCCCCTTCTCCTCTGATATGAAAGGTAAACAGCCTGTCATGCCTGGCCGCCTCCCGGCAGAGCGCGTACCATTCTTCTCTTGTATTAAAGCATTCCGGCACATACATAATCCCTGCGGAAACCGCCTGGGCCCCTTGCTCAAAGGCCTCCGCCAGCAGGCCGCAGGCTGTGTCCAGCTCTCTTTTTGAAAAGGGGATTTCCGAAAAACCCTTTACTGCAATGCGCACCGCTCCGGTACCCACCATTGCATCCACGTGAAGCGGCAGCTTTTTTGCATGAAGAGCGTCCATGTAACTTCTGAAATCCGGGAACCGCAGCTCCTCAGGCATTTTCCCCAGGCAAGGCTCTAAAAAGCGGTACATTGCCGCCCTTGATCCATCGCTGGAAGGCGCCAGGCCCATGCCGCAGTTTCCGGCAAGCACAGAGGTAATTCCCTGCTTCAGCTCCTGACGCCCAAAATCAGGATCCGTAAGCGCCGCCAGGTCACAATGCCTGTGCACATCCACGAATCCCGGCGTCACTGCAAGTCCCTGCGCCAGAATAAGCCGCCCGTTTTTCCCTGTAAAACGATCCTCGCTGTGGGGAAGCACCGCTTCTATTGTGTTTCCATTGATTACAATATCCCCGCAGAACGGCTCTTTCCCCGTTCCATCGTATACCATACCGCCGCTGATATAGGTTCTTTCCATTATTGCTCCTGTCCGCGCAGCAAAGCGCATATTTCACCCCCGGGAAAGGCTGCTAATCCGTTGTGGATATTCTCGTTAATGCAGCTTTTCATAAAAAGGCCTTAACTAAAATAATATAAACTGTATCTATTTTATCATGTTTTTCCTGAAAGAAAAAGGTAAGACTTATGGCCTCTGCCTGTTCCCCGTTCATATCTGCCGTCCGGATTTCATATGGGTTCACCATTACAAGATAATACATCTCCACCGGATTCCGGCAAAGATATTCCATTGAATCCCCATAATTTCCGTCCTATAATCAGGATACAATACTTATTTGGGGAGGTTTCACCTATGGAACTGCAATACAATAATTATCAGCTTGCCTGCTCAAACGGCGGGATCGAAGTGCGAAAAGGAGGCAAACTGCTGTACTTTAACAGACGTCCTTTATTTGTTACCGTCAAGACAATGTTTGCCGTAAGTGAATTCTATGACGCGCCATATGAAAAAACAGAATTTACCGACGGACGGCTGACTGCCCGGGGGACACTCCGTGTTCCATCCGGCTCTGCTTTCACTTTTACAGATATCTATGAAACAGATGCCGCCGGCTTTAAAGTGAGCCGCTGTGTCAGGGTCCTTGAGGCCGGGGATGACCTGGGCTTTTCCAGCAAATTCTCCCTCGTTCTGGCTGAATCTGATAATCCCCGGGATTATCAGTGCTTTGCTCCGGGGTTCTGGTACCGACAGAACGAATTTGCTCCCGCAGAAATGATGGGAAAGGATTTGGACTGCGAATATTTCTGGATGCTGGAAACGAGATGCGCCCTTCCTTTGTTTTCCATGCACCATACCGGTTCAGGGGAAATGGTATCCCTGTCACGTTATGCTGCTGATGTGGGCATGCGTTCCCTGGACATTGAACAGTCAGAGAACAATGTGGATCCCAGGTTTTCAATAGGATCCTTAGGTATGAGCAGGCCTGACAGCCGTACCCTCAATTATATGTACTATGGTTTTGCCGTGCGCAAGGATAATCCCACGCCCATCGATGGTTTGTCCATTGACTACGTATATCCGGGCTGTGACGGACAGACTCCCCTGAAAAAAAATTATGGCGGACTGGATTATCATAATAAGGCCATGAGCTTCCGCAGAATTAACCATCCTGTGGAGCCGGGTTTTGAACAGAATTATTCTGTTTCCATTAATTTCGGCCGCCATGAAAGCTTCCAGGAAATGATGCGGGATATCTGGAGAATTACTTACAGCCGTTTAAGGGACGGGCTTTTCTGTGTGGATAATGAACGGCATTTCCGAAACTGCATGAATATTTTTATCAAGTATACCCGTAAATATGGGGATTCTTACGGCCTTCCTTTTGCCTGCCAGCTGCCTGATATGGATATTTCCTCAGTATCCTTCCAGTTTGGTTTCGTTGGGCAGCAGCCGGGGATCGGCAATCTGCTGCTGCGGTATGGTGAGCGCGAAAATATGCCTGAAGCCAGGGAAAAGGGAATCGGCATCCTTGAATTCTGGGTGAAAAAATCCATGACGCAGTCCGGGCTGCCGCAGATGTGTTACAATCCCAGTCTCCAGGGCTTTGAGCCTTATCCTCACTATGTCCGTATGCTCGCTGACGGTATGGAAGCCATTTTAGACGCTTATGTTTACCTGCATAAACGGAAAGAAGAAAAACAGAACTGGCTGGAATTCTGTATAAAAACCGGCGACTGGCTAGTGCGCGTCCAGAATGAGGACGGCAGCTTTTACCGTGCATACAACACGGACGGTTCCATACGTATGGATTCCAAATCAAATACTCCCAGCGTCATCCGTTTTCTTGTGCAGCTGTATCTGGTGACCGGAAATGAAACGTATAAATGCGCTGCGCTGAAGGCCGGAGACTGGTCCTTTACAAATGCCTATCTGAATATGGAATACCGCGGCGGAACCTGTGACAATACGGATATCCAGGACAAGGAAGCAGGCATTTATGCACTGTTTGGTTTCCTGGCCCTCTACGATCTGACGCAGGATCCTCATTGGCTGGAAGGCGCAACCGGCGCAGCGGATTATACCGAAACCTGGACCTATGCCTGGTCCTTCCCTGTACATACGCCCTGGCCGAAACATCCCTTTAACCAGTATTCCATCAGCGGCCAGAGCATTATCACAATAGGCGGCGGCGCCGATGTATATATGGCGGCCTGTTCCTATACTTATTACAGGCTGTATCTTCTCACCGGAGATGCCCACTACCTGGATTTCGCACAGTTTATCCATAAAAATACCCGGCAGTCTAATGACATAGACGGCACTTCCGGGTATATTATGCCCGGCCTTGGCCATGAAAGCGGCAATTTTTCCAGCCAAAAGCTGGGAAGCCAATATCACTGGCTGCCTTGGTGTACCTTTGTGGAGGCTGAGCCTTCAGAAAAGCTTTTTGAAACCTTTGGTGTATATGAAATCGAAGACGCCCAGAAGCTTGGCAGGGAGGAACTGGAAAAACGAAACAGGATATATGACAGCTACTTTTGATTTTTACCGACAATGGGCATATACTTGATGATACGCAAAAAACGCAGGTTCTTTCCTGCGTTTTTTGCTGCCTTTAAAAATGCACTTATTATTTTTACTTCTCTCCTGCCGGCAGCAGACTGACGGTCTGCGCAATCTCCTCTGCCTGTTCCCGACCTATTTTACCCGGCATAAAAGCAATGCCGATATATACTTTCAATTCTGTATCATACGACAAGATACCAACCGTATTCAGCTGTGGTACTTCTGCATTTGCCCCGGGATGGTTATCCAGTTCCTCCGGATCAAGATACCAGATATCCGCTACCCCTGTTTCTCCCGTATCCGTAGTATTAACCGCGGTATAGGGATCCCAGAAGAAAAGAGACGACAGCCTTAAGGAAGGATAAACGGTCTGATAATACTGCTCTTTTGGAATTTCACCCGTGTAGGGTTCAAATTTATTAAACCCTATATACCCAATCAGCGCATCCTCTTCATAAATATAAAGCGGCGTATAAAAGTCGCCGGGAATGACTGCCCCGACATCCGGTCTCTCACTTTTTAAAGTCCAGGTTCCGGGAAAACTTACACTCACCTGAAATTCATCCGTATTATTAATCTCATCCACATATTGCAGGCCGGCCGGATTTTCTTCTTCATATGCGGGAAATGTAATAAACTCCGGGCCTGCCCCTGTCTTCTCTTTTGTACAGGCTGTCATGATACAAAACATAAGCAGGAAAATTATTGATAAAATCTTCTTCATCGCCTGTCTCCCACTGCTATATTTATATAGCTGACGGGCATAAAATCTGTTTCAAATACTCCACACTCTTTTCCGCAACCGCCTCATAATCATATTGATACACATCAAGCGATGCCGGTCCGTCAAATCCCACAGAAATGAGCTTCTGCAGATACGCCGTCAAATCCATATCCCCTTCATACGGAACCAGGTGGTTATGAATACCCTTTTTCATATTTTCCAAATGCGCGTGTACGATATAAGGACCGCATTTATCAATAGAAGCCAAAGGATCCTGATCCTGAAGGAACATATGCCCGATATCTGCGTTCATGCGCAATATAGGTGAACCGATTTGTTCAAATGCCTTCAGCAGAAGTTCCGAATTATCAATGACAAAGCCCGGTTCAAATTCTACCGCCAGATAAACCTCATATTCTTCTGCGATGCGGCATAATTCCTTCATCCGGTTTATCTGCCTCTCCCACTGCTTTTCAAAAGCTTCTCCTTCACGCCTGACTGCTCCATTGATGATAACTGTGTCAGTCCCCGCTGCTGCCGCAATTGGAATCGCTTTCTCCACCGTACGAAATTTATCTTCATTTTCCGTAAAATCCATATGGGCACCAATGGAATAAGCTTTTACGTCGTTTTTCTTCATGCATTCCTTTATCTTTTCAGCGAAGCCTTCTTCAAAAAACTCTTTCCGCGCCTGAAAATTCACATCGTAAATATCAAGCTCCACGCCATCAAAGCCTTTTTTCATAATACGGGCAATTGCTTCCTCATAGGATGCAGCCGGTATCATTTGTGTCCTTCCCAATATGTACATTTACTTTCCCCTTCCTTTTCAATAGCTGCCGCTTTCTTCCCACTCCATCATCAGCGCCTCCAGCTGTTCATCCGCCGCCGCGCGCAGCGCCTCCAACTCCATCAGTTTTTCATAGTCTGACTGTATGGAAGGCTCCTTCAGCTGCGCCTGGTATGCCGCAAGCTCCTCTTCCTTCTGCGCAATGAGCATTTCCAGACGCTCCAGGCGGCGTTTTCTCTTCGCTTCTTCTTTTCCTGGATTATACCCTTTCCGGTCGGCTGCGTTTTTAAGCGGCTCCGGGGCAGCCGCTACCAGGACGTCCCCTGCCTTCTCCGGGTTGTTGTTCTTTGCCGGTACACCAATATTTTTTCCAACAGGCTGCAGTTTTCCCGGCTTTCCATCCGCCTGCTGGTCCTGCCGCTCTTTTTCGTCCGCCTGCAGCTTTTCCCAATACTGCTCATATCCAAAAGGATAGAAATTTACAGTCCCGTTCTCAAATACCAGCAGGGAATCCGCGATTTCCTTTACGAAATATCTGTCGTGGGATACAAAAAGCACGCTGCCGGGATACGCCTTCAGCATAGCTTCCAGCGACTCCTTTCCCACAATGTCCATATGATTGGTGGGTTCGTCGAGAATCAAATAATTGGGCAGCCTCCTGAAAATTTTTGCCAGCGCAAGCCGCACCTTTTCCCCGCCTGACAGCATATCTATTTTCTTAAACACTTCCTCCTGTCCGAAGAGGAATGCCCCCAGCCAGGAGCGGACCTCCAGCCGCTTCAGATCCGGGAATTCCTCCCAGAAATCCTCCAGCACGGTTTTATCACTGGTGTACTGAGCCATCTGCTGCTCAAAATACCCGATATCCACCCGGTCGCCGAAGGCGAAACTGCCGCCTAGCGGCTCCAGCTGGCCTGTAAGCGTGCGTAGCAGCGTGGATTTCCCGGAGCCGTTATCTCCGATAATCCCGATTTTCTGTCCTTTTTTCTGTTCAAAGGTCACCTCCGCCAGAGGTCTGTCATAGCCAATCCGAAGCTGCGTAGCACGCAGTACGTCCGTGACGCTTTCCCTCGCCGGCTGGAAATCCGCATGGAAGCTTTTCAGATCATATCTGGCAGGCGCATCGATTTTTACCATATGCTCAATCTGCTTGAGCTTGGAACGGGTCATCGCCACTTTTGTGGGCTTGTTTTTAAACCGCTCCACCAGCGTCTGCAGCCGTTCAATTTCCTTCTGCTGCAGCTCGTAATCCTTTTGCTGCTTTTCCCAGTTCAGCCTTTTTCGTTCCACAAAGGCGGAATAATTGCCGGGATATCTCACCGCTGTTTTATATTCGATTTCGTATACCACATCCACCACCCGGTCCAGAAACATCCTGTCATGGGATACGATGACCACCGCCCGGTCATAATCCTTCAGATACCCTTCCAGCCAGCTGATGGTCGCCATATCCAGGTGGTTGGTCGGCTCGTCCAGAAGCAGGATGTCCGGCTTGCTTAACAGCATCCTGGCAAAAGCGATTTTGGTCTGCTGGCCTCCCGAAAATTCAGACAGCTTTTTCTGCTTGTCCTCCGGTGAAAAACCAAGCTTCTTTATCACTATTTCATATTCCTTTTCGAAGCTGTAGCCGCCCAGGTAAGCAAACCGCTCCTCCAGCCTGACATATCGGGAAACAGCAGCCTCCTCGTTCTCCTTTTCCATAAGAACCACCAGGCGCTCCATCTCCGCCTTCATCGCAAGTAGTTCTGAAAAGGCCTTCCGCACCTCCTGTTCCATAGTCAGGCTGTCGTCCTCAAACGCATTCTGCTTTAAATAGCCAATCACAGGCTTTCCCGCCCTGGCAATGTAAATGTCCTCGTCACTGTCCCTCTTGGACAGCTCCACTTCCCCTGCGATAAGTTTCAGCAACGTGGTTTTTCCGCACCCGTTCCGGCCTACCACCGCAATCTTTTCCTTATTTCTAATTTCAAAATTAATATGCTCAAGCACCGTTTCCGCTGCAAATCTTACCGCTCCGTTGCAAATCTGATATAACATGATGGTTATCCTCTCTTTTTTCCGAAAATGAAACAAAAAGTATCTTCGGCACATCAACTCCCCTGCCCCTCAATCTTGTGGGGTTAGGGCTTGTGGTTCCCTTTCTTTTTCAAATCCCTGAAATTTGTCACCGGTTTCATCTGTGCTCTTCATACTTTCGGTTGCCCTCCGGAGTGGAATCCCCATATTCCCGCAATTTGCGTGCTTTTTTATTCTCAGTTCCACTTAGTTCGCCATCTGGTGAAGTTTCTTATTATATAAAAAACAGCCCCTTAACTAACTATAATCCTAATTCTGACGCCGCACTTGATGCTTCATCTCCACTAAAGCCGTCGTATTCTAACTGGTCTATCAGCTCTTTTCGTGAAAAATCAAAAATATCCAGATATAACTTACCCTTAAGAAATGCTTGTTCTTTCCAGTTTGCTCCGCAATTGTCAGCTGCGTATTTAGCTTCGCCGTACGTAAATCCTTCATATTCTAATTGATCAATTAATTCGTTTAAGGAAAATGGCATAGCATCTAAATATGCATCTGCCATACTTAATGCATTTATTTCTCCAATTGAAGGTGATTTTTCCACATCCTCATCAACAGCAAGTACACCATCAAGATTAATTGTAATGCATGGTCTAACCCCATGCTTCCCAGAATTAACATCACTGCCTGTGACATTTATAAATCCTACCCATACATCAACAGCTCTGTTCTGAGAATTTCCTACTGTTCTGAACCAATATGAACATGTTGCTCCAATACTTGGATCCATAAGCATTGAATTGTTGGCTTCCAATCCTTTAATTTCTGCAAATCTTGTCGGAATACAAGCAATATGATAATCGTAAGGATTTTCTTGACTTGCATTAATATCAGCATTGAAATATTTCACTGCTTCTCCATAACTTAATATAAATACTCTATCTGTCGTGTTATTTCCACCACTAATATTAGATTCTGGATTACTTTCGTTCTCCAAATTAGTTAATCTTATTATACTTTTATCATTGGAACTAAATGCCTCATTATAAAATTCTTCATTCAACCATTTTCTCAAAGTACAGTTTTCCCATGTTACACTTTCATCGATGTTATTATATTTTTCACAATCAAGGGCATAAACACTCATTAACTTTGCACACTTATCATCTATATCTATAACATACCACTCTATTGGTTCTGCACCATTTTCTTTATTATAATCTTGTTCATAATTTCCAAATTCTATTATATCATCAATATTAATTCCAGAAATAACAGTTGGCTCTGTTATCATGTCCGGAACACTTTCTAACTCACGTTGGATTTCCTCCGGAGAGCGTTCTGTTACCCTCGCATTATCTTCCGAAGCAATTACGCTAACTTCTGATTCTATTTGGGGTATCTCTGGATCTACTGCAGCAACCTGACTCTGTTTGCTTTCATCCACAGCCTTACCACATCCTGTTAAGATAGTAAACCCCACCAAAAACAATAGTACACTTTTTTTCATTTTCAATCTTCCCCCTTATTATTAAATAATGTAACACATAATTCGCCTTTTTCATTCTATTATTTACGCATGAGAATGTCAAACAACTCATCTCGTTTTATTACTTCATGCTACTGTTCATAACCCCGTTTGTTCGCTTTGACACCATTCGGGCACACTTTTCCTTAACAGAAAAGTTTTACTTTTAAAACACTGCGCAATCAGATTTTGGATATCATCTTCTCAGAGAGCATATATGCATTGGTCGCCCAAAACACTGTATCGGCTACATTCATTGTAAGAAAAGCGATGCTGGTCCATCGGAAAAATCTGCCCCTTAGCTTCTGCCATAAAAATGCTCCTTTTTGGTAAGAATTTTCACATCTGAATTCTTACCAAAAAGGAGCTGTTTTTCTAAAATACTAGTTTCCCCGGCATTTTTACTGCCCGCCCTCCATGATATCCCCGGCCGCCATGGAAAATACGTTGCTGAAATATTCTTCCTCTCCCATATCAGAACTATAATACTCATCCACGTAATCCAAAACGATATTGGCTGCATCTTCGTCAACCACCTCAGCCGCATCACTTCCCGAAACATACCAGGTCATATAATAATCCCCATATTCCTGAAATACCAGCAGAAAATGGTTCTCATCAGTAAAAAGCTTATCATAAAGTGAATTGGCAAACGTATCCATCTGTTTATCCGAGGGCTCCGTACTGCCGTAGACGTTATCCGTCAGATAAAGATACGGTTTTACGCCTGTCTTTTTAAAGAACGCCTCCATACCGGCATTCAGGGTCGCCGACTGCTTTATCCATCCCAGCCTGTCCGTAAAATATTCCCCTACAACAGGCTCAATTGCCCCGGAGGACTGCCCGCTGTAATTCGTTTTCGGCTGGCTGGAAGAATTGGTCTGTTCTTTCCCGCTTTGCTGTACCGTCTGCGGGGCGACGTATCCGTAAAAACTGTCATGCCGTCCGCCCAATGAGAAAATTGCTGAGAAAAACGAAACGGCGCCAATTATCACAAAAATAAAAGCTACCACCAGCGCAAGGCACAAGCCGAGACAGCTGCCTGAACGGTATCCCCCTCCTCCATAGGAATAACCGTAGCCTCCCTGTGGAGAATAGTCGTCGTCATCCCAGCTGTTATTCTGTGACGAGTTGGAATATGACGAAGAATGAGACGTTGATGATGAACTGTGATACCCCGATCCGTAAGAAGAACTGCTTCTGTAAGAACTGCCCGAGGATCCCAGGCTGCTGCGGCCGGAGGATATCCTTCCGCTTGATGAGGAACCGCTGGAACGGGTGGAAGAAGGATGGCTGGTTCTCCCGCCGCTGATCCGGCCGCTCCCGGAGGAACGGCCGCCCGAGGAAGAGCTGCCCGAGGAAGAGCTGCCTGTTCTGCGGCTTCCGCCGCCGCTGTTTCTGCCCATAAAAACCTCCCTGTATATACATCATTCACGTTTATATTTATGGCGTTAATTTCATAAAGTATAAATAAACCGTTATTTAATTTAACCATATTATAAACAGGATTTTCTGTCAAGGCAGAAAATGACTATCTCGGTTCTTCCATCATGGACAGCCTGCTTTGCCGTTTTAATTCCGTTCCCGTAAAAACCACAAAGAATATACTCGGTTCCGCAGCCAACTGCAATCGATAAAAGAAGTCCGGCAAAAACTATAAACAGTCCTTCGCAGTGTGCCAACACAGAAAGCTGTTTTTGGGACATGCCCACGGAACGCAGCAGGGCAAACTCCCTTCTCCTTGCAAGGATACCTGCAACAATCGTTATCTGAGGTCATCGTATTTGCTGAAAATGAAAAAGATAATTAAACCTTTTCAAATGTCCATATACTTTCCCAGCAGTCCTCCCCATATTCCGGCGACAGATATATTTTCAGCATAATTTCCACTCCGTCCGGCCGTCTGTAAAGCAGCTCCGGTTCTTCGCCGCCATTCAGCCGTTTTTCAACGTTGTCATAATCCAGCAGCTTCAGAAATGGCTGACGGTATTCCTCCAGTACGAAAGTCTCCACATAGATTTTTACAGCTTCGCTGAACTTTCCTCCGGATTGTTCCGCCGCGGCGTCAAAGTATGAAGGGATATAAATATAACGGAAGGTATCGATTTTTAAATCCACAATATAAACACCCAGATATTTGGAGGAAAGAACCGACCGGAAAACGTCCAGATCCCTTTTTTCCATAAGCGTCTTTTCCAGTTTTCTGTTCATACCGCGTATATTCTGTATATCTCCCGTATCCTCGTGATAGCAGCGTTTTGCTTCAAACATATTCCTTTCGGCCTGTTTTACCATTTCATAAATGAACGGCTTGTTTTTCATGCTTTCCATGCCGACGGAAATATGATACCCTTTTTCTTCTATACGCTTCTTTGCATTCCGTATTTTCTGCTTTACCTGCCCGGAAGCAGGGGCGTTACAGAACGCTACAAACTCATCTCCGCCGATGCGGTAGGTATCCTCATCCCCGAATTCTTCTTTTATTACCTTTGCCACTGTTTTCAGCAGATTATCTCCCGCTTCATGGCCGTACTGGTTATTTATGTCGTGCAGGCCATCGGCATCCACATAAATGCAGAAGAAATTGCTGTCGGTGTTATTTTCATAGCTTTCCAGCGCACTCTGGTAGCTGTTCCGGTTTTTCAGCCCCGTCAGCTTATCCCGGATTCCCATTTCCTCCGCTTCCCGGAATGATATAATATTTTTTACAGCCATGGAGAAGCTGAGCATAACGCAATCCAGTAATTCAGTGGAAGAAAAACGCTGCCCCATATTGGCAACGCCAAGCGTCCCGATATGGGCATGATCCGGATCATCCACCGGAATGCTCATCAGGCTTGAAATCCCAAGCTGCCTGAGCTTCTGATATTCTGCCACGCCTTCTGCGTCCATTTCCTTCTTATCATAATAGATAATTCTGCCCTGGCAAAGAAGCCTGGAACAAAGCACCGGGAAATCCTCTTTGCTGTACGGATCCTTCACATCCTGCGCCGTTCCTCCCCAGGTGTACATTTTTTCAGTCCCATTTTCATTATAAATAATGAAAAAAGCATATTGGGCTGAATGCTTTTTTGCAATTATGCTTAAAGCTTCCCCAATCCGTTCCGTGCTCCTGGCAGCATTAAAAAGTATCTCTTCTATTTTTAATATGTATTGAACACGGCCCAGTTCCTTTTCCCTTTCACGAAAAGTCTTTCTTATTTCCCAAAACACAAACAGAAGATAAAGTAAAAATACAGTTGTTTCAAATATAATAAAATGTCTTAATATAAAACGGATATTTTCCGCATCGCCCAAAACAATATTCTCTGGCTGTCCCAGCATAATCATCCAGTCATTGATTCCGACAGGTTCATACACACAATAAATATATTCCTGCTTTGACCTGGAAAAGAACGCCGTTTTACCCGGATTTCCCCCCTCTATATCCTCCATAACCTGTTCCATGCCATAACCTTTTTTGGCGGTACGGTTTCTGAAGTTCACCTTATTTCCCAGCTCAGAATGTATGGAATCGATTAAAAAAGCGCCGCTTCCGCCCTCCAGCAGCTGGAACGAGGTTTCCTCAGCCAGCTGTCCCGTATACCTTTGTTTCAGCGTATCCAAATCAATAATACCGCACAGAAGCCCCTTTGTTTCTCCATCTTTTACAACCGGTACAAAATAATACAGATAAAACTTCCCCGGCTTCTCCCGGTCTTCAATTCTGCCGGAAACATGTGCCCCGGCCGCCGCCTCTTCCATATAGGAAACGGCTTTCAGTTGTTCCAGGCAGGCTTCATCGTCCGCATACATCCGGCCGTCAGGAAGTATCAGTGCTATTTCATCAAGCAAAATCCCTGCTTTTGACAAAGTAAATAATTCCTTTTTCTCCCCGGAAAGCAACGTATTTTGTTTCGTCATATTATCCGCTATGACTTCCAACAGCTTCAGGTCATATTCTATATCCGTGCGGATATCTGCGGCATATTGAACCGTAGAATCCTGTAATTCCCTGAAACAGCTGCTGACAGCCAGATCAGATATCGCTTTTGTCGCAATCGCCGAAACCGCACTCAGACATATTGCAAGGGACAGCGCCATTATAAAATACCTTCGGTACTTTCGCTTATTTATTTCACTGCTTTTCTTATTTCCCAAAGCTTAACCTCCAATACAGTGCGGCCGCCCGGCCGTGCCCGTCACCATGGCTTCCCGCCATGCTCTGCCGCAATATCCTATCATTTATGCAAAAAGAAGGAGACTGCTGAACTTCTTTAATCCGACAGTCTCCTTTTTAAGCTCTTTTCTTATGTCACGGACTCCGGTCTATTTTATCACAATCCCCGGATGTGTTCAATATTGATAAATGAGTTTTTCCTCAAAAATTATTTTTAAAAAAGAGACTGCTGAACTTTACAATTCATCAGTCTCCCTTTATGCCCTTTTTATATTCTGAACTTTGTATTGATTTTATCGTAATTTAAAGGTATGTTTCGTATTGGCAAATGAGCGGGCATTACTTTCCAAAAGCCTCCTTTACCGCCTCGAACCCCAGTTTTTTCCTCCTGTATTCATCAACAACACCTTTGTTATTCATGCATCGGGGCCTGGCGTAAAAGCATTCATCAGGAACCCTCCCGTCACTGAACTGCCATAGGAAAACACCGCTGTATTCGGGATGGGACAGTACGCCGGCCAGCTGCTCCCTTAAAATATCCGCCTGTCTTTCCTCCGACCATTTCTGCCTGCAGGAAGAATGAACCCCGGCTATCGCGCCTGCGCCGATTTCACTGACCAATACGGGTTTTCCTTTCCCTCCAGCGGACTGAATCCATTCATATTCTTTTTCCAGGCATTCATCGACCGGTTCATCGTTATACCACAAGGGATAGATATTGACCGACACTATATCAGGAAGATCCAGGCAGATATCGCAGAAATGCTTGCAGGTGGCAGAAGTCAGCGGCCGGCTTTGATCCAGCTCTCTCAGCCGGTTATACTGTTCCTGATATACTTCCCGTCCATATTCCGTATCGCTTGCACATTCATTCAGGATACCCCATGTGAAAATACAGGGATGGTTAAAATGCTCCCGCACCATCTCATCAATACAGGACAGACTCTGGCTCCGGAAATTTTTATGTCTCATCTGTTTTTCACTCAGTCCGCGGGCATGGCTCTCTTCCCATACCATAATCCCCATTTCATCACACAGATCCAGGAACCTTTCATCATTCGGATAATGGCAGGTTCTCACTGCATTCGCCCCGCTCTCTTTTATCAGGCGCAGATCATAATCCATGGCCTCCACAGGTATGGCACAGCCGAATAAACCGTGATCTTCATGCCGGTTAAAGCCTTTAACGCAAATAGCGCGGCCATTCCACAAAATCCTGCCGTCCTTCACCGTAATCTCCCGGAACCCGATGCGTTCGATCAAATCATCTTCTTCCCGCCCATCGACTTCAAGCACTGCCTTCAGATAATACAGCACGGGGTTTTCCGGCTGATATGCTGTTACCTCGGGGAAGCTGAACTGCGTCTTCACAACATTGCTTCCTTCTTTTACCTCTTCCGGCGCTTCTCCCAGCAGGGTATCATTCAGATAATATTTTATTTTTACCCTTCTGCCCTGTGACAGATTATGAATGCACAAGGCTGCTTCCCCTTTCCAGGTATTTTCCTCAAAACAGGGTGTGAAATGCAGCCATTCAATAAATATGTCCCCGATATTCTCTGCAATTACAGGCCTGCTGATCCCCCCATAATTATAATAGTCGTTAATAACATGAAGCGCCGATTCCTCATGACACGAATTATCAGCGGTTACCTTCAGTGTATGTATCCCTTTTTCCACCCCCTTCAGTACCACGGAAAAAGGGGTATAGGCATTGTAATGTTCCATAACAGGTTTGCCGTCCAGATATACCTTAGCCGTATGGCTGACACCCTTGAAGCAAAGGCGGATGTTTCCCTGCAAAAAGGTCTTATATTCGTAGCAGCCCACACCAGTATAGTTTTCCAGTCCCGGGTAGGTCTCAAAACAGCTGGGAACAATTACCTTCCTTGTATCCTCCTGTGCGCCTTCCTTATAAAAATCCCATAAACCGCTCAGCTCCCGCTGCTTTCTTATTTCATGTGTCTTAAAAAGTCTCTCCATTCCGTATATTCCTCCCTTAAGCGCACTTATTCTTTTACCGCCCCGACCATGACCCCTTTAACAAAATGTTTCTGTATAAAAGGATAAACACATAAAATAGGGACTGTAGAAACAATAATCGTGGCATATTTGATCGTTTGTCCCACATCCTCCACTTCCATCTGCCCGGCCATCGCTCCCAGCTGGCTTCTCGTCAGAATATCCCTCAGAAACATCTGCAGCGGCATTTTATCCGCATCCCTGATATATATCATGGCATTAAACCAGGAATTCCAGTGTCCCACCGCGTAATACAACATAATTACCATAATGGTCGGCTTTGCAAGGGGCATGATGATTTTAAAAAGGATAACCCAGTCATTCGCGCCGTCAATTCTTGCCGATTCCTCCAATGCCTGCGGTATGCCCTCAAAACCGGTAATCATGATCATCAGGTTAAACGTGCTGACCGCGCCGGGGATAATCAGCGCCAGTCTGCTGTTAATCATTCCCAGGTCCTTAATCAGAAGATAGTTCGGTATCAGTCCTCCGTTAAAATACATGGTAAATATAAATAACAGCGTAAAAAAACGCCGCAGCTTAAGCTGCTTTCTGGATAATACATATGCCGCCATGCAGGTGGCCACTATATTGATCGAGGTGCCTGCCACCACATAAAATATCGTATTCATATAGCCTGTGTAAATTGCCGCGTTGGAAAATACCTTTTTATAGGCATTCAGTGTAAAGCCTGCCGGCCACAGAAGCATATTGGTATTTCCCAGCAATTTAACGGGATCGCTTACGGATGCAAATACCACATAAAGAAATGGATACAGCGTAACCAGCGCCAGCAGGACTAATATGGCGCCATTGCACAATCCATAAGCTTTTTCTCCCATACTTCTCTTTATCATTTTCTGCTCCCATCCGCCCGCCAAACCGGGCCTGTAAATCACTTTACCATAAGCTGTGTTCCGTCACCCGTTTGCAGATCCTGTTTGCCGCAACCAGCAGCAACAGATTGATCATGGAGTTAAAAAGCCCGACTGCCGTTGAAAAACTGTAGCTCTGATCCAGCAGTCCCTTTCGGTACACATATGTGGAAATGACGTCCGCGGTTTCATAGATTGATGAATTATATAAAAGAATAATTTTTTCAAACCCCAGGCTCATCATATTGCCAATCCGGAGTATCAGCATTGTAATAATGGTGGGAAGTATTCCCGGTATCGTAACATGCAGCGCCTGCTTCCACCGCCCGGCCCCGTCAATCCTGGCAGCTTCATATAATTCCGCGCTGATTCCCGAGATCGCTGCAATATAAATAATCGATCCCCAGCCAATTCCCTGCCAGATATCGGATATTACATACACCGGCTGAAAAAAATCCGGATTCATCATCATATTCTGTTTTGGAAATCCAAACAAAGTCATAAGCTGTGTTATGAAGCCGTCCGTCGATGTGAACTGCAGTATCATGCCGGCTATTACAACCGTAGAAATAAAATGCGGCAGATAGCTCACCGTCTGTACCGTTTTCTTGAATTTATCCGATCTGACCTCATTCAGCATAAGCGCCAGCAGAATCGGCGCAGGGAAACCAAAAACTAAATTTTTCAGATTAATTCCCAGCGTATTCCGGATTAACCTTCCAAAATAAACACTGTTGAAAAATTCCTTAAAATGCTTCAGCCCTACCCATGGACTTCCCACGGTCCCCAGCTTTGGAGAAAAATCCCGGAAAGCGATCTGGGCTCCATACATCGGATAATAGCAAAAGACAAGGTAAAAAATTACAATGGGAAGCAGCATCAGATACAATCCTTTATGTTTTCTCAAATCTTCCCATAAGCTTGGTAAAAATCCCGTTTTCTTCACAGTATACCTCCTGTAGACTGCGGGCCGGGCAAAAGCCTTCCGGCTTCTCCCGGCCCATTTTCTGGAAAATCAAGTTGCTTATCTCTTATCTTGCCAGGTATCTTTCATATGCAGCCTGTTGGATTTCAATTGCTCTGTCTATGTTCATTTTCTGAATGTTTTCCACAAAATGAGGATAATTTTCAAGGGATTCCGTCCCCATAATAAACTTCAGCTTAAACTCATCCAGATATGTCTGGATATCCGTCATTAATGAATTATATTCCTGGGCCTCCTCGGCAGTCATGGTCAAAGGAGGCATTTTCTTCACCGGCGCATCAGGGGTAGCCCATACCTCCAGCGACTTTTTCTGTACCTCAAGAGCATAGTTCCCAAGCATCATGTCCTTTTCCACAAGAAACGGCTTATTGTTATTTCCGGCATAAAGAGAAAGCGCTTTCTGAATGCTGAGGCCTTCCGGATTATTAAGTACCAGGTCAGTAAATACGGGTTTTCCGTCTTTCATTTCATAGGTAACGCCTTCTTCTCCGAAATTGGCTCTCATATTTCCTTCTTCACCATAAACATAGTCAATTACCCTGGCCGCCGCATCCATATCCGCACAGGTGGAAGATATCATATAACCAATGCTGTTTACACGGTAATTACTTTGATCAACCGGGAAAACATCCCCCTTATTCAATACAGGATTCGGTGCCGGCTGGAAATCCATTTCCGGATTCTCAGATTTCATTGTTTCAATTTTTCCAAGCTCTCCCCCGGTATTTCCCCAGACAAGTCCTGTTCTTCCGCTGGCTATTTTTGCGTAAAAGGCGTCTATCTCCTGCGTAAATCCATCAGGATCCAGAATTCCCATCTCCATCCAGCGGTTAAAAAGGGTCAAAAAGTCAAGATATTCGCTTTCAATGGCCCCAAAATGGACTTTATTATCTTTTCCTATATACATTCCTTCGCAAATCCCATAGGCGTTAACGATACGATCATAGTTCTTATAGGCAAAGGAAAAGCCTGCGTCGCATCCTTTCTTTTCTTTAAATATAAGAAGCGTATCTTCCATCTCCTGGATGGTTTCCGGCATCTGAAGCCCAAGCTCATCCAGCCAGTCCTGGCGGATCATATTCCCGTTAAATACCAGCGGGGAATCGGGTTTACGGATCATCGGCGCCCAGGCATATAAGCCGTCATCGTTCTTACACAGCTTATCAGCCTCCGGATCGGAATCCAGGTAGGCTTTAAAATTAGGCAGTTTTCCTGCATCCATCAGGTCATTCAAAGGGACAATAGAACCGTCTGCAAGCATTTTCTGGACGCCTCCGGGCAGTGTTCCATCATATTCTATTATGATATCCGGCAAATCATCGGTACCAACCAGAATAGACAGTGCGTCCTTTCCGCCTGAGCTGTCAATAAACTGCAGATCCACTCCGGTTGCTTCCTCTATTGCTTTCCAGTAATAGGCGTCTCCCTGATCCTTAAAATAATCACTGATTCCCCAGTCCGACCAAACCGTCAGTACAGGAGCCGCGGCCTCTGTTCCTGCTTCAGCAGCTTCACTGCTGCTGTTTTCCTTATTAGAAGCATTAGAAGCTTCCGTTGAACTGCTCTGGCCGCAGCCTGTAGTCAAGGACGCTGCTCCTAAAACTGCTGCCAGTGATAAAGCCAATATCTTTTTCCCATATTTTATATAGTTTCTTTTCATTTATCTTACCTTTCTTCTAAGAATTCTGTTAACTCTTTCCTTTTGTTCCTGTTATAATAATTTCTTACCAACCATCAGCGCGCCTGTTGTCGGTTCACACCCTTACTATAGCAGCCTCCTGTTTTTTTTGTAAATCAATTAAAACGAAAATCATCTTATAGAGCGGGGTTTTTTCAACAAGCCGAAATATCGGATCATTTTATAAATATTTGATTGGTTTTTATTAAGATATATGGCATGTTATAAATAAGGAAAATATATTCTGACGGGGGAATTATGACGATGCATTATAAACACAGCCTTCAAAACAAAAGTAAATCTAAGCCTTCCGGACTGATGTGGCAGTGGATCCTGTCTTATACAAGCGTGCTTCTCATGCCCATACTTATCTGTTCATTTTACTATTTTCACAGCTATAACCTGGTGGAACAGCGTACGCTTTCCAACCAGCACCTTATCCTTGAAAATTCAAAAGAACAGATTGACTCCGCATTTTACGATGCCATAAATCTGTCCAATCACCTTCAGCTGAATTCTTACATCAATATGCTTGCCCACGGCAAATGTGCCGTGGATTCCACGCCGGCGCTGGACAGGCACTATTTGTCCGGGGATCTGAAAATGCTGCAGGTATCCAACGCACTGATTCAGCAGCTTAACGTATATTTCCCGGCATCCGATTACATTGTAACCGCCGCCTCCGCCCATGAAATGTCAATGCTTCCATATATGGATAATGTGGGCATCAGTTTTCAGGACTGGCAGCAGATTCTGGAGGAACTGGACGGCACACACATTGTCTGCATGACGCCGGAAAATTCTTCCTGCCTGGTACTGGCCAAAACCCTTCAATCCGATATCCATGGCGCCCCGCTTGCCGTTATGGCTGTCCAATTAGACCGGGAGCGTCTCATCCATAAGCTTCAGAATGATCTGTTTCCTGAATTCGGCGGAGTTTTCGCCCTGATAAAAACAGATGGGGTTCTTCTGTCCTCAGATTCCGGCAGCGCTGTATTTGAAGAACTGTCTTTTCCTTCCATCTTTACTTTTTTTGACAGCAGAGACGATGGTTCGCTTTATGATACCTCAACGGCTTCTGTTGGAAAATCTTATCTGATTGATTTTTATCCGACCTTAATCCCTGAAGTCGGCCTGATATCCGTCACTGATAAATCTGTATATAAGGCTGACTTATACAAGCTTCTTGAGGTTCTTCTTTTTACGCTGACCGTATGTGTGATAACAGGGCTGTTCGTCATCTTTTATTTTTCCAGAAGGAATTATAAACCGGTGGAACAGATCGTCCATTATATCAAAGGGTACGGGGGTGATGATGATAATGACACCAACGAATATCATCTGATAATGAAAATCCTGACCCACAATCAAAGCGAGCTGGAAAAACAGCGGGCGCTTCTGCGGAATAACTATGTCCAGAAAATTCTGACAGGTGAAATTGCCTTCCATCAAATCTCAGGTCCCGTTGCCGAAGCCTTTTCACTGCATTTTCCAGCAGACAGAGTCTGTGTACTCCTGTTATCGCCTGAAACCTCACAGGAGTCCGGTTTTTCTTCCGAACCCTCACCTGCGGATAATACGGAACAGCTTGTTTATTTTATAATAGAAAATGTTTTAAAAGAATTGCTTTCCGGTCAATTTCCTGACAATTATTTCTGCATCCAACACAGGCAGATTGCCGTGATTACATGCATTCCCGGGGAAGCAGCCCAGCCGGAACAGTCCCTGGAGCATATCGTGCAGGAGCTTTTTTCCTTCCTGACCCGGAATTATCAAATAGAACTAAAGGCAGGCATCAGCAGCATTCACCATAAAGACGGTTTATCCACCGCCTATCTGCAGGCAGACGCGGCCTTAGAGTATATCAAGCTTTTTGGGAATCATCCGTTATGCCATTATGCTTCCATTCCTCAGGAACAGGAAATCGGAGCCATACACCTGAATACCAGCGATTATGTCGTAAACCTGATCCTTTCCGGCAGCCGGCCCCAGCTGTCCGACTATTTCTCTACTTTACGCAGGGATTTGGAAAGCAGCCGGCTTTCTTCTGCCGATGCGCGCAGCTGCTATTATTTCTTCTATCAGGTTACTGCCAGACTGCGGCTGTACTGTCAGACGCATTACAGCTTCATTCCGTCCTGCCTGGATTTCATCGGAGATACTTTTTTCCAGATACCGCTTCCTGAACTGCTGACCCAAGTGCAGGAAGCTTTTCAAAAAGCCTCGGAACAATTGCAGGAGAAAAAAGAAATGCTGGATAATAACAGATGGGGAACCGATATCCGGCGTTTTATACAGAATAATTATTTTGACGCGGATCTTAACCTGAATACGCTTGCCGAACATTTTCATATATCGCCTTCTTATCTGTCAAAAAAGTATAAAGAACAGTACCAAAGCAGTGTAATTGATTATCTTTATGAAGTGCGTATCCGTAATTCTATCCAGCTGATCCAGGATACAAATATGAAGGTGACGGAGGTTGCCCAGATGGTCGGATTCCCGGACAGCAACGCCTTTATCCGAATATTTAAGAAAATCACCGGGATTACGCCCGGAAAATATAAGGCGGAGCTCATCTCCAAAACATAATAGGAAAAGGACGGAAGCAGGCATTTATGCATGTTTTCCGTCCTTTTCCTTTATTTTTCATTCGAATGCCGAACTTGTTTGCAGGTACTTAAGTCTATACTGTAGGCATTCCCGAATAGGTTCTGAAGCTCCTCTGAAGAGTTCATTTCTTCTGTAAGGACGAACTTTCCGCTCCATGTCATATAGTAAATCCAGGGTATTTTTGATTCTGACAGAAGCTTTATATCTGGAAGAATACCAATTTCTGCCAGCGCCGCAGGCTTTTGGGCTGTCGTATTCCGGATCAGCTCCCTGTATTCTGCGGCATAATCCGTTTTACTGCCGGGTTCACTATATATATCCCTGGACACAATATCCACATAAGCATCTCCAGGATATCCTTCCGGGGATACTGCATTCCAGACCCAGATCAGATTATGAAGCTTTTTTTCCTCAGTAAAATACCTGAACATTTTCAGATATAAGTCTTTCGCGGTTTCCACCCCTTTTGCTCCCCACCAGAACCATGTGCCGTCCGCTTCATGAAACGGCCTCCATAATATGGGAATCTTCTTACACAGGAAAGGGCGCAGCAATTCTGCCATTATATCCATATCATGATAAAAAGCCTTTTCTTCCACACTGCCTGAAATCAGGATTCTGTCTGCGTCAAAATCCGTATTTTCCGTATAAAAGCTTTTGTCCCTGCCTCCAAGAGGGGAAAACCAGTGCCAGGTAAAGGTTATTATCCCTTTTTCCTCCTCAGCCCACCTCATGGCTTCCTTTAAAGTATCTTGATTTTCTTCGACTTCCTTCCTGCAGGCCTCACCCATATCTTCATAGTTGATATTCGGTGAATATCCAAGCAATTCAAAGCCGCACAAAGCCGGCTTTTTTCCTGTCAGCCTTTGGATATGTCCGATTTCTTCCATCCCCCGTGTCTGTGTATGCTGACCCGTAAGTATTCCTTTTCCGCTGAGTGCACATAAATATTCATACAGTTTAATAGCTTCAGGTATTGCATTCTTATTTGCCAGTTTCATCTGTTTCCTCCCTTTTTCGGTGATAGGTTTGTTCTTATCCAGCTTAACAGGAAGAAGGTAGTGGGGCAATCGTATAGATCTGAAAACATACGAATTAACACAACAGTTTCTTCTTTTTATGTTTTTTCTTCATACAGTTTTTTCCTGCCGGGATGAAAAGTACATGAATTTATTGCTGTCCGAAAAAGTGATGGTAAAATAATCGGAATGATTAATGTGAGATATAATCTCAAAGAAGAAATGTATAAATATCTTGGACATATAGGATACAGTATCCGCATATCTGAAAGAAAAAAGGATATGCTTCTGAGATGTTGCGTTTGGCATTAATTGAGGCCAAAAAATTAGGACTGAATGAAGTCCTTCTGACTTGTGACAGCGATAATATAGGGTCTTCGGCAACAATGAAAAAGAATGGCGCTGTTTTGGAAAATGAAGTACCCTATCAAGGAAAAATCACGCAAAGATATTGGATATATTTATAAATGCTGCTAAAGGTTGTGTCTTTCTCCTGCATAAACCCAAACTATTCATCAGCCATCTGTACTTCAATCATATTTTTTCCTTTGGACTGGTAGTATCCATTATCTGCCGCTTTTTTTAAGTACAACACAGTGTCAAAGTCAACCGGAATTATGCAAATATTCCGACAAATTTTACAGATTTTGATTTTATATCTGCGCCTGAATATGTCATACTCTTCTACACCTGCTCCACTTTTCGAAGCTCCTCCCAATAATTTCGGATAATCCCCTTACGCCAGGCAAGAAATATACTTACTGCAAGAAGGCCTCCTGCAAACAAAATCAGGATTACCGGATTCATTCCCGTCACATCCAGGAACTTCGTCACGTCATCCCCCACCGGGGCTTTGCCCAGCATGTAAAGCACAGGCACCAAAATCCACGCAGCGGCCGGCATGGAAAAAGCAGCTACGAGCAAAAAGGAAAACAGCCGGTAAAAAAGACTGCCTTTCTCCCGTTTATACAATAAAAGATAAATAATGGAAATAACGGCGGGAAACAGCATTCCCGCAATATTAAGCATAGCCGAAGTCACCCTGTTGTAGCTTCCACCCGAAGAATTCATATATGCGCCTGTAATACTGATATGAATCGTGTCCGCCCCACAAAAATATGCAACAGCGGCATGCCCCGTCTCATGGCACAAAATATACAGCAACACAACAATACAGGCACTTACCAATACATATACCAAAATCCTGGCTTTTCTGTTTTTAATCATTTTTCTCCCTGCTTCGCCTGGAATGGCGGATTTATACACTTTCTTTAATACATGTTGGTACGTTTTAATCTCTATAAAAAGCTTTATATTTCAGTCAATATTATCCTGGCTTTTTCTGTGGCTCTGAAACTTTCCCGTCAACGCCGCTTTTCCCAATATCAGCCCTTCCGCCTGTTTGAATACCTCTTTTTTTACAGATGCCGCAGGTATATCCATAAAATCACTCAATGCAAAAACTGTAAAGGTGTAATTATGTATTGCTTTGAATGGCGGTTTCGGGCCTTTATAACAATGTCTTCCATATGCCATTCCCTGAACCGCGCCGGACAGTACCGCCACCGCTTCTCCTTTTGGAATGGATTCCGGGATATCGCTGCATACAGGAATATTCCAGATAATCCAATGGTTATAATTCGGAAATAAAGGATGGGAAGCATCATCCAAAGTAATCATCAACGCTTTTGTACCGGCAGGTATGCCTTCCAAATGCAAAGCAGGAGAAATATCTTCTCCCCGCGCAGTATATTTTTCAGGTATCCATGCCCCTTCTTTAAACGCAGTGCTGGTTATTAACATAAAAACTCCTCTCCACATTTTGTCTGATTCATTTTCCCATTATGCAAGCTCTGGCAGGTTGTCGTGCAAGACCATTTCATACACGGTATCCCCATCAATAAATTCTTTTAATATACGTTCTTTTTCGACATCAATAGGAATAACCGTCTTTTCCCTTTCCAGGCAATCGGACAGACTTGTACATAATCATACCCTAAATATTCTGCACATATCTGCATTTTGGATAATTCGAACAGCCATAAAAGCTATTCCCTGCATTGGCGCCTTTCTTTGCTGTGCGCAATACAAGCATCCCGCCACAGCGAGGACATTTTAAAAAAGTATTCTGTTCGGTAATACCTTCCGGCTCGTTAACAGTCTCCGTTTTTTTATATTTTTCATTAATTCGATCAATATGAGCTGCCCTGACTGCCTGATCCACATCAGTCAGCATTTTCAGCTTTACATATATGTCTTCGGTCATACTTTCACTTAATATATCCGCTGTCCTGTCCCATATACTTCTTATTGCTGCATACAATCTGTCCCTTTTAATAACTAGAACATCGGTGCTTTCCACAGCTACTTTTTTTAGTTCGCACCGCTCCGAAAATACAATGACAGAAAACAAGGGGACTGAATTTTGCAGGTATTGTCCCAGCCACTTTATATGGGTACTGTTCTGTTTTATAGGGTTATAAAAACGATTCTTACTTTTATCCGGAAGCATGGCCGTCCAGTAAGCAGACTTTTCATCACCAAAAATCCAGCCCGAGTAATTCTTACTCTCTATTACAAATATGCCTTTCTGCGTAATAAAAACAACGTCAATTTCAGATGTTTCGCCGTTATTCTTAGGTACATAAATATTACGCAGTACATATCCCTTTCGGCCGAACAGCCTGACCAGATTAAGCTCCCACTCAGTCATTTTTTCCCCATATCGGCCTTTCCATTCCGCATCAAATATATCATCCAGCAATAAGTCAATGAAACCTTTTGCCATAGCCCCTCCCCAAGATAAATCGGTATAATCCCAACAATTATTATTGTTTTTTAGTTTACACCTTTAAGCTACTGTCGTCAATCGCGGATATGCCGACGCCCAGGGTTATTTTATGAATATATGTTGAAATTTGGGGCGTTCGAAGATGATAAGGTCTGTGAAATCACATAAAAATGGATTAAAAAGTATAATATATAAAAGGAACGGTCAAGTAACACCGTTCCTTTTTGCTATCCGCTATTTTCACTTTTTAAATGCCTTATATTCCATGTTAAGTACTAATTCCTGATGCAGCAAACCTGTTATTCATTTATTGTCTGGAAAACCTTCTTGCGTTATGCTTCAGTCAAAACCCTGCAGGTTTTTTTATAGAATGCAATCCCATAATAAGTAAAGGTCCGATACCCCTCAAGCATAAGCTCTGCGCCATACTGCTTTTCCCTAATCTGTTCCAGAGCAACAGCCGCTGTCTCATCCAGCATGGCAAAAGTATCTGCTACTTTAAGTTCTATAATAATTGCTTTCCCAATATAGGGAGCTGACAAAAGCAGGAGATCGCTTCTTCCAAGACCGCTCTCTCTGTTTGACTTTATAGTATAACCATCCATCATTTTCAGAAGCCCGCCTAAGAATCCATGATAATAATCTTCCCTGTAGTCATAGAAACTGATTGTTTCCATCAGATTCTTTGACAGTTCTATCTCCAGCAGTTGTGTGTCTTTTTTCAGAAGTGCATTATAAATACCGGTCAGATCCTTCTGTCTGATTTTTTCATCAAACCAGTCAAGAATGGTGTTGCGGTAAATCAACTTTACTTCCGTGTTGGGAATTGCCAGCGTCAGATACAATGTTTCTCCGTCAAAGCGCTCTCCCTGTTTTTTCAAATACCCTGTAAAGAAAAGAAAGTTCCATAGATTATCCTCAGATTTATATACCTCATCATAGGTAATTTCTTCGTGTACAGGCTTTTCAATAGTTCCTCCTTCTATCAAAGACTCCATTTCCTGCCTGATGCTTCCATCTGCCAGTTCTACTAATTTTTTGACAATATCATTGGAAGAAGTGTTAGCCCAATATGTCTGAGGAAAAGCCTGCGGTGACGACACCGCCGCCTTTACATAATTCAGTACGCTCCATGGATTATAAACTTCTGTATCCCCAAAAAGATATCCGTCATACCACTGCTGCACTTCCTGCTGCTTTTCCTGCAGTCCATAGGCCGCCAGAAGATGCTCAACCTCTGACTGTGTAAACCCAAAATGTTCTGCATAATTATGGTTCATAAGCGATATAATTTCCAGATTATTTAAGCCGGTAAAAATACTTTCTTTACCCCTGCGGCGGAGAATCGAAGATTCTCCCAATGGATCGGCTTTAGCCGAGACTATGCATCCCGTTATGACTGCGAATTCCAGATTAGGATTTGATTTAAGAGCTGATTCAAAAAGTGAGCGGATAAAATCGGTCATTTTTCCGTAAAATCCACGTAAATATGCATTTTCCAGCGGAACATCATACTCGTCCAAAAGAATAATTACATTTTGTTGATAGACTTTCTTCAGACATCTTGATAAAAAGTCCAGCGCCTTAGCCCACACGGAATCCGGCCCTTGTTTATTCATCATTTCCCTATACTGTTTTTTTTCAGCTTCATTCAGTTTATCACTGGCAAGGACCAAACTATGGCGGTCAAACTCTTGGGCAATTTCATCCTGCAGACATTCATACGCCATTTTAAAACTGGGCTGTTTTGACGTTTTCATGGACAGGCTGATAACCGGATACTTCCCCATATGCTTCAGGTATTTCTCTCCGGCTTCCATGATTTCCAGTCCTTCAAAAAGATATCTGTTTTCCCTGGCACCGCATTCATCTTCAAAAAAATATTTCAGCATACTGATACCAAGAGTCTTACCAAATCTCCTTGGACGCGTAAAAAGACTTACCTCTCCTCTGTTATCCAAAAGTTCTTTAATAAACATGGTTTTATCGGCATAGTAGTAATCATTTTCCCTGAGCTTCCTGAAATCATCAATTCCAATCGGAAATGGCCTCATATAATACCTCACTTTCTTTAAACCGATTATACCTTACTCATGCCTTTTTTCAATTTTATAAATCACGTTCTTTTCGTTCCCAGGCACATCGCAGTATCCCCGCTGAAAGGAAGCTGACGATAGGTATTCAACTGCTGCTATTATACTCTAAATGCATGAGGAAACAAAAGCGTTGAAAAAAAGGGTAAAACGTATTTAAAAGAAGCGAAATCATTCTTATAACTGTACTTTCCTTCAGCAGACTGCATAATCTTTTAATTTATCAATAAGGATTTCTCTTTCACGGCTCCCATTTGTCCGGAATCTGACCATAGGCATTCCATACATTTCCAATATCCGATCCTTTAAGCCATCTCTGGACGCCTGTACGGTTCCCTCATTATGGAAATCATAACCATCCACTTCAACGACCAGAACAGGCTGTTTGCTGATTCTGTTAAAAATAAGGAAATCCAGATGAGTGGCCGGATTCATAGCATATTCACATTCTCTGTCATTCAGCAGACTGAGATTTTTAAGCAGCATTCGCAAAGGGGTATGGCATACAACATCCAGGCCTGAACATGCTTTTTCCTTAAAAATATCGGTAATAAGCGCATACATAAGATTTTCGGAATCATATACTGAAATTTTTTTATGCTTTAGGAGATATACGCGTCTGGCTTCCGTATATTGTTTCTATGAAACAATATACCACTTTGAATTGTCGGGATTATATTTACAAGATTGTATATCTTTCGTTTTTATTTCGTTTTTAACAATAATCATTTGCTTTGCAGTATTCATGGCAGCTCTTTCTTGCGTATCGTATAATCTGAATTTTGTATGATCGTTTTCTTTCTATCTGAATCTAAAGCATATATGTACTTTTCGTAATATTTCCGGCATATAATCCTGACAGTTATTATTGTTTTTTAGTTTACACCTTGAAGCTGCTGCCGTCAATCCCGGACATGAATATATACCTGCGGGTTTCAAAATAGGAAAAGGGCGGCAGGCCTGAGAATCATTCTCCGGTTCATTTCCGGCTCTTCCTAAGCTTTACCGCCCTTTCTTTTTTATCATTTATCTGCCGCAGTCTCCCCCAGCCACCGAAGCACCTCCCCAAACTCCGCTGTCGGCTGCCTGCATTCGCTGCCAACACATAAATAAAACTGTGCCCCCGTCTCCGGCACTGGGTAATCCCTGGTGTAAGGCGCCAATTCACAAAGTTCCTGCCCGTTCTCTTCCGTTTTCACAAGGACAGCAAGCCCCGGGACTGTCTCCTCCAGATATCCAAGCTGTGCCAGCAGCTTCCGGCGTTCTTCCCCGATAACAGCGGAGGAAAGCGTGCATACCAGTTCTTTTGTTGGATACAGTACATCCATGATTGTCAGTAGTGCGTAGCTGTGCCCTGACGGATATCCGGCCATGGAACCTGCCAGAAAATACAGCTGTTTTTCCAGTGCCTGCTGCATTTCATCATCACCTGTAAGCTGTGTCAGCTGCTGCAGGACCCGGGCCGCAACGGAATTGCCTGACGGCATCGCACCGTCATAGGTTTCCTTTGTCCTCACAATCAGCTGCTCCCCATCTTTGGCATACAGATAGCAGCCGCCGTTTTCCCTGTCAAAAAACTGTTCCAGCATCAACTCAGCCCAGGTAGCTGCCCGCTTCAAATAATCCGTCTGAAAGGTTACCCGGTAAAGCGCCAGCAGGGCCAGGCTGTAGTAGGCATAATCCTCCAGCTTCCCTTCTCCCGCAGCATCCCCGTCCCGGTAACGTACCAACAGGCGGCCATCCTTCACAAGCCGTTCCCGGATAAAAGCCTCCGCCCGCACGGCCATATCCACATACCCTGTCTCGCCAAGTACAGCGCCGGCCTTCGCAAATGCGCAAATCATCAAACCGTTCCAGGAAACAAGAATCTTATCATCCTTGTGAAGCTGCGTCCGCCGAAGACGGTATTCATACAGCTTTGCAAAGTCCTGGATTTCCTGACAGGCTTCTTTACAAGTTTCCTTGCATGTTTTCACGCAGATTTCTTCAAATCCCTCATTCTCCAGCAGATTCGGAATACTTTTTCCTTCAAAATTGCCACCGGGAAAAATTCCATACCGGGCGCAGAATTTCTCTCCCACCTCATCTCCCAAAACCGCCTTAATTTCCTCCGGCGTAAACACATAATACTTTCCCTCCACGCCATCGCTGTCCGCATCCTGCCCGCAGAAGAAACCGCCGTTTTCATCCGTCAGCTCCCTTTCCACATATTGTAAAATACTGCGGGTCACACATTCATACAGCTTGCGTCCGGTCTGCCCATACGCTTCCAGATAAGCCATCGCAAGCAGCGCATTGTCATACAGCATTTTCTCAAAATGCGGGACCAGCCAGCGTTCATCCGTGGAATATCTGGAAAAACCGCCGCCAATGTGGTCAAAAATCCCGCCCCGGTACATCTGCACAAGCGTTGTCTCCGCCATAGCCAATGCTTCCCTGTTTTCCGTCCTTTTTCCATACTCCATCAGGAATATGAGGTTGTGGGGCGTGGGAAATTTCGGTGCGCAGCCGAACCCTCCGTTTTCCGGGTCAAAGCTGTCCGCAAGCTGGCGGAAGGCCTGCTGAACCGTATCCATCACCGGCGCAGCCCGATTTCCTGTCTGTGCCTGTTCTTTTAAATACGCCGCTATCTGCTCCGCGCTTTCCAGAAGCCTTTCTTTCTGCGCCCTCCACTGCCCGGCTGCCGCGGTCAGCAGTTCTTCCAGTCCAGGACTTCCGTAACGCGCGTGGGGCGGAAAATATGTGCCTGAAAAAAAGGGCTTGCCGTCCGGTGCCATAAGTATGGTCAGAGGCCAGCCTCCCTGGCCGTTCATGGCCTGACAGACCGACATATAGACTGCATCCACGTCCGGGCGTTCCTCCCTGTCCACCTTCACACAGATATACTCTCTGTTTAAAAGCTCCGCAATTTCCTCATTTTCAAACGATTCCTGCTCCATCACATGGCACCAATGACAGGTACTGTATCCAATAGACAGGAAAACAGGCTTGTTTTCCTGCCTTGCTTTTTCAAATGCTTCCTCTCCCCACGGGAACCACTGCACCGGATTATATGCATGCTGCAGCAGATAAGGAGATTTTTCATGGATTAACCTGTTGGGAATATTTTTCGTATTATCCATATGGCCACCCCTTTCTTAAAAAAAGGATATATTTGCAGCCGCCAATATATCCTTCAAGATAATTTGAAATTTATTTTTTCTTTAATATCGTAACCCTGTCTTTACCAAATTATACTGTCAATACCGTGTCCGGTCCTGTAAGCTGCAACCCTCTTTATGTATTATTCCAGGACAACGCTTGTATTTAAGTTCTGAACAGGAGTTTTCCGATGGTGTATTGACCATAATATTTTTATTCCGCTGCAAAGGGGTAACAGCAGTTCAGCCCGGCAGACCCGGAGCCAACCTGCCAAGTATTTCCATGTAAAAATTTATCCAGTCAGATAATCCGTTGCTTTTAAATATTGAAATAATGCAAAAAATTTGCTTCAGTAATTCTTCTTCTGAAATATTTTTGCAATATTTTTCGTCCTCATACAAATCATTTTCAAGCCATTCATAACGCTCATAAGGATTATGATTATTGTCCAAGCCCCATTCGTAGATTTCCAAAGGGCCGAAAGATTTTTTTGAAATTAAAACAATAATCCCATCTTCATCCGGAGCGGTATCGGGCATTGTATAACACCATCTATCAATAAAAACAAATTTTTCATTCATTCTCTTTCTCCACAGAATTCAAACTTTTAAATCACTCCGGTCGCTGCAGACTGTCCCTCCCTCATATCACCACCCTCCATTTTCGTGATTTTTCCATGATTATTTTATTCATACGCAATATTAAGGAAGGCATACATCTCATTTCTCTATTGAGATAATTCTTCCTTCCCCTACTTGATGAAAGCCTTCCATGATCTTAAAGACCTGTCCTGGAACCACTTCCTGGTAATGAGCATCCTGAAAGGAAAATTTAATAGCGGCAGGGGTCGGAGCATCAAACCCTTCAATAGGCAGTTCGGTAAAAGTAATGCCCCGGTATTCGTTCAATCCGTTAAATACGGCATCCGGACGATACCCATCAGCGGGCAGTTGTTTGCGTTGTCCGGCGTAAAAGATGACTTCTGCAATCAGATACATGTTTTCTCGCTCCTTTGCGGCCCTCTGACGCTCCTGGTAAGTACTAAAGAAAGCTGCTCCCGTGCTTAATAGGCGGAACTTTGGATTTTAAAACTTTCATTGATATTTACCTTTTTAGCTTCCTGTCCATCTGTTCTGTGTACTAAAAACTCAAGGGTAGGCTCATATTCACCATCCTGCAAGGTTTCCCCGCCTAAAACCTCGATACTGTACCATCCATTTTCAAGTTCAATAATGGGTTTCCTGCGAAGTAAATAATCCCTGATTAAATCATCCACCTTGTTGGCAGTAAATTGTTCTAGGATCCGCCATGTAAACAACATAAGTTTTTTGTTGACAATCTTAAGGGAATAGCCGCCATGCCGGAATTGCAGGCGGCTTTCTCTTCCAAGCAATTCCGGTGTTTCATTTTCGAGATCAAAATAAATTGTATAGGGATAGTTTTCTATTCCAGCCATGGGAAGTATGATGCCATTACAAACAGCCGCTTCCGCACTTTCAGTTGTAGTAAATTCCATTGCCAGATTATCCGAAAGGTTGTTTCCCTTTTTCCATTCTTCCAATAACTGAATATCACCGAGAAGAAAGTAATTTACAAGGTCGTTTAATACTTCGGTAAATTTATATTTCATATTTTCTCCGTACCACTATCTGTTATATTTAAATGTCTTCGCCGCCGAATACGCCATTTTCAATAAAACTGCAGCACCTAAAACGTCCATTGAAACTGCCGGTTTCATAAATCTTCGTTCCTGTAGCGCGGGCCGATGGTCATGGATATGTGTATCCCCGCTTTGTTCCATTCTCCCGGCAAATATATGCTGCAGGAAAATTCGTCTTCTGTTTCGCTGTTCGATGCCCTGAAATCATACCGGCCCAATTCCTTTTCATTGTTCCGCAGCCTTTCCAGACTATTTAAGCCATGTTCTTTTGAAAATCTCTTAAATAACTTCCATACTGCACCTGCCGCGGCACGGTTTAATGAGGTGAATGAGCTGTAATATGGCCCGCATGCGCCGCGTTTTTTCTTTCCATTTGGATCTGGTTCACATACAAAAACACGTTTTTTCCTCACACTCCACTCCGCATTTCTTAAGGTGGGGATACTTCCGTCAGAAAGCTGGAAGATAAATTCATTGATATGCTGCTCCCAAATGCTGCATACGGCTTCAAATGCTTCAGGGGAGAGCGGTTTCGTTACCTTTTTCATAGTTTATAGTTTCCTCATCTGCAGATTCTTTTTAAACGCATTTTGTCATCCGCCAAAAAGAGAGTCAAAAACCTGCTGAGTTTCGTCGCTCATTTTACGGACGAATCCAGCGATAGATACTGTTGTTAATTCCCTTTTGAGTCTATCTTCAATGGTTTTTGCTTAGACTTGACAGGCCTAAACCGGAGTGTTGGTATCATCTCCCTGGGAACAGGACGGGGCCAATACTGGAGCCATGCTTTCCACTCGCCGCCGTCTTTGCACAGCAATTAAAAGGTTCCTGATGGCAAAGATGAGGAATTGGTTCCCGTAATGCTTCTATATGAATTCCGTCAGGAAGCTCCTCTTTCCTTGTGACCAGCCCACCGGCAGCCTCGCCATCACAAACAGCATCCCATCCTCTAACGTCACCGGATAAATCACATCTCCAACTTTTACGCCGGCAATGGAAGGCCTTTTCATTATGTCCAGACACAAAACCGGGCTTACCTCATTATTGATATTGAGTAACAGCGGCCTGCCCGTTCCAATAAAGCTTCTTACATTGTTACATGCTTCGCTTTCTCTATCTCATATAATTTCACAAACTCCGCCCGGTCCTTGGCAAAGATCTTTTCCAGCTCATAGGACAATAAAAATGGATCGTAGTCACAGAAAACGTTTGGTATGTATTGATACAGCTTTTCCGCAATCTTCTCCACATGTTCAATATTCACTCCGGTCAGGGCGTACATTTTATTTTCCGTAAATATCAGCAGCCGTACATAAAAAGGGCCGCCCTTTTGCCCAACCTGTGCGCAAATCCAGTAAATTTTATTACGCGGGATTACCGTTATCTTATTTCGGTCACTGCCGAGCAACAGATAAGACGGCGTCAGCGTGACTTTTTCTCCATGGGGCGCTTTTCCTTCGGCAAATTCATCAATATACTCCTCCATCAGAAGCTTTCCTTCCGCCGCTTCCTGGTTGATCTTCTTTGCCACGGCCTCTTTTGTATCTTCCCCAAAGGGCAGGAATAAATTTTCGCCGTTCATGGCAGTGCGTCTCGTTCTGAATAACCCGACTGCTATGGCAAGCAGCATGATTCCAATAATTATCTTCAGTATTAATAATATTTCCCGGCCAGATGGATCGTTTAAATCAAATGAATTCCTCCCGAGAAAATAAATGAACGCTAAAAGAATAAAAAATACGGCGGTCAGCCTGAAAAGTGTTTTCCTGTAGGTCCGATTCACCTTACTGGATTCCTGTGCCAAATATTCCTGTGCCATGTTATAACTCTCCTTTTTTCTGTGATTATAGTTTCTATAAATTAAACCGGTATCTCTATTTTTCCGGAAGCGCGGCAATTATCTTTTCAAATGCGCCCTCCACTTCCTGGTTCATAATCGGCAGGCCCACGCTTTCAAGAATATCCGATGCATATCTTAACTTAACTGTAAATTTTTCTTTTGCATCCATAAATATGATGGGGGAAATCCATATATTGAAGACGACGGAAAGCAGCTCCGCTATAATTTCCGGCTCCTTTACCCATATGCTCCCATCCTTCATTCCTTCCTTAATTAATTCACAAAAAATCGCTGTCAGGTTATTTTTTGTAAAATCCATGTAAGCGGCCGCAAGTTTGGGGTTATTGATCAATGACCTTGATAATGGGAAATACATGTCAACCTGTTCGTCGGCTGATACCGCATAGATTAAAATCTGCCTGATTTTCTCCAAAGCGGAAATTTTCTTATTGTTTTTTATCTCTTCGTAAGGGACAGTTTTATGGAACATGCACGCCATAACTGATTCGACCATTTCCGCCTTGTCCTTAAAATGGTGATAAATTGCTCCCCGCGTCATTCCTATGGCGTCTGCTATATCCTGTAAGGTAGTGCGTTCATATCCCTTTTCAATAAACAGCTTCATGGCCATTTCCAATATGCGGTTTTCTGTTATTTCCGGGTACTTATTCCTTCCCATAATTTTTTTCTCCTTTAGATACATGCTGTATGTATTTAATGTAGCATAAGTTGAATTTACCGTCAATTTTTACTTTGCAGCCTGACGGGTACATTTTTCTGCCCACTTGCAATAGCATCTTCCTAAAGACGAAAAGAGGATATATTTTAAAAAATATACCCTCCTGAAACTTTTTCTGTTTTATTTTTCCTGATTGCTTCTTTCTTTATCAGCCTCCTGCCGTTGCCCCGGTCCACAGGTGCCTCCTGCCGCCTTTGGTTTTACGTGTTTCCGCAAAGCACTTATCACAGATACGGAAGGATGCGCCGAGAGGAAGCAGGCTGCCGCAGTACTGGCATTTCTGGATATACTCCTTTTTGTTTTTCGCCAGATAGCGCATGATCGTTTCTTCGGTTTTTTCCCGTTCCCTGTCCAGCCTTTCCAGATCAATGTTCTTGCCCAGGCGGACGGAGAACTGATAGTACAGATCCAGCATCTTATAGAAGGTTTCATACCGGGCAAGGCCTGAATCGCTGCACATGATCAGGGCCGGGAAATGCAGGCACGCATCCGCTGTATAGGTTTTGCAGTAATACAGCCACAGCGTTACAATATCCCGGTTTTTGATATCAATGGAGCAGGTAAGCATGCGGTAAAGCATATGCTTATCCTCAAAGCCATCGATTTCCTTCCGGTCCCTGTATGCCTTTTCATATAAAAACAGCATATCCTCGATACTGATTTTTTCAAAGGGCGGCTCCGTCGCCACGGATTTCCAGATTTTCAAAATCGCATCCAGCGGCTCGTCCATATCAAGCAGGACCTGGGGAAAGCCCAGGCTTACACAGGACACATCCGGTTCCTTTTCATCGAAATGCTCCTTAATATAATCAAGGCCTTCCTGGCCCACCGCGTTCACATAGCCGGTATCATAAATGCCGTATCTTCCCGCCCTGCCGCCGATCTGCTTGATCTCCGCAGCCAGCAGGGGACGCGTATTCTTCCCGTCGAATTTGCTGGTATGGACGAAAACAATCCTTTTTACCGGAAGGTTCAGCCCCATGCCGATAGCGTCCGTGGCGACCACCACCTTCGTTTCGTGGCCGGAAAACATACGGATCTGCCGCCGCCTGATTTCCGGGGGGAGGCTGCCGTAGATGACGCTTGCCCGGACGCCCATTCTTTCCAGGCGGCCGGCGATGTCCAGCACCGCCCTTTTTGTAAAAACAATCAGCGCGTCGCCCTCCTGCACATCTTCCGGAAACCGGAAGGCCTCGTCCTCACATACCAGCTTTGTCTTGCGCTCATACCTGCGGGTTTCACAGGTGTCGCCGCACAGGCTGATCAGATGGATAACCGCCTTTTCCGCCGCCGGGCTCATGCAGACATGCACCTCCGGCGCCTGGACGCCCAGGATTGCCCTCGTCCAGGAATGCCCCCTGTCCGGATCGGCAATCATCTGCGCCTCATCAATGACCGCCACATCGTATTTCTGATCTATATCAAGCATTTCTACCGTGGAGGAAATAATCCTGCTGTTTTCCTCATAGATGCGTTCCTCCCCGGTCAGCATGGTGCATGGGATCCGGTACTCCTTCATCTTTTCATAGACCTCCAGCGCAAGAAGGCGCAGCGGCCCCAGGTAGACACCGTTCTGCGCTTCCCTGAGGCGCTCCAGCGCCTGATAGGTTTTACCGCAGTTGGTCGGGCCGATATGGAGGATGAATTTCCGTTTCATTTCCAGGGCCTGGGGAAATTCCATCTCCGGCCTGGTGGGAACCATATCTATGATCTGGTTTTTAATTCCTGATTCCGCGTAGCTTTTCGACAGGCTTTTTATGCTTCTCTTGCAGATCTCAAAGGGCTTCTCTTCCCGCAGGAACTCCAGGAACTTCACTGTAATCAGCTCCTGCTCCTCCGGCCGCATGTCAGAGAGATCAAGTCGCACCAGCTCCTTCATCAGAAGATCCCGGATCTCCATAATCGCAAACTGGTTGTTCTGCCGGAACGCATAATAGGACAGATTCCGTATCTGCCTGTGGTATTCCTCCAAATGCGGCTGGCTGAGCTTTGTGGTCTTCACATTCCGCATTTCATGCAGCAGCCGCGTGATTCTCTCCTCGTAATTCTTTTTCCCATCGTTGTTTTTCTTCTTCAGCCTGGCAGCGCATTCCTTGTACTGCAAATAGTAAAACTGCACCAGCTTTTCATTCTGTACCATAAAAACCTTCCTCTTATCCAAAAACTCCGTTCAGCTGACATTTCGCCATTGGCATTATTCTATCATAACATGCCCGTTCTTACTATCCTAAATTATTACTGCGCAAAGGAAGGTCAGCTACAGCCATCACCTCCATACTGTTGCTGCCGGTATCCTATCTTCTCAGCCGCCTTCTAGTAAAAGGGACAACAAAATACAATCAGGCCATATTCCCGCAAACTTATTGACACAACCGTCCAAAAAAGATATTTTATAATTATAGCCGCCGGGAATATCTGCCGCTGCCCAGCTGTCTGCGGGAAAAGGCATGCAACAGAGTGATATAATTAAAACCAATATCAGATATAATAATTATTGATTTTACTTATATTAAATTTTGTAATATGATGAATGTAAACGGACCCGGAAAGCGGCCTGAACCACCGTTTTTACAAAAAATAAAACATACAAAGGAGTCTTAAATCATGGAAAAACTTTACACAGGTAAGACAAAAGATGTTTATCAGCTGGAAAACGGCAACGTTCTGCTGAAATTCAAGGATGACTGCACCGGAAAAGACGGAAAATTCGATCCCGGTGAAAACTCTGTAGGCCTGACAATCGAAGGCATCGGCAGAGAGAACCTGAAAACCTCCGTTCACTATTTCGAACTGCTTAAGGCAGCCGGCGTAAAAACCCATTATGTAAGCGCAGATGTGGAAAACGCCACCATGGAAGTTCTTCCTGCAACCGTATTCGGCCATGGCCTGGAAGTAATCTGCCGTCTGGTAGCAACCGGAAGCTTTATCCGCCGTTACGGCGAATATATGGAAGACGGCACCCGCATTGAAGGCGGCTATGTTGAGACTACCTTCAAGGATGACGCAAAGGGCGATCCGCTGGTAACAAAGGATGCACTGGCAGTGCTGGGCGTTATGACTCCCGAAATGTACGACAGCATGAAAGAGCAGACCCTGGCTATCACAAAGGTTGTTGCCGATGATCTTGCGAAGAAGGGCATGGATCTGTATGACATCAAGTTTGAGTTCGGCTATGACAAGAACGGCGAGGTTATCCTGATCGACGAAATCGCCAGCGGCAATATGAGAGTTTATAAGGACGGAAAGATCGTAGATCCCATGGATCTTACCAAGATGATTCTTGCATAATAAGCATCCCTTATCCGTTCTGCATTACAGTTATCCACACTGTTGCATTTGACAGAAACAGACATAATCCCTTATACTGAAGTTCGTTACAGGCTGCCGTCTGAAAGGATGGCAGCCAAGGAAAACGGCCTGGTATGAGGGATTTTTTTATGATGGCAAATCTGGAATATTATAAAGTATTTTATCATGTGGTCAAATGCGGCTCGGTCACCCAGGCCGCCGGAGCGCTGTCGCTCTCCCAGCCTGCGGTGAGCCAGAGCCTGAAGCAGCTGGAGACTGCGCTGGGCGTGGTACTCGTTAAACGCACCTCCCACGGCATCACCCCCACAGCGGAAGGGCGGGAGCTTTTTTCCTATGTGGAAAAGGGCTATGAACAGTTCGAGGCGGGGGAAAAACGGATTCTGCAGATGTGCAACCTGGAACGGGGGGAAATCACCATCGGCGCTTCCGATATGACGCTGCGTTTTTTCCTGCTCCCCTATCTGGAACGCTTCCATGAAAAAAATCCGGGAATCAAGGTTTCTGTGACAAACGGGCCGACGCCCGCCACCATGGACCTTCTGCGGGAAGGGAAAATTGACTTCGGCGTAGTGTCCGGGCCGATTCTGCCGGAAGACGGCATCGGCATGCTTCCTGTGAAGGAAATAGAAGATATTTTCGTTATAGGGAAAAATTTTTCCCAGTATGCAGGAAAGACGCATCCCTTAAAGCTTCTGGAACAGCTCCCGTTAATCACCATGGAGAAGCCCACCAGCACAAGGAAATATGTGCAGAGCTTCCTGGAAGAAAGAGGCGTCCGCATCAATCCGGAATTTGAACTGGCAACCAGCGATATGATCGTTCAGTTTGCGCTGCGCAATCTGGGTGTGGGAAGCGTTGTGCGGGACTTTGCGGCGCAGGAGCTTGCCAGCGGGGAGCTGATGGAACTGAAATTCGAAGAGCCGGTGCCGGTGCGGGATTTTCTTGTGGTGACGGATGAAAGAAGCCGGAAAAGCCTGGCCGCGGCAGCGCTTCTGGAAATGATGAAGGATACATTGAAACGAGGAGAAATAAAATGATCAAGACAATTATATTTGATATCGGAGGCGTGCTGGCCGGCTTTGACTGGCGCACTTTTTATGAGGGGCAGGGCTTCGGCGGGGAAATGATTGAGCGTCTCGCCGATGCCACGGTCAGAAGCGAGGTCTGGAAGGAATATGACAGGGGCTGCCTGACCGATGAGGAAATCCTGCAGCGTTTCGTTGCAAACGACCCTGAAATTGAAACGGAAATCCGAAAGGCACTGGATGATTTCCATGGCCTGGTAACAAAATATGACTATGCGATCCCCTGGGTGAAAGAGCTGAAGGCAAAGGGCTTCCAGATTCTGGTCCTCTCCAATTTCTCACAGAAGGCCCTGCGGGAATGCTGGCATGGGCTGGATTTTCTGCCCTATGTGGACGGCGGCATCCTTTCCTTTCAGGATAAGCTCATCAAGCCCATGCCGGAAATCTATCATCTGATTCTGGACCGGTATCACTTAACCCCCGGGGAATGCGTTTTCATGGATGATACACAGCCTAACGTTGATGCGGCAAGGGCCATCGGGATCCATGCCTTCCGGTTCGAAAACCAGGCGCAGGCTCGGGAGGAACTTAAGAAACTGGGCGTGGGGGCCGGCTGAAGCACTTATCTTTTTAAACCTAAATACCCTTCTGTCTGTCAAAAACACAAAGGAGATTTTCCTATATGATAAATCCGGTAAAAGTGATCGTCGTCGGCATGGGCGCACGGGCAATGATTTATGCAGGGGAGGCCTTATCGCATCCTGAGCTTTTTACCATCGCCGGCATTGTTGACATCAATCAGGAAAGGGTACATACGGCACAGCAGCTTTTTCATGTTCCCGACAGCCATTGCTTCAGGACGGTGGAAGAGCTTACCGCTGTCCCCCAATTTGCGGATGCCGTGATTAACTGCACCATGGACCGTCTGCATGTGGCAACAACGATCCCACTGCTCAAAAAAGGCTACGATGTGCTTCTGGAAAAGCCCTTTGCCGTAAATCAGCAGGAAGCCGATGCCCTTTTGCGGTGCGCCGATGAGACCAAACGGACCGTCATGATCTGCCATGTGCTCCGCTATGCGCCTTTTTACAGGGAAATCAGGAAGATATTGGGAAGCGGTGAAATTGGGCGGATCATTAATATCCAGATGAATGAACAGGTAAGCTATTTCCATGAGTCCGTTTCCTACGTGCGGGGAAAATATGCCTCGCCGGAATTGTGCGGCTCAGGAATGCTTTTATCCAAATGCAGCCACGATCTGGATATCATGGCCTGGCTGATGAAGGGAAATCTCCCGAAGACCGTGGCCAGCGTCGGTTCCGTCTTTCAGTTTATCCCGGAAATGGCCCCTGAAAATGCCGGTACCCATTGTCTAAACAACTGTCCTGCCGAACGAAACTGTGCATATTCCGCCAAAAGGCTTTATATCGAAAATCCCCAGCGGTGGGCAAATAACATCTGGCATGACAGCGGGGTTTCTCAGCCCACGGCGGAGGAAAAAAAAAGGCTGCTGTCCGAAGCCGATAACCCCTACAGCCGCTGTGTCTACCGCTGCGGGCTGAAAATCGTTGATCATCAGTCCATCCTGATCGCATTTTCCGACGGGGCAACCGGCACCTTCTCCATGAACGGCGGGGCGGCGGCTTCCGGCAGGAATATCCATATTACCGGCACAAAGGGTGAGATTATCGGCAATTTTGAAAGCCAGCAGTTTTCGGTGCGCCTCATAAAGCCGGAGCATCCGGGAGGGCAGATCAGCCGCATCGTCGATGTCTCCGCCGACCAGCTCGGCAATCCTCACGGGAATGGGGATCAGGCCGTTGTACAGGACTTTTTCTCTTTGCTGCGCGACGAGGCCGCCTCTTTCTGCTGCACCACCCTGGCAGACTCCATGGTGGGACACAGGTTGGTCTTTCTTGCGGAAGAATCACGGGAAAAAGGAGGGGAATCAGTGAGGTACTGACTGCGTTCCTCCTGATTCCCCATTTAATTTTTGCTTCTTTACCAATTCCCTGATGTACTTTATGCTGCCCTGCCAATTCCACGATGGATTCTCCTCCGCCCCATCAATTCCACGATGAATCCTTAGCCGCCCTACCACTCGACAATGGAACCGTCCGCATGTCTCCATACAGGATTTTTCCAGTTATGGGGCGTGCGGTTTTCTTCCTCCACCAGCTCCTTATTTACCTCCACACCAAGGCCCGGCTTCCGGGGCAGCTTTACAAAACCGTCCGTAAACTCAAAATCCTCCCGGTTATTCACGTAATCCAGGACACTTTTCCCCACATTGTAATGAATGCCGATGCTCTGCTCCTGAATTACCGCATTATAGCAGGTGGCATCCATATTCAGGCAGGCGGCCAGGGCTATCGGTCCCAGAGGGCAGTGGGGCGCGAGGGCCACATCGTACGCCTCTGCCATAGACGCGATTTTCTTCACCTCCGTAATGCCGCCGGCATGGGACAGGTCAGGCTGGATAATATCCACGCCGCCCGCATGCAGAAGGCGTTTGAAATCCCACCGGGAATACAGGCGTTCCCCTGTGGCAATGGGGATGTTGCACGCTGCCGCTATCTCTGAAAAGGCTTCCATATTTTCACACAAAACCGGCTCCTCCAGAAACATCGGATCAAATTCCTCCAGCTTTTTCGCCAGAACCTTAGCCATTGGCTTATGCACGCGTCCGTGGAAATCAATGGCAATCCCGAACGCCCTGCCGCAGGACTCCCTGATCGCCGCCACCCGCTCCAATACGGCGTCAAGCTTATCATAGGAATCAATCATCTGCAGCTCTTCCGTTGCGTTCATCTTAACCGCGGTAAAGCCTTCCTCCAGCTTTTCCCTGGCCGCTTTGCCCACATCCGAAGGGCGGTCTCCGCCAACCCAGGAATACACCCGCATTTTATCCCTGCAGGCGCCGCCCATCAGCTCATATACCGGCGCCTGAAACAGCTTTCCCTTAATATCCCACAGCGCCTGGTCAATTCCGGAAATGGCGCTCATCATAATGCCGCCGCCCCGGTAAAAGCCCGCCCTGTACAGCGTTGTCCAGATATCTTCAATCCGCGAAGGGTCTGCCTGCAGGAGATAATCCTCCATTTCCTCCACACAGCGCAGCACAGTCCCCGCATGTCCCTCCAGGACAGCTTCTCCCCATCCGGTGATTCCCTCATCCGTTTCGATTTCCACAAAGCCCCATCTGGGCCGTACCAAATAGGTATTCACCTTTGTTATTTTCATGTTATCCGCGTCCCCTTACCTTCTCTATTTTATCAACCATAGCTCTGACGTACGCCGCACAGGCTTCCCAATCCCCTTTTGCCGCCGCTTCCTTTGGCACCAGACTGCTGCCCAGCCCCGCCCCAATACAGCCCTGTCTGAAAAAATCCGTCAGGTTTTCAGGCGTCACACCGCCGATTGCCACATACTCCGTATTGTCAAAAGGCCCTTTCAGAAGCTTCACATAGCCGGCAGACATCCCCCCTGCCGGAAACAGCTTGAGCGTGGAAAAACCATACCGCAGGCACAGCGCCACATCAGAAGGCGTGAGGACTCCCGGCATCATCATAATATCATTCTCCTGACAGTAAGCCAGCACCTGTTCATCCGACGACGGCGACAGAAGGAACTGCGCCCCGCTTTCCACCGCCTTTTCCGCGGCTTCCGCCGTCAGCACGGTTCCCGCCCCAACCAGGATTTCCTTTCCAAAACTGTTTCTGATCAGGCGGATTTGCTCCAGCGCATGCGGCGTATTCATCGCCACTTCAAAAAAACGGACGCCTCCCCTTATGACCGCCCCCACATAATCCTCCGTCCGCTCCAGCGGCACATTGCGCATAATAGCCAGCAATGGGTTTTCCTGTACGGTTTCCCGCATATTCATAGTTTATTGTTCCCCCTTTCCCAATGACGGCGGATGCCGTTATGCCTTACGGAACGGGCACTTGCTGTCCTCCCGGCAACCGATATGGCATCCGCATAAAACCAACATTATATTATCATATTACTACTTTTATGCCCGGCATAGAAGGTATTATATTGTTGGATTTTCCCGGGCAAATTTTTGTGCGGGAAAACTTTTGCGTAGGAAAAATGGAAAACAGTATGGTACAGCTCCATCAGGACCTTATCCACATTTCAAACAACCAAAAGAAAGCATTCCGGGAACATAACAAAGGCTTTTACATATCATCCACATAAAGAAATACGCCTACCGAAAAAACCTGATCCGTCGTGGTGATTTTCATGTATCCATTATATTTTTCTATAGATTTCCTGATATTTTTCAAACTTTTAAGGGGCTGCCGCATTAGCGAACAGCCCCTCATCATCATTCACATTCATATTCCCCATCAATAAGCATGCCCCAAAGGCTCCGGCCCAAGCGGCGCCTTTCCGGGATTAATTATCTGAAAACCATTTGCCTTATATTCTTCATAATTGAAATTCTCCAGCTCATCATATCCAAGCTTATGATATTCGTAGAAGCCTTCCCAGTCCTCATAGCCGTCGCCCAGCTTATGCTCCAGGAATGCATCCGCCATGGCCATTCCCGTACGCGGGGCCACATAATAACCGCCCATGGCCATCACATTGCAGTTATTGGCCGTCACGCACCGCAGGGCGGCAGGGACGGTTTCAACGACCGCGCTGTGTACATGAGGGCATTTGCTGGCCGCGATATGGATCCCCATCCCGGTTCCGCAGAACAGCAGGGCACGTTCGAATTCCCCCTCCGCAACCATGGCCCCGGCCCTGAGGCCGATGCGCTGGTACATCTCCGGCTCTCCCGTATCCCCGGCCTTCATGCCCACATCCGTAACCGTCCAGCCGCGTTCCTTTAAATGCTTTACCACTGCCTCCTTTAATTCAAAGCCGCCGAAATCGGCCGCCACCAGAATCTGCTTATCCTTTACCATTTTCATTCCCTGTTTCCTCCATTTCCCAATAATCTCCCCTACCCTTTGACACCGCCGCCCGTAATGCCGGATACGATTTTATCCGACAGCAGCAGGTATAAAATAAAGGTGGGAAGGAACACCATCATAACAGCCGCAAAAAGCCCGGCCCAGTTTCCCGTATAGGTCATTGCCGTAATTATATTCTGAAGGCCCATTGACAGGGTGCGGATTTCATCGTTCCCGTTGGCAAAAATCAGGGCCATAAAATATTCATTCCAGGTATTCATAAAATTAAAAATCGTTACGGTAATAATTCCAGGCGAAGCCATGGGAACCATGATCCGCCAAAGCGCGCCCGTCTGGGAACAGCCGTCTATCCTGGCAGCCTCCGCCAGCGCGGAAGGGACGCTTGAAAAGAAGGCGGTCAGGAAGTATACCGTATAGGGCACATTCAGGGTGGTGTATAAAATAATCAATGTGATCAGATGCCCCACAAGCCCCGCGCGCACAAACCAGCAGTAGAGCGGAATAATGAGCATAACCTGCGGAATGCTCATGCCTACCACAAAAATATTGAAGGTCAGCTTCTTGCCGATAAACGTTTTCTTTGCCAGGACATAAGCCGCCGGGGCAGAAATAAGGATAATAAATGCGCAGGACAGCGCGCTGCAGAGGATACTGTTGATAAAGTAACGCCCCACGTTATTGTCCTTCCACACATTGGTATAGTTTTCAAGATGGACACCGCTGTCCAGAAGCGTCCCTGAAAAGATTTCCCGGGTCGTGCTGAAGGAAGCCAGAAGTATCCAGCCGAAGGCAAAGACAAAAAATACCACCCAGATGACAAGAGGGATATATTTTAACACCTCCAGGGCACGGTGCACGGTAAAGGTACGTTTTTTCTTCAATACTCCAGCTCCTCCTCTCTCAGTACTTTGTTCATGATAATATAGATTATCAAAACCAGAACTGCAACCAGTACGCCTACCGCCGCACCGGCCCCCACATCCAGGACTGTGCCTGCATTGGCTGAACCGAATACCTTGTTATAGAGGAAATAAACAGGGGTTATCGTCTCCACATTCGCCCTGGAGGAGAACATTTTCGCCCAAACGAAAAAGTTTACGCTGGTGATTGTCCACAGGGTCACGCAGGTACGGAATACATTCCGGATCAGAGGAAATGTGATCCGCCAGAACTGCGTCCAGCTGTCCGCTCCGTCCAGACGCGCGCTTTCATATAAATCTCGGGGAATCCGCTCAATCCCGGACAGGAAAATCAGCATGAAATAGCCCACGCTTCCATAAACAAAGGAAAGCAGCATGGCCCAGAACAAATACTGCGGCGAGGTCCAGTTTATTTCCTCCAGTTTTTCCATTCCCAGAGTGCCGAACAGCTGCTTGAGCATGCCAAACTTATTCTGGAACACATACTGCAGCCACATGGTGGATAATGCTACGGCAGATATGCTGTTAGGCAGATATATCGCAGACCGCCAGAAGCGCTTTCCCTTTACGCCTGACGCCAGGATGACCGCAAAAAACAGCGCAACGGATAAGGTTAGGATACCGCCGATTAACCATATTTTACCGATATTCCTGAGAGATGCCAGAAAAACGCTGTTTCTGAACAGCTCCGTATAATTCCGGAACCTGACAAATTTCCAGTCCGCCATATCACTGCTGATGCTGGGCAGTTGATTCAGGCTCATCATAACCGTACGGATTATGGGGTACGCAAACATCACAAGAAAACACAGCACTGCCGGTCCCAGCGATATCAGCATAAAAAGTTTTTCTCTTTTTTTCAACCTTCCGTCTCCTTTCAGCAGGGAAAGACCGCCGCATTCGGACCGGTACCCTTCATGCGGCAGCCCCTGATATCATTACTGCATTGTAACTGTATTACTTCAGCTGGGATTTGATTTCCTCTACAAACTTCGGCGCATCAATGTCACCTGCAAGCAGCTTTGTGAACGATGCATTGATAATAGCGCGGACATCCGCATCCTCCAGGTTGCTTCCGCCCCATACGAAGGCATCCGTACTTTCTTCCATAAGCTCTCCCACACAAACCAGGTTGTCGGGAAGAGTAATTCCGTTAATGACCGGAATACACTGTGCTTCATCCGCAAGCGCCTGCTGGGTCTTAACTGATGTAAATTCCGCAAGCAGAGCCACTGCTTCCTCCGGATGTTCACAGTCCTTGTTTACACCGTAGAACTGGCAGCCTGTGGTATAAGTCGTGTACGGATATTTTGAGCCCTCCGGCGCGGGGAAGAACATGGCGCCCCACTGGAAATCATCGCCTGTAATCTCCGCCACTTCATTGGGAAGCCAGGAACCATTATAGTACATGGCAGCGGTGCCCATGGCAAATTCACCGTTCTGGGCAGCCGGGAAAACATTGGAGCCTACGGACTTGGCAAAATATCCTTTTTCACGCAGCTCCTGGAAATCCTCCGCCATCTGCAGTATGGCCGGGTCATCCCACAGCTTGCCGGTTTTATCCGTCAGAAGCTCTCCCACCCAGTCAACATCCTTGATCATGGCAAGATAATGGCCGTACATGCTCTGCTGATATGCATCATCCACCGTAATCGGATCATAACCTGCATCCTTAATCTTCTGGCAGCAGTCAAGGAACTCATCCCATGTGGCAGGCATTTTATCAATACCGGCCTCGGCAAAAATTGCCTTATTGTAGAACAGGGTCCCCACGAACGGCTGGGAAGGGATATAATACCAGGATTTTCCGTCAGAGGTATAGCTCTTCGCAAAGGAAGCCATTCCTTCGGTGATGGAGCTTTCAAACTCCGTCCCTTCCATATACGGCGTCAGATCCATAAGATAATCCTCGCCGAGGTTTCCTGTGATTTTGCTGAAATCACCTTCCACAATATCAATCTTGTTGCCGGAATCAATACTGGATCTCAAAATATCACGGACATCGCGTCCAGCCCAGTTCACTTCCACCTTACAGCCCGGGTTATTTTCCTCAAAGCGGGCAATCGCGGCCTTCAGGACCTGTGCCTGTGTCTCATTTTCGCTCCACTGCGCCCAATAGCTGAGAACGATATCTTCCTTCTGTCCGCTTTCGCCCTGCGCTTCCTGCGCAGGCTCCGTTTCCTGTCCGGTGCTGCTTCCTTCGGTCTGTACCGCTTCCGCCTGCCCCTGATCCTTTTGATTCTGGCTGCTTTCCTGTGGCTTGCCGCCGCAGGCCGTCATTGACAGTACCATTGCTGCCGTCAGCAGCAGTGCACATAATTTTTTCATCACTCTTCCTCCTTTATTGATGAAATAAAATATATTTTTTCTCCAGCTGTCTGGAGATAAAACCTTTTTTGTTTCCGCTATTTCCGTTTTGTCCCGAATTCCATATACCCTTGCGGGGATTTCAGTATGCCGCTCACCCTGCGGACTCCGCAGTCCACCCGCTTCTCCTGCCGCCAGCGCCCCGGTTTTTCCGGCTTCACTCCCAAAAGGTACGCGCCGTACAGGTATACAGGGATGCCGCTCCAGCCATGGCACAGGCTGCCGGCCCCGTCAAAGGCTTCCGGCCCCTGATCCGTTTCCCAGAAGGCTGTCGCTCCTGAAAACAGCATGCTTCCCCACCTTTCCGCAATCTGGCCAAATACCGCCTCTCCATAAATATCAGGTTCCTCCAGCAGCGCCTCGTATTTGAAAATACTGTGGCTCAATGTTGCAGCCAGCCAGCGGCCTTCGCAAAGCCCCTGCCGCAGCTCAGCCCTTCTCTGCGTCGGACAGGCCTTGGTGTACAGCGCCAGCGCCTGAATCAGCTCCGCATACTGAAGCCTTTGATTGTCACGCAGGAAGGAGGCGTACGCTCCGTTTTCCTCATCCCAGAAGGCCTCCAGGCCTTCCGCAAGCGCCCGGCATTCCTGAATAAGCGCCCCGGCGTCCCGGCCCAGATATCCATACAGGGCTGCCATCCGCTGCAGTGCAAGAAGGCCAAACAGCTGCAGCCCCGCATCTGCGGACGGCAACAACAGCGATCCATGCTCCATGGGCTGCCCGTCCAGCAGTTCATTCCATTCGTAAAAATTCCAATAGCCCGGCTCCTGATAGCAAAAGGCCGTCCCGTTATGTATATGGCCGCGCAGGCTGTCCAGGATTTTATCCGCGGTTTCAAGCATCTCTTCACCGAAGGCAAGGTCACCGCTGTATCTGCAATATTCCTCCAGCGCAACGATAAAAGCCAGGCTGAAGCTCGGGATGTTGACCGGCACCCTCGCCGGGGCGCACAGCTCTAAAAGCCCGTCTTCCCGCTGGGAAAGAGCAAGCAGCCGCAGATTTTCCCGCGCGTAATCAAATTCCCCGAAAGCGTAATAGCCGCAAAGCATCTGATTTCGGCTGTCAAAGCCGTAAAGCGCCTGCTCCCGCCAGGGACAGTCCTCATAATGCTCATGCATGCACAGGTGAAGCGTTCGTTTTGCCGTCTCATAAATTTTAGTGTGCAGCAGGCTGCCGCACGCAAAAACCGGAGCTTCATCCACCGGATATTGTACCTCAAGCAGTCCGGCTTCATAGATGACTGCCTCCCTGCAATGGATAAACAGCTGCAGATACCGGCAGCCCAGGCGGCGGAAATAGTGCACGAAACGGCTGCGTTCCGGCCCGGAAGCATATGCCGCGGCAAAGGATCTTGCGCCCACGCTTGTTCTTACCCGCAAATCCTGCAGATGCTCCCCGAAGCCAATCTCTATTTCGGCAGGGACCGGGGTTATAATATCCAATGCCAGATAACCGCTTGTCATTCTTTCCAAATCAAGGACGAGAAACAATCCGTCCTTCTCCTCTGTCTTCAGATGCAGCCCGAAAGGCCTGGGCAGCTCCCTTCCAAATTCACCGGAATCATAAGCAAGACCCGGTAATTCCCTGTAATAAAGCCCCGCTCTCTGAAGCCGTTCTCCGATGCTGCCCTCCGCTTCCATACGGAAGACCCCCTGCGTCATGATCCGGGTCCTCTGGCAATCCTTTACAAGCAATTCCTTTACGGGCCGCTTAACCAATCGGGCCGCCTTCTGGACAACAGCCGCCTTTTCCCACAGCACAGGCTCCGGCGTGTGGCAGCGGAAGGTCATTCCCAGCTGCGGAGTGATGTTTTCCACCTCTCCCTGTATATAGCCCGGAAGGAGCCTTGCCCGGCAGCTTCCGCCGCTGCCGCATAAAAGCACATTCCCCTGCCGGATTTCAAACCGAAGCCCCGGGGGCTCACGGCGGCAGACCGAGCTGTCCCTGCCGGGATACCAGACCCTGATTTCCAGCAGATTCTCACCTCTGTGGAGAAACGGTGTGATATCCGGCGTCTGCACAGCCTTGTAATCCGGGAAATCAGCATATTGGGCCGACGGAATATACTGCCCGTTCACAAAAGCCGCATACTGGCCTTCCACGCTGATATGGAGCTTAACCCGCCCCTGCGCCTGCGCCGGCCGGAAGCTTCTCTGAAACTGCCCGTAGCAATTGCACTCCGGGGCCCCACACAGCCAAATCCATTCGGAACAGGGAGAAAATAAGCCTTCCCTCTCATTTATTGCCATCGCAAGCCCCCCTGTCCTTTCCTTTTGTATCACAGGCCGACATCAGCCTTTGTTCCTCCTCCGGCAGATACAGCCTGAGGAAATCCCCCATTTTCAATACCGCTGCCTCCGCTTCCGGAAAATCCCCGATAAAAATCGGCCAGGAATGCGGCATATGGTCCCCCACTATCAGTTCCACCTGGTTTCCCGCCCTGCGGCTCTTCCTGTAAAAATGTATGGCATCGTCAAAAAGGAGTTCATCCGTTCCCACATATAGCTGCATAGGCGGCAGCCCCAACAGATCCCCGTAAAGAGGCGACAGCCATGGGTGCGTTTTATCCCGGCCCGGTGCATACAGCTCCGCCACATCGCTTATAATAAAGCTGTCCTCCGCAAGGATATAATCAAAATCCGCCATCTCCGTATGGCTTCCCTCCATGGTATCCATGAAGGTAATCGGACTCATCAGAACCGCTGCCGCCGGCATGGGAAGCCCTTCCTCCTTCAGCCTCAGAAGCAGCGCCAATGCCAGATTTGCACCCGCCGACTCTCCCGCCAGCGCGAGATTCTGCGCCCGCCAGCCCTTCTCAAGCAGCCCTAAATAGAATGAATAACAGTCATCCATACCTGCCGGGAAGGGATCCTCCGGCATCAGCCTGTAATTGAAATGTACCGCAGCAAAACCGATTTTTTTTGCCATAGGCGCCAGAAAAATACGGGTCTGACGGATACTTCCCAACGACCATCCGCCTCCATGGATATACACCATCGCTTTATTCCCCGGACACCCTTCCGGAACCAGCCACTCCGCCTGTAGATTTCCAATGCGGGTTTTGTGCTGTAAAACCCCGGGACAGCCGGCATCCTCCGAAGTAATGCGCTCTTCCTGAAGCTGCCGCAGCCTGGCATACCCTATCCTGCGAGGATTGTCAAAGGGGGCGGTACGAAATTTTTCTGCAAAATATAAATACTCTGAACTTGGCATAATAGCAGCTCCAATTACAGTGACCTGTTTGAAATCACGGCTCTGATTTCTATGTGATTATGATAACATCCTGTTGATACGGAGTCCATGCATTTGGGGGCTAAAAACATACACTTTTTTACAAAATCACTTTTTTTGCCTCCCGTCCGGGCAACATAAATACAGGGAAGGATTCCTCCTTCCCTGCATGAATTGCCATTTCATTATTCATATTGCCGTTTTCCTGAATTCCCGGGGGGAAATGCCGACCTGGTTCTTAAAAAAGCGGGAGCAGTAAAACTCATTATTAAAATGCAGCTCGGCAGAAATGTCCCTGACAGGCATATCGGTCGTCTGAAGAAGGAACTTAATCCGGTTTAACAATATGGTATTCAGATATGATTTTACACTCTGCCCGGTGGCCTTTTTGTAATGATACGCCAGCTTGCGGGGCGTGGTACCGATATTCTGGCACACATCGCCTATCGACAGGTCCGCATAAATATGAGTGGTCGTATAGGTGAAAAATTTTTCAAATTTAAGATAGATTGACAGATCGTCGGAATACTTTTCCACAAACGGCTGAACCGCGCCCAGGATAATCTGATCCAGCTTCAGCCGGAAGGGCAGAACCGCTGAAATATCGCCGCTGTGGAGCACCCCCTTAAGCCTTTCAATTTCCTCCCTGGAGCTGTCAATCTCCAGAATGTGATCCAGCTCCGACAGCAGATCCTGGTTCGGGAGGATGAAAACCCTGAAATGAACATACAGTTTTTCCAGATAGGTATCACATTGGCTGGAAAAGGGAAGCTTCGCCGGTATCAGGTAAATATGGTAGGGCTGCAGCGTAAGGGTTCCCGATTCCGTAATAAGCGCGCCCTCGCCGTCCAGGGTGATATAAAGCCGGTTCACATTGTCATGGGGCGTGCAGCACCATTCCTTTCCCACTATGACATGCCTTAACTGCGTCAGTTCAATATTCAGATACTTGTATATATTCATCGCCGAGGAAAACAGGTAATCATATCTGTGCTGCATAAGCCGCTCCTTTTATCACTGTGGTTTTAACCTGCACGGATTGCCGCAGGTTTCAAACTGTTTTTATTAAAGTATAACACAGCGGAAACCATTTCACATCTCCTTAAAATATTATAAAAAACAGACTTTTGCTGCCATTAGGACGGCTCTTATACGCTCATTGAGGAGAAGCTTATTCAAAGTTACCGCTGTGCACCGTTCCCTCTATAACTCTTTTTTTAAATAAACCATATCCACAAGCTGTACCCCTTCCTCAAAAATGAGATGATCATAATTATCTGTAAAGAAATCAGGAATCCTGTGGGAAAGTGTAAATTCATTATTTTCATAAAACCGCAGCGTGGAAGGGACATCACCTGTTCCCACAAGCATAGTTCTATATTTATCTTTGTAATATGAGGAAATATACTGTATAAGCCTTCCGGCATAGCCCATATTCTGCCACTTTTCATAGGTAGCGATACTTTTAAGCTCGCAGGTATCGGGACTTTCCTCTGTAACTACGCATATGCTTTTTAAATCATTATCATATAAAGCAAACAAATCTCCGCGTTCAAGATACCTGTCTATCATAGACTCCTGTTCATCAGCAAGCAGCAGTAAATCGATGAATTGTTTCTTATTTTCATTTATAATTTTAATTTCCATGGCATCCTCCCTGACTGCGCCGTATTATTGAAAAATAGTGTCTGTTCAGTTACTTTACAGCTTCTGTAAAAATCCATCCTGAATTATTTTCTTATTCTTTGATCTGACAGCAGTTACAAAGAATCATTTTGTACCGTCATCTACATCCAATCCTGTCAGATTTCCATGCTTATCCCGCACGGCATAAATTTTAACCATACTGTCCTCAAACGGTCCGAAATAATGCTTCAGCGATGTATCCTCAAAATATCCCACCAGTTCGCCATGAAAATACAGCCGATCAGAATCTGCATCATATGTTAAACCATACTGACCGTAAACCTCATAGGCATCCTCAATCCGTTCTTTTACCATCTCTTCCACATCGTCTGTATAGCCATCAATGCTGATGCTGATTTCTAACTCACCTGCCGCTTCTATCAAAGACGGCGTTCTGTCTACATATTCCTGTTGGCTGAAGGAATTTACCCCGATAAGCGCCCCAAATGTATCCCGTTCTGCATAAACATCCACAGCACCGGCTTTATTGGGCCATTTTATATAACGGTCCGTATCGGTAATATCTTCAAAATATCGAACCTGTTCTCCGTTAAAATACAGTCTGTCTTCTTTTTTGTCGTATACCAGCCCATAAGGCTGATAAGGTTCAAAGACCCCCGCTTTTTCTTCCCTCTTTCTCTGCTCTTTCTGCGCTGACCTCAGAAGTCCTGTGCCGATGATTGCTGCCAAAATCAATAGGACTGCACAGATAACTGCTGCCGTCAGTACTTTTTTTCTTACCGCTTCCGAATGCATCCTTGTGTTTTTAGCCATAATCCCTCCGTTTGGGGCCGGTGTGTTTATTATACGCTTGATTTATCAGACACTTGCTTTTTATAACTCTGCGTATTCCCTTCCGCAGCAGCGACCGGATCAGTCGTTCCAGCTGGTGGCATCCTGGGGCATTTCTGCATTGTAGCAGCCCAGCTTGTGGAAATCATACCATTCTGTGATTATTTTTTCCGGAGCCGCCTCCAGGGCGAACAGCACTTCCTTCGCAAATTCCAATGGAGCCGTGCCGTTTGCCGTGATTATCTTTCCATCCCTGACGGCTTGCTTCATAACATACCTTTGTTCTCCTGTATATGCCTCTCCCGCCCATTGTTTTAAATCATTCAGGTCATTGCCTGTATGATACGCATCATTCAGGGCGCCCACGGTTCCCAAAAACGCGGCGGCATCGCAGATTCCGCCCAAAACCTTTCCGTTTTCCCTGCATTGTTCAACGAGGGGCCTGATCCTGCGGGCCTCCTCATTTCTCCACGCCAGTCCCCCAATTAAAACAAGCGCTTCATATGTGGAAGGGACCGAATTAATATCATAATCAGGCAGTACACGGAAACCGCCGATGGAGGCCACAGGTTCCCTGGTCAGGGATACCGTCTTAACTTCAAACCTTCCCCGTCCCAGCATATAGAGGGCCGAGGACAGATACGCAGCCTCCCAGTCGGCATATGGCTCCAATATTACGAATAAAACACATTTCTTCATATATTTTCTCCTTTTCTTTTAATGAAATATCATAAACAAGTTATTTAATTATACACTATATTCTATAATTTGTATTGTAAAATATAGTACTACTGTTCATTTTCGTAACAGCTCAGCATTCGGCCTGGCTGTTACTGCATCTGCCCATCAAAACTTGCCTTCGGTGAGGAGCGGAAGCCTGCTGCCATCACGTTTTCCCACAGTTTGCGCAGTAAATGCACGGACCTGCCTGAACTGTTACTCCGTTTCTTCCCCCCTACAAAACAGCGTACTATTTCCCGCAATATTTTAAGAGCTGCTCGCGCAGCTCTTATTCATGTATCTTATAATGCCCTCCGTCAGGCTATACACCACACGCTGCCCGCAGGCTGTCCGCCGTCAGCGTTTTGGCATCGCGGATCATCTCCTCAGGCGTTCCTGTAAATACTACCTCTCCTCCGTTTTTCCCTCCATCGGGGCCGATGTCGATGATCCAGTCAGCCTGCTTTATCACATCAAGATTGTGTTCAATTACCACCAGGGTATTTCCGCGGGATACGATCATATCAAACAGCTTCAGCAGATTTTCGATATCAGACATATGCAGGCCTGTTGTCGGCTCGTCCATCACAATAATGCGTCCTTTTTTTCCCAGGTTCTTCGCCAGCTTGATTCTCTGGCGCTCTCCGCCGGACAGCGTACTGAGCGGCTGGCCTAACGTCAGATAGGATAGTCCCACCTGCTGCATCACCTTCAGGTGCTTCCTGATTTTGGCATCCTCAAATATCTCCATTGCCTGGGAAGCTGTCAGCCCCAGCAGTTCCACGATATTTTTTCCCTGATACCTGCAGGTAAGCGCTTCCTCATTATACCGCACGCCGCCGCAGGCCTCGCACTCCGTTACCACCGGATCCATGAACGCAAGCTCGGTCACAATGACGCCTTTTCCGCCGCACACCGGGCAGGCCCCGGTGGAATTGAAGCTGAACAGGCTCTCCGGCCGGCCGTTTTCCCGGGCCAGCAGCTTCCGTATTTCATCAAAGAAACCGAGAAAAGAGGCTGGCGTAGAACGGTTGGTGGCCGTGATGGGTCCCTGTTCTATCATCACGATATCATCTTCATATTGTTTTGCAAAAACCTGGGAAATCAGGGTACTCTTACCCGAACCGGCCACGCCGGTTACAACGGTCATGATTCCCAGCGGAATGTCTGCATCCACATGCTTCAGATTGTGAAAGCAGGCATCACGTACGGGCAGGCTGCCCGCAGGACGCCGGGGCGCAAGCTTCAACGGCAGGGACTGGCACATGGCCTTTCCCGTTAAGGTATCGGCGCAAAGCAGCTCCCGGAAGCTTCCTTCAAAGACGATCTCACCGCCGTTTTGTCCTGCCAGCGGCCCCACATCTATCACATGATCCGCAATGGAAATCACATCCTTATCATGCTCAACCACCAGGACCGTATTGCCCTTGTCCCGCAGCTGCATCAGAAGGCGGTTCATACGGCCCACATCGCGGGGATGCATCCCGGCGCTTGGCTCGTCAAATATATAGGTCATGCCGGTAAGGCTGCTGCCCATATACCGCACCAGCTTCAGCCGCTGCGCTTCGCCGCCGGAAAGGGAGGGCGTCTCCCGGTTCAGATGCAGGTAGGGCAGGCCGATTTCGATCATCCTGTCCAGTCCCTCGATCAGGGTATCCACCAGCACAGATACCGTTTGATCCGATATTTCTGACAGAACCTCCCGCAGCTGCGTCAGTTCCATCCCGCACATATCCGCAATGGAATAACCGTTGATTCTGCAGCGCAGGGCGGCCTCATTCAGCCGTTTTCCATGGCAGGCGGTGCACTCCGTTTCTGTCACCAGGCTCTGCGACTTTTCCCGGGTATGTCTGCTTTTATTGCTGATATCCCGGTTCAGGAGCTTTTTTGTAAAAAAATTGTACAGCCCGGGTACCTTCGGATCCTCCGGCTCTCCGCCGCCGTCGCGGGAGCCGTAAAGAAGCAGGTTATATTCCTCTTTTGTATATTCCCGGACCGGCTTGTCCAGGTCGAACAGGCCGGACTGTGCATACTGTTTCCAATACCAGGCGTCGGGACGGTACAGGGAATCCTTTACACAGCCTTCGTTCCAGGATTTATCCGGATCAAGGATAACCCCTATATCCACTTTTGTGACCTTCCCAAGGCCGGAGCAGGTCCTGCACATCCCGTTGGGATCATTAAAGGAAAAGTAGGACGCCGTTCCCGCAGCGGGCTTTCCTATCCTGGAAAAAAGCAGCCGCAGGCTGGCATATAAGCCACTGATGGTGCCCACAGTGGAACGGGCATTCCCGCCCAGAGAGGACTGATCCACGATGATGGAGGCCGTCAGATTGTCGATGCGCTCCACCGCCGGTTTGGGGTATTTGGGAAGCCTTGACCTCACAAATGCAGGATAGGCGGCACTCATCTGCCGCTGTGACTCTGCGGCAATGGTATCAAAAACAATACTGGATTTGCCAGAGCCGGACACTCCGGTAAACACTGTGATTTTCTCTTTTGGTATTCTGAAGGTTACGTGCTTCAGATTATTCTGGGTCAACCCGTGCACAACAATATCCGCCATCCGGCCCACGCATTTTTTGTCCATCTCTTCCATTTGTTCTCTCCTTTGGCTTTCAGTCCCTAAAAACATCCGGAGTACAGCATAGCAGAAAACAAAATACCATTCATGACAATTTTTGCTGCGTTTTGTCCCCATGGCCCGGTTACTGTTCAGGCAGGTCTATACACTTACTGTGACGTCCACACAAATATGCCTTAACAGCAGGCATCTATCCTGCGCGCTCCTTACCTCCAGACAGGGTTATGAAGCGTGATTTTCATCAGACATACATCGTGGCCCATCTTTATGCTTTTCAGCAGCTCCACGTCTGCCCTGCAGGAAAATGCTGTTTCAAAAAGGACCTTGCTGTACCCGGTGGTACACTGGCACCAGGTGTCCGTCTCCAGCCTATCCACCTCGGCAAGCATAGGGCAGGGACAAAATCCAAACTGTAAGAACAGTTTACCATCCCTGCAGAACAGCCCGGCCGCCCTTGCTTTCCCGGAAGCTGCAAATTCTTCTATGCTTGACGCCTCCGCCTTCAGCTCCTTTACAAGCGCAAGCTTTTCCTCCATCCCGTAACCGCACTGGCAGTTCCTCCGTATCTGCTTCACGGTTCCGCTATCGAAGCTGTTCTCCAGGCGGTGCATTGCCGCCTTTACCCATCCTGGATTATTTTCTGCCTTTTTCTGCTGCCCGCCATATACCACTTTTCTTGCGGTTTCTTCATCGCTTTCGGCTTTGACAGCCTTATAGATTACATCTTCCTGTATTTTTCTTATATCGAACATAATTTTCTCCCTTTTATCCTGTGTAACATTCCGGTTATCTGCATTTATTTCCTTTGATACAGCAAATGTATAAAAATTGCGTAAAAAAACCTCCTCTCCGCAATAAAAAAGATTTTTCAAACCTTCTTTATTATAGAGAGGAAGCTGTCCTGCCGACTTCTGAATTCTTGCTTTTTTCAGACCGGAATACATAAATCCATTTTCACCCTGTGGTTTTCCCTGTCGATGCTGTGATAAATATTCAATCCGTACCGCTGCGCCATTTTGCAGCCGCTTTGAGGCAGCCAAACGCTGAAAATCCCCTGCAGTGTTTCAAAAATATCCCTGATTTCACCATCAAAATGATAAACCAGCCACTTTCCCCCTTTGATCCACGTTACATTATCCAGGCCGCAGTCCGGGTCCGCCGACATGCATATATCGCAGATACACTGCGTCGGGTCCGTAATTGCCGGATCATTAAAAAAACGCTCCGCCAGGATAGTGTCCTCCCGTAAAAGTGCCTTGTATTTATCCAAAAACTGATACCAGTTCTTTTCAAGCTCCGCATAATTCCCAATAAACCGCTCATACACCACAAAAAAATCCCCCAGCTCCAAAAGCTCCATCCGGGAGGCATATTCCTCCGCGGTTTGGAAGCGGGCAATCCGATCCGGGGCAAACGGCACGGGCATGCTGCGCGTCGCAAGGGACTGCCGGAACATCGCAGGCGAGGTATTATGACGCTTTCTGAATACAGAGCTGTAGTTGGAAGAGCTGTACCCGTAATCCAAACCGATGTCCGCAATCGCTTTTGTTGGATTCAGCTTCATATCCACAGCGCTCTGATCCACCCTGCAGCGTTTAATAAAGGAATAGAGAGTTTCCCCGGTTTCTTCCCTGAAGATCCGGCTGAAATAGAATTTTGATATAAAAAAATGCGCAGCTACGGTATCCAGGGATAATTCTTCCTCCAAATGCTGTATGATATAATCAATGCTTTCGCTGACAAGTTTTTTTCTGTCCATCTATCTGCATATATCTCCGTTTCCGTGCCGAATCGTATTTGAAAATTGCTTTCCCGCCGCCAGGTTTGCCCCGGGGAATGAAATGCTGGGCTTCCTCCCGTTAAAATAACCTTTTCCCGTTTAAAATATCTATATCTAATTCCTTCGCCATACCGGTCTGTTTATACGGGTTTATTTTTTCGGTTACGCCATTGCGCCTGAAAAATGAGCCTGTATTTTTAAACCAGAAGGTAACATCCGCGTTCACGCACTGCTCACGGATATCAAGCACCCAGTCATAGTCACACAGGCGTGCTTCCCGTCCCGTTTCCCCGCCGACGGTAACATGCTCCACGCCATGCAGATAAGGCGTCAAATCTATCGCCTCCAAAAGCGGCGCGCAGGCGATAAACCTCCGTTTTATCGGATAGGATAAAAACAGGGGAAGCCTGGCATCGGCCAATTCCTGATTTTCAACAGTACAGCCGATATTTACATTATCATATCCTTCTCCCCAGTCCGCAGGCAGCGAAACCGGGAAACGGTCAATCCGCTTTGTCAGGATTAAAAAATCTATATCTGCTCTTTCCCTGATCATGGACCAGGCTTCTTTGCGCCATTCATCCGCTTCAGGCAGGAAAAAATCAGTGGCAAAACAGGTCGCAAGAATTTTGTTCCCTTTGATATTGTATTCGCCTTTCGCATTTTTCCGTATGGGCCAGTCGAATTTGTCCGTTTTTTGTATCGTGTTCTGCCCATAGCGTTTCGCATACGGTCCGTAGAAATAGCAGTTCGTACAGCCGTTGCTTGCTTTATAACAGCCGGTCCATGGCTCCCAGTTCATAATTTTCCTCCCTGTCAGATGCTTTTTTACATATTGATGTCTAATCACTTTTTACACATTGATGTCCAATCACTCCGCCATGAAAAGTGTATCATATATCTTCATTCCGTCATAGTGACTTTTACGTACTTCTTATTATTTCCAGTGAATATTCAGCCCGCCGTCGATATCAACTGAGCTGCCTGTTATATAGGAGGAAAGCGGCGACAGCAGCAATAAAACCACCGGCGTAACTTCTTCCGCCCGACCAAGCCTGCCGAAGGGAATCCCTCTCCTTTTCGCCTCCTCCTCTTTCCAGGCTTTAAAGCTCAATAATGATTGGGATTTTTTATATCTGTCCAGCTGACGCTCCGTATCGATTGCACCTAAATTTATTGTATTTACACATATTTCCGGCGCAAGGGCCTGTGCCAGCATATAAGCGACCTGCTTAACCGCCGCCCGGGAAGCGCTTACCGCCGCCATATGGGAATCCGGGATATTGGCCGTTATTCCGTTGATAATTACAATCCTGGGTGCCTCTGCTTTTAAAAGCTCCTTTACTGCAGGCTTCACCGTATTCAGGACGCCGCCGACCTTAATCTCATACTGGCTGCGCCAATCCTCCGCCGACGTTTCCAGTACTGTTCCCGTAGAGCCTCCGCCTGCGCCTGCAACAACCCCGTCAAGCCTTCCAAAATGCGCAACAGTCTTCTCTGTCACCTGTTCCATCTGTTCTTCACATAAAACATCAGCCGGCAATGTGAGCAGACTGCTTCGATACTTATCCGGCACACTATCAGACAGTTCCTGCAGATTTGTTTCATTTCTTGCGCAGGCAACAACATTTGCGCCCTCTTTCAGCAATTCCAGTACGACAGCCCTTCCGATTCCTTTGCTTCCTCCGGTCACTAAGAAAACCTTATTTTTCAATTGTAAATCCATATTTTTTTCTTCCTCCCCCAAACCCGGCAAAACACTTACGCAGTTCACCATCATCGATTGTTATATCCATCATATTCCGGCTATGGGGAAAAAGCAATCCGGCATTTATTCCCCATATCTCCCGGATACCTCCGGCACTTATACTCTTTGCCCTTCAGGCTGCCTGCAGCATGTGCAGTGCCTTTTCCTTTTTTCACATGGCAGCCGTGATGCATAGTGTACAGATATCAGCCGCAAGCTGTGCCAAAATCAGCACCGGATCTAATATCAGATTCATACATCCTCCGTGTGGCCGGATACCTGTTGCCGCCACGTTTTCTCACGGACTGCGCAGTGAATGCACAGTCCTATCTAAACTGTTACTACATATGGACAATTACCCACGTCGTAAAGCCAAACAAAAAGGTTACTGCCCGGGCCTTCCGCACCACTTAGATATGACTTAGAGAAATCATATCTATAATAGAAAATATATCGGGGCCGGACTGCATGTGGTTCTGTCCTGTAAAATAATACAAAGAGAGGAAATTAAAGATGAACAGAAGGTATATGTTTGCAGCAGCAGTTCTGTCACTCATGATTATCGCGGCAGCAGGATGTGGAAATACTCCGGCGGCAGAAAACAGCAGCACTGCCTCCCCGCAGGCCGTCCCTGCCGCCGAAGCCACGGCAGAGGATGCATCGCAGCAGGGGCAGGATGACGGCGGATCTGAAAAGGATGGCGCAAATAGGGAAGGCGCAGAAAACAATGGGCCGGAAAGCACTGCGCCTGAAAACAAGGAAGCAGGGAATGAGGCCGCGGGAAACAGCGAAGCGGAAAACCCGGAATTGATTTTCATCGGAGGGAAAGTAAGAAGTGTTTCCCAGGATTCTTTTGTACTCAGCCGCACATTGTATGAGGAATCCGACGGTGGGCAGGGATCGGTTGTTGTGATGCCGGAGGCCGGAAGCCCGGCGGAGGAATTGGTGACCATCCGGTGCATGGATTCAACCGTATTCCTGCGTTGGACAATTAAAGGGGGCGGTGAGGACATTAAAGAAGAGGAAGCAGCTTTTTCTGAGCTTCAGGACGGGACCGGCCTGGAAGCGCAGGGGTACTTTGACGGAGATGATTTTATCGCAGAAAAAGTGATCATTGAAGTTTATGAGTAAGGCAGTGAAAGGCAGTAAAAACCGCTGTGGCATAGTTCTTAGCTATGCCGCAGCGGATGCTTATCCCCTTTTCCGATTATATCCATATATTTGCCGAGAAGAAATTATGATATATTATAACTGTTCAGTACCCCTCACAGTTACTGCTAAAATCCATCCTAAATCGCCTTTGGCGATGGATTTTAGCACTCCTGAATCACTTTCTTACGGTCAGCGCAAAGCGCTGGCCTGCGCAGCTAAATGCGCTGACCTGCTGAACAGTTACGATTTATTTTTCGTTATTATATCGGCAATACTTCAAAATCCAGCGTCCCCACCCCGGTGCCGTTCACAATCAGCGTAACCGAATGGGTGCCGGGGTAATGCTTTCTGGTGCTCACCTCTGTAAAAGAATGTTTTTTCGTGTAGTTCCTCTTCTCGTTTTCCTGTAAGGTTATCTCGGATATCTGGAATATTTTGCGGCTCCGCGTACCGTTTGCCTTTACATAATCAATCCCATATTCCAGACGTATTCTGGCTGCCTTTTTTGCCTCGACCGTAAAGGAAAATGACAGCTTTTCCCCGACAGCCACACACGCGTCATCCAGTGCAAAGCCGGTAACCTCCACACAACCGGCATCCGCAAAACCAAAAATATCCAGCACTTCCCTGTTTCCTTTTTTCAGAAGCGTCCTGCAGCCGTGCTTCACAATCCAGTCCGTATCCTCATTTTTCCCGTACCAGTCCTTTGCCGTTTTTATGACCAGGCCAGGATGTGTTTTGGAAATATCGTTCAGGTTATTGGCCACGCTTTTGCGGACATACAGCGATGGATCGGCTTTCAGCCGCTCCAGAATGCCAAGGATCGGCAACGGATCTTTTTTGAAGCAGGTAAGGGCCTGTCCCCAGGGCAGCTGCGGCCGGCAGCCCTCACTGGAAAGACGCCGGACATGCTCATTGTCATGTCCGGCCCAGACGGCCATCTGCCGCATCATACGCTCTTCATTTTTTATGATAAATGGCCTCACGGCAAATTCAGAGGAGGACAATATGGTAAAGCTTTCCAGCGCAGCCATGGATAAATCCCAATAGCGCTCCTCCTGTCCGTAGACTTCAACAAAATCCGGGAAATACATGAAAGTAAAGTCGTTATACCCTTCAGGATAACCTGCCGCCACCTTATAAAGGACGTCAATCGCCTGTTCATAATCGTCCGGCAGGTATCTGCCCAAATTCACAGAGATCTGTCGCATACGGGCTTTCAGCTCTAACCTCTCCCATGCCCCGTTCATAACAGACTTTACAAAATCCTCCTCCAGAAATGAAGGATACACGGCCTTTACACGCAAAGCCAGCTCATGAATAGACTCGTAATGATACCTGTTTTTCAGCAGTTCCGACATATTTCCCCCTTTACGTCTGTTTATGCAAACCTGAGCTTTTTCTTCATTCTAATATCGTCCTGCATGAATGTCAAACTGCAGGCGTTCTCCCTATGCCCCGCGGCCCAGGCTTACCGGCAGTGTCTACTCCTGTGCCCCGCCGCCCAGGCTTACCGGCAGCGCCTACTCCTGTGCCCCGCCTTCCAGCACCCCGCGCAGCGTGGACCACATTTTTTCCACATCAAGCGGTTTGGACAGATGGGCATTCATGCCGGCATCCGCAGCCGCCCGGACATCCTCCGCAAAGGCGTTGGCCGTCATCGCAATGATGGGAACCGTTTTCGCATCCGGCCGATCCATCCCCCGGATAGCCCGCGTCGCTTCATAACCGTTCATTTCCGGCATCTGGATATCCATGAGTATCACCCGGATTGCATTCACCTCGCTGTTTTCAAACTGCTCTGCGGCAAGTCTGCCGTTTTCACAGCGAATCACCTCCGCCTCCTGGGTTTCCAGCAGCTGCATGATAATTTCCGCGTTCAGATCATTATCCTCCGCCAGCAACACACGGATTCCCCTCAGCAGCCCGCTCTTAGCCAGGCTCTCCCTGGATTCCTTCGCTGCGGCCACGGGAGCGCCGTATGGCAGGGTTATTGTAAAATAAAACTCGCTTCCGCAGCCCGGCTTGCTTTTCACCTTCAGGCGGCCGTCCATCAGCTCCACTATGCTGCTGCTGATTGCAAGCCCCAGGCCGGTTCCCTGGCTTCTGGAATAATTCGTCCCCACCTGTTCAAAGCTGCTGAAAATCCTCTTTTGATCCTCTTCGGAAACTCCCACACCGGTATCGCTCACCCGGAAGGAATACTCAGCGCCGGCATCGCTGCTTCCTTTTTCTATTACCCGCAGGCAGACGCTTCCCCCCGGCTCGGTAAATTTGAACGCATTGGAAAGCAGGTTGGTAAGCACCTGCCGCAGGCGGATGACATCACCAGTCAGGTCATTGTGTATAATATCTTGTTCCAGGGTATAGGACAGTCCGCGTCTTTTTGCTTCATTTTCCATCATCCCCTGCAGTTCGTCCAGCAGCTGTCCCAGGGAAAAAGGCTCCCTGGCAATCGACAGCATACCGCTGTCAAGTCGGTTCATATCCAGGATGTCATTGATAAGATCCCGCAGATACCGGGATGAGGACTGTATTTTAATGAGATTTTCCCGGACATCCTCCGGCATATTATTTTTCATCAGGGTCAGATCCGTCAGTCCCATTACAGCGTTCATGGGCGTCCTTATTTCATGTGACATGCGGGAGAGGAAATCCCCCTTCGCCCTGCTTTCCGCCTCCGCCTTTTCCAGGTTATTTTCCATGATAACCGCTTTGGTATGGGAACGGTTCACCAGAAGGACGGCGGTCATAACCGCTGCCAGGAAAAGCGACAGGCTCAAAATGAATAACAGGGGATTCACATTCATAATATCTATGATGGAAAGGTTCCCCGCCCCCATGGAAACCATATTCCGGTTCAGAAGCTCTGTTTTTTGGTCGGTGGAAAGGCTGCCCAGCGCCTTGTTGAGTATGGTAAGAAGATCCGGGTCGGCCGGACGCATGAGCGCGAAGTTCAGATCATCGCTGTCATTGACGATGGTTACCGGAACCAGATTGACGAACTGATATGTCTGGATATCCCGTTCCATTCGGGCGGACAGGCCGTAGATGATATCCGCCTCTCCCCGGTTTACCGCCGAAAGCGCTTCCCTGACGCCGGGATAGGCAACCACCTTTGCCGCATGGATGTCACCAGGAAGCCGCTGTCCCTCCACAATTGCACACACAAGGTCTTCTCCGGGATAGCTTGAAGCCTTATTGCGTATGATAATGTTATTCATATTTACATAGGGCGCAGTGAGCGCCAGGCCCATATCGGCGGCATCCGCTTCGGTACCCAGGAAAAAGCCGAGCATATCCACATCCCCTCGCTTTACCATCTGAATCGCCTGCATATAGGTATTAGCATATATATAGGAAAACTCCAGCCCTGAATAGGCGGAAACCTCCCTTAGAAGATCCGGCACCAGACCATTATGGCTGTCGTCCGTTTCATCCGCACAGAACAGCGGGTGCCAGTTTTTAAGAACCGCCACAGTAACATGTCCTTTTTCTTTGATGTAGGCAAGCTCCCCTTCGGTCAGCTGAACGCTGGCAGACATTCTGTCCGGGTAATGGGCTGCGTACCGCTCTGCGCCAAAGCTTGGGTTGGCGTCCGTAATTTTTTCCAGGGCCATGTTCAGCCCGTCCAGCACCTCCTGGTTCCCGATGTTGGTTACAAGGTAAAAAGGCTGAGAATCATAGGCTGCCGCCACACGGAACTGGTCTCCTCCCTCCGTACTGTTGCCCAGAAGAAGATCCACTTCACCGTTTTCCAGCCTGGCATACAGATTGCCGTCTGTAAAGCTTTCACTGCTATAGTATTTTAAGGTACAATGAAACCCGTTGAATGCCAGGAATTCTTTCAACCGCCGGATATTTTCCTTTGCATTTTCATATACGCCTATGGTTTTTCCATTCAGGGATTCCAGATTGTTTGTCCTGATGCTGCGATCCTCCTGGCGGGCAAGCAGAATTGATTTGCTGTAGCCGGTATTATAATCCGGATAAGCGAAAAAAGCTTCAAAGCCTTCCGCATAATAGGTTCCGCCCATAAGTTCAAATTTGCCGTCAAGAAAATCATCAACCATAGTCTGGCTTTCGGTATCTATGTATTCATATTCCCAGCCGGTATATTTTGCTATTTCGTTTAGATAATCCACCACCATGCCGTAACGGGTCCCGTCCTCCGCCGTTTCCGTAAGGCCCTTCACCTGCGGGAAAGCAACCCTGACCACACGGGGCGTTTTCCCCGCTGCCCGGGATGGAATACATAGCATTAAAACCGACATTGCCAGAAGAACTGAAATCCATCGCTTCATACCTTTTATTCTTTTATTTTTCATTTGTCCGCTCCATGCCGTTATCATATTTTCCTCACCGCAGCTTTGCTTTGTTCCTGCCTTCTTACGGAGTATGGCCATTATCCAGCACCATACGCAGCGCGTCTCCCAGCAGGTTCATATCGATGGGCTTTGCCACATGGGTATTCATCCCTGCCTCCAGGGCCTTCTGCACGTCCTCGGAAAAAGCGTTGGCCGTTATGGCTATGATCGGTATTTTTTCCGCATCCGGCCGGGACAATGCCCTGATTGCGCCTGCCGCCTCATATCCATTCATCACAGGCATTTGAATATCCATCAAAATGGCATCATAGGTCCCCGGCTCCTTTTCCAGGAACGCCCTGACCGCCTGTGCGCCGTCCGGCTCCACTTCACAGCCCGCCCCATAGACAGCCAGCAGCTCACGTATGATTTCCGCATTGATCTGATTGTCCTCCGCAACCAGGAACCTGCGGCCTTCCAGCAGCTTCCTGTGCAGCTGCGCCGCAGGGAGCATCCCGTTTAACTCCGTGCGTGCGGCGCTGCTTTCCTGCGCTTTATCAAATTCCAGCTCCACACGGAATACGGAGCCTTCCTTCAGCTTGCTTTCCACCGCAATCCTGCCGTCCATCAGTTCAACCAGCCCCCTGGCAATGCTCAGGCCCAGCCCGGTCCCCTCAATTTGGGCAGCGCTGTTGTCCCGTGCAAAGGGGTCGAACACCTGAGCCAGGAACTCCTCCCGCATTCCTATTCCCGTATCGCGGACCGAAAAACGGTATCTGATACGGTCCTCTGCCTGGACAGCCGGTATCTCTTCCGCTAAAAGCAGCACCTCGCCGCCCTCCGGCGTAAACTTAACCGCATTGCTGAGAAGATTAATCAGGATACGCTTAATATGCAGCGCGTCCCCATAAAAAAAGGAATGCTTAATGTTCTCCTCCTGCACCTTGAACCTGAGTCCGCCTGCCCTGGCCCGCGGCTCCATGATGACGGAAATCTGCTTCAAAAGCGCCGGCAGATGGAGAACCGCCGGATTCATGACCACCCCGGAACGCTCTATCCTGCTCATATCCAGCACGTCATTCACCAGGCTGAGCAGGTGCTGGGAGGAAATTTCGATTTTTTTCAGGCAGCCCTCCACCCGTTCCTTATCGTCTATATAATACAGCCCCAGCGCCGTCATATTGACAATGGCGTTCATGGGAGTACGGATGTCATGGCTCATGGAGGAAAGGAATTTGCTCTTGGTCTGATTCGCTTCCTCGGCAAGGGCCAGCGCTTCCTCCAGCTCTTTTTGGGCCTGCTGCTCCGCGGTCAGGATATCCGTCACATCCGCATGCACCATGCAGATAGTACGGTGGTTTTCATCTCCCCACAGAACATTTACCTGTTTATAGTGCACCCCGTCTTCCGCTTTGCAGGGAAATTTCCCCGGGCCGGATACTTTTCTCTGACATTGGAATACAAAATCATAACCCGCCGGCTCCTTATCCAGCCTTGCAAGCATAATCTTCAGAGAAAACTGCTCCCTTACCCTTTCCAGTTTTTCCCCGGGAACGCATTCTTCTGTAAAATGAGTTACATAATCACCATAGCTTGCTTCAAAGTAAGGAGGCAGGTTTTCCAGGACCATCCGGCGGCTGTACATGGTAAAGCTCTCGCTGCCGATATCCAGAAATCCCATTTGTTCAAAGGTGTAAGCCAGCATATTCAACAGTCCCTGCTGCTCCACAACCGACTCCGTAATATCGGTGCAGATCAGGCAGACCCTGTCCAACCGCAGGTCCGTGATCGAAACCGTCATGTTTTTAGTCCGGATGCCTCCCTTTTCATCGATAATGGAATAGGTAAAGGTATACGGCCCGTTGTCGGACAGCCGGCGGCGGATTTCCTCCGGCTCCAGCGCTTTTTCATAATTTCCCCGATCCCTCGGGACGACTGTTTTCCCTGCCATTGCCGCTATGTACGCAGAGTGGCAGCCGCAGGGCGGCGGTATACAATGGGCATTCTGGCTGCAGCTGAGTACACGATAGCTGTCCTTCCCCAAATCCAGATCCACTACATAGTCATGGCTGGTCACGGAAAGCTGATGGAGGATCCGGTCGGCTATGGTATTTTCCGTGATATCTGTTACAGTAAGAACTCCGATAACATCGCCGGTATCAGGCATTTCCACCAGTTCCATCCTGATTTTTACATACCGGCCATGATCCTCACGCGGCAGCTTGACATAGCACTGCATCTCCCGCTTCATATCATGCCGCCGGAAAGCCGCCAGCGCAGGCACGTTCAAATAGGTATCCCGGAACGCCTTCCGTTCTTCCTCCTCCACCACCAGACCGGAAAGGCCTAAAAAGAAATCCTCCCTGATATCACCATAGGCTGTCAACAGCCCGGAATCGGTGGCATCCCATATCTCCAGTATTTTATTCTGCGTGATGTTACAGTGTCCCAGCACAAGGGTATCCGGGCCGGGAGTGCGGTAATGCTGCAGAATAATATCCTCATACTGACGGTTCATCTGTTCTTTTTCCTCAACGGTCCCTGTAATGTCCGTGTAAACGGAATACAGGCGGCACCCTCCCTCCGGCGCCTTTTGCAGAGATACCGTATCCTTTACCCAGATATATCCGCCGCCGCCCAGCTTCATCCTGGCCGTGAGCTCACAATGGCCGGCGCCGTGCTCCACATATTCCGCAAGCTTCTGCCGGCCAGCCGCAGCATCCTCCGGATGGAGCCCCGCAAAAATATCAGTTTCATAAAGCTTCATGGCCTCTTCCACAGTCATATGGGTCATGGCGGCAAAACCGTCGGATATATATTCCGTCTTCATGCTCCCGTCCTGTCCGCAACGGATAACCGAAATCCCCCCTGGCAGGCTTTCCAGCACCGTCTGGAAGTACATGGCCAGCCGTTCCTTCTCCCTGCGGTTGTGCACCTCCTCCGTAACGTCGCGGATATATTTGATATACGCAGGGGTTCCGTTCCAGTCCGTTTCCTGAAACCACGTAACAAAGCACCTGTCGGAGCCTTCTATCACCATTTCATGCGCCATGCCGTCAGCCCCATGTGTATTCAGCGTACAATGGCGGCAGGGGGCTTTTTGCCCAAAAAGGGCGGCATAACATTTTTTCCCGATGCAGCCCTGTCCGGATGACAGGAAGCGCCGGGATGCATTGGCATAGAGAACCTCGCAGGAGCCCTTATCAATCACATAAATGCCGTCGTCCGTCTTATTCGTAATCTTATCGGACAGCCTGCCCTGCGCCGGGAGACCATCCGTGTAACAATTGGAGACAGGACGGGTTCCTTCCACGGGAATTCCCCTGATTTCCTGTCCATCCACGACCGTTGTTTTTTTCATTGCCTCACCCGCTGTACCTTTCCTGTCTGCATAAGCAGCACTTTCTTTCCGGTATCCTAATGTCCGTTTTCTCCCCGCTGCCGGGGCAGAATACAAAAAAGCTAACCTTGATCACTTGGTATTTTATTAAAAGTATAACAAAATAAGGCCGAAATAGCAACCGGCCTGATCAGATTATTATGCTGTCGAAAGTGGAATTCACATTTTAAAAATGCTATACTGAATACTGTATGTTCATGCAATGGAAAGATATGGCCTGTCCGGAGGAACAAGAATATGGAAAATACCATGGAACTGCAGCAGATAGTATACAGTGTCCTGAAAACACAGATAAGCTTTGGGGTATACCGGTTCGGGGAGCAGCTGCCCACAATGGATGAGGCCTGCCGGCTGTTCGGCGTCTCCATCAAGACTATCCGCGCCGCCTATCAGCAGCTGCAGCAGGACGGACTGATCAAAATATCAAAAAACATCGGCGCCAGGGTAACATCAGATTACAGCAGTGAGGACATCCGGCAGAATGTGCGGGAGTTTTTCTCCTGCCGAAGGCGTTCATTGATCGATTTAAATCATTCCACCTGGCTCCTGCTAAGTGAAGCCCAGCTGACAGCGTTTAAAAAAGCCTCCGGCAGGCTGCTGGAGGAACTGGAGCAGCTTGCCCGAAGCCAAAATATTCTTTCTCCCTATATTATGATCCGGTTTTTCCAGATGATTTACGGCTCCTTACATAATGACCTGCTGATGCGGTTAGTGTGGCAGGTGAGTATGTTTTTCCTGGTGCCCTTTTTAAGCATCCCTGAAAATCTGAAGGGCCTGAAGCCGGAATACAATCCGATGCTGCACAGAATTGATCTGTGCCGGAAAAAGGACTGGGACAGCCTTTCGGCTGCCATAGATGCCTATGAAGCGCAGGTATCCTCGGCTTTATGCCTGTTTTATGATAACCTGGGCGCTTCCTCTGCGCCCGAATGTCAGGAAGCCTTTCAATGGAGCAGTTATAAAAAGGCATCACAGCGCTGCTATTCCCTATGCATGGAAATCCTGAGCGGCATCAGCTGGGGCCTCTATCCGGCAGGCGCCATGCTGCCGTCAATGAATAAAATGGCTGAGGAAAAACAGGTTTCCGTCATCACCATCCGCCGTACGCTTTCCCTGCTTGGCAGTATCGGCGTAACAAAAACGGTCAACGGAATCGGTACCTATATCCTGCCGCTGGGAAAGGTCGCGGACAACTGCGACTTCACCCGGCCCATAGTCAGGAAACGGCTGCTGGATTATGTACAGAGCCTGCAGGCGTTTGCCCTGACCTGCAGGAGGATTACGGAAATTACAGTTTCCCGGCTGGATGATGCCGGCAGGGAGCAATTTAAGGAACGGCTGCTGCTTCTCCGCCGCCGTAACCGCTGCGAGCTGGCTCCTTATGGTATTCTTGAGCTTATTCTGCATACCGCTCCCCAGCAGGCCGTCAGGACGGTATACGCTTCCCTGTTCCAGCAGTTGTTATGGGGATATGCCATACGGAATATGCGCGGCACCCCGGAGGCGCAGAACGGCTATTATCTTCCCCATCTTGATGCCCTTCTGGCGTATCTGGAGCAAGCCGATGCCTCCGGCTTTGCCGCGAAGCTGGAATGCCTCCTGCATTCTGAAGTTACTTTCGCGGCGGAGCAGCTTGTCCGGGTTGGGATTCAGGAGGCTTCCGGGGTTTTGTATTGATTATCAGAGGCCTGCTCTTATCAATAAACAAACGCATGCCTCATTCTACGCAACCTGATAACGGTAAAGCGCATAACAAAACGCTCCCGGCAGCGTAAATGCCGCCCGCCCTTCCCCGTCCACCTGTACCGAACGCTGCCCGGCATCTCCCAGAATGCCTTCCAGCTTCAGCCTGCAGTCCGCCAGCCCGCGCAGCTGACAGCGGTGGGTTTCCTCACTGCTGTTTTCCCGGATAAGCAGCAGATATCCCTTATCCTCTGTTTTCACAGACTGGAATCCCGTCCATGCCGTGCCGTCCGGTTCCTCTCCGATGGGAAGGACATAGCCTGATAAAAGGTCGCTCTGCACCTGTCTGTACTGCGGAATGATCCTCTCCAGCACCTTTGCCTCCGCCTCATTAAGACCTGTCAGCTCCATCCAGGCGAGCGGATTGGCGCACATCGTCACCGCAAAGGAATATTCCATACCGCATACAGCAGGTGCCAGCGGATCGCCCTCATACAGCTCCTGATTGCGGGCTACATTTAAGAACTCCATCTGCAGGCGGCTGGCCGGCATATACTCCGACAGCATCCACAGATTCCGCAGCGTCCGGTGAGGATAATAATTGGGCCATTTCCCGAAATTTCCGGTGAAACGGTTCTCCACAAACAGGGAACCGTAATGGATTCGTCCATAATAGCCGCTTCGGGTTTCCGCCGTCACATCCATATTGAAGAACACATTGCCATCCGTTTCCGTCAGCACCTGCTGTATCAGCTTTGTGAGATTCTCTTCCGATACCTTGGAGGTCAGCTTTACGCCATCCATCTTAAAAGCCGCAATCCCATACCGGCGGTGCAGCCCTATCAATGTCTCGCTGTCTTTTTTCCAATTGGCAAACTCATGGGAGGAATCCGGAGAAAACCACAGTCCCAGACGCACGCCTTTGCTTTTGGCAAAGGCCGCAACCGGCTCCAAACCGTTGGGGAAACGAAGGGGATTTACCTCCCAGAAATCCGCATTTGCCGCATAATAGCCATTCCAGACGCCGCCCGGGTTTACGGAATTGGCGCTGGTCCCGTTCTGCCAGCCGTCGTCGATCTGATACAGCGTAATCCCAAGCCTTCCCGCCTGTTCCAATTCCTCCAGCAAAAACTGTTCACTGAGCCTTCCGTCGCAGGACTGATCCCCCCAGGTATTGGACATCACAAAAGCATCCTTCTGCTCGGAAAACGAATGCAGCGCCCTGTGGTAATCCTGCAGCGCCAGACTCGCATTCCCTCTTTCTCCATCCCAGAAAACCACACTGCTTCCATAAGCAGTCAGTGCGCCGGCCCTGCTGCACTCTGTCCGGTCAAACCCCCAGCCTACCGGAAAAACACTGTTTCCCTTCACATAGAAATCGGCTTTGACCTTCCCCTGATAAGCCAGTGGCGTGGGGCCCTCCTTGATAAAAATCAGTCCCTCTTTATCCAGCGGATCCTCGGCAAACAATAAATTTCCATTAATATACCGGCTTTCCCTGCGGTTAAAAATTCCGTGGTCAGTATGTACCAGATTATCATAATCATCCGTTCTGTCCACAAAGGAAACACTCTTCCATTTACAGTGCAGAGGCGCCAGCGGAAATGCATCCTGATAGTCTCCCTGCGGCTCCGGTGCGTAAAACTGCGTCCCCGCATCGGGCAGCATCTCTCTTTTCTCCCCTGGGTTTTCCTCTGCCAGCGCACACTGCCCCTCCTGTTCTTTCGTTCCCAGGCCATCCTTCCATACAACCTGCAGGCAGGAACGCAGGACTGCTGTCTGCGGATAAATCCTGTGAATCCACCGAAGCTGACAATCCGCGTATTCCAGCACCACCGCCGCCTTTAAATGCTCCCTCCCGATTCCGCAGTCATCATCGCTGCCAGCCTCCATCCTGAGGCTGCGCGGCTTCCCTGACAGAAAATCTTCATGGAAAAAGGCATCCTTTTCCTTCCGGGCGCAGAGCCAGTCCGCATCTTTGCCGCAGTCCAGCCACTCCTTTCCCGTCTTTTTATTTTTCAGGGAACAGACCGCCGGGATCTCCCCCTCCATGCGCCAGCTTCTTTCCACAACAGCGTTTCCAATCCGCAAGCTTCCGTTTTCCAGTACCGCATAACAGTCCTGGAAAGAATATGATGTTTTTTCCATTCTCGTCTCCTTTTCCTGTCACCGCGCTTTATCAGCCGGGTATGGTTCTGTTGTATAAAAATTCGGCATATTTCCGGTAATTGTCAGCATTCCCAGTAAGACCAGCGTATCCTGGAAATAATCGCCGGGCCATTCCAGCATCGGTTCCTGCCTGCTTAAATAGTCATAAGACCTGTCCAGCAATTCCCGGGTGGACTCATCCACCATCGCCGCGGGAGCCAGCATCGCGGTTATATTGCGGGGAGAACATTTTTCCGACACCGGCATGCCTGAGAGCAAAAACCGTTCGCTCACCCGGTCGAAGTCCCAGTTAAGGCTCTCCATATACCGGGAAAACCATACCGCATTCCGGTGCGGATAGTCATGGGCCAGCCCCGTTTCATCCGTTCCGTACCACAGGTAATCCAGCGCTGTCCGCCACGGGACCCGGCAGGAATCATAGCTGAATACATAGGGCTTGCCGCCCCCCGGCCCGAAGGTATCCAGATGAAATACGAACGGGGCCAGCGCCGTATCCGGATTCAGCTTATAAAAATAAGCGAACAGACGGTATGCCGCATCCCTGACCTCTTTCCAGCCGGCATCCCCTGTTATCTCTGCAAACAACCGCGCATATGCCGGAATCTGATAGGAGGACATGGTATAATCCCAGGAGAGCCCCTCCGGATTTTCCAGCTGCGCCCTGGCAATCAGATATTGGGGCTTGTTCACCGTATAAGCCATCAGATTGCCAACCAGTGTCTTTCCTTCCTCCAGATAGCAGATCTCTCCATCACTTCCCCATTGCCTGTGTGCCGCCAAAAGGGCAAAGGCAACGTCAAGATCCCCGTCCGGCGCCACATATTCGCTCAGATCCTTTCCCGTCCGATCCGCCTCCCATCTCATCAGGCCGCATTCCGGCAGGCTATGATTTTTATAGTAACGGAAAATGCTGTCGAACTCCTCATGGGCATGATTTTGGGCATTCGCCATATATACGGATAAAAGCATGCCGTAGCCGGTGCCCTCCGAGCAGGTTCCGAACTGATAGCAGTTTCCGCCGGATACCCGCAGCTCCCCTTCCAGACAGCCCTCCGTTGTCAGATAAAGCGCCTTCCAGCTTTCATATAAATGCTGCAGATCCTGGTCCATTTTTTCCCGGCTCCGGTTCGGCAAAAATCCCTGTTTATATCCTCCCCTGTGCGGGAAGGGATAATTTTCCCTTCTCCCTGTCATCACAAAATCCCTCCTTGCAGAAAGAACCGAAAGCAAATCTCTTCACCTTCGGTTCCTTCGCTTCCTTATTTATTGTGCTGCAAAATATACTTCTAACTGTCTGTTGACTTCTTCAATGATTTTATCGATTCCTGCTTCCTTTACCTTTTCTCTCAACTCGGGAAGCGCTGTTTCCGGATCCGATACGCCAAAATCCAGAGGCAGCTTGTACTCTGTAAGCACATTCGCAACTGCCGCACATTCCGCCGCCACAGCAGAATCATCAAAAACGAAGGCGGTCAGCGGGGAGTATATTGCATTGCTTTCATAGCTGTCAAATTCATCCAATACCTTCTGCTCATCCGCTGCATTCTTGAACATAAACTTTTCCACCTGGGTTCCCATGCCGAGATTGCGCAGCGCCAGTGTGGACGGATCTACGCCCTCCGGAGTTGTTTTACAGCCGTTTTCATCTACAACATAGGTCTTTCCTTCAATGCCGTATTGCATTGCCCGGAATACTTCTTCGTCCTGATTGATCAGTTCAAGATATGCCATTGCCCGTTCCGGATGTTTGGAATTAACGCCGATAGCCATACCGTTATTGGTCGGGGATACTTTTATATAGGAGCCTGCGTCAAAATTCTTAAAGTCCAGTTCCCAGTTAGGGTTGTTTGCCTTTATCTTCTGGTACATCTGCAGTATATTGGACTTATTTCCGATTGTAATTGCGGATTGTCCGGCTTCAAATGCTTCCGCCAGCATTCTTGTCTCCGAAAGCACATTTCTGGACCAGTAGCCCTTCAGGTAATATTCACGGTTTCTCTTTACATAGGCTTCGTATTCCGGTGTATCCAGGAGATTGAATGCCTTGCTTCCTGCTTCATCCTTACATATAACAACACCGCCTGCCGCCGTGCTGCTTTTTCCTGCGGTCATCTGGCCCCAGTCATTTTCAGTCATCAGCAGCATGTTCAGGAAAATCTGAGGACCGGTTGCCAGCGGAAGCATATCCGGCTCATTCTCCTTGATTGCATCCATATAAACTGCCAGGGAATCCCAGTCTGTAATCTCCGGAACATTATATTTCTTCCGCAGATCCTCTCTCCAGAGCGTCACATAGGTGGTGTAATCCGTGGTCGGGGAAGGCACCATATAAAGCTTGCCGTCCACCAGAGCCGTATCAAGCGCGCCGCTTTCCTTGAATTCCGCATAGGTCTTGGGCGCATATTTGGGCATCAGCTCAGAAAGCTCCAAAAAGGGCCCTTTGAGCGCTTCTGACGTGTAGTTCATCCAGTTCGCCACGTATACCAGATCATACGCTTCGCCGCTGGCATAGATTAACGGCATCTTTTCCTTATACTCACCCCAGGATACCATGACCGGTTTGATGGTTGCATTGATTTTTTCTTTCAGCATTGCATTGAGGTTATCCAGCACTTCATCTGCATAGATACCGCCTTCATCACCTATACAGTACATTAACAGCTCCACTTCCTCATCAAAGTTTGTCCCTTCTGCTGCCGTACTGCTTTCTGCCGCACCGCTTCCTGCTGTTGTCCCGGCTGCTGCCGTATCCGCTTTTTCCTCCGACGCTGCTGCGCTGCCGCATCCAGCGAGCATTGATGCACACAGGGATAATGCAGTCAGCATTCCTAACCATTTTTTGCCTTTCATTTTCATACCTCCATTTGTTATTTAAGCCGATAAGAGAATCGCTCTCTTTGCTTACTACTATAAGTAAAAATTTATTGTAAATCCAGTCAAATTAAGATACATCCCGGCATTCTTCCGGTTTTATAGTATCAGCCTTTGACCGCTCCTACCGTAATTCCCTTTACAAAGTACCTCTGTACAAAGGGATATAAAAGAAGAATCGGACCGGTGGTCACCACTGCCATTGCCATACGGAAGGTTTCCGCCGGCAGGTCCACCATGGCTACGCCGCTCTGCATCGCCGCATCCTTGAGCACCTGGATATTGGAAAACATCTGGTATAACAGATACTGCAGAGGATATAATTTGGAGCTGTTGATATACAGCTTGGCATTTGCCCAGTTGTTCCAGTATCCCAACGCAATGAACAGCCCGATGGTTGCAAGCCCCGCTTTGGAAAGCGGCAGGTAAAGCCGGGTAAAAATCACGAAATCGTTAGCGCCGTCCAGCTTTGCCGATTCCATAATGGAATCCGGGATATCCGTCATGAAATTACGCATCATAAAAATGTTCCAGGCTCCCAAAAGCCCCGGAAGAATCAAAGCCCAGAGGGTGTCCTTGAGCTGCAGGCCATTAACGATCAGCAGATAGCCGGGAAGAAGACCGCCGCTGAAGATGGACGGGAAATAAAAGAACATGGCAATCTGGTTCCTGTATTTAAAATCCTTACGCATGAGCACAAAGGCTGCCATTGTGGTAAGAAACAGGCTGAGCCCTGTCCCCACCGCCGTGATCAGAATGGTTATGCCATAGGACCTGAAAATCTTTTCCGGGACTTTAAATACCATCCTGTAGGATTCCATGGAAAAATCCTTCGGCCAGAAAGCAAAGCCGTTTCTTATAACCTCACTTTCCGCGGTAAATGAACCGATAACAATCAGCCAGAAGGGGATGAAGCAAATAATTGCTGTCAGGATGGAAATGACATATGCAAAAATTTTTACCCCATATTCACTTTTATATGTTTTCATAGACGCCTCCTTTTAAAATAATGCGTAGTCCGGGTTCAGCTTTTTCACCACATAATTGACTGTCACAATCAGCACAAATCCGAAGAAGGACTGATACAGACCCGCCGCCGTCGCAAGACCGGGATCAAAGCTTGTTGTTGTCATACGGAACACGTAGGTATCGATAATATCCGTCACCGGATACAGTGTTCCGTTCGCACCGATAATCTGGTAGAAAAGCTCAAACTGCCCTTTCATGATTTTCCCGACACCAAACAGGGTCAGTATAATCATGGTAGGCTTCAGCAGCGGCAGCGTGATATAACGGATCTGCTGGAACCGGGTCGCCCCGTCCACACGGGCCGCTTCATAAAATTCACTGCTGATTCCTGTAATGGTCGCCATATAAACCACAACACCATAGCCCAGTCCCTTCCATATATGGAAAAACAACAGGATAAAAATCCAGGCATACATATTGCTATAGGTATCATATCTCTCCATTCCCAGAGACATCAGGATATTGTTCAGCGTACCGCGCTCATAATTGAAGATATTGTACACAAACGCTCCCAACAAAACGGCAGATACAAAATAAGGCAAAAACATCAGGGTCTGTGACAGCTTCTTGCAGATTTTGCTTCCTATTTCATTTAGCAGGATTGCAATTCCCACCTGCGTAACCAAATCCAGTATAATAAATGCAATATTATATAGAATTGTATTCCTGGTCACCCGCCACAGGGTTCCGGACTTATAAAGATATTCGAAATTCGCCCAGCCGACCCAGGGGCTGCCAAAAATTCCCTGCCCGTAGTTGTAATCCTTAAAGGCGAGCATGATGCCGCCCATAGGCACATAGCAGAAAATAATGAAAAAAACGATAGCAGGCAGCAGCATCAGAAATAACAGTTTTCTTCTGCGTACCTCTTTTAAAATATTTTTCACGGGGTTTTGTCCTGGCTGCGTGCCGGAATAGGCTGCAGCCTTTGCTTTTTGCTTTTTCTCCATAATACAGGTTCCTTTCTCTGAAAATCTGAAATTTATCCGGCAGCATGTGTTTTCATCCATGTCTGTCCTATCTGCCCAAATCTTAGCATCCTCCTCTTTCCCCGTGTAGTCAAAATGGGCGATACTGCCCGGATTACGGATTTTTATAATCCCATGGGAAGCGTATCTTTTCTATAATTTTTCTATAATATGTGTACATTTTGCCTTTACCTCAGATTTAGGCTGTACTTTGAATCCTGTCTCTTCTATAATAGGGGCATCAGCAGGCTATGGATTCCTTTTGAAAAGAAGCTTTTCCACCGCCTGCCGGCATCCGTATCGGATGATCTTTTTCGGAAAATATGAAGTCTTCTGCGCCGGTCCATCAATGGCCGGGGACAAACACTATCACAAGAAGGAGGTACCCTATGAGTATCAAATTCGGAAAAGACGATTGGGACAGAATCAAAGAAACCTACGACAGCTGGTGGAACCGGACACTGGAACGTCCTGCCATCAAGCTGACGCTCCAGCAGGAAGCTCCCTGTACAAGCAGCATTCCCCTGCTTAGTCAGGCAAACTGCCACCGGCTGGACATCAGCCCGGAGGATGTGGTTGAACGCATCAACGCTCATTTAGAGCAGCAGGAATATCTGGGGGATGCCTTCCCCATGGTAAACTTCGACGTTTTCGGTCCCGGCGTCCTGGCTGCCTTCCTGGGGGCGACACTGGATAATTCCTCCGGCAATGTCTGGTTCCACCCCACAGAAGAGCTGGAGCTTAGCGAAATGCATTTTGAATATCAGCCGGATAACCTCTGGTTCAACCGAATCAAAGATATTTACGGCGCCGGCATCAGGAAATGGAAGGGGAATGTCCTGATGGGCATGCCTGACCTGGGCGGCATTATGGACATTGTCGCCACGCTGCGCGGCTCGGAAAACCTTCTCTATGACCTGTATGACGAGCCGGAGGAGGTAAAACGCGTCAGCCGGGAAATCCAGGAGCTGTGGCTGCGTTATTACAAAGAGCTGAATGAAATCCTGCAGCCGGTAAATCCCGGCTATTCCGACTGGTCCGGCCTTTATTGCAGCGAACCCTCCTATGTGGTACAGTGTGATTTTTCCTATATGATCAGCCCCGACATGTTCCGGGAATTTGTTGCCGATGATCTGACACAGCTGTGTACGCTCCTTCCTCACACGCTTTATCATCTGGACGGCAAGGGCGAACTGCCCCATCTTCCCCAGATTGCTGCAATCCGGCAGCTGGATGCGATCCAGTGGTGTCCCGGAGACGGAGCCCCACGCACCATGGAATGGCCGGAGGTATACCGGCAGATCCGCCAGGCCGGTAAAAATATCCATGTGCTTGGCGCAAGAAAGGACTTTGATTCGATTGCCAAAGACATCGGCGCAAAGGGACTGTATCTGAACCTGAGCGCCCCTGCCTCAGCGAAGGACGAATATGTTTCCTTCTTAAACAAGTATTTACCGTAATCCACGGCTGTCCCAATATAAAGGGAGTAAAAAATAACGGTCACACAAGAGCAACTACGCTCCTATGTGACCGTTTTTTTATCCCGGCTATGCAATGGGAATCAGGCTTCTCTCTGCAATCAGGACCGGGGCATCATAAACCGGAATCCTCCGGAACCTGTCAATTGTCCCCTCCCGGCTCCACTGTGCTGCGGGGATCTCATACACGCCGCCGGTAATCATGTCCACCAATACCGGATCCTCGAATCCGCCGCCTGCAAACGCGAAATCCAGGAAGGTCATTTCACAGTCGTCACCCGGAATCGCATCATCCTTCCAGATGGTGTAAACCCTTTTCTTTGTTTCCCGATGCCGGTATCCATACACTGCAATACTTCTGTCCGTGCTAATCCAGTATCTGTTGCCGTCGCCCTCCGTAAGGCTGTGCGTATAGGAAGCATCCTTTATCCGCTCAAGCGTATTGTCAAAAACAGCCGTCACATTCTGCACTGCATAATAGGCCAGCTTGCATCCGGTTACTTTGTTCCCGGCATCTGTTTTCAAAAGTCCCTTTGCATTTTTCTTCTGGACCGGGCCATTTCCGGTGTACTGCATTTCTGCAATGCTGAAAACGCTGCACTGGATATCATTCCCAAGGTTCTCAAGCATTCTTCTCACGTCCCATTTGGCCTGGGACAGTTCCGACCAGTTATAATCCGCCAGGGCGCCCCCCGCATTGCCTTCGGAAGGCGCGCCGTTTTCTCCCTGCCTCAGGATTAGGCCCGGCGCATATTTTTCCACGATCTGCCTCATTTTATATACTGCCAGCTTATTTCCGTCAGGATTATAAGAATAATCATGATAGGTTACATTATGGAACAGGCCGCAGGCATCATGCCCGTGCAGATACCGGAAGAAACGCTCCACGTAGTCGATATCGATATGGCCCAGCGCCAGCGCCGAAATTCTTGCCCCGGGCTGAATCTCTTTGATAATCCGGGCCGTCCGGATGTTGAAGTCCGCGGTAATTTCCGGCGTATTGACCTTGTTGTCGCCAAAATTGGGTTCGTTCCATACTTCCCAGTCAAATACCTTATCCGCATATCTGGCAGCCATTTTACCGACCCATCTTTCATAGGCTGCCAGCCCGGTTTCGGACAGCGGCATGCCCGCGCCCAGATTTTCCCCGCCTGCGCCGGGATATACCGGATTCCCATATCCGGTCTGCAGCCAGGGCTTCAGCCCTCTGCCAACCGACTCCTCAATTATGTGATCCAGCCACCTCCAGTCGTAGACTCCCTGCTCTTTTTCTGTTTTTGCCCAGCCGCCCTGAAAGCGCAGATATTTTATTCCCAGAGGACACAGATATTCCTTATATTGATCAAAATCCGCATAATCGCGGTCCAGCGTTTCACAACCCAAAAACCAGTTGGAGTCTTCTATTTCCGCGGCGTTTCTTGGCGCTACCGCCCCCAGCCGTTTTAAGGGAAATACGATTTTAGTTGTCACTTTTTTTCCTCCTCTTTCACTCCATCCCAAGCCCTTCCAGCAGCCCCTTCAGATAGCCGATAGCATACAGCCTGCCCAGCGCCGTGTAGCCGGAGTTTTCCTTTTCCCCTGCCATCGTGGGGACATGGTCCACCCGGATCGGCACGTCAATGCCGCACTTTTTATACAGCGCGAGCATCTCTCCCATTCTGATGTCGCCGTTATCATGGAAGGTTTCATGGAAATGGTACTTATTGCCCGTTGCATTTCTGAAATGGATGAAAAAAATCTTCTCTTTCATTTCAGGGATGACGGAAAACAGGTCTTCCCCCATCATTTGATAGCAGGCCTGGCACATGGTAATGCCAAGGAAATCACTGTTCCCGATTTCGATAGCCTTTTTGATATTTTCATGGCTGATCATAATCCTGGATACCTTTCCCAGCCTGGGGACCGGCGGGTCGTCCGGATGGAGCGCCAGCCGGATACCATACCGCTCAGCATAGGGCAGCACTGCCTTAACGAAGCAGGTATAATTTTCCCAGATCTGCTCCTGCGTGATTTCCATACCGCTGTCCTGGCAGGCAGCCGCATCAAAGCCGGTTACCAGGGCGCCGCCTCTTTCCTCTATGTTATAATCGGTGCGGTACCATCCCACATGGGCCATGAAATTAAAGCAGATGGTACGGATATCCAGGCGGTCCATGATGGGCAGCATCCGGATGACTTTTTCAATCGATTCGTCCCGTTTTTCATCTCCCGCCTTGATATGGTCATGCAGCGCATTCGGCATCGGCTCCACCACTATCGGTTTGATCCCAAAATCCGTAAATTCTTTATAAACACTCTGCCAATGGGACAAATCGCAAATATCAAACGCCGGATCCTCCGGCAGGCGGATGACACCGTGCCCTACGCCGCATTGCTTTGCATAATCCCAGGTCAGATCCCTTTTGCTCCTCAGATAGTCTGTAATAATCATCGTTAACTCTCCTGCCTCAGATGCCGCTGTGCGCCAGGAAACCGCCGTCAACCGGCACTGTAATCCCTGTTACAAAACCTGCCTTTTCATCATCCAGCAGCCAGGACACGCAGCCCCACAGCTCCTTCGCCTCGCCAAAACGTCTCATCGGCGTATGGTTCATAATATTTTCCCCTCTTTTGCTCAGATTGCCGTCGGCTGCAAAAAGGATTTTTCTGCTTCTGTCATTGACAAAAAATCCCGGTGCCACCGCATTGACCCGGATTCCCGCCGGCGCCAGATAGGTGGCAAGCCACTGTGTGAAGTTGACCACGGCGGCCTTGCTCATAGCGTAGGCCGGAACGCGGGTGAGCGGACGGGTGCTGTTCATGGATGCAAAATTCAGGATACTGCCCCTTCCCGCTCTTGCCATCTGTCTGGCAAACGCCCTGGCCGGAATCACCGTTCCCAGGGTATTGATTTTGACAACGCTTTCAAAAACCCCCATATCCAGGTCAAAAAATCCCACCATATCCTCCGGCTTGTTCTCCTGCAGCTCCTCCGGCTCATAGGTAAAATTCGTGGTAATTGCCTTATTGTTGTTTCCCCCCGCACCGTTAATCAGATAGCGGCAGGGACCACAGGTCCTTTCCACCTCATCCGCCAGCGCTTCCATGGCGGCTTCGTCCGTCACATCCGCGGTGCGGACCATACAGGCTCCGCCTGCCGCAAGGATTTGTGCTTCCACTTTTTTAAGCTTCTCCTCCGTCCGGCCTACCAGCACTGTTTTCGCGCCTTCCGCCGCCAGTTTTACTGCAATTTCCGAGCAGAGCACGCCGCCCGCCCCTGTAATCACCGCTGTCTGATCCTGAAATAAATGACTCATTTGAATTTCCTCCCTGTCTTATAATGCGGACTGGGTGTCCGTTGGATCCCCGTTGGCTGCCAGGCCGTATTCCTTCGACCAGTCAATATCCCGGTATTGGGCAGCAGCCTCATTGGTATTGATATAATCCACCAGGAGATCCAGCATTTCCTTCGTCCATACATTTTTATCAATCTGTGCCGTGGTAAATTTGTTCTGCGTAATCATTTCAAAGCCGAACATATCCTTTACCTTTGTTTTTACCGCGCCGTCAACCACTTCCTCCACCAAATGCGCCGGAATGAATAAAACGCCGGCGTCCGTCCCGAAAACAATATCCCCTGGCAGACAGACCGCGTTTCCGATTTTAGTCGGCGTATTAAAGCCCGCCATCACAAATTCCCGGATAGGGGTGGGATCAATTCCCCTGTAATAAACCTGTACCTCCTGAATCTGCTTCATCTGCTCCACATCTCGTATTCCGCCCCAGATTACGCCGCCTCCCGTTTTGGTTTTCCCGGCAATGGCCGTGGTCAGGTTTCCTCCCAGGAAGGTGCCCTTATATATTTTGTCATACATGTCCACCACGCACACATCGCCCTCTGTCAGGCTGTCAATCACCCACTGGTTGTATGTTCCTGTCCGCCCTTCGCTTCTGCCGATTTCCATTACCGTTTGATTGTAATCCGGTCTGGTCGGCAGAAAGGAAGCCGTTACCGCTCTGCCAATCAATTTCCTGCCGTCATTATGCAGCAGCTTCAGCCTGCCTTCAAACTGATTTTCATAGCCCTTTACAAAGATTGGCTTCCATACCTCTTCCAGGGTCAGGGAATGGAGCGCCTTTAAATATTTGTCCGGCACTCTCGGCCTTCCGTCCTCAAACCGTTCTCCCTGCCACAGGGATGTTATTTGTATAATGTCCTCTTTTACATTAAAATGCATATCTTTTCCCTCTTCCGTAACTGCTTCAGTTCCTTCACAGTTACCTTCTTCCTTTCATTTATTACAACCGGAGCCTCTTTTTGGCATTGAAATAGCACACATCCTCCACCAGCTTTTTTAACTGCGCTTCTGAAACGTCCCATTCCCCTTTTTCCGCCTTTTCTCCCAGCCATCCGCAAAAAGCCCTGCGGAAATACTCATGCCGCACAAAGGAGAGAATACTTCTGGAATCCGTCGTCATTCCCACAAAAACAGACAGGACTCCAAAGGACGCCAGATTCTCAAATACCTCCCGCATCCCGTACAGATGGTCGCACCACCACCAGGCCGGCCCCTGCTGTACCATCCCTTCCGCACCGTCCCGGCTATAGGATCCGCTCAGCACAGACATCACTGCATTATCCGCCGGGTTCAGCGTAAAAAGAATCACCCCTGGCATACCGTAAGGCCCTTTTTCAAAATCATCCAGCATCTGCGTCAGGGATTTGACATTGCAGCAATTTCCGATTCCGGCAAAGCCGCCTGCCGGGCCCGCCACCGCACGCAGCCTGGAACTGGTAAAACGCTGCGCCCCGATGTGCAGCTGCATGGTCCAGCCGAGCTTTGCATATTCTGCGGAAAGGAACCGGAGGATTTCGGAAGAAAGCCCCTGTTTTTCCTCTTCCGTCAGCAGTCCGCCGTTTCTGCTCTTTTCAAACAGCGCCTCTGCCGGCTGCCCCGGCTTTTTATATAAGAAGCCATCATCCAGGGCATGATCCGAGAACCGGCAGCCCGCGCGGGCAAAGTCCTCCAGCCTGCGGCGGATCGCGGCATAATAATCCTCCAGGGTACGGATCTGCAGCTGCAGCAGCTGCTCCAGGCCGTCTGCCGTTTGGCGGACCGTGTCCGTCAGGCCGTCCCCGCGCAGTGACGGCGCGGCATTCCCCATCCTCTCCAATGCCGCTATATCCTCCGTAATTGCCGCACAGGGCGCCGCATATTCCACATGGAAACGGTCAAGCAGCGACTGCACAGAAAATTCCGGCCGGGCAAGCATTTTGCCTGCCGTCTCCCAAAGCCAGTCCGCATCCGTCACGCCGGGCTGTAATTCGATCCGGAAACACCGCTTCATTTCCAGGATTGACCAGTCATACAATGGATTTCCAATCAGCCTGGGCAGAACGGACATCCATTTCCTGAACTTATCATAATCGGAGGCTCCGCCGGTAATATAGAACTCGTCTACGCCGCAGATGCGCATTGCCCTGTGCTTATACGGATCGCTGATAAGCCACAGCCGGGCCAGGTCAGGGTAATTCGTCCCCTCTGCCAGTTCCCTTATATTCAGGTGGTTGTGGTAATCAATAACCGGCAGCTTCTCAGCACACCCGTGGTACAGCCGCCTGGAAAGCGGCGTCTGCAGTAAAAAATTTTCGTCCATCTTTTCTTCCTCCCACCTTATTTTCCCGCAGCAGGCGCCTTAACGAAACACTAAAATGGGGATATCCATGGAATCTACGAAAATTGCAGTGCCGCTTTTCCCCTGCCTCAAACTTCGCACATGCGGATCCCCTTCGCCCGCTGCCATGTTGCCTGTCCTGATGAAAAAAGAGGAACCAAAATGCGTGTTTCCCGCATTCTGGTTCCTCTTTTTTCATTCTTTTGCTTCATTTTTCCGATATTGTGTAGGCGTACAATTCAGATACTTTTTAAACACCAGGTAAAAATAGGAGCTATTGGTAAAGCCGATGCTGTCTGAAATCTCATTGACCGTTTTTTCACTGCCAAGCAGCTCCTCACACGCTACCTTGAGGCGATACCGCGTCAGGTACTCCGTAAATGCCATCTGCGTATGCTGTTTGAAAATTCTTCCCAGATATGCCCCTGACATATCCATGCTTTCCGCAATTTCCTGGATGGACAGTTCGATTTTTCCATAATGCTCACCTACATAACGCTTCACCTGATCCACCAGTTCCGCGTACCTGGTACTCTTCTGCGCCCCGATTATCTCTGCAATTTCCCGAAACAGGTTCGTGAACAGATGATTGACCTCCTCAATGGTTTCCAGGGACTGTATTTTTGCAAAAAACTGTTCAAAATTCAGCAGTACATTGGAGGTTTCCACCACCGTATTGCGGGAGGCATACTTAACCGCATCTGCCAGCAGCAAAAAGGAAATCTTGATTTCCGGCACTGTCATGGGATACAGCATTTCCACATATTTCCCATAGGCGGCAAGCGCTTCCTCTTCCTTTCCCGCAAACAGGGCGGACAGGATTTCTTTTTCCTGTTCCTTCGGATATACATAGGCCGTCTCTTTCTCATCCCGGATCAGATCATTCGTCAGTAGCTGGCCGTAACCGTATAAATAACGATAGGTATGTACTTCCAGCGCCTCCGCCAACAGGAACGGCAGATCCTTGATGGACTGCCCCGTACTGCTTAAGGAAAAGCTGACGCCGCATTGTACCTCCTGCTGCAGCGCATCCGTAATTTCATCAAAAATTTCCTGCAGACGCGCCTTTTGTTCCTCCTCTTCCATATCCTGGAAGCAGACCACCATCAATGTGATCCCATCCTGCCAGTCCACCCGGATGGGATTTTCATAATACCGGCCAAAAACCTCCTCCAGCTTTTCATTGATCTTTTGCACTACCTCCGGATAGCCGCTCCGAAACCTCCGCCGGAGACTGTTCCTGTCATCCATGGAAATCAGGACCAAACGGTTCTTTGCGGAAAAATCATAAGCAATATGCAGCTGCTCAAAACGCTCACGGATCAGGTTCGTATTTTCTTCCATATCTCCCGCTAAAAGCAGCTTCATATATTCTTCCGCTTCCCGCCTGCGTTTTTCCTCCTGCTCCTTTTCCAAAAGCTTCGCTTTGTTAAAAGCCTGCTTAATCGGCATGCCCAGATGCAGCAGAATCCCCACAAGACCAATTATGCTGACAAGCAGAATGATGCCCGTGAACAGGTACACAAAATGCTTGACCTCCCGGATAGGCTTCAGGACCATCCCTAAATCACTGCTGGAAATAAAAATCCAGTCTTCATAGCCGGTTTGATTGGGGCGGGAGTAAGAAATCAGCCTTTTAGCGCCATCCATTACAAAATAGCCATACTTTGATTCCGCATTCCGGATTTTTTCCAGCACCTCCGCGTCCCCGTACTGCGTTCCGATCTGCGCCTCTTTCCCGGAGAAAATCACGGTTCCGTCCCTGCTAACAATCTCAATGTTATTCCCGTTGGGACTGGCCCCGTTAAAATAGCCCAGCGCGTCGCTCATCCAGCGCATATCCACATTGAAGGCCAGGATGGTATTTTTCTCCTCCGCCCCGAAATAGGGTTCAAAATAAAAAAAGGTAAGCACCTTAATGGAAGACTCCGGCGCATTGCTTCGGAAGACCGGCACGGTTCTGACAACAGGGGTAAACACCTTAACGGTATCAAGCTTATCCAGATATTCCACAAAGCCCGTATCATAAAAATCCGCCGCCGAGCTTTCAAACCCCTGGGAAAATTCCCCTGATTCAAAAATTGTCTTTCCATATTTGTCATATACATAAATTGAATAAATCTTGGAATTATTAAAACGCAAGGTATCCAGCTTCCGCTTGACATTGTAAAGCTCCGTACCGCTGTATTTTTGCGCCAGAAAAAGCTTATTGACCTCCGGGCTTTGGGCGCACTGAAGAAGCAGGCTGTTTACGGATTCCGACAAAAACCGCACCGTGCTGGTGGTCTGGTTGATGCTGCTGCTCGCATTCCGGTAGATTTCCTCACATGCCATGGTTTCGTAATGGGAAGACAGAATATAAGTCAGCAGAAGCACGATAACCGCCAGACTCGCAGTGGATGCAAAAATAATCCGGTTCAGATGTTTATTCTCCATAACCATTTTCCGTAATCCGTTCATAGAAACCATTCCTCCATTTTTCCGAAAGTGCCGCGCCAGTATTACCATACCCGAATCGTCCGGGCAAGTCAAGATTATGCCCGCCTAAAAGGCCGGCCCCGTAACAGTTCGGCCGAAGGCAGAACTGTTACACGGCACGGTGAGAGCAGCGCTCCCGCCGCCTTTTTCAGCCCTCCTCAAAAATTGTATCCAGGGCAGCTTTGATATTTTCAAGAGGGGTATCCGGCATAATGCCGTTCCCCATAGCCAGAAGCATTCCTTTTCCATCCACGTTAAACAGCTTCTTCATCTGCCGTATTTCCTGCCGTACCTGATCTGCGGAAGCGTTGGGCATCAGATATTGTACGTCGATTCCCGCCAGGAAGGTAATCCTGCCGCCAAACCTTCGCACCGTTTCCTGCTCGTCCATGCATCCCTTCTGTACCGGATGGAATACATCCAGGCCCGCTTCAATCAAATCATCCATAAGAAGCGTATTGTCACCGCAGGAATGCAGCCAGAAATGCATTCCCCTTTCATGGGTATAACCGATAATTTCCTGATACAGCGGGAAATACAGTTCCCTGAAAATCTCCGGCGACATCATCGGCCCGTGCTGATGACCCAGATCATCGGAGGTGAAAATGCCGTCAAAGCCGGCCGCCGCGAATTTGTCTATAATCACCTTATAAAATTCTACCAGCCTTTTCCCGATGAGCTTCAAATTATCCATCTCGTCATAATAATCATACATCAGGTTTTCCATTCCCCTGACAGACCAGAACCGTTCATGGAACAGTCTCCAGAAGCAGCCCAGCTTATAACGGCCATCCGCTTTCTTTGCCGCCTCTTGTACCACATCAAAGTTTCCCGGCTCGGAAGGGTTCGGAAAATGTGCCAGGAACTGATCAAGCTCGCTCCAGTCATCCAGCAGCACCGCGCTTTCCCCAATGCTGTGCCGCTCCGCATTCCGATAGTCCTTGAAACCAAACCGGTACTCCGGATTCTGCGTAGGTGAAACATCATAGCCGGGCTCCGTATAAAATACAGAACAAATATCATCCGGGTACAAATCCGCCAGTTTGTTCAACTGTTCCCCATATTTTTCCTGTAAACCCATTCCCCAAAACTTATGCAGAAATGCCGGGGGATTCTTACAGCCCCTCCGTTCCACCGCATCGATAACCTCCTGCCGGCTCAATACCTTTCTCATCTCCTGCTCCTTTCTTATTTCCGGTAAAAATTCAGACAGGGCTGAACTATTACTATTTCTGCGTTACTTTCCGGTAAACGTCCTGACTTCTCTTTGCACATTCTGAAATCGCTATCGGGTGGAAGCCCGGCACTGCGGAATACAGGGTATCATGCAGCGGGGCCTTCCAGCGTTCCGGGATCTTCCCTGCCCCCAGCTTTGCTCCCATGACGGAACCAACCGTAGCGCCGTTGCAGTCAGTACCCCAGCCGCCCAGGACAGCCGTTGTGATGGCTGTTTCAAAATCATCTCCTGCAAACAGGATTGCCGCCGCGCAGAGCGCTGCATTGTTGTTGGTATGAACCGCATTATAATGTGCAAATTCGTTCCAGATTTTCTCCAGCAAATCCAGCTGGCTCTTTGCTGTTTCCGCAATCCGGACGGCTGTTTTAATATCGGCTGCAAGCCTGCTGTTTACAGGGATCTGTGAAAGACCTGCTTCTATGATTTTCCGGTTGTCCTTTTCCGTGAAAGCGGCCGCAATCATGGCGCTGCAGAACATGGCGCCGTAAATACCGTTTTTCACATGGGAAAGAGAAGCATCCTTAAAAGCAAGCTCTGCGGCCAGCCCGGGATTTCCCGCGGCACCGTAGGCATAACCGTCCACTCTGATCTGTGCCCCAATCCATTCGCGGTAAGGATTCCGATAGCTTCTTACCCACTGGATAAATTCCTCTTCTTTGCCTTCCTTTAAAAGATCATATTCCTGGCAGAGATTCAGATACGCCTGCTTTTCCGCCGTGCATACCATCTCATAGGGCAGGTTGGCCAGCCAGAAATGTCCCACATCCAGCGTGGTAAAATCCGTTCCTTTTTCCTCCATCAGCTTCAGCCCCAGCACGGTGTAACGGATATCATCATCCGTTTCCATATACTCAATATTCTCCAGGGTACTCTTCCTGCCATAGTCCACAGTCTCTATCCCATAAACGCTGCCTGCAGGAGAAGTTATGGGCGTATAGGTCTTCACCGGATACTGACCGGCCTGCCGGAACCACTCATATGCCAGTTTCCAGCCGGGAATTCCGTCCTTGCCGCTCATAAACACCCCGGTTTCCAGCGGTTTTCCCAAGGCGCAGCCGCAGCACCTGCCAAGCCATGCGCCATAGAAAAAGTCATAGTCAATTTCCCCTGCCGCCGGCTTCCATGGCTCTGCCTTCGGCTGGCAGGCCCTGATTTCCTCCAGGCTGTCCGGTTCTTCAAAAGGGAAATCCTCCCCTGGCTTTAATTCCATAAGCTCGTCATATAAACGGTTCAGCCTGCCGTTATCCCCTGCCGCTTCCTCCAGCCTTTGCGCAAATCCTGTTACATCGCAGCCTTCTTCCTCTCTCTGAATAATTTCTCCTTTTAACAGCTTTTCCAGGGTAGTCCATCCTGCCATTTTACTTTCCTCCTGTAAATTACCTTTGCATCTAATATTTTTAATTATGAAACAACATGTATTGGTGTCCCTTCCAGGAACGCTCCCAAATTTTTCTCCGCCATCTGCATCAAACGCTGCCTTGCTTCCTTTGTTGCCCATGCGATATGGGGTGTGATCAGCATATTGGGCGCATCCAGCAGCGGATTTCCCATCGGCGGCTCCACAGAAAGCACGTCTGCTGCCGCCCCTGCCACTTTTCCGCTGATTAAAGCTTCTTTTAAATCTTCTTCTGCGATCAAAGCGCCGCGGGAGTCATTGAGCAGTAAAACCCCATCCTTCATTTGCGCAATTGTTTCCCGGTTGATCAATCCCTTTGTTTCCCGGGTAAGCGGACAATGAAGGGAAATCACATCGGATTTGCGAAGCAGTTCCTGCAAAGGTTCCTGCCGGATTCTTTCCGACAGCTCTTCCTCTTTTACAACATGGCCGGAGTAAACAAGCACCGTCATGCCAAAGGCCTCTGCCAGCTTCGCCACTTTCTTTCCGATTCTGCCGTAACCCACAATTCCCATTGTCTTGCCGCTCAGTTCCATCTGCGGAAATTTCCAGTAACAAAAGTCAGGGTTTGCATCCCACTCTCCATTTTTAACACTATCCGAATGCGCCCCTACATGGTGGCAAAGCTCCAGCAACAGCGCCATTGTATACTGTGCAACGGTATCTGTCCCATATCCCGGAATATTCGTAACCACAATATTGCGTTTGGCTGCCGCAGCCACATCCACCACATTGAAGCCTGTCGCCAGCACCCCGATATATTGCAGCTTCGGGCATTGTTCCATAATGCCCTCATCCAGCACCGTCTTATTTGTCAGGACAATTTCAGCATTTCCGATCCTTTCTGCCGCCTCCTCCGGTTTTGTTCTGTCATAAACCGTGAAGCTTCCGTATTTACCAAATCCTTCCCAGCTTAAATCTCCGGGATTTTCTGTATATCCATCCAGAATTACGATTCTGTTCATCTCTTTCCTCACTTTATTAACTCCCGCATATTCCGCGCAACGCAGCTGATATAAATTGCATCTTCAGAAGTATCGGATAACAGGCTTTCAAAAAACGGACCCTTCATTGCCTCCTGTATTTTCCCGGTAATTTCTCCGCTCAGTTCCGGATGGGCAGCGGCAATCCTGGAAAGCGCCATCACTGCATGGGTGAAAAACTGAAAACCATATTCCTTCTGACTACGGATAAAACTATCATGCTGGTATTCCTGTCCGCGGTTATCCTCCGGATGTTCCATGATTTTTCCCAGTATCCCCACAGCTTCTCCGTCCCGAAGCCTGCCCAGCAGGTAAACGGCGGACAGCCCCCGCAGCTGGTTGTATTTTCTGCTGGTCTTTGGTACATAGGGATCTCTTTCCTCTGCCATACACCGCAACGCAGGCAATGCCTTCCTGTTACCCAGGATTCCAAGCGCAAGCGCGCTGTTTCGCGCCACATTCCGGTCACTGTCCGAAAGCCATTCTTCCAGCTTGTGTTCCACACATTTTCCCATTCTTTTGGCGGACCAGATGGCAATGCCGGGCCTGTTGGATTTCAGCCCCTGATAAATATCCCCGGCCTCGTTAAGCCACGCTGTCCTGTGCCATCTGCCCTCTTCTATGTCCCAGATGCCGCTGTCGTCCGTCTTCTTCAGGCAGCCGGTTGCCAGAAGCTGCTTTTTCAGCTCTTCATAAGGAACCTCTCTGACAGAAATCCCCTTCCTGATGGCAAGTGCCGCCGCGCAGCCGACCGCTTCCCCGCATTTCTGCATATCCCGGCGCTGTCTGACACAGGAGGCGATATCATGGCCGATGGAAATATTTCTGCCTGCCGCCAAAATGCCCTCATATCCTTTGGGGATGCAGCAGCCCAGGGGCACCGGCACGGAAATATTGATTCCCCACAGGCTGGAAGCGACCAGCCAGTCCTGTAAGCCCTCGCTTTCAAATGCCAGGTCCCTTCCATGATTATCCAGATTGGAATAGGCATAGAAGGCCGGATGATCTGTCATGCGATCCTCCAGATAGTCCTGAAGCTCCACGGTTTCTTCCCCCACAATACGGCGGCCTTCCCGCAGCCCCAGCAATATGGAAATCCCCAGCACCCTGCGTATTCTGTAATCCTCTAAATTATAATGTAACAGACAGGCGGCATCCACACAAGCTTTTGCATACTGCCCTGCATCCAGCGCGTCCATATATCCGCAGTCCAGGTAATGATAAAATTCAACCAGACCGTTGACAATCTCAGGCTGCACAACGGAATATGGCTGCACCTGCCCGTCAAACGCACGGCCCCGTTCCATCCGGCATCCGATTGTATCGCAAATTCCCGATTCCCCTGTACAATCCAGCGTGATTTTGGCCAGGGCTGTTTTTTCTTCCCCGTTTTCTATCCATTGGATGCCGCAGACAGTATTTTCTTCCATTAAAACGCCTGTGACCCTGCTTTCATAGTGGATTTCCACCTTGCTGTCGATTAATGCCTGTTCGCAGACATATTTCTTTGCCTCCGGATTAAGTCCCACCACAGGCATATATTCAACCGATTCCATCTCCCGGACCTTTTCATCCAGCTCCTCATAGATTCCGCCAGGCGTTCCGAAATAGTAGCCATGCACATCCCCTGCAGTCCCGGTACCGCCGCAGCAGTTCAATTTTTCTATCCCCAGCACGCGCAACCCCTGTTTTGCCGCCGTCAGCGCCGCATACACACCGGCGGTTCCCAGGCCTGCCACGATCAGGTCATAGACGGGAAGTTCTTCCACAGGCTGTAAAAAAGGAACACTCTCCCGCCGGTTTTGAGTTTTGAATTTTAACAGCATTCCTCTTCCCTCCATTTTCTCCCCAATTCCACGCCGCTTTCAAAGGCGCCCAGTAAATTGCCGTACAACGGTTGCAGCTTTTTACCATCCTCTCCTGTTTCCTTCAGCCAGGCAAAGGAGGAGGCCACAGTTACCATTTTCCATGACGCCAGCTGCGCCGGGCGGTTTTTCCAGAAGCTATGCAGCTTTTCCCTCGCCGTAATCCAGCCGTCCTCCCGGTGGAGCGGATAACACAGGATTTTCATATCCGGATGTGCATATTCCAGCACCCGGATTCCTCCGCAGCCGTTTTCCCAGGCAGCCGCCTGCTGCGGGTTTTCACAGTAAAGCATTGCATTGATGTATTTCCCGTACTCCGGCTGTGACGAGGCTTCCTGCTCCCAATGATAGACATGCTCCGCGCAGACCTGAAAAACCCCGGAATCATTACAGCAGGTAACAATATGCTTTCCGTCTGTCCGGTTGACCTTGATATCCGTCCCGAACAATACCTGGATTTTGGCCTCCCGGATGGTTTCAAACATTACAGGCGCAGCCGCCGCAATCTGAATCGGCCTTCCTTCCATTAAAATCCCTTTTTGACGATAGCGCTCCGTCAATTTTTTTCCCGGCTCTGTCTTTGCCTCCCAGCTTCCTTCTCCCATGACCAGCGCACCTGCAAATTCTCTTGCGGCCAGGCTTGTTTTCTCTACAACCAGAACCTGATCCGGCAGCTGTGCCGCAATGCCGATGCCCTTGGCGGAAGCACCGTAAATGACTGCTTTATATTGTTTCATATACGTCTCCTTTTCAAGACCTGCTGAACAGTAACATTTTATTTCTCTTTTCAGGGACATCATAACATTTCTCTCATTTTTCCTGAAAGTATAAATCCGGTACCTTCCTCTTTCTCTGGATTTTTATACCCGTAATCTGCTCTCTGTCAGGGTTTAATATTTGTACTTCCGGCATTTTCTTCCTTTTTTGACTAGGAATTTCAGCCCTTTGTCCCATAATAAAACTGTATCGGAGTCGTTCTGCCATACACGTTACGAAACAGCATGGAGACAGGACAGACAGACCAAACCCCTTACCGGCAGCTTACCGGTAATTTTATTCGGAGGAAAAAAGTTTGAAGGAATATCATGTAGCATGCACGGGCAGCGATAAGGCCGCCGGCACACTTGAAAATCCATTCCGCACGATTTCAAAAGCCGCTGCCCTCGCCCTCGCAGGCGACCGCGTCATTGTCCATGAAGGAGAATACAGGGAATGGGTAAAGCCCGCCCACGGCGGGAACAGCAGTACAAGCCGCATCACCTACGAAGCCGCTCCCGGTGAAAAAGTGATCATCAAAGGCTCTGAGCGCATCCAAAGCTGGCGCCATATAGAAGGGACCGTCTGGAAAGCAATGCTTCCCAACAGTTTTTTTGGCGATTATAATCCCTATACCGAAGTTCTGGGCGGAGACTGGTTCGCCGCCCCCACAGATAAAAAAATACACCCCGGAGAGGTGTATTTAAACGGAAAAGCTTTTTATGAAGCCGCTTCCCTGGAGGAGGTGAAACATCCGGCGCTTCGTATGGAGGGCGTCTTCCTGCCCTGGCTTGGCAGGGGAGAACCACTGCTGCATCCCGGGGATTCCATTTACCAGTGGTACACCTGCCAGGAAAAAGATCATACCGTAATTTATGCCAATTTCCATGGCGCCGACCCCAACGCAGCGCTGGTGGAAATCAATGTACGCAAGTGCTGCTTTTATCCGGAGAAAACCGGGTTAAATTATATCACGGTCAGAAACTTTGAAATGGCGCAGGCCGCATGTCCCTGGACGCCGCCCACCGCCGACCAGCCCGGACTGCTGGGCGTCAACTGGAGCAAAGGCTGGATTATTGAAAACAACATCATCCACGACGCAAAGTGCAGCGGCATCAGCCTGGGAAAGGAAGCCTCCACCGGACATAATCTCAGCACCCTCACCCACAGAAAGCCCGGTTACCAGTACCAGATGGAAGCTGTTTTCCGCGCAAGGCAGATCGGGTGGAGCAAAGAAACCATCGGCTCCCATGTTGTCCGCGGCAATACCATATATGACTGCGGCCAAAACGGCATTGTAGGCCATATGGGCTGTGTCTTCAGTGAGATCCACCACAACCACATCTATAACATTGCCATGAAGCGCGAATTCTGCGGCTTTGAAATTGCCGGTATCAAGCTGCATGCCGCCATTGATGTACAGTTGCACCACAACTGCATCCACCACTGCCGTCTGGGCATCTGGCTGGACTGGCAGGCGCAGGGCGCAAGAGTCAGTCAGTCCCTCTTTTATGCCAATAACCGGGATCTGATGGTGGAAGCCACCCATGGTCCCTACCTGGCGGATAACAACATTTTCGCTTCCGCCTTCAATTTTGACAATGTGGCGCAGGGCGGCGCTTACCTGCATAACCTTTGCTGCGGCATCATGCGGCGTGTCGGTGCCCTGGATCGCTCCACGCCCTATCACTTTGCACACACCACGGCTATTGCCGGAAGCGCTGCCGTTTACAGCTGCGATGACCGCCTGTACCAGAATATTTTTCTCGGCGGCGCTCCCCAAAATGTCAAAAATTCCTGTTACGGTACGGAAGGCTACTGCGGCTGCCCTGCCTCTCTGGAAGAATACACGGAAAAAGTGGCGGCTCTCGGCAACGGAGATTTAGACCTGTTCATGCAGGTAAAACAGCCCGCTTACATCAACGGCAATGCCTACTTAAACGGCGCGCAGGGTTATGACAGGGAAATAAGCGCTTTCTGTTCATCCGCCGACCCGCAGGTAAAAATCACTGCAGAAGAAAACGGGACAGTCTGGCTGGAACTGACCCTGCCCGAGGAGCTTTTTCACATGGAAGCCTCCCTATATGCGACCCCCGATCTGGAAATGCCGCGCATTACGGAAGTTCCCTATGAGAATCCGGACGGCAGCCCCATCGTATGGAACCGCGACTATCTGGGACAAAAGCGTGCGCTAAAGCCAGTCCCCGGTCCGCTGGAAGGTTTAAAAGCAGGATACAACCGGATCTGCATCTGGCCGCTGTCACAATAGCTCTTCTCTACAGAAAATTTATCAGACATGCTTCGGTATAGGATACTCAATCGGTAAAGATAGTAACAAGACACAGAAATAGCCGCCCGGCCTTGCAAAACGGAGCGGCTATTTCTGCTTATTATGTTTCGGGCTAACCGTCTGTCGGCAGCTACCAAAGAAAGGCATCTGTTACCAGCAGGTGCCTTTCTTTAAATTCATTATAATGCAAAGCGTAAGAGGTTTCAAGCATCCATAATTCTCCTCTGTGCAGACCGTCCGGTCCATCTTTCCCTCAATAGCCAGGCTGCCATCTTAGGCTGCCTGTTCCTGGTGAAAACGCCCTTTTTATTGCCATCAATGCGGTTTAATCCCTGCTTGGTCTGAAAATCCGCAAACGCCCATACCTGCTCTCCCACCATAAAATCAAGCTCGTCAAACGCTTTATGATATTCCTTCAGGAATTCACACTGGAATTCCTCCGAAAAGGCCACCGCAGGCATTTTATGCAGGCCGGGTATCGTATCCGCCCCATATTCTGTCATAATCATGGGCCTGTGGTATTTTTCATACCATTCCTTCATTTCACCTGTCACCTGCTCTTTTATCACTTCCGTATGTCCGTGATCCGAATACCATCCGAAATACCGGTTCAGGCAGATCACATCCAGCCACTGGCTGACTTTGTCCGCAGAGGGCCACATGGTATGAACCATCGTCACCGGCCTGGTATTATCAAGGCTGCGCATGGTATCAATTACCTTTTTAAAATAGGGCACGGCCCCGTCCTCACTGGTATCAGCTTCGTTCGCCACACTCCACATGACAACGCAGGGATGGTTTTTATCACGGGAATACATATCCTTAAGAGTGTCCAGATGATGCTCCAGGGTCTTTTCATTAACCCTCGTTCCGTCAAAGACCTTCTTCTCCTGCCAGAAACACATGCCCACAGCCGGCGCCTCGTCAATGATTACAAAACCTTCTCTGTCCGCCATCATCATCAGCTCCTCGGAATAGGGATAGTGGGATGTACGGAAAGAATTTGCCCCCATCCATTTAAGCAGGTTAAAATCCTTCACATTCAAAGCCAGATCCATGCCTCTTCCATGAATCTCACTGTCCTCATGCTTTCCAAAGCCTTTAAAATAAAAGGGCTTCCCGTTAATCAGGAATTCCTTATCCGTCACTTTTACGCTTCTGATACCGAAGGTTTCCGTGTAAGAGTCTTCCTCCCCTTCTACACGCAGGCGATACAGATATGCTTTGCCCGGATTCCAAAGCTTCGGGTTTTCAACAGTCAAAGTGACTGTCTCCACCGTATCGGTGCTTTCCGCAGCCGCCAGTCCGTCTTCATCAAGGATCTGGATTTTTTTAATTTTATCTGTTCCGGTAATCTTGCATACAACTTCGGCCCGCGTCATTTCCTGGTTCAGGCCTGTTGTAATCACGATATCCTCAATATATCTCTTGGGGGTCGTATACAGCTTTACTGGCCTGTGTATACCCGAATAGTTATAAAAATCAAAAAAAGTATCCTGGTAATGATACCCTTCCGGATATCCCTTTCCTTCTTTTGTCACGACTTCTCCGCTGGGAAGGCAGGTCCAGTCCAGGACATTGCTCAAGGCAACTGTAAGGCGGAATTCTTTTTCTTCGGATGCTTCCACAATTTCGGTAATCTCCGCTTCAAAAGGTAAAAATCCCCCTTTATGCCGGAGGATTTCCTGTCCGTTTATCCAGCACACCGCATGATGTGCGGCACTGCCGAAGCGGATTACAATTCGCCTTCCCTCCCAGCCTGCCGGAATGATAAAACTGGTTTCATACCAGACATAACCCACATGCTCCCTCTCTGACGCATCCGTAACAAGGTCATTATAGCTGGAGGGGACAGCCATTAATACGGCGTCTTTTAAGGGAGCTTCATACCATCTTTCAGATATGCCGGAGTTGTTTTTATCAATTTTAAAGTTCCAGATGCCGCTTAAATTTTTCACTTCCCTGACTCGGTTTTCAATAGGATATAACATGCTTTTTCCTCCTGGTTTACGCATTGGTTTTACAGCTATCTTATCAAATGGCTATCGTGAAAAACAGTTCAATATCCGTATTCCCCGCGCTGTCTCGAATTTATAGTCCTGACTGTGACTGAAAAATCAGCAGATTTCCATCGGCTGCCGTTTTTATACTTTCTTCGGCCTGACTTTTTTATTATACTTAATGGTAGCTGTTCTGTACCCTCACAGTTACAATGTATCATTGCTCCGTCTTTTCATCGAAGGGAGAGGGACGCAGCAGCTGACCAGAAAAAAAGCCAGGAGGTTTCTTCATGCAGCAACAAGAAATAAAAGCTCTGCTCTCAGACATGTCACTGGAAGAAAAAATCGGGGAACTGTTTCAGCTTCCCTCTTACTTTTTTAACGGCGACATGGTTACAGGCCCTGCCGGGGAACTGGGAATCACCCCGGATGATCTCCGTGTTTCCGGAAGCTGCCTGTCCGTCGCCGGTGCGGAAAGGGTTCATGAAATTCAGCAGAGGCATATCGAAAAACACCCGCACCATATCCCCATGCTGTTCATGGCGGACATCATAAACGGATACCGTACCGTATTCCCGATTCCCCTTGCACAGGGCTGTACCTTCGATCCCGGGCTGGCGGAAAAATGCGCTTCCATCGCTGCCCGCGAAGCTGCCGCAGCCGGTCTGCATGTCACATTTTCCCCTATGGCGGATTTGGTCCGGGATGCCCGCTGGGGACGGGTTATGGAGTCCACAGGAGAGGATACATACCTGAATGGCCTGATGGCTGCCGCCATGGTGCGCGGTTATCAGGGGGAAAACAATGATTTTTCAAAAAAAGGAGCCCTCGCCGCCTGCTTAAAGCATTTTGCCGGATATGGCGCACCCGACGGCGGCAGGGATTACAATACCGTGGAATTATCGGAACGCACGCTGGCTGAGGATTATCTTCCTGCCTATAAAAAAGCAATCGAAGCAGGCTGCGCACTGGTAATGACCTCCTTCAATACCTTAAACCGGATTCCGTCCACAGCAAACCGCCGGCTTCTGCGGGAGGTTCTGCGCGGGGAAATGCAGTTTGACGGAGTGGTGATTTCCGACTGGTGCGCGGTGAGCGAGCTAATCCCCCACGGCATCGCCGCGGATGAAAAAGAGGCTGCTGTCCTCGCGCTGAACGCCGGTGTGGATATTGACATGGCCAGCCCCGTTTATTTGAAAAACCTGAAAGAATTGGCGGAGCAAAACCGAATCGACGAAAAACAGATTGATGAATCCGTCCTGCGCATTCTCACTTTAAAAAACAAACTGGGACTATTTGAAAATCCTTATAAGGACGGCAGTGAGGCGGACGAAAAAGAACTGCTCCTCTGTGCTTCCCACAGAGAGGCTGCAAGGGACTGTGCGGAAAAATCCTTCGTTCTGCTAAAAAATTAAGACAGCTTCCTTCCCCTGAAAAAAGCGAAAGAATCCGTTGCCTTCATCGGGCCTTTTACGGACAATCAGCTGCTGTACGGCTCCTGGTCTTTCTTTGGGGATGAGCAGGACTGTGTTACCGTAAAAGCCGGAGTGACCCAAAACTATCCTGATGCCGATGTCTTTTTTGCCCAGGGCTGCCCTACCGCAGACCCCGGCACAAACGTTCTCGGCTTCCAGAAAACGCCCCCGAAAGAAGAATTTGATCTTCAGGAGGCATTGGACACAGCGGTGGAACTTGCAAAAAAGGCGGATAAAGTCGTTCTCACCCTTGGAGAGCACCGCGACTTTTCCGGCGAAGGCGCCAGCCGCGCTGATATTACGTTGCCGTCCTGCCAGCTGGAATTGTTCCATAAAATCTGCGAAGTAAATCCCAATGTCTGTGTGGTGCTGTTTAACGGCCGCCCGCTGGACATCCGTGAAATAAACCAAAAGGCAAAGGCCATCCTGGAAGCCTGGCTGCCCGGGACCGAAGGCGGCAATGCGCTGGCCGGAATTCTCTACGGAGACGCATCCCCCTCCGGAAGGCTCAGCATGTCCTTCCCCTATTGTGTGGGGCAGGTTCCCGTACATTATAACCATATGAGCACAGGCAGGCCTTTTGCCGGGGATTACCGCACCACCCGCTATAACTCCAAATATCTGGATATCCCCAACGAACCGCTTTATCCTTTTGGGTATGGCCTGACCTACACTGCTTTTGAATATTCAGACATCAGCCTGGATTCGGATATCCTGCACAAAGATGACAGCATCTGCGCATCCGTACGCGTGACCAACACCGGAAAGCGTCCCGGAACAGAGACCGTCCAGATGTATCTTCATGATGTGTCCGCAAGCGTAACCCGTCCTGTCCGTGAGCTGAAGGGGTTTTGTAAGGTATTTCTGGAGCCGGGTGAAAGCCGTGTCGTAGCCTTCCCGATTACGGAAGACATGCTCCGTTTTTATAATATTACGATGGACTATGTAAGTGAACCAGGCCAGTTTGAGGTATTCATCGGTTCTGACAGTACCACCAGCCGCAAAGCTGTATTCAGCCTCTGTTAAAAAGTCAAATACCCCGCACAAGCTGCGGGGTATTTGACCCTCGCGGCAGTCGCCAAGTGGATGCACGAGTGCATCCGTTTGGCTCGTTGCCCGCGGAAATAACAGAGGCTGAATACGGCCGGTTAAAACTTCCCGCACCGCGTTAAAAACGGATGATTGCGGCGCCGAAAGGCTCTATTTGCTCCACATTTCCGAAAAGGCAGCTTATTGTCTTTTCGGAACCCGGGCAAAGGATTCCCGCATCCTGTATTTCTGCCGAATAATTCACCAGCACTGCATAGGTGTTATCCGTTCCCTGATGCAGGGTCATACCAACATAGGGATTTGTTTTCCTGATTTTCCTTTTTCCCAGAACCGCTTCCGCCGCTTTCTCATAAAAATGATAACAGGGAGCTTCCAGGCCGCTTTCCTCTTCTAAAAGCATCTCTTCCATCGGGAAATTCAAAAAATATACTTTGCCTGCCCCATAAGAAGCCACGCTGAATATGGGATTGCCCCCGTCATCCTCTGCCAAAACCTCCGCCCGCTCCGCTGCAAGCCTGATATGATACGGTTTCCGGTAAGCAAAGCTGGACTCCTCCCACCAGAAGGTTCCCTGTCTGGAGGACTTTTCGGCGGTTATCACCTTCAATCCGGTAAATTCCCTGAACTCTGTGAGAAAACCGTCCTTCATGGAAATGTACAGTGAAGCGCCGTCATAAACTTTCTTTTTTAAATCAAAATAGCTTTTTTTACTCATCACATCCATACAGATGGAAGGGAGAAAATACATCCCGGCCTCCGGCAGCTCCTGCTCACAGTATGCAAAATCCAGTGTCAGCCCGGCCTGTGCTGCCAGGATATAGCTCATATAGGCAATTCCCCAGTGATCCTGTCCCCTGCTTAAAATGCAGACGCCATCCGTTTGCTTTTCCGGAAGCTCAAGCTCCAGGGAATCCATCTGCTTTTTAAATTCCCTCATGCACAGCAGGGATGGCTTGGGCTGCCTGTTTACGTCCACCATACCCAATTCTCTTTCACACATGTTCCAGTCGTAGGGCGGCGCTGTCAGCTGCGTCTGATCAAAGGCACACCACCACAGCACCCCCGGCGAACCATTGGCCCAGTTGGACCATAAATTCACCTTCAGGAAATCTGCCGCAGTTTCTTCCTCACAAATCATAGGCCCCATACTCCCCAGTTCCTCAACCAGACAGGGCTTCCTGCCGACAGAAGCATAATACTGCGTCTGTGCGGTTGCATGCATCAGGGTCCTGAAGCTGTTTAACGGCGTACGCTGACAATGCTCCACCCAAAACGGATAAGGGTGGGTGGTCAGAATATCCGTCAGCTCCCCCTGATCCTGAATATTCCAGACACCTTCCAGTTCCAGCGAGTGCATACCGGAAATAACAGGCCTGGTCTGATCACAGCTCTTAATCGCATTTACGATGACAGACGACCAACTATATGCCTCCTCACGCTTATGCGCCTGATCCATACAGTTGCATTCATTTCCAAGATCCCACGCACAGACTGCCTTCTGTCCCTTCATCCGTCCTACAAAGCCTTTGATAAAAAGCTGCTGAAAAAACAGCGCAGTGGGATCTGTAAAAATATTTTTTTCATATAAAGCCGCCGGAACAAACAATCTTCCGCTCATCCACCCGGTAATCAGTCCGACAATCAGCTTCAGCCCGTTTTTTTCAGCAATCCGGCAAAACCGTTCAAACCGTTCCAGCATCACCTCATCCAGATAACAGGGATTCCCTGGATACTGATCATTTTCCATCCGATACTCCCGCATACTGTGGCCGCCGCCCAGCACAGGCTTCACAGGCTGAAAATCCCTCCAGTTGGGAAATACGCGCAAAACATCCAGCCCATTATCCGCAAGCAGCTTCAGATCCTTTTCCACGATATCTTCGTTCCAATCCCGCCACATATCAGTACCAGCATGGGAGGCCCAATAATTAACGCCTAGCATAAACTCCTTCATAGCAATCTCCTTTTAACTTCATTTTCCGGCTGTCTTTTAAAATATCAAACCAGTGGCCGATTAAACTTATCTGCAATCTCAAGAGCGCTCTCAAATGTATCCGTATAAACATAATTAGCCAGATGAATTCTCTCTGCATCAGGAAGATCACTGATATCCACCATTGTGGTATGATACTGTGCGACGGTATCTCCGAAATACTCCACGGCTTTCCTGGTATCTTCCTCGCTGCGCACAAAATTCAGAACCTTCAGGTTGGGCACTTCCTTTAAATTATCCCACTGATGATCTGCGGTCGCACAACAGTGAATCCCGATTGCGCCATAGCGCATTGCAAACTCATGCAGTTCCTCTCTGAAATATTCTTTGTACATATCGCTACTGACAATACCGATTTCATCTTCGGATACCGTAATGCCATAAGGCATATAATATTCCGGATAATGAGCAATATGTTCTTTTCCGTATCTTCTAAACCACTCGTCCAGGAAAGAGAACATAAATTCCTTTATCATGCAGGAAAGCTCCTTTACCGCCGGTTCTTCATCAAACATGGACGCATAAAAGTCGCTTTTCTCCCAGATCAGGGCGGCAACATCCACAGGAGTCTGAATATCCGGCAGACTCAGCAGCGCATTCTTTCCGGCCCGTGCCTTCAGATGATCCGCCATTTCAAATAACTTCACCAGGTTGGTATCCTCATACTTCGGGACTTTGATTTTATACCATTCGCTTACATCACTGATCAGCGGCAGGGCAAAGGGTGTGTTGTTATCCGGTTTATGTACCTTACATCCAAAGGCCTCGGCGAAAATTTCCGTCCCGGTTATCATTGACAGATAAGGAACGGTATTATCATTCAGCTTTTCCATATTTTCCAACTGCATCATGTATCTTTGATACGCCCATTCTTCCCGTTCCTTCTGCATTTCCCACCATAGCGGCGGCCTTTGCGGAAAGTCTTTGGTATAATCCACCACAAGAAGCCTGTTTACCGGACTTGTAATATCATAAAAATCCACCCAGTTCTGTTTTCGTTTTTCTACTATAGAATTCATTGCTGCCCCCTTTCTTACGGTATACATTTTCCGTTCAGTCTTATCATAAAACATCAGGCCTGCAGGCAAAAGTATAAGATCGGTACAATCCGTAAATCACAGTTTTTATACTGCCTTTGCAGGCTATAAATCAGTTCCTTATGTCTTGGCGACTTTAATCCTCTTAAACTAAATTGCAGCAGCCCGGAATACGGACTGCTGCAATTGGCTTATTAGCGTTGGACATATGCCTGGTCTTTACCATCGGGATTGAACTTTTAAATGCTTTTCTGCACGGAGGAAAGCAGGTTGGTACAATGACTTTATTGATTAAAATAATTGGCCTTATAACATGCCTTTTATTCGCAGGACTTTTTAGCGGGAATGACAGGAATGATGTGGCGATTTCCGCAGAAACTTTAATTTTCATTTGCTTTTAAAGCTAAGCTGATATGTTTTTTGAGTTTTGTCCAGTGAACGTTTTCTTATCATCATGCCGGTAAAGAAAAGTTTTCCCTACCCCTTCAGCCCAGTCATTGTAATTCCTTCCACGAAATATTTCTGTGCAAAAATAAATAATATTAAGGTAGGAACCAGCGCAATTACTGAACCAGCCATGATCAGAGACCAGTCAGAATAATAATTTCCCTGAAAGGAGGCCAACTGAAGCTGTAATGTAAATTTCTCCGGAGAATTCAAATAAATCAATGGCCCCATATAATCATTATACCCGCCGATAAAAGTAAACACTACTTGAGAAGTGATTGCAGGCTTTGACAGCGGCAGAATTATTTTTACCAGCGTTGTAAGCGGATTGGCCCCATCTACCTTTGCTGCATCCTCCAACTCCATTGGTATGGTTTTAAAATACTGCCTGAGGAAAAAAATTACACCAGCCTGTCCAAACATTCCCGGAATCATTAAAGGCTTCCATGTATCCACCCAGCCCAAACCGCTGAACAACAGGAAAACCGGCACCATCAGCACCACTCCCGGTATCATCATAGTCAAAAGGATAAATGCAAAAAACTTATCCCTTCCCGGAAAATTCATGCGTGCAAAGGCGTATGCACATAAACAGTCCGAAACCATTCCCACAACAAGCGGCGGCATTATCACACAAAGCGTGTTGAACAATCCGCCTATCAGATTTCCCTCCTGAAATGCCGTTACATAATTCTCCCATTTTATTATTTCCGGAATCCATTTGGGAGGCAGTTCGAAAACGGCTCCCGAATCCTTTAAAGATGTTGACACCATCCATAAAAAAGGCAATACAGCTATTAAAGCGCCTAAAATAAGCAACACATATGTGATGATATCCAGCGTGATTTCTTTTTTTCTCTTGGATCGTAACATGAATATCTCCTGTCTGCTGCCGCCGGCAGCTATTTCTCAATCTTACTCGTAGTGCACCCATTTTTTTGAGCCAATAAAATTAACTGCGGTGATAATCATAATTACAAGGCCCACTATCCAGGAAATTGCAGAAGCATATCCCATTTTCATGTAGCGCCATGCATTCAGCCAGAGATAATAAACAACCGTTGTTGTCGAAAATTCCGGGCCGCCTCCCGTCATCACCTGAAATCTGGCAAAATCCTGCATAGCTCCGATTATCCCGGTAATAAGAATATAAAAAGTAGTGGGGGATATCAGCGGCCAGGTAACATTCCAAAATTTTCTCCACGTACCCGCACCGTCTATTTCAGCCGCTTCATAATATATCTGAGGAACATTTTTTAAAGCTGCTATATACATTATCATATTGAACCCCAGTCCGTTAAAAACACCATGAATAATCATGGAAGGCATTGCCCAGTGTTTATCTGTGAGCCACGCTGGCGGATTATTAATGCCTATATCCCTTAAAAATACATTTAACAGACCATACTCTCCGTTAAAAAGCCATTTCCACAATAATCCAATGGCAACAACGGAACAAATAGAAGGAAGGAAAAAAATAGAGCGGAATATTTTTTCCCCTTTGATTTTACGGCTCAGCCCTACAGCAATCAGCAGAGATACCGCCATATTCAGAGGAATCCCCAGTGCGGCATAGAAGGTATTAAATACCGTTTGGTAAAAGAGCTCATCATCCGTGAATAATTTTACATAATTATCCATACCGATAAACTGCGGCGGATTATATCCGTCAAAATTTGTCATGCTGTAATAAATGGAAGAAATCAGTGGTCCGGCCGCAAAAAGCAGATAACCTACAATCGGCGCCGCCACAAATGCATATGCCCAGATATAGTCCTTTTTCCATTTAAGCCTGGACTTTCTTGATTGCTTTTTCATCTTTGCTCCAATCTACGCGCAAATGCACATGTAAAAATTCGTATGTATTCACCCGACAGCGTTACAGTAAATGGGCCGGACAGGAATTAAATGTGCCTTCCTCCCGGCCCGGCTGTCTTACTGGAACAAGTCAGGATTTCCTTCCTTTAGCGCTTTGTCTATTTTGGGTTTTAATTCTGTCAATATTTCCTGAGCCGTCTTCTTTCCTTCCCAAACCTGTGACAAATTCTGGTTCAGGGTATCCCACCAGCTGTTATCCGGTACATAAGTCCAGGGACCGGGCTGCTGGTTCTGTGCCGCGGTAATGAACACTTCACTGTGACTGGGTTTTTGATCCGGCTGCAGAACAAGATCCGTAGATGCCATGGATTTATATATCGGCATACATAAACCGGCACGCAGTTCATTCGCTTCCTTGCCCGCTAAAAACTTAACAAATTCCCATGCGGCCTCTGCATTTTTTGTCTTGGCTGATATTCCGAATCCGGTAGAGGCACTGTAACCACTCCAGGTACCATTACAGGGCTGCGGTGCAATATCCCAGTCAAAGCTCAGTTTTCTGAAAGGAGGCACCATATATCTTCCGGTGATAAACATGGCAACCTTACCGGTTTCAAACATCTGATCCGCGCCCTGTGCGTCCAGCAGTGTCTGAGGCGGACATATTTTATATACATTCGTGCAGTCTGCAATAAACTGCATTGCCTCTGCAGCTTTCTCTTCATTCAGAACGAATTCCGTCCTGCTTTCATTAAGAATCTGCCCTCCATTGCCCCAAACCATTCCTTCCCACCAGAGGGAGCCTATGCCGTACTGTCTTTTGCTTTCATCTGTAAGCAGCTGCCCTGTCTCCACCAGTTCTTCCCACGTCATCGGTTTGTCAGCACTGGGGTAGGGTACACCAGCCTCGTCAAATAATTCTTTATTGTAATACATGACAATAGGTGCAATATCCATGGGGAGACAATATAAATCTCCCTGGCCGGTTATTGTTCCATCATATCTGTAACGTTCTATTGCCGGCTCAAATATGTCAGAAAGGTCATAGTTCTCTTTGTCGATAAATTCCTGAACATTATATAGTTGTCCCAGTTTCGCCCATCTGGAGAAATCACCGTCTCCGACGTAAAATACATCCGGTGCAGTCCCGCTGGCAAGTGCCACATTCATCTTTCCGGTAAAGTCCGCAGGTATATGCTCATACTTTACTTTGATATCAGGATGTTCTTTTTCAAATGCAGGGATAATCTGATTCGCGTAAAGCTCCTTTTCCTCAGGTTCACCCCACCCTGCGAAACGGATTGTTACTGTCTCCTGTGAGCCGTCTGCCGCGCTTTGCGTTTGTTTGCTACCGCATCCTGCAAGCATTGATAAAGCAGATATTCCTGCTAATAAAACTGCCATATATCTTTTCGTTTTCATACTACATTACCCACTCTCTTTCAATAGACTATATAATTTCCAGTTCATCCCTGTCAGGCAGATCCGGGAAGGGACAATGAGGCTCTTTCTGATACCAGTAAGCGACAGTAGAAATATTACTTTTCTGTTTCAGATATCTGCCATTCGCCCTCCATCCCAGGTCCTGGATAGTTACCTTCAGGCCATTATCAAACCGTACAGGATCCGGAATATGAAATCTGTACATTCCAAATCTTGTATTTGCCTGGTACAGACCGTCCGGCTTTAATACCTGCACCATCCCCATATAGGGGGTTGTGTAAGTACAATAATTTCCTTTAGGAAATTCGAAATTCCAGGCTCCTCCGAAATAATCTTCCGTACCGGTTCCACATATGGTCGGAAATTCTTTGTCTCCGTCAAGGTAGAATTTCACTTCCCCTTCTCCCCACCAGCCGTTGTTATTTACCTGGATTGCCATGTAGGTTCCTACATAATGCCCTTTCCCCAATACATTATCAATGATGGTATGTACGCCGTCGCTGGTTGGACTGCTCATACGGAACTGAGCATGGAAATATCCCATATCATCAACAGCCGGACGTAATTCATAATCAATCTGATAGTATAATACGGTATCGCTGTCATCCTGATTTTCAATTTCTATTCTTGCGCCTTTGCTAAACGGCATGGGGAAAAAAAGGTTAAAGCCTCCGCACGGATTGACACAGACAGGCAAAGAACTGATTTGGCAATTCTTGCCCCAGCCATTACAAAACAAATCACCGAGAGGTACTTCTACTGATGGAATGGTTTCCGCATCCCAGTACATACGTACGATCAGCCTCCTCCATTTATCCGGTTCTGTAGCCATCCAGATATGCTCAATACATCCGGCTTCCTTAATAATGGCTATATTCCGTCTACTGTTTGCGGAGATAATTATGGATGGAGATATTTTCCAACCCTTTCCAAGATCTCTTCCCGGATTCTCCCCCGTTCCAGTGGCCGACATACCACCTTTACCCTTATCGCCATTAAAATTCTCAGCGGTGATAGAACGGCTCCTGCCATCCGTAACCCTTGCGAGATTTTGTATACCTGTATCTCCATAGCAAAATCCCATTCACTTATCCTCCTGATTTTTCTAAAAGCATTTGCAAATCCTTTTGATAGCCCTATTATACACACGCTCCCTGATTATGTATTTAGCGATAATTTTCATGTTTTTAACACTTATTGCTCAGCTATTCCCTACCCGACCGATAATGTGTCGGCGCTGCCCCGTCTTGGGACTTAAACCATCTGCTAAATGAATGAATGGATTGGAATCCAAGCTGTTCACTTATCTCCTGTATGGACAGATTAGTATACTGTATCAGCTCCTTTGCTTTGCTTAATCGAAGCAGTGACTGGTAGTGCATCGGAGTTTCATTATAAAACAGCTTAAATAATCTGATTAGATGGAATTTACTGATATTTACGCTTGCGGCCAAGTCTTCCAGCGAAATTTCTTTATCCAGATTACCGCTCAGATATTCCCTGATAAACTCCATATCTCCTCTGTATTTATAAGAAACAATATCCTGGTTCCAATAAAATTCCCTGCACAGGGAAGCCCACAATCTACAGAAATGCGCCTGAAGCATCAATTCCTTAAAAGGGGATATTCCGATATATTCTTTTATTAAATCATTCAATATAGATTCAACCGTATAGGCATGCTTTAAACGGATAACAGGGGTCAGACAGACTGGAAATTCATCTGCAATATCCTTACGTATATGCCTTTTATCCTCCTCACTCATCTCTTCAAGCTTTTTAAAAGACACTTTTACATCTTTACTGTCAGGCATTGTATAAAAATCAAAATGCACATGCGGCTGATGAATCCTGCCATTCACCTCTTCCAATGTATGATTCACACCCGGCCTGATAAAAATGATTTCTCCTTCATTGCAGATATCCTCCCTGCCCTCTACAATATATCTCATTTTCCCCTCTTTTACGAAAATCAGCTCGTAATCATAAATAGCCCGTTCCAGGTGGAATCCTATATCCGTTGTGTGATCTGACGCATATCTGACAAATGGAGTAAAATTCATCATTTCCATTTCTTTTTCCTCTTTTCTCTGCTACAAATCTGTACTGTCAGTCTATCATTTTTCCTGCTTAAAAGACAGGATAAAAATGCTTCAAATAAAAGAGGCTGTAAAAAATGTTTTTTCATTTTTCACAGCCACACACATAATTTTTTAATTGCTTTTTAAATAGAAAATTTATTTTATTGCCGGGCTTTACTCTCAGTTCCTGCTAAACAAGTATAAAACATCGCTGTTAAAATCATGTACAGATATGATTGTTTTCTCATCCCTCTCATAATATACCGGAACTCCGACATTATGGTCCTCCAAAATAATCATCCTGCCATGCCACTTACTGACATCCTTTTTCAAAATAACCTCGCTGTTATAGGGAAGATAAACAGCCAGCTTATCCTCCGCCTTACAACAATAGCAGCCCGGAATGGGATTTTCCAGCAGTTCATGCGCCGGTTGTATATCATATAGCTTTGCATCTTCGAAGATAGCCTTTGCAAAGGAAAAATCCCATGCGCCGGGAAATCGGAGCGCCGTTCCGAAATCATAGGGAATACCGGAAAAAGAGGCATTATTGAAAAAATTCTCTCTTCTGTGGCAGGACCAGATCCCATGCGCGCCATAAGTAATTCCTGCTTTTGCGCCAGTCATCAGGCTGCTCCACGCCATCCTCCGCACATCCTCCGCCCTGAATCGCCCTTCCCGAAATCCGTCTTTATGCCCTTCATAGGAAGGCTCGGTATTGACTATCGGACGTTTCACCGGCTGCTTCAAAAACTGGGCAGAAAATTTTTCCGGATTATCCTGATCTAAAAAGCTGTGGCCGGACTGGTAGGAATAAAATTTAAGGGCAGGATTATAAATCAGACTGTCATCCGGCTGCTCCCCGGGCGCAATATGCAGAGTCGTCAGCGCCCCATTATCCAGCTCATTGACAATTTTTAACACCTTCATGCAGTAATCGGTGACAGCCTGATTTTCAAAACGCACATCTCCCGATATCGCATAAACAGGATGATATTTTTTCACCCGTTCCACTGCGTAGCTGTATATCGGATAAAGCTGTGCTTCAGGTATCACCCGCTCCCCATGCCCCTTTGACGCCCAGCTGTCCGGAATATGGTGCGCCCAAACCAGGTGAAGTGCAACTGTAATTCCATATTCCGCTGCAACAGCTATCATCTTTTCCACTTTATTAAAATAAGCATCATTCCGCACATAATAATCAGGAGTTCCATCTTCATTTTTCATAAACGGCAACAACTCATTCTCATCCGCACTGTTGTCATGATCCAGAGGGAAAAGGCTTACCTGGACAACATTAAAGCCCTGTACCTTCCTGTAATGCAGGTAATCCCTCCATTCACTTTCACTCAGTTTGGAGAATGCCATCCAAATCGTGTCGGCCAGATAAAAGAAGGGCTTTCCGTCCTTAATAAAATAATCTTTACTTTCTGAGACTGTAATTTCAGACATAAATAATCCCCCATATCTTTTGTTATGTTTAAAGCTTTTCTCTGTCTCCGGGTCTGTTTACCATTTTACCATACATCCCGGTTCGCTCTTACAAAATCCCGGAAACTTCCCGGCTTTTTCCCCATCACCTTTTCAAAATCCTCCGACACCGTCCTGGCAGTCCCCATCCGGGTCATCAGATAAAGCATGCACATAACCATTGCATAGTCTTTTTCCAGTCCCCGTACTTTTGTCCAATAGCTGAAGGCTGCACGCACAGATATCCCTGTATAGGCAATTTCTTTTTTCAGTTCCCTGCTCATGATTTCCGCAGCTTCTTTATACGACAATGCCTCAGGGCCGGTGAGATCATAGGCCTTATTTCTATGACCAGCCGGTTCAGCCAATATCCTTGCCGACATTTCACCGATGTCCTTCGCATCTACAAAGCTCGTAAGCGCTTTTCCTGCAGGTATGACAATCCTGTTGAAATGCTTTATTTCAAAGGCATGGATTCCGCTCAGGTTCTGCATAAAAAAACTGGGCCTGACGAAACACCATGGGATTCCTGATTCCCGCAGCATTTTCTCTATTTTATGGTGAGGCGGCGCCGGATTTTTCTCAATGCCGATCAATGACAGGAATACCACCAGCTTTATGTTATTCTGCTTCTTCATTACCTCAATAAACGGGCGGAAATCCTCCGGGTTTCCCATCTGCGGAGGACGCATTATAAAAACGCGATCCACATCCTGCAGCGCGTTTTCAAAGGTCTCCGGCTTTCCAAAATCAAATCTGCAGTATTCCGCACCGCTGCCAAACAAGGCTCTGGTCTTCTCTTCATGCATACCGGCCGCTTTTACGCTCTGATCCTGCTCCAGCAGGTATTCCGTCACATATTTTCCTACATTGCCTGTTGCTCCTGTAACTAATATTTTACTCATTGTTCCCCTTTCTCTCAAGCTGCAATACAGCATTTGCCTTTTCCAGCAGCCGCATCAGCTCACTAAATTCCTGTTTGCCCATACCATTTTCAAGAAGCGTCATCGTATGTACATATTCACTGCGCGTTGCTTCTACAAGTGACACCGCCTTTGCTTCCGGGATCAATATATATTTCCTTTTGTCCTGTTCTATTGCCTCTTTGCGGATATATCCACCAAGCGTCAGGGATTTTACCATAGAAGCAACCATCGGTTTGCTGACTCCAAAAAAATCGGCTGCCGCTTTCGGTGTAATCTTTTCTTTGCTTGTCACAAGCAGAATCAGAAGCCCCATCTCGCTGGATCTCACCGGCAATTCTTTTTTCCCATTCAGGTTCAGCCTGCAGAACAGGGAAACCGTTTCTGCCGCATCTATTTTCGTTCCTGCCATTTTTATCCCCCTGCTTACCGCAGGACAGCCTGCGGTATTGAATCAATTTTTTGTTCCTTTGAAAGGGGCATTCAAACATGCTTCCTTCTGTCTGCTAAAATAAGCATATTCCCGGCGCAAAGGCGCATGGACAATTGAGTCTGCCACCGCCAGGCCCGGGCTGCGAAATTCCACAGGTATATGGAGAAAAATAATTAAGCAGATTAACTATTATGTTAGTTAATCTGCTTAACTATGTCAATCATTATTTTCAAACTCAATGATTATCTTTAATACTCAATCATTGGCATTAAGTAAAGAACTATCCACCGTATCCGCCACTACCAACCTATTCCCCCCGGTAATTTCAACCGCCCTTTCAATATCCATTCCCTCACACGGATTCAAATAAATGATTTGATCCTCCCGTAACCGCTTATAATATTCCTCCAAATCCCAGGCCGCCCTGTCATTCAGCTGGACTGCCTTCAAATGAGGCATTTGGCTCAGTGATTCCAAAAGATGGGTATGGGAACCGCAGAAATGGATCATTCCGCCATTGGGATACACAGAAAGCAGCTTATCGTCCAGTGGCATGATAAATTCTTCATATAAGCTGTTTGATATAAGCTGCGTGGTGCAGCCGCACAGCTGTCCATATCCCGGAGGCTGCGTACGGTTCCAGGAGATTACCGGCTGGAGCTGGCCTGCCGGCAGATGCTCCCGATACCATTGATGCAGCTCGCACAACAAATTATTGATAATCTCAAGATCGTGAGCCGCTGCCTCCGGTTCCATAAGCATGGAGGCCAAGAGCTCTTCGCCGTACAGATTGGTTGCAATATTCAATGCACTTGCAATCGTGGGCAGGCCAAACAATGGGAGCCTTACGTCCGCTTCAAGAAAAGCCATAGCAGCTTCCCTGGCAAGCCTCCAGGTTTCATCTTTGTCCAGATCGGGCCTTTCCAGGGTTCCCACCTCTTTTTCCAGATAACGGTTATACCACTGCCCATCTTTGAAAAAGACTTCCGCCCCCAGAATTTTATCAATAAAATGGACACCATAAAAAGACGGTTCTATACATAACGGAACAAACATCTCTTCATTATCTGTCAGCCTGGCTTTTCCGGCCAAATCTTCCAGCGCCCGGTTAACCCATTCCGACGGATTTTCATACAAAAGTTCAGCTTCCGCATTTCCTGCCACCCCATTGACAGCATAAAAATGGTTCTCCAAAAATGTATCCCTTTTTCCATGAAAAAGTCCCTGCATTCTCCCAAACCAGCCGTCTCTGATATCGATCCTTTTTTTATCGTTGAGAATTTCCCTGGTCTGTTCATTTAGCTTCAGCATATTTCCCCCTCCTTTTAAGCGCTTCGCATTTATGTAAACTTTTTTGTAATTCCCTTCAACCTTTCACTGCCCCAATCATTACACCTTTTACAAAATATTTCTGTAAAAAAGGATAAACACATAAAATAGGCAGCGTAGCTATCACAGTTGTGCAATATTTTACGAGCTGTTTATATTTATCCATTTCAGACAAATCAAGCCCTATGGAAGATGCTGCATTGGATGTGTTCGCGATCAATATTTCCCTGAGTATCAGCTGCAGCGGAAACTTATCCCTGTCCTTAATATAAAGCATGGCGTTAAACCATGAATTCCAGTGTCCGACCACATAATAGAGCACAAGTACTGCCAGCGTTGGTTTTACAAGAGGGACAATCAGCCTGCAAAGAATTACAAAATCATTGGCGCCGTCAATCCTGGCCGATTCAACCAGGCTTTCCGGCAATCCGGAAATAGTGGTCCTCAAAATTATTAAATTCCATGTATTGATTGCAACCGGGAGGAGAAGTGCAAAGAGACTGTCAATCAGCCCCAGATTCTTAATTAATATGTAGGTAGGAATAAGCCCTCCACTGAAAAACATGGTAAATACAAAAAATAAATTCAGGAAACAATAGGTGTACATTTCCTTTCTGGAAAGTGCATAAGCCCCCAAAACCGTCATAACCATATTTATCATGGTCCCAAATACCACAATAAATGCGGTATTGATGTAGCCTGTAAATATGCCTTTATAGCTAAGGGCAACTTCATATCCTCTCCAGGTAAATCCCAGAGGCTTAAATAATAACCCCGTGTGCTGTACAAGTCTCATCGGATCGCTGAATGAGGCAAAAATGATATACAATAAAGGATACAGGCATAAAACAGCAACTATTCCAAGGAAAAGCTTCATTGCCAGATCCCCTAATATATACGATGCTTTTTTCTTAGTCTTCATCAATTTTCTCCCAGGCCCTTCGGCCTTTTATTTTCAGTCTGCATTTACCAAAGGCTCTCGTCCGTAGCTTTTTTGCTGAGCCAGTTGGCAAGAATCAGAAAAGCAAAATTAATGAGAGAATTAAACAAACCTACCGCTGCCGCGTAGCTGTAATTTGCTTCCAGTATTCCTCTCCGGTAAACATAAGACGATATCACATCAGCGGACTCATAGGTCAAAGGATTATAAAGTAAAATAACCTTTTCAAAACCAACGGTCATGATATTGCCCAGACGAAGGATGAACATAATCACAATTGTCGGAAGCAGGCCCGGCAGCGTTACATGAATAAGCCGTTTCATTCTGCCGCATCCATCCACATATGCGGCATCATATAATTCCTCATTAATCCCCATAATAGCCGCCATATAGATAATGCTGTTCCATCCCGCATACTGCCACAGATTTGTCACAACAAATATCGGCTTGAAAAGCCAGGGATTCTGCAAAAGATTATTAGGTTCACGTCCAAAGAATGACAGCACATCATTTACCACTCCTTCTGTGGCACAGAAATCTACAACGATACCGCAAAGCACCACCAGTGATACAAAATTAGGCATGTAAAGCATCGTCTGGACCGTATTTTTGAACTTTTTTCCTGTTATTTCATTCAACAATAAGGCAAGTATGATAGGCGCCGGAAATCCTACAATAATATCATATACATTCAGCATAAACGTATTGCGCATCAGCCTTACAAAATACATATCATTAAAAAAATCAAGGAAATACTTGAATCCCACCCAGTCACTTCCAAATATCCCTTTCCTTGGTGCATAATCCTTAAAAGCCATAATCAGGCCGCCCATCGGAACATAACAGAATATGATATAATAGGCCAGTACAGGGATAAGCATCAGGTATACATATTTAAATTTCCTGATATCCTTAATTAACTTACGAGGCATAAAATTCGTCTCCCTCCCGATAAACAGATATCCGGACGCTGCAGCTGTTTAAGCAGACTGCAGCATCCGAACCCCTTCTGTTCCATTATCTGTTATTATATCTTTCCAATGCGGCCTGCTGATAAGATACCGCTGTTTCGATTTCCAGCTTTTTCATATCTTCCACATAGGAATTGAATTCATCCAGGCTTTTTGTACCCATAATAAACTGTAACACAGCCGTATCCTGGTAGGTTTGTATTTGATTCATTATCCGTGCATACTCTTTTCCTTCTTCCGCATTCAGGGTTGTCATGGGAATATTCAGGCCAGTATCAGCCTCGTCCGTCAAGGCCTTTCTGATTTCTGCGTTCTGCATGTTCAATGCCGGATTTCCTTCATGCTCAAAGCGGATAAACGGCCCTATATGGGTTTTAAAGGTAAGAATCGCATCCAGCACCGGATAATCCGGATTATTCAGCATTTTATCCGTATACTCTATCTTCGGATATTCAATCCCATTATAAGTTATTGTTTCTCCGGTAAGATTATATGTTTCTCCTTCTATGCCATAGTTATAGAGCATATAGCCTTCTTTGGTATATCCGTAATTCAGGAATTTCACAGCTGCTTCCGGGTTTTTGCAGGCAGTGGTAATGGAATAGCTGAACTGAGGCCGCACCTGGTAATTGGTAAGGCGATAGTTCACCCGCTGGCCTTCCTCCAAAACCGGGTAGCCGCCTGTCATTATGGGAGAAACTCCTTCCATCCAGGCTCCAACCGTATCCGGGCTGTGAATAATCATACCGGAAACACCGGTTGTCATCATACGCTTCATGGCATCGTCATCTCTTGTGGAAAAATCTTTGTCAATCAGTCCTTTTTCATACCAATCGTTCATCAGCTTCAGGTATTCCTTAAACTCAGGCTGGATCGGTCCATATTTTACAGTACCGTTTTCCTGATAAAAGCCGGGGCCAATTCCCCATGCAGTCATAAATACACCCGAGAATCCGTCAATCCCTGATTTTGGAAGAATAAGCGGGCTCTGCGCTCCCTTTTTTTCTTTAAACTGAGTCAGCACATCCTCATACTGTTCCATAGTATAAGGCCTGGCAAGCCCCAGCTCCTCCATCCAGTCCTGCCTTATAAGAATTCCGTTATAGCACCATTCTTCATAAGGAGAGATCCCATAAAATGCTGTTATCCTGCCATCATCGGTATAAAAATCCTTCTGCTGCTCCTTAACTACAACATTCTCTATTGCAGCTTTATAGTCCGGGGCATAGGTATCAATCAGGTCATCCAGCGGAATTATAACCCCATCCTCCACATATTTATCCCTGCCTCCGATAAATAATCCATCCCCGCCCCATCCAGTACAGATAATATCAGGAAGGCTGTCTGATGCAATCATCAGGTTAAATTGTTCGGTTTCCTCTCCTGCCGGCGGATGGATAAAAGTCAGTTTAATTCCCATATCCTCCTGAACCTTCTGCCACACCTCATTATCATCATAGGTCATTGTTTTTCCCACCCAATAAATAGGCGCCCAGATAGTCAGCTCCACGCCATCCAGCGACACATCTTCATTGGCATTGTCAGATGTCTCCACAGTTTCTGTCCCGCTCTTTTCCTGTTTTGCTTCCTCCGGCCCCCCGGATGATACGTCATCTGCCTTGCCGCCACATCCCACCGTTCCGATAACCAATGCAAAAGAAGCAGCCAAAGCCAGCCCTTTATGTAACCAACCCTTTCTTTTACTCCATAAACCCATCTGAATCCCTCTCCTTCTCTTTTCCTATCATAATTCGTTGTAAGCCATTCTTAACTTAACCGGTGCGCACCTTTGCAAGAACTTAGTTTTGTTATAACAGTTATCATTCCCGTAGTAAATTTACAATTTTTTCCGGCATCTTCCAAATCTGCTTTAAAACGAAACACCAATCTGCAATTTTTTCCGGTATATTCAATTTTTTCCCATCCATATAATTTCCATAGTCAGTATGCTATAATCGGCATATAGCGTCCGGAGGTGGGATACAGTGAAGCATATATGGAAACAAATACGAAAGCACCTTGTGCATAAAAACACCGTTTTTTTCTCATGGGTTATTTCATATCTGATCATACTTTGTCTGCCCTTCTGTATATCCAGCATATTAATGCATCTGCTGATTCAATCGGTCCGCCAGGAAACTCAGGAGACCTACCGCAACGAGCTTATAAATACACAAATACTGCTGGATGAAAAATTATCAGAAATGAACCGTCTTGCCCTGGAGCTGTCCCTAAACAAAGAAATTGACAGACTGGTATCCTTATCCAGCCTGTCCGCACAGGAGCACTTTTCTTTTTATACCTTGCAGCAACGTTTTCAGGAATACAGCATTTCCAACCATTTTATAAGCTCAATTGCGCTGTATCTGCCGGACTTACAGACATGTATTACGAATAAATCCTGCTATACCGGTTCTCTCTTTGATGATTATTGTCAGGAAAACCTGCCTTCCCAAACTCAGTCTGCAAAATCCTTTCAAAATACATATTATATTCTGCCTGACAGCGGAATACTGTATCTGCTTTCTCTTCCCCTTGTTTCCGGCTCCCCAAATAACGCTTATCTCGCCGTTACCATGGAACATTCTGTTCTTGACAGCCTGCCATTCGGCATATCTAACCACAGGCTGTTAATTGCTTCTGATAACGCAGAACTGTTCCTTCCCGTCTCCGGCCAGACTCTCGGTAAAGTAAAGAACAGCTCCATTTTGTCCGTTCCTTCTGAAATAACCGGCTTCACCTACAGTCTTTATGTCCTGGAAAAGGAATATATATCCCGTTTCCAAAATACTCAGTTTTTTATTTTACTGAGCAATTTCTCCTGCTTTGTCATCTCTGTTATCCTGGTCTATTATTTTGCAAAAAAGAATTATAAACCGCTCATAAAACTGCTGGCCAAGGCAGATGCCGGAAACTGTTCGCAGAACGAATATGATCGTATAGAGCACCATATAGACAGTATTACAAAAAAAACATGGGAAATTGAGAAAGAACTGACCCGGAATAAGCTGGCTCTATCCGATTATTATCTGAGCAGGCTCATAGCAGGCTCCTACACGCCCCAGGAATGGGCAATGATACAGACCATACCAATTATAAAAGATTTGGATGCTCAAAAAAATCCCGCGGCAATCCTTATTCTGGATCTCAAGGATTGCGGCCAGTTATTTCATGAGCAGGGGGATAGCGATGAAAATCTATCTCTGATTCGTTTTATTACCGCAAATGTGATGGAGGAATTAATACCGGATTGTCTTCAATATAAAAGCATTGTGGATAATAATCTGTTCATTGCACTTTTTCATGGAAGCAGTCATTCCATTTCTGCGGCACTGGACAGCCTAAAACAGACCCTGCTGCCCTTACTTGTTTCTTATAATGCAGGTATTCGTATCGGAGTGAGCCGCCAGCTCGCCGATGCTTCAGCAGCTTCTCTTCCTGCTATTTATAAGGAGGCCTGTGAAGCTCTGGAATACTGCAGAATTTATAATCTGAATTGGGCCTGTTATGATGTCAGATGGTCAAGCGGACATCATTTTGCCAAGGATTACCAGCTCCTGACAGGAATCACCTATAAATTTCAGAATGCAATCGCGGCTTCTGAATTCAGCCGCGCCATAGAATACATTGATCAACTGTTTCTGCTTCATTTTTATCAGGGACAGCCTCTTTCCGATGCCCGGTTGAATATGTATTCCATCATCAGCCTTTTCCGTTCCTGTCTCATGAAGCTGGATGACAAGAACTTCCCTGTATCAGTTGAAACACAAACAGAAGCACTTTTAAACTGTATCACCATAGAAGAATTAAAAGAAACTCTGCGTTCCAACCTGCAGCAGCTATCCGAAAGGCTGGAAGAGCAGGCACAGACGCAAAATAATCGGCTTATCCGGCAAATTTATGATTACATCGACCAAAATTACCAGTACTATGATTTAAGTGTAAACAGTATATCCGTCACTTTTCAGATGTCTCCCGCCGCTGTCAGCAAGCTTTTCAAGCGGGAAACCAACACCGGACTGCTGGACTACATCAATCAGGTACGTGTCCGGCATGCCCGGGAATTGCTCTCTACTCAGGCTTATTCGGTATCCCAGGTGACAGAAATGGTTGGCTATACAAATACTTCCTCCTTTATAAGGATATTTAAAAAATATGAAGGAATCTCTCCAGGAATGGTGAAACAAAATACGTATAATAGTTAAATCGAATCTGAAAATAGGATAGATGGGCGGCCCGGAACATATCATAGCATTCATCAGCATTCCTAACTCCCTTATTTATCACCAAAAAGCGCAAACCCATCTTTCCCTTTTTCCTTCGCATGGTACAGCGCCTTATCAGAGTTCTGGTAAAGGACATCGAATATCTTCCCATCTTCCGGCGCAAATGCGACTCCTATGCTGGCTGAAGTCTTCCATCTGGCTGACTGGTCGGAAAATTCATGATGCAGCTCCTGAATAAGGCTCCGTGCCTTGTCTGTCGCCCATTCCCTTGACGGAACAGTTATAAATGCCACGAATTCATCTCCTCCAATACGCCCCACAATGTCCCCGCTGCGGAACTGCCTTCTTAAAATGTTGGCAAATCCCGAAATTACCAGGTCGCCGAATGCATGGCCGCAGTTATCATTTACCTGTTTAAAATTATCAATATCTATGATAAAAAAGGCATATATCCTGTCAGGCGCTTCCTCTAATGCGTGCTGTATATGATATTGCGTGGCCGCCTTATTATACAGTCCCGTAAGAGAATCCAGTTCCATTTTTTCCATCAGCTGTTTTGCATACTTTTTCTCCTCATCCACATTCTGCCTGTAGACAAACATCCGGACAGATTTATCCTCATCCCAGTAAAAAATCCGTGCCGTAATGCGCATCCAGTAATAAGACTGGCCTCCATCATTGGATATCATAAAATCATAGCACAGGCTTTCTTTTCCTTCCTCGTATGCTTTTAATATATTTTTCGGGCTGAAGGTATTAATATAGCCTTTTCTGTATTCCTCCTTAATCTGCTTTTCAGCAATAATATACAGCGCCTTATCAAAAGGCGTATCCTCCGGAACGCCAAGGCTTTTGAAATATTGTTCCGTAGCTTCGCTTGCCACACGGTTATGAGTGAGATCCACTTCATAAATATTTTCATATATTTTCTCTGTCTCCAGCTGGAATACGCCGCTGTGCTTTTTCTCCTTCTCTATCGCCAGCCTGACAACTTCATTATTGTACCTGTGTATTATTTTGTTAATAGTATATAAAACAAGAATGATTACCAGGATAACAATAAAGGCGCCTATACAGATTTCCTGCTGAATCTCTTTTTGTTCCACAGTCGTGTCCCGCTCCACAATCAGGTGCCAGCTCAGCGCCGGAATATACTGTGTCACCAGATAGCCCTTCTTTCCTCCGCCGGAATACCAGAAGGTATGGATTTCCTCCTTTCCCTCAAGCACCTGCTCTTTCAGCTGCGCATAGCCGATGTCCGAAAACAGTTCTGTCTTTTCATATCCTGTTTGGGATGTGGAAATCTCAATCGTCCCGTCATCATCCACAAGAAATGCCTTTATGTGATACCGTTCTTCGTAGTCCCTGAAAATGGACTGGATGTAATTGACGCGGAAGCCCACGCCTACCACACCCATAACTTTTCCCTGTTCATCCCTGATTTTACAGTTGATAAAGACTGTGATGTCATTATCCGCCGTAGCGACCTCATCATTGTCTATATTAAGGTAATACTCCTGATTTGAATCCAGCCGGCTGAAATACCATTCATTTTCCGGATTGTCCGGGAAAAGGACCCTGTCAACACCATTAAAATTATAATACCGGTTTGTTTCGGCTGATACCAGAAAGGCAGAGTCATAGCCGTATTTATCTTTATATGTACGAAGATAGTTCTGTAGGATTGCAATATACTCCTTCTCGTCCTTCCGCTCGGCTTCTTCCGACAAAAACTGTTTCAGAAGGCTGTCATTTGCCATGGTAAGCGAAATACTGACAGGCTTTGTAAAAATGGATTCAATCTTATGATAAATTCCCTCGGCAGTCAGATTGGATACATTTTCCGTTTCCTGCTTAAATAACCCCTGATTGGAGTGATAGCTAATCAGCGAGGTGACCGCAAAACCCAGAATAATTACGGTACATACAAACAAATTGGTTTTTACCAGCGCAATTTTTTTCACTGTTTCTTTCACCTTCCCGTACCCTTTCTACTTCAGCTCGGGCAATATTTGTTTCAGCGTCAATATAGCATCGTTAAGGCTTAGAAGCTCTTCTTCCGTAAGCTTTTCTTCCAGCATCCGGATAAATGCCGTATTCTTAAGGTAATACTCATCAAGATAGTCAACCGCTTTCGCAGTCAGGCGAATCGATATCCTTCTCCGGTCATCTTCCACATGTGCCCGTTCTACAAACTGGTATTTATACAGATTATCAACCAGTTTCGTCACCTGCTGCTTGGGAACCTTCAAATGCTGCGCCAGTTCTGTCATCGTAACCACTCCCAGAGACTTTAAGGTTTCCAGGCAATAATAGGTTTCCAGGCTCATTTCTCCATTCAGGCTGTCTTTAAACGGCCGGACCAGTTTGGAATTCCATACCGGCATGACCAAAAGCAGATTCTGTACAAATTTTTCCGCAGTTTTTTCTGTTTCCATTCCCTCTACTCCGTTTCCATTCTCCTCGCTCCATGTTGACAAAAGAATTCCGCAGTGATATTCTAAGAAATTAGTAAACAAAATATGACTTTTTTAAAAATGTTACAATTTTTCTCTATTCTACTTTTAAAAAGACGAAAAGTCAATCACACTTCCATAAATAAACCCATTATAAAGGAGATGCTGTAATTATGAAACTGTCAGGAATCTCAGAAAGAATTCGAAGCAATTTCCGCCACAGTACTTTGAGTTTCATTTTTATTATTGCCTATGTAAATATTTTCCCCCTGATATTCGGGCCTGAAAACTCTATAGTAGCTGTCATTTTCACTATTATGATGTCTGCATCAATGGTACGTGACCTTACGGCCACTCCGGTAAAGCATCTGTTCCTCCAGTCAGCAGTATTGGTATGGATGGGTATCGCTGCCTTTCTGGTCACCTCCCTCCCCGCCTTATTTTCCTTTCTTATTAATTTTTTTACGCTGCTGTTGATTCTATATGCTTTTACTTATGAATATTCCAATCACATATATTTTCCTTATATTCTGTCATACCTGTTCCTCATCTTTATTTCGCCTGTACACGCCGGGCAGCTTCCCATGAGAATACTCGGAATGCTCGCTGGCGCCCTATCAATTATGCTCTATCAATGGGTTATGGGAAGAAAACGTGTGCAGGAAACTGCCAGGGATGTCTTAACAGAAATGATTGATGATATTTGTCAGTATATATCACAGCGGACAGCCGGAAATCCGCAGAAGGCGGATCTTTCCGCCATGCGGCACAAATTATGCCGTTTAAGCCGGACAGTCTATGAGCGGAGGAAAAAAACCTTATGTGTTTCCGATGCCGGTTTTTCCATGATAGACGCAGGACGCGGATTAGAGCATCTGATGATCCTGATACAGGAGTTTCCTGAAACATTATCCGGACAGGATAAAATATTTCTTTCAGAAATTGTCAGGCTGCTGAACCAGATGCGTATTTTTCTTCAGCAGGAAGGCCATGTTCTCCCTTCTCTGGAGACTTCTTTGTTTTATGAATTAAAAGATAATAAGACTGCCCGGCTTCTTTATAACAGCTTTGTTTATATCCGGGACCGCCTTCTTCATATGACTGATCCCCAGAGCCGGACACACTACAGAAAAACAGCTCTTTCACTTAAAGTACGACTCCAGGCAGCGCTGGATTTAAGCCCGGTGAGGGCAGTCTATGCGCTGCGGATCGCACTGCTTTTATCCTGCGCCACATTATTGGTGCAGCTTCTTGCACTTCCGCATGGAAAATGGCTTTTGTTTACTCTGGCATCCGTATCACTTCCCTACGCGGATGATGTTCCCGTGAAAATGAAAAAAAGATTCCTTGCTACAGTGATTGGAGGACTGCTATCAGTCGTTATTTACACATTTATCCCTTCCTCCGCAGGACGCACTGCAGTTATGATGTTATCCGGCTATCTTTCTTTTTATTTTACGGATTATACGGAAACCTTTGCATGCTCTACTATCGGCGCGCTGGGCGGCGCGGTGTTTATGAGCGCTTTTGATTTTCAGGCGGTTGGAAATATTTTTCTTATCCGTATCGGATATATAGTGGCGGGGATTGCCGCTGCATATGTAATCAACTGCCTGCTCTTTCCTTATACGCGTGCCATGGCAACCAGGCAGCTGATGAAAAAGTATAAGGGCATAACAGAATTGCTGACAAAAGTATGCCATTCTGAGCATGTGGATACCCAGTTATACTATAATCTTGTAATCCAGGCCCATCTGCAGGAAGAAAAGCTTACCTCCAATGCCCATCTGGAGGAATGGGGTGAGCTCCCGGCTTTGCTCGCCGATTACAGGGCGAAGGTACGTCAGGCACACCGCGGCCGGATTCCTGAGAGGGCAGATGCGCCTGTCTTTGAATCCGGGCATCTTGCTACCTGATTTATAATTACAGTTATATGATGCTGCGCTACCTGTTAATGGACAGCATTGTATAGGCAGATTTCCCCACATGCTGAAAACAATGCTGTTTCAAATCAGATCTTAAATAAAAAATCCCGCAACCGCAATATTCCAGGTATTCCTACATACTGCAAAACAGTCTCTCAAATCTCCTCAGAAGAAACTCCACCGGACCATTCTGTCTCCTCGTAAGACCCCAAGCAGCAAACAGGACCCCTGCAGCAATAAGAATATCCCCAAAGAGGAATCCACCGATATCGATTCCCGTAACATCAATTCCCATAAGCATTAGCGCCCAGGCAACGATAAACTGGAATACATACAGGGTCAATACCACTCGGCCAGCCGCAGCAAAAGGCCTCAGCACAGCCCCATACTTTTTCTCAATAAGGAAAAGCAGCCCCAATATAATCAGAGAAAGGCCCGTCCCGATCAGCAGTTCAAAGGAGGAACCGCCCTGAGGCTCTGCGTAAAAAAGCATATGCCACAGTACGGGCTGGGCATTCCGCGGCCAGATGGCATACTCATCTATCTGATAGTTCACCGGCATCCGCATAAGCCATGCCTCAAATCCCTGACGTATTCCGGGAAGCAGAAATATATCAAACAGCTTACATGGTATCAGAAGTGCCGCCCCACCCAGTACAAGGCGCACAGCCGTCCGCGTACTGCGCAGCTCCATCCGTCCAAGCGCCATCCCCGCAGTAAAAACAGGCAGCCAGGCAAGTGCGGAAAGCGGCCCCCCTGCAAGGTCATATAATAATGCCGCATCAGAAAACAGGCTTAATCCGATAAGCATAAGCGGCGGGCACACCAGGAATGAAACACAGGATACTGCGGTCAATGTCCGTGCAGAGCTGCGAATAAGAAGCAGCGCCAGCAAAAACAGCATTGCATAAGCCGGCAGGACCACCGCAAACGGACCATTCAGCATAATGAGCAGATAGCCGGCCATATCAATAAAGACGGCCCTGGCCAGCATCCGAGCCCGAAAGGCGGAAGGCTCCATTCCCTTCTCATTCATCCGCCGTACCATAATTGAGTAGGAAATACCGGAGCAAAGAATAAACAGAATCATGGTATTTCCAGACACAAAGCTGTTTCTTTCATTCAGTGCAAAATGCTGCACATACATTCCAATCACAGCAAGCCCGCGGGCAGCATCCAACGCAGCAAGTCTCCCGCTCTTTCGTTCCCCGCCCGGAGTATCAACATGGGGGGTAGTTATTGTTTCTGACATAATAAAATTTCCTCCTTCAGGTAAGTTTTTTCGTTCCCTACCTTATCACATCCAAAGGCTTTTGCGGGATTTCTGTCCCGGTATGGCTTTAAATGGCCTGAAGAGTGTTCCGTCCGGGTATTTCAGGACAGAATCCCTTCTTTCACGACACCGGCTTTTTTTCGCATCCCTTTTTTGATATACTTTTTATATGGAGGAATTTATAATGCTCAAGCTGATTCTGTGTGATGATGATACCTTTACGCTGCGTACCTTTTCCCGTCTGCTTATAAAGGCCGGGGAACAGTTCCAAATACCTTTGGAAATAAAATGCCAGGCTTCAAATGCCCGGGAGCTGCTCCGTTTCCTTGACTGTAACCCGGATACCTATCTGTTCTTTCTGGATTTGGATATGGGAAGCAGGGAGTTGAACGGCCTGGATATCGGCAGGCTTATCCGTGAAAAGACGCCTGGTTCCAGAATCGTTTATGTCACAAGCCATACAGAAAAGACGATGGACATTCTGAAAAGCGGCGTAGAGCCTTTTTATTTTGTGGAAAAGGACTTCAATCAGGATATGATGATTCTCGAGTTTGGAAAATGCCTGAAAAAAGCATGCGGTCTTCCCGGGGGATTTTCAGATGATACCGGGGAAGAAAAAAGTATCCGCCTGCCCATTGGCCTTGATGAAACGATCAGCGTCCCCGTCCGCCGCATCACATTTGTTGAGGCGCTGAAAGCAAGCGCTCATAATATCTGCTATCATACCCTTGACGGTTCGCAGATTACGGTAAGGGACACGATAAAAAATGCCCTCTCCGCACTTGGAGACGGATTTGTACAGACACACCGTTCTGTAATTGTTAACCGGATTTATATTATTGGCGTTGAAAATGCACAGGTAAAGCTTTCAAACGGTGAAACCGTCGCCTGTGCACTGAGTAAACTGAATGAATTTTCAAAATACAGCAGAAAACAGGGAGGAAACTGACATGCTGCCATCAGGAAGCATCTCTTATATATTTACCAGCGGTCTGGAAGAGATAGCGCTATTTCTAGCCGTATATTTCTTAATTCTCATATGTGCGGCCGCCGCAAAAAAACTGCCCTTCCAAAAGGCCTTCCCATTTGCCCTGATTATTGTGGCCGCTACCATTCTTTTCATTCCTGCCTATGGCGCGAAGCTGGAACTGGCCATCTCGGTTTTTTCTGCGGTTCTCTGTGTCGTCGTCCTGGCTCTCGTCGGCATGACCGACTGCAGCACGGTGGACGCTTTATTTCTTTTTTCTTTATTTCTCACCCCGAAACGTTTCTTTAATTCCACGGACATGCTGCTGGGGCCCGGCATTCATTTCCTTTATATTTTAATGATCGTCCTTGCCTACGGGAGGATAAAGTCCGGAACCTTCAGGGGTAAATTTCTGCCCTACTATGTTTCCTTTATCTATCTTTCCCTGATCTCCTATATATTCAATACCCTGTCTGACCGCATTGCATTTTTTTACCGGATAACCCTTCACTCCGGAAGCTATCTGCCTTTAGCCTCCATACCGGTTCTGTTTGCACTGCTCTGCGGCCTGACTGCTTACTTATGCAAAAGGCTGGAAAAGGAAAAAACAGCCCTGCGGATCTATGGGGCCAGATATTCCGAAATCGAAAAATACCTCTATTTTCTTACTGGCTTTACAGTTGTATTCCTGCTTGCCGCCCACATTCCCTTTGTCGTTACAAGAACCTCAAGCTATACCCTCATGAACGTTTTGTCCATTTTTTATATCATCCTTCTCCTGCTTCAGATACTTTTTCTTGTCCTCTTTTACCAGGTCGCATATTATCGCGATGCTCTGCGTTTTAAAGAACAGGAGCAGAAAAATGAAGAACACTACTATCTATCACTGAAGAAAAATCTGGATTCCATGGCCGATATCCGGCATGATATCAAAAATCTTTTCCTCACAATGGGAAATTTCGTGGAACGCAGCCAGGATGAAGAAATGAAAGCTTTTTACAAAGAAAAGATCTTCCCCTTCGCCATAGATGAAATTGATAAAAATTATCTGTATTCCCAGCTTTACCAGATACCCAATGAGGCACTGCGCGGCTTCCTCCATATGAAACTGTTCCAGGCACAAAACCGCAGGGAAAACATAAAGCTGCAATTCCATATTGAGGACAGGAATTTTTTTCTGGGCATGGATATCATTGATTTAACCCGTGTCCTGGGAATATTGCTGGATAATGCCTTTGAAGAATGTGAGGCGGCAGAAGGCTCATGTATTGAAATCCACGTTAAAAATAATAGTAATTTATGTACCTATACTATCAAAAATACCCGCCGGCACCTTCCCAGTGAAAATGAATGTACCCGCGGTTTTTCCACGAAACCGGGCCACATGGGTCTTGGCCTTTCCATTGTCCGCTCCATCACCGATCTGTACCCCATGGTTACGCTGAACACCTATTATGATCAGGATTTTTATATGCAGAGCCTGAATATCAGCAGAGAGGAATAAGCAAAGGGTCTTTGCAGGCAATCATCAATCAGTACAGCACCAAACTGAAGAAAAGTTCTCAACCAGCCAGGAAACCAACCACAGTCTCCAATACCTGCGCATGCTCATCCCCCTGAAGCCCATGATCAATCCCTTCCATCAGCTCCAGCCTGCAGTTTTTCAGACACTCCTGATACCGGACGGCAGCAGATGCATCAACCACCGCATCATGGATGCCATGAATTACCAACGCAGGTCCCTGGTAATTACCGGTCACTTCATAAATCGGAAGCAGCTTTGCTATCCGGAAGTAATGGCCGCCCACTACATGTTCGCCGCCCACACATACCGTATCCGGAATATGCTGCGTATCATAGACCGCATCCATGCAGACACCCTTCTGCGCATCATCCTTCAGCGTGGCCGCCGGAGCCAGCAGGACCAGTTTATGAATCACATCCGGATAATAACCGGCCAGCATGCCTGCAACAACACCTCCCTGAGAGTGTCCGATCACATAGATTTCCGTCACGAAATCCAGCTTCCTCACATATTCAAGAATTGCTATGGCATCCTCAATTTCATTCAGGACATTCATATCCGTAAAACTGCCATCGCTCTTACCATGCCCATTAAAATCAAATCGTACCACAGCAATTCCTTTTTCTGTCAGCAGGTCTGCTAATGCCTGGAAAAGTCCGTCCCTTTCATAACCCAAATCTCCGGTAAAGCCATGAAAAATGATGGCTGCCGGACATTTGCTTTCCGTGTCCGGCCGCTCCAGTCTTCCCCGCAGGGTCAGGCCGTCTCGTTTGATATTGATATCCATATATTTGTATCTTCCTTTCTTTTTCAGTGGTATTCCGTCACCTTAATATTTACGGATTTTATTAATTATAATACCATATTCGTCCCTACACTGCACCGTTTATTATTCATGCTATGTTTTCTTTTTTCCGTTTTTACCAGTTCCGCTTCAAGATAAATGTATGGATTATCCTCATGAAGGCGTTCCTTATATACCTGTACTTTATATTTTCCATCCTTAGTTTCGCTGAAAATTAATTTCGTCCAGAAACAGGTCTGCAGGAATTTTGTTTCCACTACCAGTTCCTCTGCATCAGCAAAGGCCGTAGATACCGTCCATGTATAGATTGGAATTGCTCCTTTACTGTACACGGGCCTCAATTCTCCGTCCAGATAAGCATGGATACATGTCCTGTATGTCCCATCATCAAAAACCAGTTCAAGCATATTATTTTTATAATATATGGAAACTTCCTTTACATTTACATCTTCGTGATCATAAAAATCCGTATATACATTATTGTCATCAACCGGCCGCAGCTCCGTATTTATATGAAAGGCCCCGGAGGTAACGCGATATATACCGTTCCAGCGGTTTAAATCCTCCGGAATGCGATTGCTTTTGCGTTTTTTAACTTTTAGGGTACTGATGTAATTACACAATAACCGGTAGCCTTCTTCATCTTCCGCCAGCGCCCCTGAGGGAAGCGTCGGACGCAGCAGATATTTACTTATGATCTCATTTTCCGCACGGGAGCCTCCGTCATCAGCAGACTGGTTAACTGAAATTGTCAGATCATTCGTTCTGCTCATAATCACATCCTGTCCATGGCCGCCCGCAAACTTAAACGTATCTTTCTCAGGGCAAATCCACAGCTGATAGCCATAACCTGCGCCATTATCCAAATGTGATTCTTTATTGATTACTTCCGTATGGATTCTTCGCGTAGTGGCTTTATTTATCCATTCCGGATCAATCAGCTGCTCTCCGTCCCATTGTCCGTTTTGAAGATAAAGCATACCCAGCCGCAGGTTGTTTTCCGTGCTGGAAGCAACACCGGGCGCCGCATGGATATGATTTTTATGAAAAGTCATCCACTCCAGCTTATCCGATTCAACACCGATTTTATTCAAAATTTCTTCTGTCAGATATTCTCTTACATTTCTCCCCGTTGCTTTTTCCACGGCAGCTCCCAGCATACAGGAACCTGTGGTATTATACAGGAATCTGGTCCCGGGTTCATGATCAAAGTCAGATGACAGATAATTGGTAAGGAGCTCTTCCCCTGACGGCGGCTGTACAGACATTCCATTTGCCATCATGAGGGCATGCTCTATTGTCAGCTTCTTCATATTTTCAGAAGGTTTTATGTTCAGCGCCGCAATTTCTTCCGCAAATAAATCAACCATCCGATCCTGTAAACCCAGATATCCCTGAGTACAGGCTAATCCGACTGCTGTTCCAATATAAGATTTTCCCATGGAATGACAGATATGGGCCATGGAACTGTTATATGGCTCCCACCAGCATTCCAATGCAATCTTTCCGTGGCGTTCAATCATCAGACCGTGCATCTGCGTCCCGCAGCTTTCCAGCTCCTGAAGCATCTGCAACAGCATTCTGCTGGACAAGCCTACTTCTTCCGGTTTTACACGCAAAAATTCTTTTTTATACATATTTTCACTGCTTTCTGTCCTTATACGGACGTAATACTTATATATCCCATGTCCTGTTTCATTCCCCCGCTGACACCGCCGGGTATATATAATTTCAACTTTCGCCCCAAAAATTCAAATTTAAAAATGTATTTTCCCATAGAGGCTGCACTCTTGCAGACAATAATAAAAGTAAAATCATTCATCCATCCTCCGCAAAGCTTACAAACCTGCGGGTTCGGACCATAGATAAGATTTTGTATGCTTGTATCCGGCTCAAGGATCAGGAAATTACTGTTTTCACACCATACAGGATCAATACCTGCTTCATATTTCTTCTTTTCTCCGCCTTGTTCAAGATTCAAAAAAGCCCTTTCTTTTTCAAAAGACAGCCTTACAGACTGCAGTCCCCACAGGTTCTCCGGAAAATAATAACATTTTTCATTGACTGCAGTTATCAGTTCGTCATTAAAAACTGTCTCGCAGCAAATTCTGCCCATATTTTTCTTTGCAGTTTCTAAAATCTGTATTTCCTTTGACTCCCGCCTCAGTTCCTTTCCCTGAATTTTTGACAGGATCTCTTCGTAAAACAGCTCAATAGCCTGTTCCCCGCGTGATTCATTTCCCATGATCACGGCAACCATATTTTGTTCAGGCAGAATAAGCGCAATCTGGCCTCCGCCGCCATCCATACGGCATCCGCCGAATACATTTTTCCAAAGCTGCATGCAATAGCCCTTTCCATTATGATACCCTGGCTTCTCCAGACCGGTCCAGGTCTGCTGCGTGCATGCTTTTTTCATAAGTTCCGGATTTAAAAGCTGTTTCCCGTTCCAACGTCCATATTGCAGGAACCATAGCCCCAGCTTTAGAAAGCCATTGGCAGAAACCACCGTCGTTACCGGATCATATATATGGTATTGGTTATACTGCGCAGTAATCTCAATTTCTAACGGAACACATATTTTTTCATGTATGTATGTTTCAATTCCTTTTCCTGTAGCTCTTTCCACTAAAAAAAACAGCAGATGCGGAATTGAATTATTGTAAAAAAAATGTTCCCCCGGAGCACAATCCATTGGTGTGTTAAAAAACAGCCTGCACAAGTCGGCATCAGGATGTTCTATAAAAAACATAAACGCCTCATCTGAATTCTGTCCTGACTGCATTGTAAGAAGATCATATAACGTAATATCTTCAAATCTTTTGTCGTAGGTATCCGGAAGTTTATCCCGAAAATAATCAATAATTTTACTATCAAAGGACAGAAAACCTTCATCAACAGCAAAAAGAACCGCCGCCGCAATGATTGCTTTTGCGGCAGAAAGCAAACGATGAGGGCTTTCCAGCATAAATGGCTCCGATGCATTTGCAAATATAAGCTTTCCATCCTTCACAATCTGCAGGCTGTGAATATCATAATCGATGTCACGCAGCCGCATAAGATAGTTTGCTATATGTCCGGAAGCTATTCCCACTGATTCAGGAGTTCCTTCCTTTATTGTTCCATCCTTCAAAATATTTGTTTCCATAACTCTAACCCTTTACCCCTCCTATAACAATTCCCTTTACAAATCCCTTCTGGAAAAAAGGATAAATAAGCAGAATAGGTATAATAGCAATCACAGCAATTGCCATTCTCACTCCTACACTTGGCACCTGGATATTTGCCGCAATCATACTGTTCGCCTGATTGTTCCGCAGAAAATCAGCGCTGGATATCAGGCGGTTAAGCAGATTTTGAATCGTGTAAAGATCTGTTCTTTTAGTCAGATAATACAGACCATTCAGCCAGTCGTTCCAATAAGCCAGGGCAGTCATCAAACCAACTGTTGAGATGATAGGTTTTGACATTGGTATTACAATATGCAGCAGAATCTTCAGTTCTGATGCACCATCAATCATGGCCGCCTCTACAATGTTATCCGGAATATTTGTTGAAAAATAAGTACGCATCATGATTACTGCGAATCCGCTCAGCAGCAATGAAGGCATGATTAATGCCCAAAAGGAATCTTTAATGTGGAAAGTCTGGGTCCACATCATATAAGATGGGATCATTCCCCCATTGAACAGCATGGTAAAAAATACAAAAAAAGCAAAAAAATTTCTGCCAGGCAGATTCTTCCTTGATAAAGGATATGACAGCAATGTAGTGATAGTGACGCTTGATAATGTCCCCACTGCAGTAGCGGCAATGGTCATGGCATAAGCCCTTACTATCTTTGCCCTGCTGAACCATAAATACTTATACGCATCGAAGCCAAATTCTTTGGGAAAAATGGAATAACCATTCTTCAGCAGAGAGTTTTCTGATGTAATAGATGACATAAATAACAGCAATATCGGAAAAATACAGCTTAATGATAACAGAAGCATAACAGTTGCAGATACATAGCTAAATAATTTGTCAGATTTTGAATTCATAACCCTCTCCTAAAATAACGCATTATCAGATTCAATCCGCCTTACGATTGCATTTGCGGCAAATACCGTAATAAATCCAAGGATGGACTGCAGAAAACCGGCCGCAGCAGCTCTTCCTATATCATTATTTTCCATTAACCCCCGATACACATAGGTATCAATTGTCATAGTTGCATCCTGCAGCATTCCCGAATTCATAGGGACCTGATAAAACAGGCCAAAATCTGAATAAAACATCCTTCCGATACTCATCAGTGTCAAAGTAATTATTGTGGGCTTAAGCAATGGCACGGTTATACTCCAAATCCGTTTCCAGGTACCTGCACCATCCACCGCTGCCGCTTCATATAACACCTTATCAAAGCCTATGATGGTCGCATAATATATAATAGAATTATATCCAAAGCTTTTCCAGGCCTGCACCATCGTCAGGATAAACGGCCAGTACTCAGGTTTGGTGTACCATGAAATCCCTTCCACTCCCAAAGGCTTCAGTATACTGTTATTAATCATCCCGCTGGTCTGCCCTAAAAAAGCATAGATTATATAACTGATTACCACATATGACAGTAAATACGGAATTAGTATAAGTGTCTGGGAAAGCTTACTGACAAAATGACTTTTCACTTCATTTAACATAATAGCAACAAAAATAGCAAAAATTGTATTAATAAATAAAAACAACAGATTATATCCGATTGTATTTCGGAATAAAGACCATGCATCATTTGTTTTAAACAGAAAAGAGAAATTTTTCAGCCCTACCCAGGGACTTCCCCAGATTCCTTCGGTATATTTAAATTTTTTGAATGCAAGCTGAAGACCTGCAAGAGGAATATAATTATTTATCACCAGATATGCTAATCCCGGTACCATCATAAGATAAAGCGGTAAAAATCTTTTAATTTTTTTATTTATCATAGAGAAACCCTACCTCATATCCCCATATTTCTTTGAGGCAGGCCGAAAATACTTTATGTTACGAATGATTTTCGGCCTTTCTCATAATTTAATGTCACTGTCTGGCAGCCCATGCATCTAACTGTGTCTGTTTTTCTTCAATAATATTGTCGATACCTGCACTATGCAATTCCGTACGGAATTTTTCCAGCAATTCTTCCGTATTATCCAGTCCCAAAACTATAGTATTATAATATTGAGAGACTACATTGGTACATGCTGCAATTTCATCTGCAACATTTGTGGAGTCAAACGTAAAACCTAATGCCGGAGATGCGGTAGCATTATTATTGGAATCAATCCATGCCTGGTAATAATCAGGAGGATTGGGAGCCCAGGGAAATGTGATGGTAATGTTTGGCCAGAAGGTTCCCATACCGGACGGCCAGCCGGTAGTAAATGCATCCAGGCCCTCTGCAAAATCAATCGTATTATCATCACGTTTTACATAGTGAACATTTTCTATGCCGCTGCAGACCAGATTTGCAAGTTCAGGATCCGTGTATAATGCATTCAGGAATTTCATACTGGCCTCTTTGTGTTCACTCAAAGCCGAAATACACCACATCATTCCGGAAGCGGAATCTGTTGTTGCATAATTAACTGCGCTTAATTCTGCGCCATAAAGCCTTTTACCGCAATTATTCTGCTGAACCTCCGCAGTTACTGCAGGGTCAAATCCGCCACCAAGATAACAAAATGCCTGATTATTGGAAAGGTAAGCAACCGCGCCGTCCTGGGCATTCATAGGATCGTTAATAAATAAGCCGTCTTTCATCCACTGATTGGTATATGTTATCATTTCTTCAAATTTTTCTGTTTCAAAGACATTCACGACTTTAAGATTATTATCCTCAAGAATCAGCCCTCCAAACACATTATTGCCCGTAGTTCCCAGCGGATCAAATCCAACAGGTCCTAAAAAATCGCCATTAATACCTGTCGGGAAAATAGCAAGCTCAGGATACGCTTCCTTAACCTGTAAAGCCACTTTGGTTAAATCATCAAAATTATGGATATCCTCCGGCTTGATACCAAGCTCATCACAGATTTCCGCATCCATTACAACACAGGGGCGGTTGCTGTAGGCATCGACCTTAGGTACCCCATAAATGCTCTCACCAAAACGGCCGCATTCAATATAATCGCCCAGGCACTCCTTAATTCCCGCTCCGTATTCATCCAACAGGCCATCCAGTTCCGTAATCGCACCGCTGTCTGCATAGGTAAATACAGGTGACATAAAGCTGCAATTAAATAAATCCACACCTCCATCTGTTAACAACAGATTCAACTGATCAGACCAGCTCGCAAAATCAATACAAAGAAGTTCAACCTCTACTCCAATCTTATCCCTTGTCAACTCATTAATCGCATCCTGAACCATATCCTTTTCTTCCGCGGCATTCATTGTCAGCATATATGGAACAATAATTTTTTCAATTTCACCCGGACTATCTTTTGCCGCTGACTCAACAGCCGCATCCGTCCCTGTTTGGGCCGTTTCCCCGGAAGTATTCCCTCCGCAGCCTGCCATGGATAAAACCATGGAAAACGCCGTTAAAATTCCCAGTGCCTTTTGTACTTTCTTTTTCATACAAATCCTCCTTTGAATTTGGAACAATTATTTTCTTTTTTTTGATAATGATTGAAGCCTGCCATCGCTATCACTATCAAAGCCGCTACACAATAAAACATCGTTGTATAACCTGAATAATCCGATATCTTACCACATATAACAGGCCCTAATCCCTGTCCCAGGTCTGCTCCGATATAAAACGTACTGGTCGCAATACCAACCTTTTGGGCGTCAACCTTTTTCATACAAGCTGTCTGTAAGGTAATCTGTCCGGTACCCTGACCGACTGCTTTTAAAACCGCGGCTGCAAGCATGATCCACAAATTTTTCCCTCCCCCTGCTGCAAGCATCGCTGCCGCACTCGTTAAAAGTGATACATTTACAATCATTGTAATGCTATGTCTATCAACAACCTTTCCTACAGTCATGCGTATTACAAACAGAACTGCCGCATTGACAGTAAAAAACAAAGAAATTCCGACGATTTTTCTTTCTTCTGCAGCCAACACCAGAAAAGAATTAATCACTCCATTCTCCAATGAAAATAACCCTCCGATAAGCGCATACACAATGCATGGAAAAGCTATCATATTTCCAATGGAAAAACGGAATTTTTCTTTTGGTAATCTTTTCTGCGGTTTTTCAGCTGCCACCCTCTTATCTGTGAAAAGCATAAAAACAATTGCAAAAGCTGTGATTATGGAAATTATCGCAAAAAGCTGTTTGTATCCATATTTATCCTTTATTTCAATTCCCAGGCCCGGCCCGCACACCTGCGATATAACCTGCCCCAGACTATAATATCCAATGCCTTCCGCCAGATGTTCTTTCGGCAGATATTCATATAAAATAGCTATATTAACGGTCCCCTGTATTCCGAACGCAATTCCATGGAGTATCCTGACTGCGAACATTGTCTTAATTCCCGGTGCAATGCAATAACCCAGCATTGTTACAGTAATCAGAAATGTAGAAAGAATGCATATATTTCTTTTTTCAAAAGCATCTGATGCATAACCGCTGAATGGCCGAATGATTAACGCTGCAATGGAAAAAATACCGGTCAGTGCGCCCGCAGTTGCCAAATCCGACCCTAAGGAAACACCGTAAGGCGTAATTAACGGTGCAATCATACTATAGCCGAAGGATACAGCCAAACCGGAAAGCATTAATAATATATAATTCTTAGTAAATAACCTCTTTTTCAATGATTTCCTCCTTGCATTTTCGTTTTAGCAACTTAGTAAAATAAAAATCTCTTAGATAAGAGACTCTTATTTTATAACCTATCATTAAAATCACCGCATGTATCGCCGAATACATATTTAGCCTTCAGGTTCCTGGCTATTGGCGTATTGCCCTCACTTCTGATTACCACCATGAGTAAATCCAGTGCACTTTCCGCCACCTCAAACACCGGCGTACATACCATACTGATAGAAGGTGAAAAGTATTCGAATGATTTACTGTGCCCAACAGAAAATAATTCCATTTCTTCCTGAAAAATTATTTGTTCACTTTTACAAGCTGTTACAGCTCCCATGGCCTGTTCCGGTACATTGATAAACACTGCCGTAGGTCTGTTTTTAAGAGACAGAATCTCTTTCATAGCATGAAAACCTGAACTGAAATCCCGATCCGCTTCTTCCCTCATCCAGATTTTATCCATATGTAATCCCAGGTCACGACATTTGTTTATAAAACCGCTTTTTCTCAGGCCCGAGTTAGGACCATTCTGATTACTGCCTATAAAACCTACTGACTTATGTCCCCGTTGGGCAAACAATCGGGCAACATTTATTCCAATATCATAATCATCCACATAAACCGAATGGTATTTCTTTTCATTGCGGAATACACATACAATCGGAATATCGAAAGAATGGTTATTTAAAAACTCAGCATCCGCATCTGAAATACCGCAGATAATAATTCCGCTGAATCTGGTAGGCGTCATAATATGCTCACAATCACAAAGCTGTCCGTATTCAAACATATGAACATAAAATTCCACACAATAGCCTTTGCTGTCTGAAATATGCTGCAGCCCACGGAAAAAACTCCCCATAATATCATCCGCATATCCTGAATTCCAAAAAACGGCAATAACCTGGCTGGTCTCTTCTATCCCTGAATTTCTTAACCTGCGGGCATAAATATTAGGCTGATACCCCATCTCTCTGGCAGCATCCTTTACCCTCTTCTGCGTTGCCTTTGATATCCTTACCTTATCCCCCCGGCCATTTAATACAACGGACACTGTTCCGGGAGATAAGCCCAACTGATTTGCAATTTCTGTAATTTGTTTATTTCCTTTACCAGCCACTTCATACCCCTTTGCTTTTTCGTTTTAGCAATTTAAGAATAAACGATATTAATTATTTAGTCAAGGGATATATTTGAAATTTTTTTCCAATTTTTACCCGGTTACCGGTGATTAATGCGGCATACATATATTTATTCAGAAATTTGCCCGAAACAGCCCAGTAAACATTCGGGCAGGAAATAAACCCTGCCCGGATGTTTGCATATTCAATCTGGCTAATTCTAATGCTGGGCCTTCTCCGTAATTTTAGCCCTGTTTTTCTCAAATACCGGCTGCATATACTTCTTATATAATGGCATGAGTTCATGATCATAGTTACAGCGAAGCTCCGGCTTTACATCAAAAACCATGGTCTGTTCTTTCTCAGGCGTGCTTGCCGGCCATTCAGGCAGCCCGGGATGATTCGGATTACCGCTGTGTGCAAATGCCATTACCGTATCGAAAATTAGTTTCTCCAGTTTCTCCGCGCATTCCTCCTGGGCGGACGGCACAAACTCCGTATTGTGGAACACATATGAAATATCAGCGCAGTGCCAAGGCGTGGAACCACCTTCAATGGGCATATCGTGGTTGAACATGTAGGAATAGGTACACTGGTTGAGTCCGCTTCTCATACGGATATATTTATGTATGCCATTCCTGAAAATGTAATCCATACGGGTAAGATCGCTGATATGTCTTTCCGGATATGCCTGTTTAAACAGGGGAATCAGCAAAGCTGCCGCTTCGGCTCCCAGCACCTCCTCCACGCCCCTTATTTCCGCTTCCTCCGGCATTTTCTTCTTATCAGCATTTTCCGGAACAAAAGAAGCCATCTCTCCGAATACGGAACCTACCAGCATGGGAATATGGGCAGTTTCCTTCCTGAAACCGTAAAGCAGCGGATCGCCTGCATAGAATTCATTACGGAAGGGCAAATCTCCCACATATCTGTTTTCTCCTGCAAAAGCAGGCCGCACCTTTATATAGGCATCCGCCAGACTCTGATAAGGCACCTCTTCCAATTCCTTCACACTGCGTATGCACAATTCCGCCATAATGCTCTCCGCCAGGGCCTTTCCGCTTTCTTCCTCAACCGGCTTTTCCACATCAAGCACACCGCTCATGGAATATCCTTTGGCATATAATCCGTCAGCCCCGGGAGACTGCAGCAGCGTAGTTACCTTTCCACCGCCTCCTGACTGGCCGAATATAATTACATTATCCGGATCCCCGCCGAATTTTTCCACATTTTCCTGAATCCATTGCAACGCTGCAATGATATCATCTCCTCCTGCATTTCCTGAATTGATATATTCGTCCCCAAAATCAGAAAGATCAAAATAACCGATTATATTCAGTCTGTGGTTAATGGAAACCGTAACTACATCCCCATATCTGCTCATATTTTCGCCTTCATAAGCGATATGCTCAATCGCAGATCCCGATTCATACCCGCCGCCGTGAAGCCATACCATAACCGGCCGCTTCCGATCATCACACGCCGGTGTCCACAGATTCAGGTTCAGGCAGTCTTCATTCATCGGCCAATAACGGTGCGGTACGAATATTTCCCCATTTGGCCTGGGCAGATACAGCTGCGGGCATACATAGCCAAAGCTTGTGGCGTCGAACACATCATCCCAGGCCGGGACCGGTTCCGGGGCGTGGAAGCGCTTCGCTTTTGCATACGGAATTCCTTTAAAGACATAAATATCCTTCAGGATATAGCCCCTGACTTTTCCTTTCGTAGTTTCCACCACTGCCGTTCTGTCGTCAAATTGAAATCTTGTCCCCATTTTTTCTCCTCCATTACCCTTTATGAACGAAATACATCTATAAATTACATAACCCATTAATTTTACCACCATATATCATTATATTTCACTCTCTTCCGATAAGATCATGAATAAAATACATCGTCATGGCCTCCATCTGCCGATTCCCATTATCGGTAAATCCATGTATCTCCCCGGCAAATACCTCCAATTTTGCCTCCTCATATTCCTCCGCCGCCGATTCACTATAGGAAAGTGGTACAACCTCGTCCCGATCCCCATGCATAATCAAAACCGGCTGTTCAAACCGGCTGATGTATGTATGAAGGTCAAATCCCCTCAAAGTGCGGAAAAACTTATTCCCCAGTTCCATTCCCCAAAGCTCCAATTTGGAAGGAATATCATCTTCACTTTTAAAACGACTATTCCAGTTATCCGCAATACAAAATGCAGGATATAATAAAATCAGGCCTTTGACATCATCTTTTCTGTCCGCGGCAGCCATAGCGCTTATCAATCCTCCCTGGCTACCTCCAAACAAAAATATCTCTTCTTTTTTAACCTGATCCCATGTAAGAACCTCGTCCAAAACCGCGCACAGATCCTCTTCCTCTGTAAATAATGTCATTTCCGTTGTATGGAAGCCGCTTTCATCCCTCACGCTCCCGCCGCAAAAGGTATAGCAGACCGCACCGATTCCATTATTGGCAAAATACTCCGCCGAAATATCAAAGTCGGATTTATGCCCATTATATCCATGGCTCATAATAATAAGAGGATATTCCTTCGTATCGGGCTCATAAAAATATCCATGTACGTCTCTTCCATGATGTGCAATTGTCAGTTCTCTTTTTTTCATTTCATTTTTCCTCCGATTTCTTTATCGCTTTAATCCACTTCCCGCTGCGCAGTCTATAAACGCACCAGACACATTTTATAATCTGATCAATTTTCATGAAAAAATAAATCCAGAACGCAGGCAGCTCCCATACCAGGCCCGCCAGAATTCCCAGGGGCACGCTTGCCAGCCAGAGGAACAGGATATCGGCAAACATCAGGAATCTGGTATCCCCGCCGCCGCGGAGCACTCCTTTTGTGAGTATGGAGTTGGCGGAGGTGAAAATCAGGATAATAGCCACTGAATCCATAAGCTGCTGCGCAATCTGACGGGTTTCCTCCTGGATATGATACATGCCGATAACAGGCCCGCTGATTGCCAGAATTACCAGGCAGGCCGCTGCTCCCAGTAACGCGCCGAAAATCAGGAAGGTGTATCCTTCCCGCTGCGCCTGCTCTCTTTTTCCTTCTCCCAGGGTATGCCCCGTGATGATACAGCCCGCCTGGCTGATCCCCTGCGTCAGCACCGTAGTCATCTGCTGGGTGACGGCAGTGATGGAATTAGCTGACACAAAGGCCGCGCCGATTCTTCCCATTATCATGGCAATCGCGCTGTTTCCCAGTGCAAGAAGGGAATCGCTTATCAATACCGGTATGCAGATTTTCAGATATTCCGGCACCAGCCCATGGCAGTCCATCAACAGATCCTTTACCCGATAGCCAATATTTTTATCCCGCAGGAAAAAATACACGGCGATTGCGGTAAACTCGATTATCCTTGCCAGGAGGGTTCCCAGCGCCGCCCCGGCTACCTCCATGCGCGGCGCCCCCAGGTTGCCGAAAATGAAAACCCAGTTAAAAAACAGATTCGCCATAAAACTGACGCTGGAGCAGATGAGCGGTATTTTTGCCTGCCCCACGCTTCTTAGCACAATCGTACAGGTAAGCGACAGCCCCAGCAAAAGATAGGTGGGCACGGACCAGTTAAAATAGCGGATTCCTTCCCTGATAATGTCCGGATCCGGTGTGTAAATCCGCATCAATGCCCCTGGCGCCAGAATCGTAGCCGCCATAAACAGCAGGCCGAATACAATACACAATCGGAGCATGATGGTAATGGACTGTTTCAGCGATTGGGAATCCCGCATCCCCCAGAACCTGGCCACCATAACCGAAGCCCCCATGCCGATTCCCATACAGCATACGTGGTAGATGTTAATGAACTGGTTGGCCAGGGACGAGGCTGACAACGCCACCTCCCCCAACGCCCCCAGCATTACAGTATCCATCATATTGACCCCTATGGAAATCAGGCTCTGCAGGGCAATGGGAACAGCTATGATTCCCACCCTTTTATAAAATTCCGATGTTCCCAAATATAATTTCAGCTTGCTGTTTAATTGCATTCCTTCTATCCTTTCTCTGTCCTTTTACTTCGTTTTACTTTTGCCTCTGCCTTTGAAATACATCCTGCAGAAACACATCCGCCAGCTGCAGCCACAGCTGGAAATTAGGATACGTTTTCTCTCCCACTATAGTGATTCCGCCCTGCCCGTGGGGTACGCCGGCAAAAGTATGTACCTCCGTTTCCACGCCATGGGCCAGCAGATCCGGAAGAACCGCGTTCAGGTTATCCAGCGCCGAATCTTCCCTTCCCACTGCAAAAAAGACGGGAGGATACACCACATTTGTATAATCAAATGCAGCCCCCTTATAACGCGGACCATAAATACACAGAAAAGCGTCCGGCGCCCCATAGTATCTGTCCAGTTCATCTTCCATGTAATCCGGAAAATGATCCATCGTTCTCTGTGTTCCTGAATAATACCGGATACAGGCTTCCCCGGTCAGGCCGCCGTTGGAAAAGCCCGCAAAGGCCACCTGGTTTTCCCTGATTCCATAGCGCCCGGCAGATGCCCTGATCATGCGGATTGCCCTTGCAACATCCGCACCGCATTCCTGCCCTGTCCAGGGACGTCTGTTAGTACGGTTCAGCAGAAGAAAACTGTGATATCCCATCTCATTGAAATCCAGGCAGGTCTGGTATCCTTCACTCAGGACACAATCTCCATGATCTCCGCCGGCACAAACTACAACAGCGCCCTTTGGCTCCTTGCCCTCCGGCAGCAGCATTTCATAGAGATACGGCCTGAAGTCCGGATTATGGTTATATCTGCAGTCTGAATTATCCTCGTATTCCGTCATAACCGGCATCCGGCCGTCCGACCACAGATAAATCCTTTGCGGTGCATTTTCTTTTTTCTGAAGAGAATCCCTGAGCATGCAAAATTCCTGAAGCTGTGCCTCACAGTTTTTACTGTCTGTTTCCGCTTCAAGCTGCCGTCCCAAACGCCACATCCGGACCAGCTCTTCCACCGGATAGCAGGGTGCATCTTCAAAAAAGGAAACCGCTTTCAGCCTCTCTTCCGCTATTGCTTTTTTTAACATATTGTTACTGTTTTTGTCTTCCATGTCCTATTTCTCCTTGTTTTGCGAAGCAAAATGCCATTTCTTTAGAAATTTGTCCTATAACGAGCAGAGAAATTTTTCTCCTTGTTTTACGGAGAAAAATACAATTTCTTTAGAAATTTACCCTCTGACAGGCAGTGGTATTTCCCTCCTGACTTTGACGGCCAATATAATTGATGTTTCTACAAATAATTTTGCTAAAGTTTAGCATCGGTTTATATAAAAAGCGACGCTATCTTCAGATAGTCCGCCGCTTAATACGGGAACATTTTCAGGGGCGCTCCGCCCCTTCGGCTTCATTCACACCTTACGATACAGCAGTTTACGGATCCTACCTTTCTGTTTTTTTCTGAAAACTTTCTCCATAAATCAATTTCGTCACATGCAGCTTGGAAAGGGTAATATGAAGATCATTCTGCAGAATTGTCAGCAGCAGATGCATGGCATTCGCCGCCATCTCCGAAACCGACACATGGAGCACTGTTACGGTGGGGTAAAGATACTGGCTGAAATCTCCGTCCCCATAGGCGATTATTTCCATCTGTCCCGGAACCGCAATATTTCCATCACGGAGCGCCGCAAGAATGCCGCTGTTCATCCTGCTTGTCTGTACAAAAAGGGCAGTTGGCAATTCTGCGCACTGCAGCATTTGTTTTACCGCTTCATAGCCGCCAATCCCGTTTCCAGGTCCTGATACTTTCCATTCATCCTTTAGCTGTATGCCGCATTTCCTGCACTCCTCCGCAAAACCATTATACCGCAGAACACTGGCTGCGCTGCGGTTTTCAGAGAACACAATTCCCGCGCGCTCATGCCCGTTTTTGTAAAAAAGTTCCGCACACTGTCTTCCGGTCTGATAGTCATCAACATAAACGCTGCTGTAATTTTCCAATGTCTGGTTAATCAATACAATCGGCATCTCAAACAGGTTCTCTCTCAGATAATCGCTGTCCTTTTCCGACAGGCCGCCTATGATAATTCCATCGTACTGCCTACCGGAAAATGCATCCTCAAAAGCATTCAGATGATCATATTCAAAGGGCTGAAGAACGATTTCCACTTTTATCTGATACTGCTTTACCGTCTCCTGAAATCCGGAATAGAACTGGCCTAAAAGGCCCCCCATGTAATGCAGGTTCCAGAACACACCAATACGGAAGCCATCGCTTTTGCGAACTGTCTTCTGATTCTTTTTCTGGTTTTTGCCTGGCTGATAATTCATCTCCCTGGCAGTGTCCATAACAATTTTCTGGGTTTCCCTGGATATTCTCAGTTCATCTCCCCGTCCGTTCAGGACAATGGACACCGTCCCGGAGGACAGCCCCAGGTGCTCCGCTATTTGTTTTACCTGCACACCTCTTGTATTTTTCGGCATTTGCTTCAGCTCCATTTACATTTCTTTATTGTAACTGTTCAGTACCCCTCACAGTTACCCTTTATTTTTACAACATGTCCATAATATACCAACCGCCGGATGTCCAGGCTACTGCTTTTGATTCCGTAAAAACAAATTTCTTCCCGGGCACACCACCGTCCCGTCATTCAGAAATGGGCTCCACTTACAGGCCGGCCGGCAATGCAGACATTTTCCGCAGCTTCTTCCTTCCAGGACATCATTTCCGAAATTGGGATTTACTAAAAAGCCCCTTCCCACATCGATCATATCCACTCCCGCCTGCAGAATGGCTTTTTCCGCCATTTCCCCATCCGTAATGCCATCTACGCCGAAAACCGGCATATCCGGCAGACGTTTCTTGATTTCCTGGGCTCCATAGATGGCTTCTGAAAAAGGATACCCTTCCGGTCGCAGGGAAATGCTTTCCCCGCCGAAACCATATGATATATCCAGGAAATCAGCTTTTCCCGCCAGGGAAAGCGCATGCTCTATCCCATCCTCCAAAGCTGGTTCAAAGGCCCCAAGCCGTATTCCTGCCACGAAACCTTCCCCGCAGCTTTCCCTGATTCCTTCCAGTATATCCAGCGCGAATTTTTCCCGGCGTTGTCCATAGATATCTTCCCTGTGATTGATATTACGGTTAAAAAACTGGCAGATAAGATAGCTGTGGCAGCCGTGCAGCTCAATTCCATCCAGGCCCGCCTGTTTGGCCCGCCGCGCTGCCTGCACAAAATCATCAATCACTTCCCGCACACGCTCCGGAGACATCTCGCAGCCTCTTGCCCGCAGCTCCCCATTGCTGTCCCTGAAACTGTAATCGCTGGGGCAGTCGGCATTTTTCTCGATTCCCGACACGCCTGCGTGATGTAACTGCACAAAAAAGGGCACATCATACTGATGCACGGCATCCGCCAGCCGTTTCCATCCTTCTGTCTGTTTATCTTCCCACAGCCCAAGCTGTGTTTCATGAAGCCTGCCCCGCTTTGTTACCGCCGTGGCCTCGGCAATAATCAGACCGGCTCCCCCTGCTGCCATATCCCGGTAATGCTGCAGGTTTTTATCCGTTACACAGCCGCTGTCATCCGACCAGTGAAAACAGACCATTGGAGGAACGGCAATTCTGTTCTTCGTCCATATGTTTTTGATTTTTACGCGTTCTTTTAATTTGTCCATGCAATCTCCCCCGGCTTTATGCAGGTTGCCCTGCGGTATTGTTCTTCTGCATTTTATGCTACCGCGTTTTTACCGGCAAATTCCTGTCTTTTTTAATTGCTCTCTTTTATCATATACTTTTTCAGATACGATGGCAATCGGTCAGATGCATTTTTTGCTAAATTTATTTTTTTTAGCATGACAAAAATCCGGCGACATGCAGACAAGCAAGCCTGCGCAGCCAACACGCAGACCTGCCTGAAAGGTTAGTTAAAACATTTTCTGTCGTTTTCCCAGCCCGGCGCATTTCTTTCAGCTATACCCGCGGTCCTCCGCCAAATAGCTTCGCCTCCACGCTGCGATCCTGCTGTGTCATCATAAACGAATGATTCGCCAAAAATTCCGCCAGTTCCTCTTCCGCATCCGCAGATTTTACCTCACATTCCTTATCAAAATACATCATTGCATGCTGCTTCTGCGTATAGGGCAGCCATTCAGGCGCCCCAGCCGCTTCCGGTCTGCCGGTCCTGGCAAAACTGCACCAGCAGCCGCACACGATTGTCTGCACCAGCTCCGTAATTCCCGGAATGTAGGAAGGCTCTATATAATCCGCGTTATAGAATACATAGGGGATTTCCGCGTTATGCCAGGGAAGGGTTCCCCCGTATACCGGCTGTTCCAGCTGAAACATATAACCATAGGTATTTTCCAGACCGGCCCCGGCTCGTATTTTCAGATAGTCAAAGGTACCCGGCCGGAATATCCGGTCCGTAAAAAGCAGATCCTGTATCCGGTTCCCGGGATATGCTTTTCTGAATAACTTCATGGCTTCCTCTGCAGCTTCCCCCAGTTTTTCCCGGATCAGCGCCTCCGCTTTTTCTTCCGTCCAGCTGTTTTTGCGGCCGTCATCACAGGTTGCGGCAAAATTCTGGCAGAACTCGCCCAGTACATTCCCTACAATCACCGGCACCTTTTTCGCATGCTCACATATCCCCGCCTCAAAGATACTCCCCATATAAAGGTCATCATCCCTTTTGGGTCCAAAATCCATAAAGGCCTGAGGCCCCAGGCCGGAAATGATCTGCTGGAAACGGTAATAGGGCACCTCCTCTATTTCCCGGATCCGTTCCGGTGTAATTCCCAGTTTATCCAACAGTAGCCGCGCCATATCCGGGCCTTCCGCCTTGCCGGAATGCGCCCGGATTATCCCGCTTTGTATTACAGCCCGGTGGAACAGTCCGGCTGCCGACGGCATCTGCAGAAGAGCCGCGACCTTCCCGCCGCCTCCTGACTGCCCGAAAATAGTAACGTTCCCCGGATCTCCGCCAAAGGCTTCGATATTTTTCTGCACCCAGCGCAGCGCTTCTACGATGTCCGCCATGCCTGCGTTTGCGGAATACCTGTATTCCTCTCCATATGCAGAAAGGTCCAGAAATCCCCATACGTTCAGCCGGTGGTTCAATGTGACTACCACCACATCCCCGAAACGGCTCATATTTTCTCCGTCATATGCGAAATGTTCAATCCCTGACCCCGTTGCGAAGCCACCGCCGTGGAGCCATACAAGAACCGGCCTCTTCCTCCCCGCATCCGGCGACTGCGTCCAGATGTTCAGATACTGGCAGTCCTCATCCTGGGGATAAAAAACATGCGGCACCGTATAATTATCACTTGGCTGCACCGTCTGGATCTCAGGGCATACCGGCCCGTAAATAATAGCCTCTTTCACACCTTCCCAGGACTTTGCCGGCTCTGGCAGGTGAAACCTTCTGGCCTCGCAATATTTTATCCCCCTGAAAACATAGGTGCCGTCCACAATTAATCCGCGCAGCTTCCCGTTCGGCGTACAAACCACCGGTTCCTCCAGATTACATATGACCTGTTTTGTCAATTTCTTTATAAACATAATAGCCTCATTTCTTATTTCTTGGATCCCATCAGCTTTGAAAAATCAACCTTCCGTGCAGGACACAGTTCCAGCAGCTCCTTATCGTGATCTGTCTCCAGCCTGCATTCCCGGTCAAAAACCATGGTCCGGTTTTCTTCTCCTCCAAAGGCATCCCACTGCGGGATACCGCTGCCGTTCGGACTGCCTGTCTTTGCAAAATTCACCCAGGCCCCGCTGACAATATCCTGCACCGCAGGTGTAATCCCCGGAATGAAAGAGGGCTCCAGGTATTCCGCATTATGGAATACATAGGGGATTTCCGCATTATGCCAGGGAACCGTGCCTCCGTTAAAGGGGGATTCCAGGGTAAACAGGAAGTTATAAACACCTGCCTGCGAAAATTCCGCCCGCTGCCTGGCAAAAGCCAGGGCATTCCGCCTCATATCCGTATCCATGAACAGAATGTCAGCGGTATTTTTATCCGGATACGCCTTTCGGAAGGCTTCTATTATTTTCTCCGTCCCCTCCCCATATTCTGTGCAAAGCAATTCGTACTTATATTCCTCCGTCCAGGAATTTTTGCTTCCTGTACCTACAGGAGAGGCATAATTATTTAAAAATTCCCCGAACACAGAACCGCACAGTACGGGGACATCCCTGGTATCCTCAATAAATCCGTGTTCCAGGGGATGTCCGGAATAAAAATCCTGATCCGCAAAAGGACCGTACATCACAGGCCTCCCCTCTTCCCGGGAGAGCCGCCCGGCGGCATAATCCGCCGCACAGGCCAGCTCGTCATAATGAATGCTCTCCAGCTCTTTCACATGCTCCGGGGAAATTTTCAGATATTCCAGGATGTAAGAGGCAAGCCGGCGGGAAAGAGATCTCGTCATTTCAGTTCCCGGGCGCATGCCCCCGCTCTGCAGGCAGGCCCGGTGGAAAAGCCCCGCCGCCCTGGGCGACTGCAGCATGCTGACTACTTTGCTTCCTCCGCCGGATTGCCCGAACAGCATCACATTATCCGGATCCCCGCCAAAGGCCGCAATATTCTCATGAATCCACTGAAGAGCCGCCACCAGATCCGCCAGGCCGGCATTGCCCGAATATCTGTACTCCTCCCCATAGGCGGAAAGATCCAGAAAGCCCAGCACATTCAAACGGTGATTCAGCGTGACCACCACTACGTCCCCGAACCGGGAAAGCTCCTCCCCGTCATAGGCATAATGCTCCACACCGGATCCGGTCATCATCCCGCCTCCGTGGAACCACACCATAACAGGCTTTTTTACCCCTTTTTCAATACTCTGCGTCCAGATATTCAAAAACTGGCAGTCCTCGCTCTGTACGGTAAAATAATGCGGCACCGTATACTGATCATGAGGCACGCAGGTGAAAATTTCCGGGCAGGCATTCCCATAGGTAATTGCCTCTTTTACGCCTTCCCAGGGCGTTACCGGCTCCGGCAGATGGAACCTCTGCGCCTGTGCATAACGCACGCCGCGGAATATGCAGGTCCCGTCAGAAATAACACCGCGCAGCGTCCCCGCCTGTGTATGTACCTCGGCCCGGCCGTAATCCAGAATGACCTGGCTGGTTAATTTTCTTATATACATAATAATTCACTCCCACCATCTATTCTGCCCGGAAGGTCACTGTTTCCGCAGCTCCGTCTTCTGAGGTGAAGGTAACACGCACCTCCCCTTTACCCTCAACCATTACCGCTGCCAGCAAAAGGCCATTGAACATCCTTCTGCCTGGACTGGAATACAGGGAAAGATCAAGCAGATCTCCCGCGTCCATCCCCACCAGCCTTGCCGGGCCTTCCACCTGGCAGGAAATCATCGGGCAGGCATCCGGTACAAACCGGCCTTCCCCATCCCTGGCGGACAGTTCTATCTGCACCAGGCTTCCCTCCGATATTTCCGTGTTTACCACGTCTGCTGACAGCCCAGCCATTTTTCCTGTGGTACACACCTCATCCACCGCTACAAGCTCCCCGTTCCGGAACCCTTCCGCACGCAGCACTCCCGGTTCATAGGCCACATCCCAGGAAAGATGAAGATCATTTGTTGTGGAACATTTATGGAAGCCTTCATTCCAGGCACGCACTGCCCCGTATCTGGGACACTGATATCCTCTGCTGCCCACATAGCGTCCGTTTATGTATAACTTAACTTCTTCACAGTTAGTATAGCAGATCACCTGTTTGTAAACGCCCTCCTGTCCCTCAAAATTCCACTGGGGCGCAAGATGAAGCGTAATTTCCTTCGTATTCCATATAGATCGGAAATAGTAGAAGGTATCCTTCCTGAAGCCTGCCGTGTCAAGCGGTCCGCACGGCGCGCCGCGTCTCGGCCATCTGGTTTCTCCCAGATAATCAATGCCGGTCCACAGATAATCGCCGGAAACAAAATCATGGCTGGCCGTGTAACGCCATAATGCTTCATGATGCAGTGTGGCAGTTGCGTAATTCCCGAACCATCCCTCCTGGGAATAGTCTCCGCGTATGCCTCCCGCGGAAGGATTTTCTGTGCCGATCATGCGGCGTTCCGGATACTCTTTCCGATCCTCCTCATAGAAGGTTTCCGCCCGTTCTCTCCACCGTCCCACATAATTATAGCCCACCACATCCAGGGCATTTTCAAACTCACGCAGAGTACGGATCGGCTCCACTGCAGCAATATTATCACAGGCGGATGTAACCATACGGCTGGAATCCTCCTGATGGCAGATGTCCTGTAAAAATTTCAGTATTTTCACACCATCCACAGATGACTGCTCGGGAATTTCATTGCCGATACTCCAGATAACCACCGAAGGATGGTTATAGTCGCGTCTGAGCATAGCGGTTAAATCCTCTTTCGCATGATTTGTAAAGAACATGCTTGAACCGTATGCCAGGCTTTCCGAATAATAATTATCCGTTTTGTTCTTCGCCAGGAGCCATTCATCAAAAGCCTCGTCCATAACAAGAAAGCCCAGCTCATCACAGAGATCCAGCAGCACGGGAGCCGGCGGATTATGGGAACAACGGATTCCGTTACAGCCCATATCTTTAAGCTCCTTCAGCCTTCTCTCCCAGCTTTCCCGATAACCTACAGCGCCTGTCAGGCCGCAGTCATGATGGACGCACATACCCTTTATTTTCACAGTCCCGCCGTTTAATAAAAAGCCCCTATCCGCGTCAAATGCAGCTGTCCGGATGCCTGTTTTGCAGGTAAAGGAATCCAGCTCCCGGCCGACCGCAACAACGGTGCTCACCAGGGTATACAGATAAGGATCCTCATCCGTCCATAAATGAGGTGCTTCCACAGTCGGACGTACCATGCAGTCGCTGCTTTCACCCGGCTCAAGATACAGTGCAATCCCTGATGTGGAAACAAGCTTCCCGTCACGATCATATATTTTATGGAGAACCCCCACATTTTCCGCCGTGCTTCCGTCATTGACAACCTGAGCGCGGATCTGCAGCAGCGCCGTGTCCTGTTTCGGATAAATGCCGTTTGTGGCGCAGCGGACACCGAAATGGTCAAAGTGGATTTCATTTGTACGCACCAGGTAAACGTCCCTGTAAATCCCGGAGCCGCTGTACCAACGGGAGTTGGGAACCAGATCGTTTTTCACGCGCACGGCCACCAGGTTTTCACCCTCCCGCACCAGCTTCGTTACATCCACATAAAAGGAGGTGTAGCCGTAGCCGTGGCCGCCTGCTTCCTTTCCGTTTACATAGACTGTGGAATCCATATAGATGCCCTCAAAATACAGGTAGAACTTTTCTCCTTCGACAATATTTTCCAGGGTAAAATGTTTCCTGTACCAGCCAATGCCTGATTTACCGTAGCCGCCTCCGCCGCCTGTTTTTTCATTTTCTTCCGGGGCATAATCAACACTCCAGTCATGGGGCAGGTTCAAAGTCCTGAAGGCGCTTTCATCAGCGTCCGGCCGGGAAAAATTCTCCTTATCTTCAAGGATAAATCGCCAGTTTTTATTAAAATTTATTGATTTTCGCATATTGATGTCCTTTCCGGCCTATCGGCCTGTCATGTCCGGCGGTTCCTTATTTTAAAATGACGGCCGGCAATATCACCGGCCGTCACCTTACGCAATGGGTAACTGTTCCTTAAGCCCAAAACCATTACCGTCTTACCGCTTATTCCTGTCCTTTTCTCTCACAGAATGCCTCGTACTGAACACGGCATTCTTCCATAACCTTACTCAGTCCTGCTTCTTCGAGCTTGCCAACAAATTCCTGATACTTCGCTTCCGTCTCATCACCGAACAAACCAATATTAAAGCTTGCACCATACTCCTGAACGATAGAGCCAATTACGGCCAGCTCCGCTTCCACATTCTTTTTATCAAAGGTAAAGCCGGATGCGACTGGGGTATATTCCTTCGCCGTACACATTTCATCCATCATGCTGCTTCTGGGATCTTCGCTGTAAAGCTGAGGGCTGTCTTTTCCGGTAATGCCCCATGCCCAGCAGCCCCATCCGTATTTGTCTGCAGATTCACCCAGCTTTCTTTTTCCATCATCCGTCATTTCATAATGAACGCCTTCAATTCCTCCCACTACCAGATTGTTAACCTCCGGGAAACCCTTCAGGCAGTCCAGGACAAGCGCTGCCCTTTCCGGGATTTTTGAAGCATTCGGAATCGCTATAGTATCATCCGCATAGCTGCCCCTCTGTGCCTTTGTATTCGGGGTAACATCAAAAATTTCATATGTGCCTATACCTGCTTTTTCCAGATTATCACCTGCGCTTACAATGGTGCTGTTCCAGATAAAGCTCGCTGTTTTTCCGCTTTCAAAATTTGTCTGGGCATCCGAAGTATCGTTAATTTTATTGGGAGACCATACATTTTTCTTTGCCATCTCCGCCATTTCCAGATACAGCTCCAGACATTCCGGCGCAGTATATTTATAGAACACATCCTTATCCCAGTCCGGAAGCTTTTCTTCTCCGTGCGTAAAATACATGAAATCAAATCCGCTTGCAAGCGGTTCCGCTTCTATATTTTGCCACCATACATGATCCGCAAACTCCGCATTGCCTCTCTGTCCATTGGCATAAATGCCGTTCTGTGTTTCTTTTTCTGCCAGCGTATACAAAGCCTCCTTCATGGTATCCCAGCTGTTGATTTCCCCGATCCCATGCTTTTCCATTAAATCTTTTCTGACAGCTATCATATTATAATTGTTAAATACAGCGTAGTTCTTTGGTATCGCAAAAATTTTACCGCTGATCATTACCTGATCCCAGCTTTCCGGCGCCTGGATTTCATAACTGTAAGGAAGGTAAGTCTGCAGGAATTCCGGTGTCAGCTCCTTAAATGCGCCTTTTCCCGCCTCTGAATTGTAGTTGCACCAGGAGGAGGTATACATCAAATCCACCTTTTCGCCGCCTGCCAGAAGCAGTGAGTATTTCGTCTGCACATCGCTCCAGCTTAAGAATTTCATATCCAGAGTTGTGTTAAGCCACGGCTCCAGATATTCTCCGTTCAGCTTCTCCAGTACCATATCCATGTCTTCCGGCCTGTCACCAATAGCATACATTACCACATCCTCATGCTTGGAGAGATCGAAGCCCTTGTCCTTGTAGGGACTGTCTTCAGATATTCCTTCATTGCCTCCGGCACCCTGATTTTCTTCAGCCACGCTGCCGCCTTCGGTCCCTGCAGGGCCGGAAGTGTTTGTCTTCCCACATGCCGGAAGCATACAAAGGACTGCAGCAAGCCCTAATGCCACCATTTTTTTCCATCTTTTACTCATTTTATTTCCTCCTCGTTTTATATGTAATTTTTTTGACTCCTAAACTATCCTTTCACCGAACCTACTGTCATGCCCTTTACAAAATATTTCTGCAGAAACGGATACAGCAGGATAATAGGCCCAATAGCAACTACAGTCATAGCCATTTTCATGCTTTCCGCCGGCAGTGAAGCCACCTTCATTCCTGTCTGGCTTGCCATTCTGTTCAGCGCTTCCGAGCTGTTCAGAATATTCTGGAGGGTATACTGCAGATTCCATTTGGAACTGTCATTGATGAACAGCATACAGTTATACCAGTCATTCCAATAACCGAGAGCGGTAAACAGGGAGAGCGTAGCTATCAGCGGCTTCGACAGGGGAACCATGATACGGAAATAAATCAACCACTCACTCGCCCCATCCACCTTGGCCGATTCCACCAGCTCATAGGGGATTCCTTTCATAAAGCTCTTGGCGATAATCATATTCCATACAGAAAACAATCCCGGCAAAATCAGTGCATATAAATGATTTGTAAATTTCAGTGTCTGCGTACACAGCAGATACCACGGAACCAGTCCTCCGTTAAACAATGTGGTAAAAAAGAAGAAAAAGGAAAAACCGTTTCTCCACGGAAAGTCCGGCCTTGACAGTACAAATCCTGTCATTGTTGTTATCAATATCGCAAGCACCGTACCTGCTACTGTAACAAAGGTAGTAACTCCGTATGCGGAAAGCACTGCTTCCGGGCTTTTGAATACGATTTTATAGCCCTCTGTGGAAAAATTTTGCGCATTAAGGAAAAAACTGTAGCCCTTTGTAAGAATCCATTTTTCATCAGTAAATGATCCCGTCAATACCAGGTAAAACGGTATGAGGCATGCCAGCGCAAAGAATACCACCAGAATTGTGCCTATCAAATTAAAAATTTTCATGTCCATGGAAGCCTTAATGGGCTTAGTTGTATAAAATTTTTGTCTGCTCATATCCTCCGCCTCCTAATATAACGAATAATCGGGATCAACCTTCTTAACAATGAAGTTAACAAGATTAATCGTAAAGAAACACAGTACCGACTGATACAGTCCCGCAGCAGCGGACATCCCCATATTGGAGGTTGACATCATGGAACGGTAAACAAAGGTATCAAGCACGTCCGAGGTCTGCAGCAATATCTGGTTATCTCTCACCAGCTGATAGAACATACCAAAATCCCCTCTGAAAATACCGCCCACCGCAAGCAGCACCATAATGATAATTGTGGGCTTCAGACACGGAATTGTAATGCGGAAAATACGCTGCCAGATGTTTGCGCCGTCGATCTTGGCCGCCTCATAGATTTCCTGGCTGATTCCAACAATGGCCGCCAGATATACAACGCTTCCGTAGCCGGTTGACTTCCATAGCTTTACGATAACCATGACGATCGGCCATTCCTTTGCCTGATTATAAATATTGAACTTTTCCATTCCCATAGATGTGAGTATGTTATTGAGCACACCATGATCCCCAAAAATATTCAGCATAATGGTTGCAACTACAACCCACGAAATGAAGTGGGGAAGGAACATCATAGACTGGGCCACTTTTTTAAAATGCTTCCTTGTTATCTCATTCAAAATAATTGCAAAGCCCACTTCAAATATGACGCCAAAGGATATAAACGCCACATTATACAAAAGTGTATTTCTTGTTAAAGGCCATAGCTTTTTGGATAAAATCATATAACGGAAATTATCAAAGCCTGACCACGGGCTCCCCAGTATTCCATCCTGATAGTTATATTGCTTAAAGGCAATAATAATTCCTCCCATGGGTATGTAGCTGAATACAATTACCAGAAGCAGCGCCGGCAGCAGCATGAGCAGAAGCGCACGGTTCTTTTTTACTTTTTTTAAAAACGGGCTTTTTGCCTTACCGGCAGCATTTCCCTTTTTCACCTTAATTTCCTCCCTTGCAGTTATCTGTTGATTCTCTGAAAATCAGTTCATATTTTACTTCCGGAACCTTCTTCATTTCCCGCCCCTCTATCCGGTTTATCAGTTCCAGGCAATCGTATCTCCCCCTTTCTTCATCACAGAAATGAACGGCTGTAATAGATGGATAATGATGCATGAGCAGAGTATTGTCATAGAACGATGCCAGCAGTATATCCTCTGGCACATGACAGCCGCTCCGATCCAGCTTTTGAAAAACATACCTGCATAAGCAGTCATCCATACACAGTATTCCTTGCGCACCTTTGCTTATGGCACACTCAACAGCCTCTCCGGCTGCTTCCCTGCTCACTGTCTCCAGCATTATCAGTTCCTCCGGAATATTGATATTACGCTGCCAATATGCCATTCTATATCCTTTGAGCCTGCTTATTGTTACTTCATGGGCGCTGTCCCCTCCTATCAATGCCAGCCTTCTTACCCCCTTATCCAGCAGGCTTCCTGTCATCTCACAGCAGCCCCGGATAATTTTCTTTTCATTTTTGCTGCCTATTACGATATAGGGAAGCCCGGCCTCCTCCAAAAGCTTTACAGCAGGATCTCCCCTGACCGCCCTGGTAATGATAACTCCGTCCACCTTGCCAGCAGCTACTACCTTCTTAAGCTGGCTCACATCCTCCCTGTAGGAATAAATAAGCAGGATATCATAGTCATTTTTAACGCCTTCCGCCGTAATGCCCATTAGACAGTCCTGGAAAAAAGACATTTCCTCCATTTTGGCATCCCCCGGTATCAGCACCCCGATGTTGAAGGTCCTGCTGCCTGACAGCGCGCGTGCGAACTTATTTGGGCTGTACTGCATTCTTTTTGTATATTCCAGCACTCTTTTCCTTGTGGCTTCACTGATACGCCCTTTTCCTGACAGTGCACGGGAAACAGTTGTGATGGATACACCCAGCTCCCTGGCAATATCGTCCATGGAAAGCTCCGTAACTGCCGGTTTATAATTCATCTGATCACCCCGCGTTGTAATTCATTATTTATTTAGCTTTTATTTAGCATTTTTTCTAGCGCAATCGTTTGTTCATTTAGCTAGATTATATATCATTTAGCATTTTTGTACAATTAGCATAAATTTACAATTTAGCAGGCATGTTTTTATTTAAAATGACGTTTTTCTTTTGTTTCATCCACATTCTACTTGTATTTTTTTTAAAAAAATATATATTGTATAATATGTGGATTTAGCTATATCATTTTATATGCTAATTAATAACGCACATAGATTTAGCTCATTATATTAAATCGAATGTTTAGCTGACAGCTGTCCGGCATCATGTGTTATTAAAACAAGAACAGAAAACTGAAATAATCTATTTATACAAAAAAGGAGGAAACTATGGGAAATTTTAAAAACCTTGACAAGCTGCTGGATTCTTTTACACAGGGGACTATCCCCGGCTGTGCCTGCGTTGTCATGCAGAACAATGAAATTATCCATGAAAGCTATTCAGGTTACGCCGATATTGAAAAGGGAAGCAAAATCAATGAACTTTCTATTTTTAGACAGGCGTCCACAACGAAGCTTTTTACCTATGCCATCGGCATGATGCTTTTTGAGGAAGGGCTCTTCCGTTTTACAGATCCGATATATGATTTTCTTCCTGAATGGAAAAACACCACCAAATATGTTCAGATTCCGGGGCATGGGCCGGAGATTGTTCCCGTTGAGAATCCAATTACCATCCGGGACGCTTTTACCATGTCCTGCGGCCTTCCCTACTGTATGAGACCGCTTGATCATGTGACCGATAATCCTACCGTCAATGCCATGTCTGAAGCGGTCAGGCCCTATTGTAAAGATGGGAAAATCCCCACGCTGCGCGACGAGGTCCGCGCCATGGGATCCGTTCCGATTATGTTTGAACCCGGCACCCATTGGCTTTACGGGCTGGGAAGTGAAATTGTGGGAGCTATTGTGGAAGTAATCACAGGAAAATCTGTGCGTCAGAACATGAAAGAAAGGCTGATTGATCCCCTTGGCCTGAAGGATACCGCAACTTTCCTGGATGAGGAAATGATGGGCCGACTGGTCACCTGTTACCAAATCACTCCTGATAAAAAGAAAGAGCCTATGCCCCGGGAACTGGACGATATCATAAAGATCGGCGGTGCTCCGGAATACTCCAGAGCCAACTTAAACTGCAGCTGCAGGGATTTTGCCGTATTTATGAGCATGCTGGCAAACGGCGGCCGCTACAAGGGTGAAAGTCTTCTGGGAAGGAAGACCATTGACCTGATGAGAACGAATCAGCTTGGGCCGGATCAGCTCAGGGATTTCTGGCATTATAACGGCGTGGATATTCTCGGTTATGGCTATGGAATGGGAGTACGGACCCTGATGGACAAAGCCCCCGGCGCATCCAACGGCTCGCTGGGCGCCTTCGGCTGGTCCGGCGGTTACGGATCCTGGGCGGAGGCCTCCCCTGAAGATCATCTTTCTATTGTTTATATGCACAATACGCAGGGAGAACATAATGAGCTGTTTCATGTGAAGGTCCGGGATGTTGTTTATGGGTGTATAGAATAACTGTCTGTTTTCAGTCGTTTATCAAAGGGTGTCTGCATTCAGACACCCTTTATTCCCAAAGGAGGAGAAGATGGAAAGACTTAAAAACTTTGTCTGCCGCGACGGCTTTGCCGAAGTCAACACAAATGCCGGCAGAATACGGGGCTTCATGGAAAATGATGTATATACCTTTCTCGGCATTCCCTATGGTAAAGCAAAACGTTTTAAAAAAGCAGAACCGGTCAGCCCCTGGAAGGGGACATTAACTGCCACAACTTATGGCTACACCTGCCCGAATATGGATGATAACTTCTTACCGGATGAAATTATGGGCATGCCCAGGCTGTGGCATAGCTCGGAGGATTGCCTGAATCTGAATATCTGGACCACCTCCCTGGATAAAGAGGCGCAAAAACCGGTAATGGTCTTTCTGCACGGCGGGGGATATTTTTCCGGAAGCGCCATCCATCTTACCTGCTATGAAGGTAAGGAACAGGCTCTTTTAGGAGATGTGGTTTCCGTAACCGTAAACCACCGGCTTAATGTTTTAGGTTTCCTTGATTTATCTCAATATGGCGATGACTTCCGGGAATCCGGAAATGTCGGTATTCTTGATCTTGTGGAAGCCTTGAAATGGGTACAGGAAAACATTGCTTCCTTTGGCGGAAATCCTGATAATGTTACAATTTATGGACATTCCGGCGGCGGCGGAAAGGTGACCACGCTGATGCAGATGCCCTGCGCCGATGGTTTATATCACAAGGCCATTATCATGAGCGGCATTACCAGGATGGAAGGACCTGTTGACGGTCTTCCCATGAGGATTACCAGAGAAACCGCACAAAAAAATGCCAGGATTCTGGTGAATGCCGCCGGCGGCACAGATAAGCTGCAGAGCATGCCTGTAAATGAACTAATGGCGCTTGTTCCCCATACCTTTAAAGATTACTTTTTCTGGTCACCGGTGCCAGGCGCAGGAGACTATCCCGGAGATCCCGGCCAGGCCGGAATCAGAGAAGAAACCGGAAACATACCTGTTATGATCGGCAATGCATTGTGCGAATTTTCAGGTCCGGCAGACAGCCGGGATAAATCACAGGTAACGGAAGGTGAGGTCGTTAAAAAGCTTACTGAGAAATACGGTCTGAAAGGTCCGGCGCTTTATGACATTTATAAAAAAACCTATCCGAACCTGAAACCCTATTATGCGCTTACCCTGATTCCCATGGCCTTCCGCCAGGATGTTAATCTCTTTTCAGAAAAACGCGCCGATTTATCCGGCGCTCCGGTATACGAATATCTGCTCACATATGAAAGTGCCTATAACGGCGGTACAATCAGCTGGCACGGGGTGGAGCTTCCTTTTGTTTTCCATAATGCAGAAGACAAGGGCTGTGTCTTTAACGGAGAACAGACCTGGGTTACGCAGGAAGAAATCTTTAACGCCTGGATCCATTTTGCAAAATATGGAAATCCCAATCACGATTTGCTGCCCAAATGGGATCCGTTTACCAGAGAGCACCGGGCATGTATGGTTTTTGGCGCGCCATCTGCCTGCCGGGTCAATCATGATGAAGAACTGCTTTCAATTATTAACGAACTGAAAGGGTGACAAATGACGGCAGCCCCTTTTAATGAGTCTGTATCCACGCAAAGAGAGACCTGCCATTTCAGCAGGTCTCTCTTTGCTTGCTCCTATTATATTAACTTCAGGGAATTCACCAGATGAATAATTCTTTATCTGTCAGTTTCATCAGCGCTTCCAGGAAAAAGTAATCACCGTAGATGATAGAAAATTCATGTTTTTCATCATGATAGGCGGCGGTACATTTTGTCAGCAGATTGTCTTCCTCCTCATTCCAGTTGAAGCTGTTTTTCGTGAGGGCCTGCAGCATTTTTAGCGCAGCATTCAGGTAAATCTTTTGCTGCCGGCCATCTTTTTGCCTGGCCAGTTCAATCAATCCGCAGGATGCAATAGCTGCGGCTGTGGAGTCTTCCAGTTTCACATCTTCAGGCTGTCTGAAATCTACCGGAATCAAACCGCTGTCGGGAATGTTGGCAATGAAATAATTCGCGATTCTTTCCGCCGTTTCCAGATAGGCATTGTTTTGTGTATGTAAATAGCTGAGCATGAACCCATACAGCCCCCAGCTCTGGCCTCTTGTCCAGGACGAACCTTCACCGTAGCCCTGGCCGCCATAGCTTTTGATCATTTCTCCGCTTGCCGGGTCGAATTCCACAATGTGATTTGCCGAACCGTCGCCTCTGATAAATGCTTTCATTGCCGTATCTGCATGGTTCGCTGCAATCTTGGAAAATCTCGGATCGCCGGTTTCTTCACTTGCCCAGTACAAAAGAGGCAGATTCATCATACAGTCAATAATTGCCCAGCCTCTGCGGTCAACCTTGCTGTTTGGCCAGTCATTCCATGCCCGGATAAATTTTCCGGCACAGTTATATCTTCCTGCCAGGTTTCCTGCCGCCAGAAGTCCTCTGTTTTTGGAACTTCGGTTTCCTGTTACACGGTAATCGGCCACTGCCGTAGGCAGCCATTTGAAACCATTGTCATGATCCAATTTCTCATAGTCCATCAGATCGGCATCAAGTTTCTTTTCATTTTGTTCCGCAATATTCCTGTAAATCTCTTTTCCGGTGAATGTGTACATCTGCCACATGATGCCGCCCCAAAAACCATTGGTCCACCAGCCGATTTCCTTATCTCCCGATTTGTCATCGTGGACTCCGTCAACCGTAGTATAGGGGATTTTTTCTGCTGATCTTTGAGCCACCTTTTCAAGCTTATGCGCAGTTCTTTCCAATGTTTCCTGCGCCCATACCAGGTCTTTTTCTTCCAAATACATTTTAAACCTCCCACATATCGCAGTAAATCTGTGATATTGTATTATTCAGTCATATGAAATGGCCTTTCAACTCTTCTCCTTCTGCCTAGCCCTTCACGGATCCAATCATAACACCCTTAACAAAATATTTCTGTACGAAAGGATATATCAGTAATACAGGAATCATACTAACCATAATGAGTGAATATTTGATTACCCCAACCATATCAGCCAGTCTCGCCTGAAGCTCAGGATCCTGTACTGTGGAAGGATCGATTTGGCTGGACATAAGGATTTCACGCAGATACAGCGTCAGTGGATAGAGTTCTTTATTATGCAGATAAATCATTGCGTTAAAATATGCATTCCAGTGCCCCACGCCGTAAAACAGTACCAAAACCGCTATAATCGCTTTAGACAGCGGGATTACTACTTTTATGTAATACATAAAATCTGAACAGCCATCCATCTGGGAGGCTTCCAGCAGTTCATTGGGGATACTGTTTACAATAAAGGTTCTTGCAACAATCAGATTATATACACTGATGGCTCCCGGGAGCAACAGGGACCATCTGGTATTAAGAAGCCCCAGGTTCTGCACTACCATATAGTTGGGGATCAGGCCGCCGCTGAAAAACATGGTGAAGGTAAAAAGCAGCATAATCCCGTTACGTCCGGGCAGATCATGCCGGGACAGGCAATAAGCCGCAGTTAAGGTCATCGCCACATTGATTACTGTTCCTACAACCGTATAAAAAAGCGAATTTCTGAAGCCTATCCAAACCGTATTGGTATGAAATACCGTCTTATATCCCTCAAGGCTGAAATCTACCGGGAACAGCACTACCTTGCCGGACTGCACCGCGGTTCCTGAAGAAAAAGAGGCGCTGATAACAAAAATACAGGGATAGAGCACCATAATAAAAAACAGGGTCAGGATTACGGTAATCACAATGTAAAAAATCTTATCATTTAAACTATAATTTTTAAACTTATGCATGTTCCGCCCTCCTTAGAATATACCGCTGCCGTTCAGCTTCTTGCTTCCCCAGTTTGCTATAATCAGCAGGATGAAGTTAATGACTGAGTTGAACATGCCAATGGCTGTTGATAATGAGAAATCAGTAATTCCGCTGGCAAGGCCCACCTTATATACATACGTGGAAACAATCTCGCTGTAATTAAGGTTCAGGTCATTTTGCATCAGCAGTACTTTTTCATAACCCACGTTCATAATATTTCCCACCGCCAGCACCAGCATGATGCTTGCTGTAGGCAGAATCGCCGGGACATCAATATACCGCAGGCGCTGGAAACGGCTGGCCCCGTCAATCATGGCCGCTTCATGAAGGGACTGATCCACTCCTGACAGAGCCGCAATATAAATAATAGCGCTGTAACCGGTAGACTGCCACACACCGGACCATACATAAATATGCTTAAAAAGGCTTCCTTCGGAAAGAATATTCGGCGCTGTCTTTCCTGTAAAAAGGCTGTACAGGCTGCCATAAAGGCCATTGCGGTAATCCAGCAGCTGGAAAATCAGGCCTACCATAACTACCGTGGAAATAAAATAGGGAACATAGGTAACTGTCTGGATTACCTTCTTATATTTTTGTCCCAGCATAGCATTGAGCAGCAGGGCAAAAATAATGGGAATGGGGAAGGATACTGCCAGGGAATAAAGCGAAATTGTCAAAGTATTCTTCATGACAATGGGAAATTTAAAGGAATTAAAAAATTTACTGAAATTATCCAGTCCTGCCCAGGGGCTTCCCCACACTCCCAGCCCCGCATTATATTTTTTAAACGCAAGCACCAGCCCGCTCATAGGTACATAAGCAAAAATTATCAGCCACAGTACCGGAAGCAAAAGCAGCAGATACAGCTGCCATCTGGAAAGAATCCGTTTGCCCACTTTCCTGTTGCTTCCTTTTTGATGTGTTACCGGATTTTTTGCCATATTCATCCTCCTTTTACGCTTTGCCTTCCGCAGCCGGAAAGAGTCTCTGTAAGATACAGCGCGGCGGACAAATGTGCCCTTTCACCGGCGCCTTTGCCCGCCCATGCTGTTCTTACTGCTGCTTTTTCGCTGCCGATGCAGCTGCCTGTCTTCTAAATCAACAGAGGGAAACTCAGCTTCTGTCGTAAGCTGTCTGCGCAGTTGCAATCCACTGCTGCAGTCCCATGTTATCCAGCTCTTTCAGATAAGTGTCCCAGCCGCCTTCTATATCCCTTGCGCCGGTAACAAACTCTGCCAGGCTCTGTTTTACAAAATCCGGAATTGTAGTCAGCTGATCCTGTATCTGTTCAGCTTCCTCAATCGTATACTTCAAGGCAGGAAGCACTTTTTCAGGATGTTTATCATAATAAAGTTCATAACATTTTGCATTCAGCTGTGTCGGATCATCCGGGTCAAAAGGCCGGCCGGATGAAAAATCATAAACGGTGTTACCCATTTCAAGGCTGGCGTATCTGGGGCCATGATTTCTCCAGGTCTGGCTCTGGTTATCCGCCCATACGGTAGAGGTGACAAGCATGGAAAGACCGTCATACAGACCTGCTTCCACATAAGCATTTGTGTGCTGTGCAAGGATTTCCGGATCCCGGGTCCAGTCTACGTTTTCTTCCCCGAAACGTTCGATGATTGAGGTATCATGATCATAAAACTGATCCGCAAATTTCAGAGCCATATCCAGTTTATCCGTACTTGCAAGAATCATCAGTTCCTGACCGGGAGTATACTCTGAGTACGGGGTGTACTGTATTCCTTTCGGCCCCTTAAGAGGCGCTATCATTTCCATTTCCAGGAAATTCTTGTTATTTATTACATCCGGCCAGTTGCTCAGGGAGCCTGCGGTTGTCAATCCTACAATAGGTGTTTCCTGATTCAGGATTGCTTTAAACTGCGTACCGTCATCTGTAAAAATATTAGCGGAAAGAACGCCTTCTTTATAAAGGTCATTCATATAACGAAGTCCGTCACGCCATTCTTCCGTCGTAAAAGGTGCAATCACCGTTGTACCGTCATCGGAAAGGGAAAGGCCGCCGTTTATGCCGCCGCCATTCCAGAACACGAAGGAGTTCATCAGGGCGGCCGATGTATTTTCACCGTAACCGCCTCCGGAGAAACCATAAACACCGATTTCATCCTGCACACCGTTGCCATTGGGATCTCCGTCACGGAAAGCAATGAGCACCTCTTTGAGTTCTTCCGTAGTGGTAGGCTCTTTCAGTCCAAGTTTATCCAGCCAGGCTTTATTAATAAAAATCCGGTTGGGGGTCAGATTCCAGGTTTCCGGTTCATATGCGGCAAGGCCGTACATATTGCCGTCTGCCATGGTCTGCGCCCTTTCCATAATTTCCTTATCTTCAGCAGGAATTGCGTTATAATTGGGCATTTTGGAGGCATCGGCCAGATAATCGTTTAACGGAAGGAAAAATCCGCTGGATCCATACTGCAGAATCATTTCATTTGTCAGATGGCCGTCTACTACCAGCACGTCAGGAAGTTCTTCTTTAGAAGTCGCCATCAGCGCAACCTTGGTACGTGTTTCTGCCGCATCTGCGGGAAGCATATAAAATTCAAGTTCAAAACCAAGCTGTTCTTCCAGATAATTCGTAAAATAATTATTCTCATAATCTGTAACCATACTGCTCTGGGTAAGCCCTACCAGCAGCTTATCGCCTGAAGAGGCGCTCTTGCCCGCATCTGCGGATTCCGCAGCCGCTTCGTTTCCTGCCGCCGTCCCTGCGGCAGTATCCGCGCTTGTTCCCGAACTGCCGCCGCAGCCTGCCAGTGCGCTCACCACAAGCGACGCGGCCAACCCAAGCGCTAAAAATTTGTTGGTCTTTCTCATATTTCTTACCTCCTAAAATTTTTTCATGTCCTGCAGCCGATGCAGGCATGTTTTTTTATGTAAACTCCCTGGAATCCGCCCTGGTCCTGCCTGAAATTTATGAAATGAGGCTCTTGGAGCTATACAGTCTGTATAATTTCTTGTTCCCGGAAAGCAATTTCCGTTCCATCCTCAAAGGAAATAACAACGCTGTCCTCCTCCGGCATCGCAGAGGCCGTTACCTTGTGCACTCTGCCAGATAAACCTTTGCAGGGTGATAATACAGTAACTATCCTTATCTGTCCGGCATCAGCCTTTATGCTTACGCAGGGGAGCTTGCGATACATACCCTGTTTGGTTCCCACTGCCTTAAATCCCTGCCATTCCGGTTCTTCCCTGCCCTCTATAACCTCAGCCTCACCGGCGGAAAAGGCGGCATCTATTTCATGAAAAGAAATTCTTCCCTTCTGCACAGCTTCCAATTCACTGTCAATGTGCCACAGCCACTCATACCTGTGAATTTCATCGCTTGCCATCCGATCCACTACTACCAAAAAAGGCGTTTTCCCTTCCTTCTGGCTTTTATTAAAAAACACCCTCCGGTTATGGACCGTTCCCGGACATGGATTTTCACCATACCCCTCCCGGTAATTGCTCTCCCCATAATCCCATACCGGACCAAGCTTCCACTTTAGATCTGCTTTTTCCCGGATATCTTCTTCTTTCCATGCATAATTTTTCAAGCGGTTCTGATCCTTAGCATCTACCCTGACCGTATTATGCGCCCTGGTGGAAAGAACGTAGCGGCGCATTTCAGAAGTATCATAAGCATAATTTCCGCCCTCGGTCAGAAGCAGCTTCCCGTTTGCATAAAACAGAAGGGAAAGCTTATCTTCATGCTGATGTGCTTTGCCAAAAGGTGCCGCATCAAATAACGCCCAGGAATCCTCCGTGGTCCATCCTGTCCTCATTACCAGAAACCCGGACCAGGGCAGCGCTATGGATGTAAAATCCGGTTCCCCTGTCTCAAACTTTTCTGTGATCCAGCGGATTGTTTTATTTTCCGGAAAGATTCTTTTTCTGCACTGAAAGGTTTCTTCCACATTTCTGTGTTTTCCGTCATTGATATCCGGCACACATCCGTCCGGCATCATCAGCTTCACATCCAGTTCACATGCTTTGGCCAGTTTTTCCAGCATTCCTTCCGAAACCGTCTTGCCGAATGCTTTTGCCACTTCAATAAACCGCTGATAATTATTAATCACGACATCCGCATATCCGGTAGATAGCTCATACTGGAAGCCATCCGGGTAAATCTGTCTGTCCAGTTCCTCTTCCAGGCTGCCCAGCGCCTGCGAAAGCCACTGCCCGGACAGGATGAACTGGGGATAAAGAATACCGATCTGGGCCAGCCCGTTCATTTCCATAATCAGCCAGTTTCCCGTCATATGGTTCCTGCTCAGCCGTTCCCCATGTTCCCAGACCGACTTATACCAGTCAATTAATATATCGTCAGTAAAAGGTTCTGTATTGTAAAAAGTAAACAGAATATATGGCCAGTTTGCTCCCATCCGGATTCCGCACTCTATGGTTCTCCAGCAATCCGTGCTGTATCCCGGACAGTCTCCCGGATAAACCGCCTGTCTTACCCAGGAACTAAACAGCTCCGCCGCCGTCTCTGCAAGCCGCCTGTTATGGGTCCTTCTATATTCATGGGCCAACAGCTTCCAATCATTGTGGCGGTTCAGCTGCCAGGTCCATTCCCGGTAACCGTTATAAGTAGGATTTGCCTTCCAGTCTACCGGCTTCCCTTCCCCGTATTCGCAGGGAACCCCTACCGAAATCAATGTATGTCGGCAGATTCTCCTGCAGGCATCCTCATCGCTTTCTTCCGGGAATTTGTAAATATTCTCCGGTGCCTCATAAGGAATTGTAAAAAAGCGTTCCGGATCCAGTGTGCGCCTGATATACGCTGCCATTGCCTTCCTGGCTCCACAGAAATCTTCTTTCAAAACGCTGGCCTTAACCTCTTGCATGCCCTCATATTCCAGATTCAGGCATTCCTGGAAAAAGCGTCTGTCGCTCAGAAGAGGTCCTGTAACATTTTCCCCCATAACTAATCCCCCCTATGTCAATATGTTCTGTTCCCGTATCTCCTTCTAATCAGCGGCCATTCCAACCCACAAAACTAACCTTGTTACTTTCCGCACTAAATTTATCTAAACTTATCAAGTGATAAAATATGAACATATATGTCAATATATACAATTTATATTATAATTATAGATTTTATTAGACATTTTTGTATCATTTTGTTTTATTCTTTATACATTTTGCTTGTTTTCTATCTGTACATATATTACATCATTGACACATTGCTGATAATAGCCTATAATACTAAAAAACTAACATTTTCTATTGTTTATTTATTTAAAGGAGCTTATTTTATGATAGAAGCAATCAAAGGAGGTTGCGAAACCAGACATCCCAGTACTTACCGGATGTCACGTCCCAAAGGCCTGCCTAATTATGTTGTACTGATTATCAGAACCCACGGTGAATTCCAGATTGGCATCGAATCATTTTCAATTACTCCTCCCCAGGTCATTATTTTAGCCCCGAATACTCCATACAGTTATGGTAATCCAAATGGAGAGTATGTAGATGACTGGCTGCATTTTGAAATCAGTGACTCCCCTTATCTTCAGAATTTAATCGCCATGTGCAACAAACCTTTTCCGATTGATAAACATAATTTATATACCTTCTGTATCAGGCAGATTTTATGGGAGCTTACCTATAATGACAGCTCTTATGCTCAGGATAATATAAATGCGCTGTTTAGTTTATTGTTTAACCATCTAATCACCGCCTATAACACACAGGACAGTCTGCGGGAGCGGAGTCCCTATTTATCCCAGCTGCAGCTGCTGCGCCTGGAAATGGAGAACTCTCTAGCTGAAAAACACAGTATCAAAGATTATGCACAAAAACTGAATATCAGTGAATCTTACTTCCAGTATCTTTATAAGGACCTTTTTGGAATTCCTTTTCAACAGGATTTAATAAGAATGCGTGTAGATCACGCCAAATATATTATAACCGCCAGCAATTTGCCTCTTGAATGTGTGGCAGAAGTATGTGGTTATACAAATGAAGTTCATTTTTACCGGCAGTTTAAAAAAATGACAGGCATCAGTCCTGCAAAATTCCGAAAAAAAGCCGGGGCAAATGATACTGTAATATAGAGCGGTTTATCAACCGCAGATGAATGTCATAAGCTTTTAACACCTAAAAATATATCGCCGTTTTTTCAAAAAAAGTGCCGCATGAAGGAGCGGCCCAATAAAACAGTATATTAGTTTTCGGGAAACGGCATGATTTCGGTCATGCAGATATTTTTTGCCATCTGGATGAACCTACCGACATTTTCCACTTGTTCTTCTTGATTTTGACCAGGGTTATAAACTCAATTTTCTTTTTGCCGTCAACGTCTGTAATGTTAATATATCCATCCTTTTGGGCTCTTTGTAACGGCGTAAACAGCATTGGTTCAAATGCTGCTTTAGCCATATCATTGATATCAAACATCTGTCCTTGCTTTCGCTTTCAACAAAGTCATTTATGTCTTGCCACAGCATGCGAATCTTCGGAACGATCTCATTTGGTGCGTGTTTGGAGAAATCTTGCTCATAAGCAGCAAGGATTCTCTTTTGAATTTCACGAACCTCGTTAAAATCTTTACTCTCTGCGAAGCTTTGCACAGCTTCTGGCATACCTCCAATAAAGTAGTAGTGTTTCAGAGCATCAACATATGTTTGCTTAAAACTTGTAATCATCTGAAAGTCTTGCATATCAAGAAGTTCTGCAAAACGCTCCTTGTCGGTAGCCATCAAAAATTCTCGAAAAGACAAAAAATACGACGAATAATGGAAGTATAATCACATTTTTTACAGGGATTAAAGTCGATGTGCTCTACAATATTCTGAGGAATATTAAAACACAAGCGATACTTGGCAGGTTTACCGAGCATCGCTTGCTTGTAGCTTTATTTAGTTAGCGATAAATCAATTCTCTTTTGATGATTTCCTCCGCACGGTTACGGATGCCTGTCTGCGCATATCTTCAACAGTAATATCGCGCTCCCGCGCTAAGCGTTCAATAAGTGTTTCCTGTTCTGCCATAATATCTGCCTCCTGTTATTTTCCGTTTTGGTGCCATGATATAAGCATAAAGAGTCCTTTTTGGGAAATATGCTGTCTACTGATTGTGAACATTAAGTCACCCATTTGAGAATCAAAATAGTTACAAGATGGGCTGGTGAAACAATGGATGCACAAAAACGCATTAAGCAACTAATGAGTGAACGCGGCTGGACAGATTACCGGTTGGCAAAAGAAGCGAATCTTTCTCATTCTACAGTCACGAATATGTTCAGCAGAAATAATGCGCCAACGCCGCCGACCTCAGAGGCGGTGTGCAAGGCGTTTGCTATAACTTTAGCGCAATTCTTCTTGGAAGGCGATGAGGATTTTTTGACCGGGGAGCAAAGAATACTGTTTTCAAAATGGTGTTCGTGCGTACCGTTCGGTACACGGCGGTTTCAATAGTTGACATGCAGTGACTGATAGGCTGCAGCTAAATCATAAAAGCCCCAGTTTATCAGTCTTTCTTTGTTCAATGCCCAGTTGACCGCCTTGTTTCCGGCGTTGAACCAGTATCCTTTCCGGTCACAGGCTATCGTTGCCGCATAGTGGCTGTCTACTCCCAGTCCTATGAGTTTCCTCTTCCTTGTCCTTGACAGTTTTCATTGCTTCCAGATACACATTCGCCAACAGCGGGGAGCGATTTCCTCCCTGGGGCAAGCCTTTTTCTGTCCTCGCCACTACTCCATCCTCCATGACTCCACTTTTCAGATAACGCTTTATCATCTGGATCACCCGTTCATCCTTGACCTGTTGTCTTAGAAGATACAGCAGCAGGTTATGATTCAGCGTATCAAAGTACTTTGACAGGTCAAGAACCACTGCCCTTGTGTATCCCTGTTCGATATACTCCTTTATCCTTCTTACGGCATCCTTTGCCCCCCGGCCCGGACGGTAGCCAAAGCTTCGATGGTCATTCCATCTACCCCCGGCGCTCTTCCGTGTGATTATTGGGCTTTGTCTTGCCCTGGTATTTGGTTAGTGACATTTTTATGTCGTTTTAGCTATTTCAATGTCCTAAGAAATTATAAAACGCTCAACAAATGCAGGCGTTATTTTTTTGCGCCATCACTTGTAGGCGGAAAAGGATTTTCTGTAGACGTGTATTCATCGGGGATTACTTCTCCTCGGAACAAGGCATCTCCATTTCGTACTAAAATATCTTTTCCGATTTCTGTTTTCCAAACGTCGTGACCGGATTTGGGGGCAGTTACAAACTTCACATTATCAAAATATTCACCATACTGATAATGAATCTGCCACGGCACAATGCCAAATTCAGGCTGAACGACCAAAACAGGCGGCGTATTCTTACCCTTAAGGTTTTCCGTAAAGTCAGGAGAGCTTTCAAGGGAAGCTGTGTTGAGTATATTGGAAAGAAAATTCATGTGCCTTGTAGGCTTTCCTCCCTCTGTAAAAGAGTTAGTAGCAGTGCTTACTATAAGACTTATCATATAATCATATTCTTCATAGCTTCCGTAAGGAATATCGTTCTTACCCATCAGCTTCATCAAATTCATTCCGTACAGGAATCGCGCCAACTCTCTTGGAGAGGTATAGTCTGTAATTTGCGCCGGCTCTGCAACCAAAGGATTCCTGCGGACATCTTCCACCGTGTTCATAAAGTCCATGTCATTTCCCTGACCGGGATAATTTACTTCCATAGAATAAATAGGTGCTGTGTCAACAGAAAGATAAGCGTTTACCTGTGCAGGGTACTGTTCGATAAATCTTGCAACCACATTACCGCCGTAGGAGGAGGCAATCAGATTGACCTGCTCCATGTTATAGTGCTTCATAATATCGTTTATCACTTCTACCTCGTGGGTCATGGAATATGCAGAGGTTTCTTTCGGCAACGGAGATTTTCCGCAGCCGATGGGATCATAGGTATACACTGTATAACCCAGCTTTGCATACTCGTCCAGATACAGTTTTGTGCTGTGAGAGGGATAACCGCCCGGCCCGCCTACAACAAACAGGATAGGATCTTGACCGTTGGAAGCAGCAGGCTTGTGTACATACACTGCAATTTCATCTCCGGTATGGATCGTAATGTATTCAGGCTCAAATCCATAACCTGCGACAGTAGTTCCCGTACTTTCAAATGTTTTTGCTGGTATCCAGAAAATCGCCACCATAACGACAGCAAGTACTGCCGTTGTAATAATCGCATTCAATGGGATCTGTTTGTGTGCCAGCTTGAACAGCTTTCGACGCAGCTTATTCAGAAAGAACATTGCGATAAAAACAAGCGCTAAAGAAATGATAACTGCCACATAGGCATTGGTCGGGTAAACAAGTACACTGAAGCTGATAAGCGCCAACAGCACCGCAACTAATGTGAAAACTGCGCCAACGGCAATATTCAAAAAGCCTTTTAAAAATTTCATGGTTTACCTCCGGTTTTATTTGTTGTCTGTATTATAACCCGCGATTCTTAAGGCAGAATGTGAAGAGTCATAAGATTTCTTAAGAAAAGAGCCCGTCATAAGTTGACGGACTCTTCTGTCAAAATCATTTTGTCGGTAGCAGAATTTCAAATGCCGTACCGCCGGAGGTCTCCGAATTCAAGAGAGTAATACTGCCCCCGTGAGCTTCTATGATCTTTTTGGTGATAGACAGCCCCAGCCCGGAGCCGTGATTACTGCGGGAGGCATCCCCCACAACAAACGGTGTAAAAATAGATTTACGAAGTTCGGCGGGAATACCGGAGCCATTGTCCGAGATGACAATACGAACTTTACCGCTATCCAACATCAGAGAAACAGAAAGGGTTGTGCCTCTGGGATTGTGCCTGATGCTGTTATTCACAAGGTTGTCCAGCCCCCGCCGCAAAGCCATAATATCCAATGCACAGGAAATATGTTTTTCCGGAATATCCACCTCAATCAAAAATTCCGCCAGTTCCAGTTCTGCATACCGATCTGCCACATAATCCCGGAGCGTATTACAGATGTCGCTGGGAACCAACTTCAACGCGTAATCCGGATGATCCATTTTACTGTATTCGTAGAAAGTGTTAATCAGGTCGTTCAAGCCAGATGCCTTTTGCTCGATGATTTCCAGATACTGAGGTTGCTGTTCTATTGGTATCACGCCATCGCAAAGTGCTTTTGCATAGCCCTGTACCACAGAAATAGGCGTCCTTAAATCATGAGAAATATCCGCTAACATTTTTTGCCGCCCTGCTTCTAATTTCTTTCGTTCTTCTTCACTTTGACGAAGCCGCTGTGAGAGGGAATAAAAGCTGTCAAAAATCTTTACAAACTCTTTCGGACCGCAATAGGAAGTATACTTGCTCTCACCACTTTCAAAGTTGTTTAGCTCCAAACATAGCAGATTTAGCGGCTCGTTTATTTTCTTTTTCAAAAAGACAACAAATGCAAGCGTAATAACACAATAGACCAAAAAGCATAAAGAAATGAAGACCAAGATGGAATGTACAAGCGATTCTGCCGTTTCAGGACGGGCGGGATCCCCAAATAGAAGCATTGTATAATCTTTCCCATCCGCAGTTCGGAAGGAATGCTTTTGAATACTGTAATCAGGGGCAAAACTGTCGGACAGCAGACGGACCTGCCTTTCGGTAAGCGTATCCATAGGCAGATCGCCTGGCTGATATAGGATCGTATTGTTTCTATCTAAAATGTAAATTCGGGATTCGGCCTTACCGTCACGGGTTTCCGAAATGGATATAGACACATGACGCTGTCCATCGGCTGTCGTAATCTCGTTTGTTGTAATTTCGGGTGCAAGACTGTATTCTGGAATGCAGGCAATATCATTTTTATCAAAGCTGGATACGGGCAGTGCTTTGCCGTTTTGGTAGACAGGCTTACACTGATCGTCTACTATGAGAATGCCGCCGTCTGCACTTAATATCTGCTTTATTGGGAAATCCTCAAATTGCCGCTGGGCTAAAATGTCTCTGTATTGAAAAATTTGTGATGGTTCAATTTTCCCAACAATGATTTTCATATTCTGCAATAAGCCAATAAATAATGCGGTTAAAAATAATAGCAGAAACAGTGTCAGCAAAACGTAATTTCTAAGCAACAGTGTAAAAACGCTGCCACGCTCATTAGACTTTCTCAATTTTATATCCCACCCCTCTTACATTCTTGATATAGCGGGGAGCTTTGGGATCTTCTTCGATTTTCTCCCGCAAGTGAGAGATGTATACCATCACTGCATTTTCATAGTTTTCGTAATACTCACCGTTAATGGCGGTACAAAGCTGTGACTTTGTGTAGACCCGACCGGGAGACTGCATCAGAAAGGAAAGCAGTTTATATTCGTTGGGCGTAAGTATGACCTCGGCTCCGTTTTTCCTCAATATCCAGTTTTTCATATCCAGTTCAAGTTCCCCAAGTACAAGAACGGAAGGCGTCGTTTTCTCAGCGGATGCTGGATTTAATTGATAAAATCGGCGTAGGTTTGCGTTTACCCGCGCCACCACTTCCAGCGGATTGAACGGCTTTGTCATATAGTCATCCGCACCGAGGTTCAGTCCCAGTATTTTGTCCTTGTCCTCAGATTTTGCTGTCAGCAGTAAAATCGGTATATTATATTCGTTGCGAATTTTCTGCGTTAAAGTAAAGCCGTCTATTTTCGGCATCATAACATCTAAAATGGCAAGGTCAATTTTATCAGACTGCATTATATTCCAAGCCGCCTCGCCATCTGAGGTAGTAAGTACCTGAAACCCACTGCTTTCCAGATATAACTTAAGTAAGTTTAGAATATCGCTATCATCTTCCGCTATCAGTATTTTACGATTCATTCAGTTTCACCTCCATCTGGCTATACTATATTTCGTTTGCTCGCAATATGCAAGTATCAAATTTTGATTTTTTGCTGAATACCATGTCTTACAGAAAAATAGCCCTCCTAACTGGAAGGCTTATATTGTATTAAACATTGTCCCTTTAGACATTTGATCTGTTATCTTCAAATCCTCTGTCACGCCCTCAGGAGCCTTCAATTGCTCGATAATGAGTTCCAAGCGTTTCCGTGCCTGCTCGTTCAAATCAGCCAGATATTTGCAACGCTGCACAGCAGCGGGGTATTTGACCCTCGCGGCAGTCGCCAAATAGCCATGCAAGCATGGCTACTTGGCTCAATGCTCGCGGGAATAAAAGTTCAGTAAATGTGTTAATAATGTAAAAAAGGCGATACCTTGTTGTAAAAACCAAGTATCGCCATTTTTTCTTGTCGCACCCTGTACGGCAACTCCCCTATGTCAGTAATGTTCTTATACTGTCTTATTGGAAGCTGCCCGAACGCAGCGCCTTTTTATTTTACTGATTCTTTCTGAAGATATCTTACGCCTTACTCCTTATCTGTAAGCTTCTCCTTCCCCCAGGACAGCCTGAAGTCCAGAACCGGGCATTCCTCCAGGATCTCCGGCACAGGAGTATCCAAAAATTTCATCACCGCCTTTTTGTCCCTGCTGTAAGGCTCCCACAAGGGAAGCGGATTTCCGTTATAGTCGGTTCCGTTAGGATCCTTATATTTAACGAAATTCGTCCAGTAGGAAGTCACCTGGCGCGCCAGATCATAATGCTTCCCCTCAAATGGCCTCCAGCTGTTGCCCAGCGAATCAAACATAAACCACAGATCCGAGCCATGGAAGGAGCCCGCATCATCTCCCGGGATATCATGATCAAAAATATAGTAATACACCTTCTGCCCCATGGAGGAACGAAGCTCACAGAAGCCCCTGGTCCCTGCCAGGAAATTGTTAAACGCATCTCCTGCCATCAGGGCATCCGCTTCTTCGTCGTTGGTAACTTCAGCAAGCCTTAAAAACTCAGCCTCCCTGTCTCCGTATTTTTTTGCTTTCTGCAGATATTCCTGATAGTTCAAACTCCCTTTTATAAAAGGGCTTTGGGTTTCTCCCTGGCATACGCCCACGATCAGCGGGATATCCGCAACCCGGTTATTATAATAGGCTCTGGGAGCCGATTCCCGGACAAACCTGCCGTCCGTACAGAGCCCGAATACATACCTGGCCTTTTCAGAAGCCTTATCCAGTCTCCGCATCAGCTCATGGGCATCCGTCTTTTCCGCCTCCTCCAGACTGTCAATGCCGATTGTCTGCAGGAAATCGGCTCCATATTTTTCAGCCTCCTGTAAGGAAGGGATAGCAGCCATGGACTGATCCTCGTCGCCGAACATCATGGAAACAGCCGACTGGATAATCGCCCCTTTAATAAGGCCGTCATTCAATGGAGTGCATATCTGCGCCTGTACACTACGCGCGCCTGCGCTCTGCCCGCAGATTACAATATTATCCGGATCCCCGCCAAAAGCCCTGATGTTATCGTATACCCAGTGGATAGCCATTGACTGATCCTGCATACCGAAATTGGAAATCACTTCCCCTTCCGGCGTCCGGGCCGTAATTTCCGGGTGGGCCAGAAAACCGAACAGGCCCAGCCGGTAAGCGACCATCACCACAATCACGCCGCGTCTTGCCACACGCTCCGGATCAAATTCCACCTCATAGCTGTAACCGTCCTGCAGTCCGCCGCCGTGAATGTAGACAAACACAGGAATATTATCCTCCGTTGTCTTTGCGGGGGTAAAAATATTCAGATACAGGCAGTCCTCGCTCATCTTATATTCCGCTGCCACAGGATGCAGCTCCTTCGTATAAAAATCATCATCCATCCCGGGATGGACACGCATCATTGCCATATCTGCATATTCATAACATTTTCTTACACCCTCCCAGTCCTCAGCCGGCTGAGGCGCCTTCCAGCGAAGTTCTCCCACAGGAGGCTTCGCATAAGGTACTCCTCTGAAAACGGTAATTCGCGGATCTTTTCCTGTCATTCCCTGAAGCAATCCGTTTTTTACTTTTACTTTTCTAAGCATAATGCATTCCTCCGCCTAATCAGTGAGCTTACTTTTACCATATTCCAGCCGGTAATCCAGGACCGGGCATTCCTCCAGTACCCCCGGAGCCGCCTGGTCCGTAAACCGCATCACCGCTTTTTTCTCTTTTTGGTAAGCATCCCACTCAGGCAACGGGTTCCCGTTATAGTCCAATCCATTGGGATCCCCGTATTTCACAAAATTCGTCCAGTAGGAGGTCACCTGGCGCGCCAGATCATAATGCTTTCCTTCAAAAGGCCTCCAGCTGTTGCCCAGCGAATCAAACATAAACCACAGATCCGAGCCATGGAAGGAGCCCGCATCGTCTCCCGGAATATCATGATCAAAAATATAATAATACACCTTCTGTCCCATGGAGGAACGCAGCTCACAGAAGCCTCTGCTGTTACTTAAAAGCATATTCCTGGCGTCCGTCCCGGTCAGCGCCCGGGCATCCGCGTCATTGGCAATGCCGGCAACCCTGATAAACTCCTCTTCCTTCTCTCCGAACTGCTTCGCCCACTGCAGGAAATCTTCATAAGTAAAATCTCCGCCGCCGAACATTCCTCCCTGGGTTTCTCCCCAGCATACGCCGATGATCATGGGGACATTGGGAAGCCGGTTGTTATAATAGGAATCCCACACCGATTCCTTCACAAACCTGCCGTCAATACATTGCCCGAACCCGAATCTCCAGTCGGAAGTGATGCCTCGCAGCTTCTCCATCAGCACAGAGGCATCCATTTCCTGCGCCTGCGCCAGATTTTCAATCCCCGCCTGCCTGAAAAAATCCTCCCCGTGCGCTTCCGCTTCCTTCAGCGGCATTGCCGCGCCGAAGGGTTTCTCTTCGTCCCCAAAAGCCATGGAAACACCGGACTGGCAAATCACTCCCGCAATAATCCCTTCATTAAAGGGGCTGCACAGCTGGGCCTGCACACTGCCCGCCCCAGCGCTCTGTCCGCAGATCACAATCCGGTCGGGATTGCCGCCGAAGGCCCTGATATTTTCATGAACCCAGTGAAGCGCCAGAGACTGATCCTGGAAGCCGAAATTGGAAATCACTTCTCCCTCCGGTGTCCGGGCCGTAATTTCCGGATGGGCCAGAAAACCGAACAAGCCCAGCCGGTAGCCGATCATAACCACAATGACGCCCCGCCTGGCCACCCGCTCCGGATCAAATTCCACCTCGTAGCTATAGCCGTCCTGCAGGCCGCCTCCATGGATGTAGCAGAATACGGGCAGGTTTTCATCCGCAGCAGCCGCGGGTGAAAAAATATTCAGATAGAGACAGTCCTCGCTCATTCCATAATCCGCAGCCACAGGATGCAGCTCCTTTGTATAGAAATCATCCCCTGTCCCGGGGTGCACCCTCATCATGGGCATATCCCCGTATTCATAGCATTTCCTTACGCCCTCCCAGTTTTCTGCGGGCTGCGGCGCCCTCCAGCGCAGCTCTCCCACCGGCGGTTTTGCATAGGGCACACCACGGAATACGGTAATCCGCGGATCCTTTCCCACCAGTCCCTGAAGCACTCCGTTTTTTACCTGAACCTTTCTTAACATAAACTCTTCCTCCCTTCTTTTTCCATAACCAATACATTGACAGAGTGGGCAGGGATACGGTACGTAAATTCTGAACCTCCCGGAATTCTCCGGCAGACTGCGGATACATGCTCCTTGTCCTCAAAGGAATTTACCGCCCCGGGATCCGCTGCAAGCACCTCCGCCAGAACCTCCTGCGTAACCGCGCAGTCGGTACAAATCCGTACCTCCCTGTCTTCTTCATCCACGTTGACCATTTTCAGATATATTTTTTCCTTATCCTGAACAGCCAAGGCATTGATCAGCGGATGCAGCACATGCGTTTTCTTCTGCACCAGCCGGTCATTGATATAACACTCATAGCCGCAAGGCTGGCAGACCATTTTGTAATGGTTATACTCTCCATAGGGAATGGACACGGGAACCTGCTCCTCTTCGGACAGCGGCTTATCAAAAAACCGGGGAACTCTCGTGGCGCTCCTGCCCTTCTCCAGCTTCCAGACCTGGTTTCTGACGGTTCTTGTGGTCCATTCCGTGTCCTTCGGTTCATTGCAGCCGGCATCCGTTTCCGGATGATGGTTCCAGGCGGACAGGGTGAGCGGATTATCCTCTTCGCATTTTATATCAATTTCAAAGGTATACTCCTCCAGCTCATCCGTCCCGAAAACAGCCCAGATAACCGGATTTTCATGAAAACTGCCGCTTCCTATAAACTCCTCAAAGGCTTCATTCCATTCCCTGCTTTTTCCGGTGCAGTGATGCTTCCGGTTTCCGAAAACCATCCGCCAGGCATCCCCCGCTTCTTCGATTTCCCCGTAAATACATTTGGAAACCTCCACCGGCTGCCCGTTTATCCTGGCATTTTTGAAAAGAAGGCCCTCCTTCTCACACATAATGCCGGGAATCCCTTTGTACACCGGGGGCTTTGCCTCGCTTTCCGTCTCGGTTTCCACCACCTCATCCCCTCTGTATTTTCCCAGAAGAGAAACGGCATGATAGCTGGGAATGCCGTAAACCTGATGATTGTCAAAAACAATCATATTCGGCTTCCAGGCAGTATAATCCGAATTCTGGAACAACGGGGCATAAGCCGTCAGCCTGACAATATCCTGATTTTTCTCCGCGCCCAGCAAAAAGGCTGACTCCGCAAGGGCGCATTCCATGGAAGCAATGGTATTTCCGCCGTTTACCGCATATTCCCCCAGGAAAATATTCGGGCCGCTCCTGTCGTAATCGTCAAACAGATCCACATTTTCCAGGAAAAATTCCGGCGCATCATAATAATGCTCGTCTGCAAAATCCGTGGGAAGCTTTTCCCTTTCCGTATGTCCGTTGGAAATATAAATCACCTGAGGGAAGGCGGCCTTCAGCGCATGATAGAACAGCTCATAGCGCTCATTATATTCCGGGCCGAAGTTCTCATTTCCGATTTCCACATATTTCAGGCGGAAGGGCTCCTTCCTGCCGTACTGCGCGCGGAGGCTTCCGTAAGGGGTATCCTCAGAGCCCAGCGCATACTCCAGGGCATGCAGAGCTTCCTCCAGATATTCCCGGGTTGTCTCCTCCGAAAAACCGCCGCCGTGACGCGCCTGGCAGCTCATCCCGCAGTTGCACACATACATGGCCTCCATCTCCAGATCCTCGCACAGCTGCAGATATTCATGAAAGCCAAGGCCGTTTGTGGTGCGGTAATGCCACATCAGCTGGGCGCTTGGTCGCTCCCATACAGGCCCGATGGTACGTGAAAAGCGGAGGGAGTTCTGTTCGTTGATCCCTTCCACAACACAGCCGCCGGGGAAACGGATAAACTTCGCGTGGGTATTCTTCAGGGCCATTGCCAGATCCTCCCGCAGGCCGTGCCCTTTGAACGTTTTTTTCGGCATCAGGGAAGTGAATCCCAGGGTAACCGTACAGGCCCCGTCGCAGGAAATACTGATCCTGCCCTTAAAATCAGTGCCGCAGGCCGTCAGATCGCAGTCGTACCTTAAATAGCCGCCGCTCTTTTGCAGCGTAAGCCTGCTGCTCCCAAGGCTTACGCCCTCCTCTGACTCCAGCGCCACGGTAAGCCCCGCAGCCGCGTCTGATTGCACAAAAAAGTAAAAATGGTATTCCTCACCCTCCTTTACGGGCACGCCGAAATATCCGATGTTATAGATTTTTCCTCCCGGGGCGAACGTTGTCCGCAGGGCAGCCTTCCTGTTTGGATTGAGCGTGCCTTCCGTCAGAAGCGAAAAGGAGGCGTCCTGTGCATACCATCCGGGGATTTCAGTATCCGGTACCGCAGCCGCCCACTCATCCATGCCTTCTCCATGATTGAAGGCGCCGGGCCAGCCGTATTCCGTTACAAAAATCCTCTGATCAGGGTCTGTGGTACAGCCCTCGGGAAGCAGGGAATCCTCAAACGCCCTGTTCCGGATCATTTCAGGATACAGCCCTCCGTCGGCCGCGTGGTTGATATCTTCAAAAAATAAACCATAAAACTCCGGTGCTGTAGGGAATTTTACCTTTTCGGTATGAATGTGAATTGTATTTTTCATGTCATCTCCTGTTATTCTGATAGATTCTCTGCATAAAGGCATCCGCCAGGGGCAGCCACAGTTCAAAATTCGGGTAATCATAGTTCCCGAACACAGATACCCCCGCCTGTCCGTGGGGCACGCCGATAAAGGTATGTACCTCCGCCCGGATGCCGTGTGAGAGCAAATCTCTGTATACCCAATGCAGGTTATCCAGGGCCTTATCCTCCATTCCCACTGCAAAAAGCACCGGAGGATATACTACCTTTGTATAGTCGATTTCTCTGCCTTCCCAGCGGGGACCGTACACACAGAGGAAGGCGTCCGGCGCTCCGCGGTATTCATCCAGTTCGTCCGGAACGTAACCGGGAAAATGATCTGTTACCTTCTGGTTTCCTGAATAATAACGGATACATTCCTCTCCCGTCAGCCCGCCGTTGGAAAATCCTGCAAAGGCCACCTGATTTTCTTTGATCCGATACCTGGATGCATTCTTTCGAATCATGCGGATCAGCCTTGCCGCATCTGCGCCGCATTCCTGGCCGGTATAAGGCATCATGTTGGTTCTGTTCAGAAGCATGAAGCTTTGATAGCCCAGCCGGTTGAAGTCCAGACAGCTCTGGTAGGCTTCATGGATCACACAGTCCCCGTGATCCCCGCCCGCGCACAGAATGACGGCCCCTTTTGGCTGTACTTTCTCAGGCAGCAGGAATTCATACATATAAGGCCTGAATTCCGGATCGTGATTATAACGCAGGCCCGGATTCTCCGTATATTCCCCCGTGGCCGGCATATTTCCCTCCGGCCACAGATAAATGCGGGAAGGCGCATCCGGCAGCTTTTCCAACGTATCCATGAAAGCATGATATTCCGCTGCCAACCGCCGCTGTTTTGCCTCATCCTGTTCTTCCAGCATCTCTCTTCTCATGCCGTGAAGCTTAACCAGCTTTTCAATCGGGTAGCAGGGAGCGTCTTCAAAATATGTCACGCTGCGGTGCTGTGCGGCGGCGCATTCCTGCGCGGCGATGCTCTGAACTATTTCATTTTCACTTTTCATATGCTTTTACCTCTGTAATGTATCATCGATTCTGAATTTCATAAGGGGATCAATCTTTACCCTGGATTCAGCCGGTTTGTCCGTAAATTCCATCACAAAATCATTCTCCGCCGTATAGGACTTCCACTCCGGCAGTTCTTCCCCAATGGTATCCGTTCCGTTGGGATTTCCGTTTTTTACAAAATTGACCCAATAGGAGCTGACCTGGCGCGCCAGATCATAATGCCGGCCGGTAAACGGACGCCAGCACCTTGCCAGGCTGTCATAGGCAAACCACATCTCACTTCCGTGGTAGCTACCGGCCTGATCCTCGCCGGGGATATCCGCATCAAACTCATACAGATAGGTTTCCCTGCCCTGGCTGCTCTGCAGACAGCCGAACATCCGGGCCCCTGCGACCAAATCCAGCATGGCATCACAGGAAAACAGCGCCTTTGCATCCGCGTCATTTTCCACCCGGCTGATTCTCATGAATTCCTCCGCCTTTTCGCCAAAACCGGCGGCATACTCCCGCAGTCCGGCCACGGTATCTATGGTTTTGCCGAAGGCTCTGGAAAAGCCTTCCGCTTCTCCCCGGTTATAACCTGCCAGCACCGGGATTTTATGATGATGGTTCTTTTTATAGGCGTCAAAATTGGATTCCTGAATCAGGATGCCGTCAATCGCGGGCTCAAAGTGGATGCCGGGGCCTAAAAGCACATCCTCCAGGCGCACCAGCTCCTCTGCCGGCATTTTTCTCGCTTCCTCCAGACTGCAAAATCCCGCCTTTTCAAAAAATTCTGCGCCAACCCTTTCCGCCTTTTCCAGCGGATGGCTTCTGTCTTCCTTTTCCGCAAAAGCCACCGTGACGCTGCTTTCAATAATCGCGCCGCACATCAGCCCCTCCGCCATTGGGGAGGTCATCAGATTCTGCACGCTCATAGCGCCCGCCGATTGCCCCGCAATGGTAATCCGGTCCGGATCCCCTCCAAAAGCGGCGATATTGCGTTTTACCCATTTTAAGGCGGCCAGCTGGTCCAGGGTCCCATAGTTACCCTTCGGATCCTCCGGCGCTTCCTTCGATAACCAGGGATGGGCCAAAAATCCAAGGATACCCAGACGGTAAGCAATGGATACCACCACGATGCCCTTCTCAGCCATGTGTTCCCAGTCAAATTCTATTTCATAGGGATAACCGCCCTTAAAACCGCCTCCATGGATATACATCAGCACCGGAAGCTTTTCCTCCCCTGTCCTCGCAGGCGTGTATACATTCAGGTACAGGCAGTCCTCGCTCATTTCAAATTCAGGGCCGGTGGGATGAATTTCCCTGGTCCAGAATTCCCTGGGATTACTTCCCGGCACAGGCTGGCAGGCGATAGGGCCGTACTGATCCGCCATTCTCACGCCTTCCCAGCCTGCGGCAGGCTGCGGCGCCCTCCAGCGCAGCTCCCCTACAGGAGGCGCTGCGTAAGGAATGCCTTTGAATACGGCAATTCTGGGATCCCATCCGTGAATTCCCTGAAGTTTTCCTGTTTCTATTGTAACCTGTAAGTTTTCCATACCCTCTCCTTTACATTTTCCAGAAAACCGCGGCATCGGTTTTCTTCTTATTAAATGTTATAGTACAGCCTTCGGCTGCCCTGTAACGGTTAAATTCATTCTATACGTTCCTTCCATTGAAGAATATTCATTTTCAGATGCAGTTAATCACATTTTCTGACTATGGATAAATCAGCATAGACGGCGCCGGAAATACAAAAGCGCCGGCCACAGTTTCCCATAGCCGGCAGCTTCCTGTTTTTATTAATACCTTCTTACTGTGCAGCAAGCCAGGCATCAAACTGTTTCTGCTCTTCTGCAATAATCTCATCGATTCCTGCGGCCTTCAGCTCTTCGTTGAATTTCTCAAGGTAAGAGTCCACATCTACCAGGCCATACAACAGGGCGTCTCTGTATTCCGCCACAACCGTTGTACAGGCTGCCATCTGATCATATACCGGAGCGCTGTCAAAAATGAAGCCCATAGCTTCTGAGAATTTTGCGTGATTGGGAGCATCCAGCATATCGGTATAATACGTAGACATTTCCACTTCCAGGGGAAGGCTCAGGCACTGGTTGGGATAATACCAGGGACCGTTCATATTCCAGGTGGCGTTGTTGGCATCTACCCCTTCAGGGAAACGGGCAATCCCGTTTTCATCCACTGTGTAATTATGGCCTTCAATGCCCAGAATCATATATCGTGCAACCACCTCGTCGGTTGCCATCAGATACAGGATCTTCATGGCTGCATCAGGATTTTTGCAGACAGTGGAAATCATCCATCCGCCCAGTACGGAAGCACTGGTTCCCACCAGATCCGTCAGCTGGAATTCAATGGGTTCATAGGGGCTGTAAGAAATCAGCGCCTTGATATAGTCGGGGCTGTAGCCGCCAAGGTAGCAGCCTGCCGCCACACCATTATTATACTGTGTGATAGTTCTTTCATTATTCAGAGGATCATCCAGCTGTAAGCCCGCTTCATTCCAGTCCTTCATCCGATAGCAGAAATCACGCCATTCCTCAGTTTCATAAAGATTTACTATTTCAGTATTATCAACGCCGCGGTTAAACAGAACACCAAGCCAGTTGGGATTTCCCAGGCTGTCGATATCAAGTACGGCTTCATCATTGGTATTTACCATATAGGAAAATTCCGGATGAATCGCCTTGGCATCCTTCATGATCTGCGTCATCTCATCAAGCGTAATGCGCTCGCCGTCCCTGTCGGCAATCCCCAGTTCCTCCGCTATATCCTTTCTTAAGGCATACACCTCATAGGTTGCGTAGCTGTCAACGGAAGGGACTGCGTACTGAACGCCGGAAACCTGCTGCGTCTTTAATACTTTTTCCGGATACATTTCCCAAAGATCCGGGTACACATCCTTGTAAGGATCCAGGGAAATACACTGCTCATTCTTTACACAGCTGTCCACGTTGGAATAAAATCTCCAGCAGAACACATCCAGCGGGTTCTGATTATCGGACAGCATCAGTGTCATCTGCGTTGCAAGGTCGCCGAAGTTAATGCCAATCAGATCCACCTTCACTCCTGCGTTAATAGATACCAGATACTCGTTTAATGCGTCTTCAACCATTGTTTCATCCGGCATGTCATAGCTCAGCGACTGCACCGCAATCACCGGCCACTCGTCCGGGTTTTCAGATGCTTCAAGCGGCTGGGCCGATTCTCCCTGTGCAGCTGCCGTGCTTTCCGCCGGGCCCGACGCGCCGGCCGATCCATTCCCTGCAGGCTCAGATCCACAGCCTATAAGCGTTCCCAGCATTGCCGCAACAAGGATAAGTGATACCAGTTTCTTTTTCATAGTACTTCCTCCTGCTTTTTTATCGATAACCCTATCTTAAAACTTTCTTTCCTGCTAAAATATTCATTTTCCGAGATCCACTGTGGCATTTTCTGTCTCCGAAGCACTTATGCGCGTACATAAACATCTGCAACCGCAGCTTCTATCAGCGCCTGTCTGTCTGAAATCTGACAGGGGCTCAGATTCAGGATCTGCCTGCCTCCCTTAAGCGGAAGGATACACTGGCTGTAGCCTGTATAATTATAATTATTGTCAATCGGAATCAGGCTGTCCATCTTTTCCCAGAAGCCCATCCCCAGCTCTGAATTGGCAAAAATATGGGAAAAGCCTCTTCCTGTCACCAGGATTGTCCCGTCCTTTCCTCCCTTGTCAATCCATGCCACATAGGGCGTGCCAGTGAGATAACTGCCGTCAGCCGCAATCACCGGATTGCCCATAAAATCAGGCTCCCCCCAGTCATCCATGGAATCAGAAATCCTGAAATATACAGGGATTCTGTCCTGGTTTACCATTTCATAGACCATAATAAATTTCCCGTTCGGCAGATAAGCCACCACAGGCATGCCGGGCCGGAGTATTCCATCAGGAAAAGCAACGTCGATTTTCTCTTCTCCCCAGGTATAGCCGCCGTCCTCTGATACCTTATGCGCCAGAAGCTGGTTATAATTTCCATGATCCTTATACCGTTCATCCGAATAATAACAGAACAGCTTTCCGTCAGGGGACTGCAGCAGGAAGGGTTCCCATACAGGCAGGCCCATGATATGCTTTTCATCCCTTTCCCCTTTTATGATTTCGCTGACAAACTCCCAGGTTTTTCCCGCATCCCCGCTTTTATACAGATGCAGGGCGGTAGTGCCCATATCTTGCGGAATCATATTGCCGGCGCAAAGAATTGTCCCCTCTTTCAGCGCTCCCATATCACAGGGCAGTTCAAACAGGTGCGGCTGGAAGCGGCATCCGTATCCAAGCTGCGTATCCTCAACACAGCTTAAGTAATGCCAGCTGTGCGCGTCATCCGTACTTTCATAAATCGGGAAAACAGGGGTTGTCTGCGTATAATATTCCATGGTGGCCAGAAGCGTTCCGTTCTTTTCTCCGTTATGCTCCAGACAGATGCAGCGGGGATACATGGAGCCGGGCCCCCTCTGTCCTTCAAAAGGCTCGCCCGGGCAAAAAACCACGCTGGTATATCTTTTCTTCAGAAGAATGGAACAGCTGCCTCCCTCTTTGGGGACATGGCCGCCGTTGGGGGCATAAAGGGAATCGTGGATTAATTTACTGTCTACTGTCATAGTCTTTTGGCTCCTTTTCTTATCTGTTTACCATCCGTCCTGTACTAGCCCTTCACACCGCCGATTACAATCCCCTTAATAAACGCTTTCTGGAAGAAGGGATAGATAATCATTATCGGGACAACGGAAATTACCGCAATCGCCATTCTTACCCCGGATGTGGGGATCTGTGTCGTAATCTGGGCGCTGCCCGCATCCAGCGTATTTTCCTTCAGGAACTGTACGTTGTTCATCATGGAATTCAGCACGTTCTGGATGGAATACAAATCACTTCTTCTGGTCAGATAATACAGGCCGTTAATCCAGTCATTCCAGTAAGCCAGCGCGGAGAACAGCGCTACCGTGGACAGCATGGGCTTGGAAAGGGGAAGGGCAATCCGAAACAGCATCCCCAGTTCCCCGCAGGAATCCATCTCCGCCGCCTCCAGGATATCCTTGGGCACATTGGTAGTAAAATAGGTCCTCATCAAAATGACGTTATAGGCTCCCAGCGCCAGGTTCGGCAACAGCAGTCCCAGCAGGCTGTCCCCCACATGCATGTACTGGCTCCAAATAATATAGGAAGGAACCATACCGCCGGAAAACAGCATCGTGAAAAAGATGAAAAAGGACAGGAAATTCCTTCCTGGCAAATCCTGCTTGGACAGCAGATAAGCCATGAACATTGTCATCGTCACATTCAGCGTAGTTCCCACCAATGTAACCAGAATTGTCACCCCATAGGCCCTGGTAATCTTGCCCGCAGCCTGAAACAGATACTCATAGGCACGGAAATTTATTTTTCTCGGGAAAAAAGAATAGCCGTAAAGCGTCAGGGTTGCTTCATCTGTAATGGACGCCGTAATCAACAGGATGAACGGCAGCAGACAGCAAAGCATCAAAAGTATCATTATTATATTCGCAAATATGCGAAAACCTTTATTCGTACCAGCCATATTTATTTTCCTCCTCCTTAGAACAACGCGCTGTCAGGCTCTGTCTTGCGTACGATGGCATTGGTCAGCATGACCACAAAGAAGCCAAGTACGGACTGCATAAAGCCTGCCGCCAGAGATCTTCCCACATCATGATCCTGCATCAGCGTGCGGTATACGAAGGTGTCAATGGTGGTGGTTGTGGAATAAAGCAGGCCGCTGTTCTGAGGCACCTGATAGAATAACCCGAAATCAGAAGCGAACATTCTTCCCAGCGCCATAATGGTCAGGATAATCACTGTAGGCTTCAGCAACGGCAGCGTAATCCTCGTGATCTGCTGCCATGTGGTGGCGCCGTCCACCACTGCCGCCTCATAATAGGTTTTGTCAAATCCGATAATGGTTGCAAAATACACAATACTCTGGAAACCGAAGCTTCTCCACAGCTGCACGATGGTCAGGATAAAAGGCCAGTATTTAGCTTCCGTATACCACTGGATTCCTTCTTTCCCCAGCGGTTCCAGAATTCCTTTGTTTACAAAGCCGTTCGTGCTGGATAAAAAGGCATATACCAGATAACCGATCAGAACCGTACTCACCAGATGGGGAATCAGTATGGTGGTCTGATATACCTGCTGTGCTGTTTTCTTTCGTACCTCATTTAAAAGGATTGCAACAAAGATTGCAAAAACAGTACCTAAAAACAGGAATAGAACATTGTATCCTATGGTATTGCGGAACATGATTTTAGCCCATTTGGAACCGAACAGATACGTAAAATTACTCAATCCGTTCCAGGGGCTTTTGATAATTCCCTTGGCAAAGCTGTATTTCTTGAATGCAAGAATCAGGCCTCCCATGGGAAGATAATTGTTAATGATCAGGTATATAAATCCCGGCAGTGCGCAAAGATAAAGCGGGGCATATTTCCGAAGCTTTCTCAATGTCTGACTTTTCTTTACAGCCTTTTTTTCAGCTGCGTTCATATTCTTAGTTATCATCTCATCATTCCCTTCCGTCCTGGAAATAAAGTGCACAGTCAAATACCCTGCCGCAAGCAGCGGGCATCAAGCTTGCAGCGCCGCAAGCGGCAGGATATTTAACCCTCGCGGCAGTCGCCAGATGGACATGCGGGCATGTCCGCCCGGCTCGTTGCCCGCGGGAATAAATGCCGGCCATAGCCGTCTGCAGCCGGCAACACATCTTAATGCTGTTTGTCAGTTTACTGTACGGCAAGCCATGCATCGAACTGCTTCTGTTCTTCTGCAATAATTTCGTCAATTCCTGCTGCCTTCAGCTCCTCGTTGAACTTTTCAAGATAGGAATCCACATCCACAAGGCCGTATAACAGGGCGTCCCTGTATTCCGCCACAACCGTGGTACATGCCGCCATCTGGTCATAAACCGGGGCGCTGTCAAATACAAAGCCCATAGCTTCAGAGAACTTTGCATGGTCCGGGGCATCCAGCATATCAGAATAATAGGTTGTCATTTCTGTTTCCAGTGGAATGCTCAGGCACTGGTTCGGGTAAAACCAGGGACAATCCTGGTTCCATGTGCTGTTGTTCTGGGTAACGCCTTCAGGACGGCGGGCAATGCCCTTTTCATCCACGGTATAGTGCACGCCTTCAATTCCCAGAATAAAGTAGCGGGCCACATTTTCATCGGTTGCCATCAGATACAACATCTTCATGGCTGCATCCGGTTCCTTGCAGACGGTGGAGATCATCCAGCCGCCCAGTACGGAAGCGCTTGTGCCAACCATGTCCGTCAGCTGGAATTCAATGGGCTCGTAAGGGCTGTAAGCGATCAGAGCCTTGATGTAATCCGGGCTATACCCGCCCAGGTAACAGCCTGCGGAAACGCCGTTATTATATTGAGTAATTGTCATCTCGTTATTTAACGGATCATCCATCATCACTCCGGCATCCTTCCACTCCTTCATACGGATGCAGAAATTACGCCACTCTTCCGTTTCATAGAGATTTACAATTTCCTTCGTGCCCACGCCCCGGTTCATCAGAACACCCAGCCAGTTGCTGTTTCCCAGGCTGTCGATGCCGATAACCGCTTCGTTGTTGGTATTCACCATATAGGCAAATTCCGGATGGATTTCCTTGGCATCCTTCATGATCTGCGTCATCTCATCCAGAGTGATCCGTTCTCCGTCTCTGCCGGCAATGCCAAGATCCTCAGCCACATCTTTTCTCAAAGCATAGACATCATAGGTTGCGTAGCTGTCCACAGAAGGAACCGCATACTGCACGCCGCTGATCTGCTGCGTTTTCAGCACATTTTCAGGATACATTTCCCATAAATCGGGATAGACATCAAGATACTGGTCCAATGGGATGCACTGCTCATTTTTCACGCATCCGTCCAGTGTAGAATAGAATCTCCAGCAAAACAGGTCCAAAGGCTGCTGGTTGTCAGACAGCATCAGAGTCAGCTGGGTAGACAGATCTCCTAAAGTCATCTGTACCATATCGGCCTTTACGCCGGCGTTAATGGATACCAGATACTCGTTTAAGGCATCCTCAACCATCTGCTCATCCGCCATTTCGCTCAGTACAGGCACCTGTACCGTAATTGTGGGCCATTCCTCCGGATTTCCCGCTGCCGCAAAGCCTTTTGCCCCTTCTGCCGTGTCCGCAGCCCCTGCGGCCGGTGCTTCTGCGCTCCCGGCTTCCGAAGACGCAGCTGCAGCCGGCGCTTTTGAACCGCAGCCAACCAGAGAGCCTGCCATTACAGCGGCCAGAATCAGTGACAACAGCTTCTTTTTCATTACATTACCTCCCTTATCCTATTGATTAAGTCATTCAACTGATAAGCCTATTCTAGTCAAATCAGGGAGGGAAAAATATGCAAAATCAGAGAAGGTTTATTGCATTTTCTGATTCGCGGCCGACTTCCGGTATTCCATGGGGGTGCAGCCTGTCAGCTGCTTAAAGCTTCTGGTAAAATTGGAATAATTCCCATACCCCACATGGCTGGATATGAGGGTTACAGGTAATGTTGTTGTGGCCAGCAGCATTTTGGCCGACTCCATTTTTTCATTCACGATATATTCCTTTAAGGTATAACCCGTATTCTTTTTAAACAGCTTTGTTAAATATTCAGGATTCATCCCGGCAAATTCCGCAATTTCCGATACCGACACATCGCTGTCCAGATGCTGCCTGATATACTTGATGGTTTCCTGCACCACATCCCTGGTATCCTTGCTGCCGATAAGCTTCTGCAGCTTTTCAGTGATATGGGTCATCGCCTTTTCAAACAGGTCATACCTCTGCCAGGCGTTCATATAGGTCAGATAAGGCAGCTCCTCATCAAAAATCACATCGCTTCCAATCTGATGGTTTACCAGATATGCCAGTAAAATCTGCGTTATACTCTGGTGCAGGTTCATCATTCCAGACGCATTCATACGACCGCGGTAGTCATTGCTTATATAAGAAAGGATGCTGTCCCTGAAGTCCTGGAACTGCTCCTGCTCCAACAATTTTTTCCAGATATTCAGTTGAAGCTTGTAGGAATTGCTGCCTGCCTCTTTCTCATTTTCCCGCGGCAGAAATACCCGGCTTTCCTGACGCACATTATCTCTTTGGGCCTGGAATAAAGGCAGCGAATATTTGGGCAGTTCAGCCGGGCCGCAGACATTGCCGCAGTATATTGCCATTGTGGTCATAAGGACGCGGAAGGACAGAATGCGGAAGCTCTCCAGCTTATTTGAAATTACCTCCCTTTCATAAGCCAGCTCCCGCTTCCAATATAAAAGCATGGCGAAATCCGTACTATTTTCCTCCAGCATGACAATGCTGTACACTCCCAGCTCCTGGAATACCTCGTCCAGGATATTCTGATAAATCAGCCGCAGGATAGGCTTTTCAATTTTTTCCAGATGCTTCTGCGTCTTCAGCACCTGTATCAATACCGGCAAATAAACCGATTCTCCTGCATTGTTAATATTATGGTAAGAAATCAATCTGCGGATATAGGAATCATCCGTATTCCTGCCTTCCAGATATTGCAGCGCTCCCACTTCAAGAATATTCTCTTCATAGGTCTGAAAAAAGGCGCCTTTATTCATCAGCTCCAGATTTTTTCTCTCAATCTTAATCTGGGATACCGCCCGCTCCACAACACTTTTTAACTCCTCCGTACTGACAGGCTGAAGTACATAATCGAAGCTCTGCATGGAAATTGCTTCCTTCATGTATTTCACATCCGCATATGCCGTCAGGAAAATAATTTTTACATCTGAATGCTCCTCAAGCACCCATTTTGCAAAAGTAATGCCGTCCATTTCAGGCATGACAATATCACAAAGGAAAATATCATAATGGTATTTTTTCATACATTCCTTCGCTTCTCCGGCGCTGTCCGCCGTATCAATTCTTTCCATCCCCAGCTCCATTTCCATAAGCTGGGAATATACTGTTTTTAATATTGTTTTTTCATCATCGATTATCAGTATGTTCATTTTCTTCCCGGGGCAGCAGTATCTCCGTAACAGCCCCTCCTGTGGGACTATTATAGAAATAGAGCCTCGCCCTTTCTCCATATAGCAAATATATCCGGTACTTTATATTATCAACCCCAACCTGCCTGGAATGATACTGGAACTGCGTTACAGGCCTGTTCAGCTCCTCCAGCCGCTGCGGCTGGTATCCCTCTCCATTATCCGATATCCGGATTCTGATATACCTTTGTTCTTCATCCTCTATTCTGTCTGCCATAATAGAAATGGAAAGCACCCTGTTTTTACTCACCGCATGTTTTATGGAGTTCTCTACAAAAGTCTGAATACATAAAATAGGCACCTGATAGGACTCGTCCTCTTCGTCCAGCTGTATCTGAAGAAGAATCGGCATTACGTTTCTGATAATATAAATATTACAGTAGGCTTTCACCTCCTCTATCTCCTCTGCCAGCGTAACCAGACTGTCCGAATCCTGAAATACATATCGGAAATGCCTGGAAACGGCATAAATCATTGTTTTTACCGTGTCCACATCATTTTCATTCAGCAATGAGGCCACAATATTCAAACAGTTCAGGAAAAAGTGAGGCCTGACCTGCAGCTGATAATACTGTAATAAAGCCGCGTTGGCCTCTTTCTCCTTTTCGTATCTTTCCTGCTCCAGTTTGCCCATTTCCGTGATCAGCTCATCCAGCTTTTCATTGATCAGCCGGATTTCCTCCAGCTGGTTTTCCTTTCCCGCTTCCCCGAAATTTTCAGGAAGCTCTCCTTTTTTCATTTCTGTAAGGCGGTGCACAAAGTGATCGATTGGCTGATAAATAATCCGCTTTACAAACCGGTATACATTCCAAAGGACAGCAAAAGCTGTCAGCGGGATTAAAATAAATAACAGCCAGAACTCCATCTGGTTCCAGAAAGCAAGCTTTTCATCCTTATGTACCAGCAGGATACGGAGATTCTCTCCCTCCAGATCCTTCCTGGAAATCATATACATTAAACCTGCTCTCTCCGTATTGCTCCTTAGCTTCTGTGCAATGGCCTCTTCCTCCAGAAGCATATCTCCCTGATTTACCAGGATATTCCCCTCCCCGTCAGAAATCACAAGCTGCATATTTTCTCTCAATACAAAATATTGGGACAGGTTAACCGTATACCCCAGAAGCTTCCCCCGATCTCCCAGGATATACAGCAGATAAGCTTCTCCCTCATAGGTCATTATTTCTTTATAAGGCATCTTTTCATCCATATGGGCGCGTGCTTCCTGCTTAATTGCCTGGTTCAAACGATAGCTGTCTCCTGTAAAAGTAAATCCGCTGAATTCGCTGTGCAGGGAATCCCAGGCCTTATCATAATAAAAAATGCCGCCAAAATAGTCCAGATTGTCTGCCCTGCTGCTGAAATTATTGTTCAGGTAATAAGAAGCAAGCATCCACTGGCTTTCCGTGATCTGGGAACGTTTCAATATCTGATAGTGCACATTATTTCCATACAGGTTCTTAATATAGGCTTCCATAGAGCTGATATCCTGCGCAAGCTGCTGTGCATAATCCGAAGTCATAATCTCATGGTCCCTCTTATACACATGGCGGTACTGCAATATGATATATCCACCAAAGCACAGTAAAAGCAAAAGCAGCAAAACGGAACCGCCGATACCTCCCATCAGAAGATATCTTTTTATGGATCTTTTTTTACTCCGCAACTACTATCCCCCCTGTTAATGCAATTCACTTCTGCGGATTTATGCTTTCCGCTTTTATTTCTGCAGTCTCCGGTCCATCCTCTCTGTAAATCCTTTTCCCCGAAAACAGATTTGAAATTCACCATTCAGATTTTATCACATAATCAATCCTGAAACAAATCCCGCTACTCTTTTCCCAGTATATTCCACATAAACTGCTCCGCCAGTAGCTCCCACATTTCAAAATTAGGATACTTTACATATCCGTCCAGCAGCTTCCGCCCGGCCTGACCATGGGGCACACCGGAAAAGGTATGGATTTCAACCGTCACGCCATGGCTGACCAGATCCGGATACAGTTTATTTATATTGTCCATGTTAAAATCTTCGAGTCCCACCGCATGGAATACCGGGGGATATACCACTCTGCTATAATCAAAGGTTTCATGATTCATCCTCGGTCCGTAAATACAGAGAAAAGCATCCATTGATGCGCTGACCTGATCCAGCGCATCCTCCTCATAATCAGGAAACACCTCCGACATTCTCTGTTCCCCGGAATAATAACGGATGCAGGCCTCTCCTGTCAATCCGCCGTTGGAAAAGCCAGCAAATACGATCTGGTTTTTCTTCACACGATATTTTTCCGCATTTGCCCTGACTATGCGTATGGCTCTTGCCGCATCCGCTCCCGCCTCTTTGCCGCTCCAGGGATTTAAGTTGGTACGGTTCAAAAGAAGGAAGCATTGATAGCCCATTTGGTTGAAGTCCCTGGCCACCTGATAACCCTCGCACAAAACGGTAAAGCCGTGATCCCCGCCGGCGCACAGAATGATCGCTCCCATCGGCGTCACCGCCTCCGGCACAAGCATTTCATACATAAAAGGGGCAAAATCAGGATTGTGGTTATACCTGTATGCAGAATTATCCGTGTATTCCGTCAGCGAGGGCACCCTGTTTTCCGGCCACAGCATGATCCTGGGACGTTCCTGCTTCCTGTTTTCAATTTTCAGCCTCAGTTCCCGGAAGGCTTCCAGTCGGGAACTGATCTCTTCCGGGGAATCCAGTTCTTCAATTTCACATGCCATACCTGCAAGCTCTGTAAGCAGATCCATGGGATAGCACAGACAATTCTCAAACAGCGGAACCGCCGCCAGATTTTCCTCTCCGAAAACACTTCTGACCATATCCATTTTAGCGCGCATTTTTTCAAATAAAGCTTTCATATCATCCATTATATTTACTCTCCTTGTTATTCCGGAACAGCAGCGTCCATTGCTTCCATAATAATTTCCGAAGCATCCTCCGGCAGGAGAAATCCGTTTTGTATCATCTCCATAGCCGATTTTACAACCTTCCGCAGATATACATCGTGGGTAGGATAAAGCGACTTCAGTTTTTCCGGAGAAAAGGGCGTGATTATATTGCGGACGGCACCCGGTTCATCCTTCCAGGTATAGGTGCAAACAGGAACATCCACGTAGGGAGAACGGACGCCGCCTTTGGGATTGCCATGCTCGTCCAGCACGAAATCCGCATCCGGATATTCCCCTTCCATTTCGATATAGGCTGATTTCGGTGCGGGAATCCCGTACCGGATCCATTTTTTCAGATGATCCAGCACTGCCCTGATTACATAATGGAACGGAATTTCCCCCAAATGCCGTTCCAGGGGAAATTCCTTCGCCTCCCCATTATACTTCTGCAGATCCTCTGCACAGGGACAGACCTCCATATCCCAGTCCATACCCAAAGCGGCGCCCGCTATTTCGTACTGCCTGTGCTGCCGTCCGGGAAGATCGCTGTCCGGCCAGCGGTACATATAAGAATAACTGGGATGTATACCGCCGCCCCGCATGTCTCCCATGGTCTGTGTCCAGACAAGCGGCACATTAGTCATAATTTTGCATCTGTCATCATTGGCTTCAAAACGCGTCTCTCCGTTGCTGATGCAGCCGGGATACCCGGTCATATGGATGTGGAAGCCGTCAAAACAGGGGTTTTTGCCGTCAATCGTAGCAAACGGCTGAAGCGCGGCTGCATAAAGGGACAGATCACAGCCTGACGCCCCCATGCCGATCACATATCTGGCGGCTTTTCCTGAAATGCTGCTGCCGTACAAAGGATTCTGCAGCGTTTTTGATTTTAAGAGCGCCGCCGCCTGACTCATGGCATCGTAAGCCAGCCCGCTTTCAAACTCTCCGCTCTCCTTCGTCTCCATTTCCCCCGTCAGCGTCCTGCCCTGTTTTCTTTTGTCCGGAGGAACAGGATTGGGGAAACCAAGAGCGGTGTACCTTACTGCGTCAAATTTTTTTAAATTATCAACAGCGTTCTGCCGTATGGTAATGCCTACCCATACATCTCCCCTGGAAAGCATATATTCTGCGCAGTATCCCCAGCCTGCAAAGGCGCGTTCCGCCCCGGCGTAATTAAAAATCTCCAGTATGGCGAAATCACTTTGTTTATGAGGATCCCTGGGACGGCGTACCAGAATTCGCGTACAATAGCTTCCATCCTGACAACGGATTTTCGGATACAGCCCCACGTCATGATATTCATATACATTGGCATATCCGCTGATAAGATATTCCTCTTCCACATAACCGTATTTTTCCAGATCAAACGGCTTCTGCTGACGGTTTGCGGCATTAAAGGGATAGGATTCATCTGTATTGGGAAGCGGACCGGTCACCTTTGGGAGAGCAACCGGAAGCTTTTCTATTTCTTTCAGTTCTTCATAATAAACAGGCTGTCTCATGAGCTTTCCTTTCTTTCTGCGGTTACGGCACCAGCTTCTTTTTAAAGAAATTCAGTACGATATCATAATACCCTTCTCCTTTAAAGAAACCATGCCCCTGTCTGGGAACCAGGACAAAGGTGGCATCATGGCCGTATTTGAGCAGGGCGTCATAATAATTATAGGAAAATTCCGGCGTTACCGCCTGGTCAGAGTCTCCGTGCATCAAAAGGTACGCCGGCTGTTTCTGATCCACATAAAAAATCGGGCTGATATCCATGGAAAGCTCAGGGGCCTGGCTGCCGGGCACTCCAAACATCTGCTCAAAAATTTCCCTCTGGGCTGAGCTCTTTGGATCCTCCTGCTTCTCCAGCTGCCCGGGCATGAAAGTCAGCCGGATGCCCAGTTCCTCCGCCCGCGCTTGTACTTCCGGACAGACATACGCCCCCATGTGCGTCATATCCCCGCCGCAGTACCAGTCACAGACTGCTTTGACCTCGCTGCTGTATTCCTGCCACCCGCCGTTTCCTTCCAGGCGGGGATTCCCATAGGAAGCGCCCACCAGCGCCGCCAGCTGTCCGCCGGCCGATTCTCCCCAGATACCGATGCAGTCCGGATCAATTCCCAGTTCCCCGGCATGTGCTTTCAGGAAACGCACGGCGCACTTGCAGTCTTCTATCGGCGCGGGAAAGGGTTTCTCCGTTACCAGCCGGTACTCAATGCTGGCGCAGACAAAGCCCATGCGGCATGCCTGTACCAGGGCGTTCACAGGACGGTATTTTTTCGTCAGCTCAGGAATGCTCCATCCGCCGCCATGCACCCAGATTATAACGGGACGTTTTTTCTCCGTCTTTTCCTGAGGTATCATAAGATCCAGATACATGGGATGCTCCCCGCCCATTCCATAAGCCACATCCTCATAAAAATCAATTCTCTCCGCTTCCCAGTCCGCCTTGAATTCATCTGACACTCCGGTTTCCTCTCCGGATAATTTTTTCAATTCCAGCATTTTTTCTCCTCCAGTCATTTAACAAACTTCCTCATAATGAATATACTGAATTCATTTTAATGAAATAAGAAAATCAAAAATATACAAAAACAGATTTCCCATATCATATTTTCTGATATCATTTCTTTTCTTCTCTTGCTTTTTATATGCTGCCTTTTTCTATCTCCGATTTAATCTTTTTGAGAAATCAAACCGAAGTGTGGTGGTGATCGGATTCTTTTATCTGAGCTCCATTAATCAGCTGTTAATTTTCACAAGTTTCGACAAAAAAAAGAAACAGACCTTTTCTTAAGAATCTGTTTCAAATAAAACCTTCTTTATGCATTGATATACCATTCACAATTATCTTTTACAGTAACATTTTCCGAATGAAAACGCCTCTCCTCAATCTTGGTGAAAATCCATTTTCTTCTTTCATCGTTTATGTAGGTTCCCGTGCTATCTATATCTCCGTGCTATCTATACCTCCGCCCTGATCACATCCATACTGCCGGATTTCAGCAGCTTTTTAAGGAAACTCTTTGCATCTAAAGGAGAACGGTATTGAGGCAGCTGAGTGAAAACACCGGACAGTCTGTCCATCTCTTCCATCGCTTCTGTAAATTTTGCAGTATCATAATGGTCCAGCTTTTCCTGGGAGCTGTATTCAAGATTCCCGGGATTAAGTCTGTGCGTCAGGATTGCATATCCCACACGTTTCTGACAGTTACACTTACCTGTACCGGAAAGCCCACAGTATTCCCCTAAAAATGCAGCTACCTTTTTACGGATGCGTGAAAGCCGCTGACGGTAGGCTTCGGCAGTTAACCCTAAGATTTCGCCGCATACCCTGCTGTCTGCCTTAAACATCAGCCCCAGCACATAGATACAGCGGCTTTCAGGATCCAGGCACTGAAGCATGACATTGGTGCAGGAAGCCTTTAATTCATCTGCCAGTATTTCCTCCTCCACCCCTTGCAGTAAATCCTCTGTATTTGGGACAAACCCCATATTGATGTCCTCGCCATAAAATTCAAAACTCAATGGCCGCTGTGCAAACATTGACTTTTTACAGTTGATAAGATAATTTGCAGCTACACGGTAAGCCCATGTGGAAAAGGCACTCTCCTTGCGGAACGTCGATAACTGTGTAATGATTTTAATCATGATTTCCTGCACGGCATCTTCTGCATCCTGAGGGCTTCCCAGCATTCGCAGTGAAAGATTATAAAGCATATCCTGAACACTTAGAAGAAGAGTTTCCAATGCTTTTTTATCGCCGTTTACCGCCTGGTCAATCAATTCCGGCTCTTTATTTTGCATGCTAATACCTCCATTTTTTTATATTATACCTTATTAGACAATGTTTCTGACCAGTTGTGACAAACAAAGTTATTATTTGCAAAAATTATTTCATCCAAATTTGTCTCTCGCTTTCACACAATTATCCTCCTCTCATTCTCACTCCGCCAGTACGGCGCCGCCGGCGGTATCGATTCCGGGGCAACGGCTCAACAGTTCTTCCTGGAGCGCTCTGGCTGATTCCAACACCTCCTGTTCACTCAGGCCGCCTGTCTTTGCAACGATGCGGATCCAGTCATCCACGCTTTTTCCCATACCTTTTATCATTACAAAAATAAGCGTCCCGAATCCAAGAATCAGCAAAAGGAAAAAGACACAAATCCCGATTCCAACTCCCAGCATATCCTCCTGTTCATCCCGGATGAATTCCAGCACCCTGTTTATGGACCATACAAGCCCTGCCACGCTGCCTGCCAGGAAAACGCCTATAATAAACAGGTTCAGGCCCGCATTGACCCCTTTCTGCGCCTTCTTATGGGCCATAAACACGGAGCCTTCCGGATAATGCTTTCTCCTGTACTCATCATTCATATGCTGTAAATACAATTCTCTGTTTTGAACTTCCATTTTTTATTTTCTCCCCGTATACCTTCCTGCGGTATCCTTTTTCTTATTAATTTACTTTCCCAAAGATATGGCAAAATTCAATTGTACACTGCTGTTTCAGTTATAATTCATCCGTACATGGTGAGTATCTTTTTTGCCTTTTCTTTTAAAATATCCCTTGCTTCAACAGGCTCAATTACTTCAACATACTCGCCAAATGAAAGCAGGTAAAGGAACGTCCAGTCACTGAGCTGGTATCTGAAAGATACTTCCAGCGTGCCGTCCTCTAATTTTTTAATATACTTTTCCTGAAATTCATCATAGACCTTATATGCTATCTTCTCAGAAAAATGCAATTTAAACATCGGAATATTATAATCCTCTTTATAAGCAGGAGTAATGGAAAAATCCTGCGGCAGTTCGCGTTCAAACAATTGATTTGTTATTTGAAGCTCCCTGATGCGGGACATTTTATAAGTACGGATGGCATTTTTATTCCGGGAATAAGCGACAAGATACCAGGCGTGTGATTTGAAAACCATTTTTAACGGCTCAACAGCCTGACTGGTTACCATCAGCTCGGAATTAAAATACGTGAAGGTAATCACATACCTATTGATGATTGCACGCTCCAATGCCGTAATATTGAGCCGCTCCTTTTCCGGGCTTCCCCAATATGAGAAATCAATCTCCAGCCATTCCGATTGCATATTATGGCTGAACAGCCCGGCAACCTTGTTCAGGGCTTTATCAGCATCCGGATAATTGGAGGATTTCAGGATTTGCAATGCATGAATAATATTGTTTTGCTCCGCCTGCGTGAAATAGGACTTGTCCAATGAAAAGCCCTGCAGTAAGGACAGTCCTCCGTTATATCCCTTTTGTGATGTAATTGGTATGCCCGCGAGCGAAAGTATATTGATGTCCCTGTATATCATGCGTGCGGAAACATTAAGTTCCTCCGCCAGCTGTCTGGCCGTTATATACTCATGGCTCAACAGCAGGAACACAATCTGAAGCAGTCTGTCTATCTGCATATCATCCCTCTTTTTTCCTGTTTTCGCGGCACGAAAACAGCTCCTCCCCTAAATATTTATCATGCGGCGCTATCAGGCATTTTTCCATCGGCTTCCAATAGCTGCCGTAAAGATTTTTCTGCGCTGCCCCGTAGCTTTCCTTCGTATCAAACTCCCAATAAAGCATATACTTTACACTTTTTACAATGCGCGTGATTTTGAGAGGCGGCAGTCCTTCTTTAATCTGCTCCATGTCTATATGGTACTCTCTTTTCACAAACCGAAGCAAAAGCAGCCCCGGCTGCTTTTCCAAAAAAGCTTTGGCTTCAGACATAAGCGTCTCAAATTCATCGACCTTCTGCGGTTTGACCTGATAAATGCATATTTCAGTAAATGGCATATATAACTCCTCCTTTATTTTCAGTTTTATCTTATCATGAGGAATATGACATCAGTGTGTCATATTTTAAATAAATATTGTTATAAGTAATAATTCTATTTCTTCCAGGCATACCAGTTATGCTTACTTTAAATATATTTTGCAGGAAAAACATGGATATGATTGATAGAACCTGTTGCCGTTCTGCTTTTTGCAGTCGTAGTCACTGTTCAGGTAAATTTGAAAATTTCAAGCGCTATATGGAAGAATTGTTTTCTTCAAAAGATGATGAATGTGAGGGAGACAAAGATAATGAAAAATAAAAGAGCAATTTGTATTACAATCATCTGTGTATTGGGTGTACTTATACTTCTGCTGTTGCTTTTTTCTCATTTGAACCACGGCAATCTATACAACGGCAATCAAGCTATCGCAAACACAGAAGAGCAACGAAGGCTCCACAGGCAATCAGAATAATGAACCCGAACTTTCCCAAGGTGAATATGCGGTTATTCCTCGTTGAGGTGAAGTAATTATTTGTTCCAGCAATTCTCCTACCTGAGCGGCTATTTCTTCAACCCCTCCATGAAATTGATCGAGTACAAAGGATTCCACTACCCCCAAAACAGCCATTCCCATAAATTTTAGAAGAACCTCCGTATTTCTTTTTCCTGAACTCTCTTCTAATTTATTATTCAGTTGGTTCATAATAAAATCCAGCAGACGATTACGGAAGGCTACCGTACTCTCTGTTGCAAACAACGCCGCGAAAAATGCCTTCCTCTCTTCAAAATAACGGAACCATATTACCGTGCCTTCAACAAACCCCTTATCTTTTTTCTTTTCACAAATGATCCCCAGTTCTTCCAGATGTTTATTTACAACCGCATTTAATAAATCATATTTATCCACATAATGAAGATAGAAGGTTTTTCGGCTGATATCCGCTTTTTCTGTAAGCTCTTTAATTGTAATCATGTCAAACCCGTCCTTCAGAAGCATTTCCAAGAAAGCATTCTGAATTGCCTTTTGTGATTTTAAAATCCTTCGATCTATATTTGTTTCCATATTTTCCTCCGAAATAATACACATATTTGACGGATATGAGTATTACTACATTATTTTAATAATCTGGTAATTGATTTCCATTACCCTATCCATTAATATACACATGTGTAATTATATTCGCAAGAGAATTTTTAAGTCTCCATTATTCCATTTCGACAAATCAGTGGCTTACTAACCCCAAAAGGAGCCATTTATTAACCGGCATTTTATCAGTAAACATTTTTAATAAAATACTATGATAATTCAACGTACATGAATACAGGAGGAAGAAAATGTCCAGAACTGCAGAAGAATTGATGACCCACCATATCGAATCTATGATGAAAATGAAGGAAAATTCAAATTTAGATGAGGCCTTAGCAGATTATTCAGAAGATCTCGTGGCAATAACCCGCCTGGATGGCCGCACAAGAACTATGGGATATGATACGCTTACCGATACCATGCGAAATACTTTTACTTTTGCGACAAAGCTGGGAATGGATGTGGAGTCGGCTGTTGAAAAACTGGATATCCTTTTTCGTCAGAGTGAAGGCGGCTACATCACTCTTTTAGCCTCTTTAAAACCCTTTTCTTCATTTGCCTCCTTTACCTATATGATAGAAAATGATAAAGCCATTTATGTAACTGGTTATGCGAAAACTGCATTGTCTATGCCCTCTCTTGGCGTTAAGGCACACCCTTTTCCCGAAAATCCAGAAACTCTGGCCACTGTAGAAAAACATTTATCTAACCTCAGGAAACATGATGCTCATGCATTGCCGCAAGACTATGCCGATGACGCCATTATTTTAACCAATCTGAGTGAACGGCCTTACCATGGTACAGCAGCCATTGAATATTATTGTTCCAATCTGCTGGAAAAAGCCAGTGTGGAAATTGATGCTCTGACAGATCCCAATACGAAAATAATCGTAAAAGAAGCTGTTGCGGAAATTGCCTGCATTGTGTTCCAAAACAGGGCAAAAAAGAAATCCGGCGTAATGACCTATCGGGTTCAGCAAGGGAAAATTGTATTTGAATCAGCTATATTTCAAAATGGATGACCGATTTCATTTACTCATTCCGGATTGCCGCCAGCGGACTCATGTTCATTGCTTTCAATGCGGGGAAAATCCCTGCTGTTATTCCAACCAACGCTGCAAATATAAGCGCCGCTAAAGACAGCCAGGAGGGGATCCGTGAGATGTTGCTGCCCATTCCAATTCCGACAGCCTCCAGTTTCAAAAAATGGTTTATTACATAAGAAGCACCAAAGCTTAATAAACTTCCTGCCAAACCTCCAATTAATCCGATAAATGTTGATTCCAGAAGAAACATATTCCTGATTGTGCCCATATCACATCCAAGAACCTTCAGCACGCCTATTTCCTTTGTACGCTCATAAATTGACATTACCATTGTATTGGCAATTCCTATTGCTGCTACAAACAAGGATACAGCTCCGATACCGCCCAATACAGTCTGAATCATCTTTGATTGCTTTTCCGACTGTTCCAGCCATTCGATCTTGCCGACAGCCTGATACCCCGATTTATTCAGCAGTGTAAGCACCTCTTTCACATGCTTTACATTGTCCACATTTACTTCTATGCTATCATAAACAAAATAGGGCAGAGGCTTTCCATTTTTCATGGTTGGCTGCCCCGGGATTATCTTTTTCTTAAATATCTGCTTTAACCGTACCTTCAGAAGTTCCAGATCCGTATATACTGTGTATGCATAATCTGAATTCTTGCTCATCGTTTCGTCAATAATCCCGGCTGAATTCAATGAATATTTTTTTGGTGGCTTAACCGTGCTGTCCGTCCGGGAATTAAAATAAGCATCCGTGTCAAAGACAACAAACATGGGCGTTTTTTCTAAATCCACTTTGGGAAATTCACCAAGTGCTCTGCTGTTGGGGAGGCAATGGCTAAAATATATTTATTCATTAGCTTCCATCAGGTACTCTGCAGTAAACCGTTTCCGAAAGCTTTTTGCATTTCATATCAGCATGCTTTTTTCCATCCTGCTTCATGGCAATCCGTCTGCAAGTCTAATCCATTCATTGTCCGGGCCAGGTTTCATACCACAGGCTTGATTGAAATAAGCAGCCACTAATTAATTCCGACTTTTGACACTCAAACCAGTTACTTATAAGGTGATTGATTTCTGAACGCAGTATGGATATAATCAAAATAGTTACAATTCATGAATAACGGAAGCGATGGAAATAATGGCGATAACTCAGAAAACGATTAACTATGAAACCACCGATTTTGAGAATTCGTTCCAATTGGTTCATAAGATAACAACCAAACGGTTTCAGTATGGAACTCATATTCATACCCGTTTTTATGAAATCCATTTTCTAATCAGGGGGGAAGTCGAGTTCGCTATTGAAGAGATGAGGAAGAAATTGGAACATGGAGATGTTACGGTTATTGCGCCTGGTGAGATCCACAGGCCGTATATAAATGATAATAAAGAATATGAGAGAATAGTATTTCATATTTCAGATAATTTGTTGACAGAACTGTCTACACCGCGTACCAATCTGCAGAGTATGTTCAGACGGGTAAAAACACACTTTATTCATTTTACGGATGAGGAACTTGAAGAATTTTTTATACGTTCAAAAGAAATAAACAAATATGTAAGTAATCCGGAACAGCCAGGGGCGGATATCTTAATGCAGTCCTATCTGAATATCATTCTGATGCAGATACTTAATAAGCTTCAGATATCAGATGAAAATACAGGAGAAAATTATGTTGAGCTGTCTCCACTTATCGGAGAAGCAGTAGAATATATAAAAGGTCACCTGACAGAAGATATTTCGGTGCAGTCGGTCGCGGATCAACTGAATATAAGTCGTTCTTATTTAAGCCGTATTTTTAAGGAAAGAACCGGATATAGCCTATGGAACTACGTGCTGTCCAAGAGGCTGATTCTGTCTCAGAAGCTTATTATGGAAGGTCGTTCTGTTACAGAAGCCTGCTTTGACTCGGGATTCCGGGATTATGCACATTTTATCAAATCATTTTCCAGAACCTTTGGGATTCCACCAAAAAAATACAGGGAACAGACGATTAATCAAATAACAATAAATATTATAGTATAGGAAATCGAAGAGCGGTTCAAATCGAATCGCTCTTTTTTTGTACAGCTGAAATAAGGATTGCATCTTAAAAAGTACCATAGGGAGTTGTGTACAATATGACATAAAAAGGATGCAAAAAGCAATATGAGCATAAAGTAATATGACTAAAATGTGTATTAACAAAACGTTTTGTAAATTTTAAAAAAGGCTTAAAATTGGCATTTCTAAGAAGGTTTTAAATAATACACAATAATAATTTTGTATAAGACGAAGCGTATTGGAGGAAAATATGAAAAGAAAATTATGTAGTATTATACTCACTTTAGCCATGACAGCATCACTTTTGGCTGGTTGTGCAAGCGAAAAAACATCAGTGGGTACAGAGAATAATGCACAGTCATCTGCCGGTCAGGTACAGCAGGAAAACGGTTCTGAAGAGGCTGTTGCCGAAGTGACCACATATCCTATCGACACAGATACCACATTTACATACTGGGGAGTTTTGAATGGAAATGTCTCAGCAAACTTTAACAGTCTGGGAGACACTGAAATTGCAAAGATGTGGCAGGAAAATACAGGTGTTACAATCGAATTTCAGCATCCCACAGCAGGGCAGGATAAGGAGCAGTTCAATCTGATCATTGCTGATGGAAACTATCCAGATTTCTGGCATTATACATGGTCTAATTCCAGCACCTATCCCGGTGGCCCTGAGAAGGCAATTGCAGACGGAGTTATCCTGGATCTTACTGATTTGATTAATAATTACTGTCCTAACCTGAAAGCATATTTGGAAGCAAATCCGGATGTGGACAAGCAGGTAAAGACAGATTCCGGAAAATATTACTGCTTTCCCAGCATAAAGGAAATTGATGAAGGCTGTACCTGTATGGGGCCAATGATCAGAAAGGATATTTTGGATGATCTGAGACTGGAACTGCCGGAAACCATTGAAGAATGGCACGATGTACTAACTGCTTTCAAAGAAAACGGTGTTGAAATTCCTCTGTCCTGGTATTACCCGGATAAGGGCAGAACCTTTGGATATGCTTGGGGAACACCGGAAACCTTCGTTGTGGATGATGGGAAATGTGTATATGGCCCTTCCAAGGCAGCATATAAAGATTATCTTACAACAATGAAGCAGTGGTATCAGGAAGGACTTCTGAATCCTGATATGTTTTCGGGAGGGGAGGATTTGACCAATACCATGTTGGCTTCCGGAAAAATCGGAGCGACCATGGCATGGACAGGTGGAACGCTCCAGACGGTAACTCTTTTACAGAGACCGGAAAATCCTGATTATGAATTGTCGGCATGTAAATGGCCCGTACTCAATAAGGGAGACAAACCTATGTACGGTTTCCGTAATACCAAGTTTTTTGACGGCGGCATTGCTATTGGCGGAACCTGCAAAGATCCTGTTCTTGCGGCAAAAGTACTGGATTATGGGTACAGTGAAGATGGATATATGATGTTTAACTTCGGAAAAGAAGGCATTTCCTATACAATGGAAGACGGTAAACCGGTATACACGGATATTATTAAGAATAATGAAGATGGTTGGCCGGTGGGACAGGCAATGGCCAAATATATCATGGCCTGCTACAATGGACCGTTTGTACAGTCAGGAGACTATCAGCTTCAGTATTTTAACATCGATGAAGCAAGAGATGCCATGTATACATGGAACGACTGCGGATCTGATGAGACAACTCTTCCCACCATCTCTCCTACCGAAGAAGAAAGTGTGGAATATGCAACGATTATCAACGAAATGAATACTTATGTGGAAGAAATGACATCAAAGTTTATTTTAGGCACTGAGGATATTGAAACGGGCTTTGATAAATATATCGAAACCCTGAACCAACTGGGACTGGAACGGGCTACAGAAATCATGAACAATGCATTGGAACGCTTTAATAATAGATAATCCGGCGAATCAAACGGGAAGAGGAGATGCTTCTTCCCGTTTTCTATCGGGAATACCGATGAAAAACACTTCCAACGACGTATGGTGAGAGGTAATTGGAATGAAAAAAAAGAATGAAAACAATTTTGGAATAAGGGTAAAAAAGGATTGGCGGAAAAATAAGAGCTTGTATCTAATGATCATTCCGGTATTCATTTTTTATTTCCTTTTCATGTATAAGCCTATGTATGGAGTAATTATTTCCTTTATGAATTATTCACCTGCCAGAGGGATTTCAGACAGTCCGTGGGTAGGATTCGACAATTTTATCCGTTTTTTCAACAGTCCCTATTTTTACAGATTAATCCGTAATACCCTTTTACTGAGTCTGTACAGTCTGATATTTTGTTTTACCGCACCTATTGTACTGGCACTTTTGTTAAATGAAGTTACCTGCAAGCCATTTAAATCCGTCGCACAGACCTTAAGTTATCTTCCTCATTTTATTTCTATGGTAGTGGCAATCGGGATTGTGAAGGAATTCTGTCTTTCAGATGGGCTGATTAATGATATTATTGTATTTTTTGGAGGAGAACGTTCCGCACTTCTGCAGAATCCATCTTTATACAGAACTATCTACATCATATCCGATATCTGGCAGGAAGTGGGATGGGGGTCAATTATATATCTGGCCGCATTATCAGGAATCGATTCACAGCTGTATGAAGCTGCTTCCATTGATGGAGCCGGAAAACTGAAGCAGATGCTTCATGTTACAGTGCCGGGTATTATGCCTACAGTAATTATTATGTTCATTCTGCGTATTGGTGCACTGATGAATATGGGTTATGAAAAAACCATACTTCTTTATAATTCCTCCACCTATGAAACGGCAGATATTATTTCTTCCTATATATACCGTTCTGGTTTACTGGAACAGAACTGGAGTTATTCGACGGCCGTAGGACTTTTTAATTCCGTTATCAACTGTATTCTTCTTGTGGTTGCCAATAAGCTGAGCAAGAAGGTCACAGAAACAAGTTTATGGTAATGGAGGGGAAAGGAAATGAATATGAAAAAAAATAAAGTAAAAAAATCGGCTCCAGTTTATATATTCCAGACATTTAACTATATTTTCTTGGCTGCGTTGGTACTGCTTTGCCTTTATCCAATGTGGTACTGCCTTATGGCATCCATCAGTAATCCGGGAGCCATGATGCGGCATATGGGCCCTTTGCTACTGCCTAAAGGTTTTTCACTGGCATCTTATGGGAAGGTGTTTGCTAATCCCAATATAATCAGCGGTTACAAAAATACTATCTTTATTTTGGTGGTTGGCGTAATCCTCTGCCTTCTGATGACCTCTTTGGGGGCTTATGTGTTATCACGTAAAGATTTATTATTCAGGAAACCGCTAATGATGATTATTATGTTCACCATGTTTTTTACAGGAGGCCTGATTCCTACATATCTGAATTTAAAGGAACTGCATTTAACTAACAGCCTGTGGGGACTAATCATTCCTTTTCTTGTAAATACATTTAATCTGATTATTCTGAGGACTTCTTTCGAATCCATTCCTGACAGCCTCATAGAGGCAGCGCAGATTGACGGAGCGAGCCATTGGAAAATTCTTATTAGTATTGTTCTTCCTCTGTCGAAGGCAACGCTGGCAGTTATGGTACTTTATTACGGTGTGGAAAAATGGAATGGCTGGTTCTGGGCTTCTGCGCTTATCAGAAACAGGGAATTACTTCCCCTGCAGGTAATACTTCGGGAAATACTGCTTTCTTCCACGCAGAGTATGCAGACCGGCGCAGGAGCAGGTGACACGGAGGCTATAGGGGCCACTATCCGGTATGCAACAACGATAGTAGCCACAGTTCCTATTTTATGCGTATATCCTTTTGTACAAAAGCATTTTACAAAAGGCGTTATGGTAGGGGCTGTTAAAGAATAAGAAATAAGTCAAAACAGGAATAGAGTATAAAAAGGCAGGTTAGTTTATGAGAAACGAAGAACAGGTCTGGCTGGAAAATCTTTATGACAGACTTTGCTTGAAAATAAAGGCGGAATGCGAAAGAACAGGATCTGGAATACCCTATATTCCGGAGGGCGGCGCTTATTATGATATGGGAAAAGAGAATATCGCATGGTGGACGAATGGATTCTGGCCCGGAATATTGTGGCAGATGTATACAGCAACCGGAGAAGAACTATACAAAAAAAATGCGGAAGCAGTTGAACAGCGGATGGAACAGATGCTGGAAGAGTTTGTCGGTTTAGATCATGATGCCGGGTTCTTGTGGCTGCTTTCAGCAGTTGCAGATTATCGGATTACAGGGAATAAACGCTCCTGTATAAACGCACTTCATGCTGCCAACATACTTGCAGGAAGATTTAATCCGGCAGGAGGATTTATCCGTGCGTGGGGATGTGAAGGAAGCAGTGAAAAAAGCGGCTGGATGATAATTGATTGTCTGATGAATCTGCCTCTTTTGTATTGGGCATCGGAACATACAAAAGATCCAAGATATAAAAATATAGCTATAATGCATACAGATACAGCTATGAAGTACCTGCTTAGGAGCGATGGTTCCGTTTATCATATAGCCAACCTGGATCCGGAAACGGGTGAATTGGTAGGATACCCCGACTGTCAAGGGTATTCCTCTTCGGCTTCCTGGTCAAGGGGACAGGCATGGGCGTTGTACGGGATGACATTGGCGCATCTGCATACAGGCAATACGAAATATCTGGAAGCAGCTAAATGCTGTGCCCACTATTTTATTGCCAATACGGTGGCAACCGGATATGTACCATTATGTGACTTCAGGGCTCCTTTAGAACCGGTAATATATGATACCAGTGCGGGTGCGATTGCAGCCAGCGGTCTGCTTGCGTTAAGCAGGCAGGTTGCTGCAGAAGAAAAAGAGATGTACACAGATGCGGCAATCAAAATATTGAAAGCACTGGATGAGAAACATTGCAACTGGGATATCCGGACGGATTCACTTTTGGCGCAGGGATGTGTGGCTTATCACAGCAGGCAGACGGACGTTCCATTGATTTATGGCGATTATTTTTTTATAGAGGCGGTTACAGGTTTATTGGAAAACGGAATTTTTATGTGGTAAAAACATATTTGTAATGCAGGACCCTCTGAATAAAATATAAAATTTTTCCATAGACTGTTTCAAAGTTTGTGTAAATTTAAAAAACTGAAGTAAAATAAGTTGATAGTTACGAAAGGGCAAAGCCATTTTCCCGGGCTTTGCCCTTTGCTTGTATTATAATACTGATTCTCCCCAAAAACACTTTTCCCTCAAGAAACTCCGACTTCATTATTTCTAGTCTTAAATGTTCCAGCTGTTTTCTTAAGTTTTTCATGCCAACCTTCTTTATCGTCAAACTGTCATCCAATAAAAAGCAGTTAAAGCTTCGTTTCATTACTACTACAGATCACATTCTATAAAATGGGTTGCTGTCATACCGGATTCAGACAAATCCAGCCCCAAAAATACAGTGCTGCAGGAAATCTCCCTCAGCGCCATAAAAAACAAGCCAGCTTATGTTATCTATGTACTGGTTGTGGCCTATTCATCTGAAAATATCATGCTCCCGGATTGAGCGGATTGCCTGCCAGAGTGTATTACTCTGGCCATGCAGATGATAAGGATGGGTGACTTTATGTTAATGGAACGTAACACACGTCCCTGATGTCGGCTATTCTGAATTATGGATATACCACACATGACCGATATTCCTGGAGATTACTGTCACATCATACTTATCCGCTCGGATAATGGTAAAATACGCCAGTTCAATGCTACTTAGATTCTTCTCTGTAAACAGCTTCAAACCGCCTTCCTGAAATATAGGTCCAGAGCTTTTTCCATAATCTCTTACAATTCTTCTTCAACAGCTTCTTAACTTCGGTTCCGTATACTATTTTCATTGACAGTAAGGCGTTATCCCTGCTCTTCATTCTCCCTGATCCGGCAGTAATCCTCCATATCAATCCCAATCTTTACCGTGGTATCAGGTTTTCGTTTGCTCAAGAGGCACACAGTCTCAATCCCCTCTGAATGTATAAAGATGATGTTAATTTCTCATATTGTTATTAATTTGCCAAACCTATTTTTATCAAATATATCTATAAACACCAGGAAACTCATCCCGCTATTTTCAGTATTCTATCCAAATATCTCGCAGTCTGAGAGTCTTACATTCTAAAAAACATAACGTAGTATCATTATTACTATTTATTCCCCCTGTTTATATTATAAGTTTCGGTATTTAAATTCGTACCATTGCTTCTTTTCCACAAATTATATATAGGCATTTGCGAAAGCGTATTTCTTTCTGTTTCTTTCATACGAGCATAATATATTTCTTCCTCTTTATTATTTTCCATTAAAATGCAACATCCCCATTGAATTCAATCTGCCCTTCCCCGCCAATCTGGTGGAAAAGAAGGCGCTGAAAAAAAGGAACGGCACCGTTGTGGAAAACCTGCTTGCGCGCTATCACCTGATCTGAGAAAAAATGCAACACCTTCTGTTAAAAACTATTGTATGATAATGTTATATGGAACCTGATACCTCTCTTCCCCTATTTTCATAGTAAAAAGGATTCGGTAGGTGCCGGGGGCCAAAGCTGACGGCATTGTAACCTCAGCGCTTCTTTCCGATCCGCTCTCCGTGATTTGATAAGCTATGGCTCCCCCTTTCCACAATTCATAGTCCTGCCCCTTTTTGGAATATAGCTGTATCTCAAATTCTGGATTCTGTATCCCGGCCGCTGCCTGTAAATGAAAGCTAAGTTTGGCTCCCTGACTCACAATACGGCTGCTGTTCTCAGGCGTCTGTGCTATCTTAAATCCGTAACTCTCGTCTTTATCCTTCACGACTGTTAATGAAAACGCCTTCTCAGTCTCCGGATCGCCGGGTGCAATGCTACCCTCCAGAGGCGAACAGTAAACCTGGGCTTTTATTGAATAAGTACCCTCTTTTATCCCCCATTTGTCCATTGACAGGGTGGCCGCGATCTCTTTCTCGATTGTATTTACCTGCGCTACCGGAATCAGACCTTTGTTCTCCACCGTATCATATCTCTTTCCATCGTATTGAAAAGAGGCACCTGCCGGATAGTTTAATGTCTTTCCCTCAGCATCATAAAGCATAAAAGCAATGGTGATAAAATCATTTTTATGAAAAGTATCGTTTCCGGTAAGCGACTCACTTTTTATGGTTACCGGAAGCTGAAGCGTCCCTTTGCTTTCCATTTGTATCTCATTGGATGAAGAGGATATCATAAACGTTCTTCTGCTCGAGGTACGCCACATAACTTCCTCACTCATAAAAGCACCCGATGCGGAGGAATTCTCTGCCTTTACAGGATATACAAGTTTTAGCTTACAGTCACTCGAGGGCGTGCTCTCGGTCTGCGCATAATCTATTACAAACACAAGTTTACTATCCATCCCAAGTGAACCCAGTTCAAACGGACTGCTCCCATCGCTCAAATTTAAGAAGGAGCTCAGCTCTATTTTTGTTGTCGTCTCATTTCCGACTTTATAAAAGTAATAGTCCGGCTTCGTGCTTTCCGTAATATTGGCCATAATGATATTCAAGTCCTTCGAAAATGTTCCTTCTATATAAGGCATTTCATAATACTGCTGCAAATAGTTAAAGATATCGAATTCAACACTTATGGCACTGTCAGAGGTGATCAGCGAGTCGGATTGGCCCACATCTACACCTGCAAATTTTTTCCCCCATCCGGTTTTGGCGCTGATATCTCCGTCAGCCATGGTTTTCCCAACCGTTCGGATGTTTATAACCGCAGTAATTTCGACCTTTTTTCCTTCTGCCTCATCCGTTTCAAACACCGCGGTCACCTTCCCCACATTTGAGTTAGTAGATAATGCTATGGTACAGGATAAGGCAATCGACAGAGGCGTTCCTTCGCTTGCATCGTGTGGTATGTTTCCAAGGCTTACCAGGCTTCCCTGTTCTGCAGCCGGCTCCAATATATCCTGTGCCGTACCACTCCCCAGCTGAGCGTTCAGGCAGAAGTGTTGATCTCCCCAGCCGCTGGAATCCATCATATGATTCCCGAGTTCTTCCGTACTTACTAGCTCAAACTTATTTCCTTCTACGCCTTCTACAGTCACCCGCGCCAGCTTTAAGTCCATATCTGTGCTGTAGCTGGGAACCATAAGCTTCATTTCCTTTACGGCACCCTCCGGCGTTTTCCCTTCAACAACTCCCGTTAATGTAACCGTTTTTTCGATTTTGTAAGGGTGTATGGAAAATGTCACCCCATTCGCCTGGGTATAGCCTTCCGAAGATCTTTCTCCAAGCACATATCTCTGCATACCGTAAGACATCCACTCAAAGCTTCCGTCATCCGCTGCGTTTTCCGCATTCCAATCCAGTTTTAACGTTAGCGCACATTTTTCTCCCGGTAAAATTTTACGCTCTCCTTCCGTTTCCCTGACTATAACTTTAATGCAGCGCACCTTACTCCAATCATTGACCTCACTCTCGTTTATAAATTCAGCGTAACCACCCTCAGTTGAAAAATCCGCACGTCCATTATTATACTTGCTGCTGTCTGCATCCGTGCTGTATCTTACCTCATATTTGTCTGAAGAACTTTTCAGCGTTACCTGCCCTTTCAACGAAAATGAAAAGTCAGCCATCTTGCCCCCGCTCTTTTCTGACAGTGCAGCCCCCTTTTGGGGTAATTCTATAATGTAAAAAAACTTCTCTGCATCAACATAGCCTGAGTCCTGATTGGCAAATGAAATCCGATAATCCAGCGTCCCTTTATCACCGATAAATGTATACTCTTTGCTGAACTCGCTGTCCTGCTCTCCTTTTATCTCTGCCCCAAATTTTATCATCGGCGCCGCTGCGGCAACAGTGAATGCTGTTTGAATCTCAGGACTTGAGGAGTACGACATATATGTCTTTGATTTGCTAAATGAATCATTTTCAAGCGTAGTATTACAATTATATATGCTCCATCCTCCTGACTGTGTTTTCAGCATCGCATCCTTGGCAGAAACCAAAACTAAATCCCGCAGATTATAGCGTCTGATCGATGACAAATTAGACGCCGCCTTAAGCGTAAAAGATAGTTTTATGGTTCCCTTACCGTCAATTCCATTCTTACTAAGCTGTTCATCATAATAGCCGATCAGTACCTGAGCCCCGGAAAGAGTAATTGGAATAATCTGATACCCGCTTTCTTCATGGGAACTCTGTATAACAGGCGAAATCCCGGAAATATTCACTGAAACAGAGCTCTCAATCAGTGACAATTCACCTTTGGGAAGACGTAGATAATAAACAGGTTCTTGAATCGCTGTTGTACTAGAGTAAGGATAGCTGCTCATGCCTAACTCAGCCTCAACTTTTATGGTTCCGCCTGCCGATATGGAATTTCCTTCCGGGAGAGGCGTTTTATCCACCAGTCCCATGGTAACATAGTTGTCACCTCCCTTTGCAAAAACAGAATAGGTTTTAGAAACTATCGAGGAGGTGGCCGCTATTTCTTCCGTATTCTTAATCTCAAGGGTCACATCAAGCAGTTTCTGATTCTCCGTAAGCGTCCCGGTACTGGTTAATTGGCCATAAACCATGCCGCCGGAGGAACCGGGCGAGGAACTATTATAAAATATTTTCTGGGTTTCAAATTTTTTTACCTGATAAGTAACCGTTTTGAAATAATATCCCTTTTCTGTCATAGTAGCATCGCGGAATAGAATCACACCGCTTTCGTCATACGCCCCCGGAATCAAATAGGCCGTCCCCTTGTAAGCAACATCATTACCGTTCTCATCCATACAGGCATAGGAAACTTCAATTTTATCCTTGTTATTAAGCACACAATTCTCTTTTTTGGGCATCACAAGCCTGAAGGTTGTCACCCCCAGCCCCTGGCCGCCCTGAATCATATATGTTACCGTTTTTTCGCCGGAATCCGTCGCTCCCTGATTCCCAACTTCAAATTCGGCAACCGGATATGTAACCCCGGGATATGCTTTCATCGGGAAATTCTGATATGTCTCCACTCCCTTTTCATCTATGACCATCGCATCCGTATTGCCGAGTGTAAAGGTAACGTCTCCTGCCACATTTTGAGTCCACTCATACTTTTCTCCGTAAAGCCCCTGCACCCATATTTTAGGTTTCGGATATGTAATTATGTCGCCCACCGAAAAAGCGTCTTGTCCGGAGGGAAATTTATATCTCCCGTTGATGAAAGGCTGCGAATAGGAAAAAAAAGCATTTTCATAAATTAATGTAGTCGTATGATTCGTCTCATCACGCACTACTTTCGCACCCGCCGTCAGTTCACTGACGGATGCCGAATTCTGAAAAGAAACATATTCAGCATATCTCTTTTCCTCGCCTACTATTATATACGGATCCTCCTGTATCAGCCGCAGTTCCTTCCAAAACAAGTTAGGCGTAGCATTCAGATCATGCAGCCGTCCGCTGTAAACATAATGTTTTCCCACATAAATTTCTTTCTCCAAAGGCTTGGCAAAAGCCAAATTTGGTTCGCTGTTATAGTAACAATAATAATTCTTTTTCGCATTTTTATCTGAATCTGTCTTACAGCTTTTTATTTGATCCAGGATGCAGCTTTCATTCAAACACTTCGAGGTCACCGTTACTGCCTTCACCGTATCACCGGTAATACTTTCGTCCGGCTTCTTATTCCACAGCTGTTCATCATAGCCTATTGCAATTTCCAAACTCCCTTTTTCCTGCTTTAAAACATACTTGAGAACGCCGCCCTTATTTTTAAGCTTATTATTATTGTTCTCTATTTCAGTGTAATCCCTTGGTATAAAGGTGCAGCTGGCGATTCTCTCAGGATCCGTTGCTTCCGTTGGATATCCTTTTGACTGCGTATTATAAATCAGACCAATCGGAATGGAAACCTCTATATCCTTTTCTCCCGTTGTCCCGGTAAAATCAAAGTCCACCCTGAGAGTTCTAAACTCGGAATAACCCCACTCTTCGGAGACAGCAAGCACAGTATCACTCCCGGAGCGCAAAGAAACGCTTTGATTCTGGCTGTCATAAACAGCCGCCGTCAATTTACTGTTTTCATTCAAAGAAAAAACGCCGGCTTGGGCTAAAACAAACTGATCGGCTTCCCTGTCCGCTTGAATCCTGATTTCATTTCCATTGCAATCAACAGCGGTTGCTTCCGGCTGCGGATAGATTACGGTATCCCCTTCCTTGAAAAGAGTGGGAGAAAAAATATAGCCCGGGTTTATGCCTGGCTCCCTATTTGTGAAACTAATATTATTCCATGTTATGCTAACGGCATGTTGATCCTTATTATATACAACTGTATCTCCCTCAGGTATACATTGTACTTCTTCCCCATTACATTCTGCATATACTTTTGCTTCTTGTTCGTCCAAACGGTAAGGCAGTTCCTGTGTCAGACAAAATGACTTCCAATATTGATTCGGCGTAGTATCCGGATTCTTCTTTCGATGAAGGGTAATTCCATGTTCTCCCATCATAACCGGGGCTTCACCCGGATTAATGACTTCCGGTTTTGTTCCTTCTAACGCAGCCACTTCATATCCGCTGTCAGAGGTGGAAGTATGAACTTTATTTAATACCTTTATTACTTCTTTATCTCCCGCCGTCATTTTGACAGTTATCGCTGTAGCATCACCTGTAATATCAGCTCCAGCCTGTTTATTCCATAAACTCTCATCGTATTGAACGGAGATTTTAATATCGACTTTTTCTGCTGAATTGGCTATCTCATACGAAAGAATTCCACCCGCAGAAGTGCTTTCATACCCTTCTGGCAAACTGCAAGAATTATAGGTGCATGAGGCAATGCCTGTGCCTTCCGTTGTATATCCTTCCTTGACAAAAACCATTCCCGCCGGCATTTCTATTTCTATTTTTTTGATTCCTTCTGTATTTGTAAAGTCCCCCTGGATCTTCAAGGTTCTTATTTCGTCATAAGCCCAATCTTCTGCAATCACGTCATTTTCATCAGAGGATACGAGTGAAATTGAGTTACTTTCATCTTCTTTAACAAGTATTACTTCAAGGCAGGGTTCTCCCTGAACCTTTTCCGTTAATAACGCAGATTTTTGCACTCTAATAGAATTTTCCGAAACAGATATCTCTGTTTCCGTTTCCATGCTTACGGATTCCGTTGTTTCAGTCTCTTCAATGAAGGCCGATTCTGTTTCCTCTATGGAGATTGTTTCTTCAGTGCTTGTAACTTCTTCACTAGATTCCATTATATCGGCAGTCTCTGTTGGTATTGTTGAAGCTTCACCGGATGGTTCTTCCTCCGCTGGCTGTTTATTACTGTTACTTTCATTCTCTGAAGATGAATCAGCTTCTTCTATATCGGAGCCAACATTTTCTTCAACAGCTGGTATTTCAACGTTTTCTGTATCAGGACTAACGTCCGTTGACATCGTACTGACAGGTTCTCCTTCAGTATTGATTTCAGCTGCCACAACAGTAATAAAACGTTCTGCCATCCCCGTACTGATAATCAACACTGTCAAAAAAATACTGAGTATACGCATCCATTTTCCGGTTGTATTATTCATCAAAATTTCCTCCCCATTAGATTAATTCAGCGCAACTCTCAATCCCATAATATCTCTGCTCTGCTTACTATAGTTCATGTCAGGATTTGTTTTAAAAAGCAGAATACGATAGCTGGCGCTGGCTTCTGTCGTAATTGTACAAGTGGAATTAGTACTACCAAAACTTAGATATTTATTTGTTCTATCCGGCATAATCTTAGTATTATCCCAACTTAATGTTATAGTACTTTTTTCAGCGCCTCCTGTTAAAATTAGTTCAGCCGTTGGTTCTCCTGAGGAATCCGTAATTTGATATTTTGGCTGTAACTTACCGGTTGCAGTAAATGTCGCCTTTAGTGTTTTTTTATAAGGAGATGATGTTTCAACAGTTACAGTTATTTGGGTTTTTGTAAGATCTGTTGGCTTAACTTTAATTTCAATTGAATTAGCATTGCCTCCAGAAATTTTATTTTCATTTATTGTTGTATTTCCATTGTACGTAACCGTACACGCTGGTTCACATGTTACTGTATATGAGATTTCCTCCGTATTATATCGCAACGAATCCTCATAGTTTTTCAGTTGGATAGGAATCCCGTCCCCCCAATTATACACCTCATAACTGGCTCCTTCTTCTTTAAGGAGATCGCTGGTAAAATAAAATTCTTCAGCACTGGCCAGACCGCTTTTACCAGTTTGACTCAGTGCATATCTGGCTACTGTGAATCCGCCAAAGGTCGCAGCACAAACCATTAATAAAAGCAGCGCAGTCAGGATGGGAGTCCGTTTATTTTTCTTTTTCCCTGCCGAAATCCTTCTTCTGCTTTTTTTTCTAACAGGATTGTTTTCCCTTTTCATGGATTTCCTCCTCTTTATTTTGACGCTGTAACAGCTTTAGGTTCCACCTGATGCGCATCAATGCGTAAAGAAATAGCATCTATTTCATTCATAAGCTTCGTGTCATTTGCATCTTGTGGCCATGTAACTGTTAACGTATATTTATGCGTTTCCTCTTTTCCAGCAGGAAACAGTCCGCCGCGCCAAATATAGTTTCCTGCCTCTTCACTCAAAGCATAGCTTCCTCCGCTGTCGGCGGTCCCCGACGCGGAAGCAAGCGTAAATTCTAAGGGCAGATTCCCAGTTGTTAAGAGCGTTATTGTATATTCCTGGGCAACTTCGCTCACCGTATTATCCTTCTTATTACTTACTGAAAAAGATATAGTCTTTACATCACCACCAGGCTTCATACCTTCCAAATCCTTTGTCAAATCCAATGAACTGTCCAAAGCCACCGCTGCCGTCTGCGCCGATGCACCACCGGTCACCTCCGTGCTGTAACGCGCATAGGTTACACCGAATATCAGCGTACAGACAAGGGAAAGATAAAGAAGATAGCTGACAATCCGTCCGAATGTCAATTGCTTTTTCATTTGATGCACCTCTTTCCTTTCTTCAGCAGGCGTCCCAGCCGTTCCGGCAGGAACAGCAGCAGTAATCCTGCAATAAGAATAATCATTATCCCCAGCGGGGTTCTCATAAACAAAAATACCGAACCGAGCTTCGGAATGATTTTTACCACGCGCCCTCTGATTTGCTCCTGCGTTACCACTTCCGGGTCCGATACATTATTGTAATCGCCCCTGGTAATAAATCCTTCCGCAGTTTCCTCCACAATACGGTGGGTAGTCACAAATGCTCCATCCGAAAATGTAATAATATCGCCGCATTGATATGTTTTTTCTTCATGTATAACCAACAGATCCCCTATAGAAAAGGTAGGTTCCATGCTTCCTGACAACACAACAGCATCCGACCAGCCAAATATTGTCGGAAGCTCCTGTCCGGTAAGTTTCATAGACGTAAGCTGCCAAAGATTCAGGAGGATCACAAGGCAGAGCGCCAACAGGATCACGCACTGTACTAATCTGCAAAAAATCTTTTTCATAGATACTAATTCTCTTCTTCGGCATGAATGGAAAGGGAAAGCATATAGGTTCCTCCTGCATTGCCTGCCGCCGTATCCTCCGCGTCATTGCCATTCAGCGGCCACTGCCAATCCAGACGGTATTTTTGAATTCCGTTTCCATTAACAGCGGTTTCCAGTGTTATTTCCTTTTTATCCTTGGCCAAACCGCCTGAAACTGCATCTTCCTCCAGCTTATTGCCGTCGCCGTCCAGCGGTGTTAATGTAAAAATAAGTGGCAGGTGAAGAGAGGTTGCTTCTGTCAGCGTCAGCGTAATATGTAAATTCCCCTGTCTTGAATTCTGCAGTTGGAACAGATAATAACCCTTCGTGCCTGGAGCAATTTTTTCATAGGGCATCCCCGTAGTCCGATCATAAAAAAGATCCAGGGTACTGTTTTGCGTCCAGTCAACAAATTCTTTACCGCTTTCCTTCTGTCCCGACACTGTCAGTCTGCCTGTTTCTTCGGAAGGCTCCGTTTTTTCACCGGCACCTTCTCCACCGGTTTCCTCTCCGGTGCCTCCCGTCCCCGGTGCAGCTGTTCCCCCGCTTTCTTCGGGCAGAGAAGGTTTTACTTCCTGTCCGTCAGAAGGAAGCTCTTCCTCCTGTTCCCCGGGTATAAGGGGCTTATCCGTAATCTTCCCCTCTGATCCCGGTTCTTCCGCTTTGGGAGCGTCTGTTCTTTCATCTGGCTGCCCCGGGGAAGCTCCGCCTCCGATAGGAACCGCTGTGCCGTCCTCCACAATCAGGCCGCTGCTGCCCGCTTCCTTTTTCTCACCGTCCGGGGTTACTACAATTCCCCCCGGATAAATCTGTGTGCCATCCGGCAGAATCACAACACCGTCCGGCTGTACCTTTGCACCCTCATTAAGAGTTGTCAGTTCTTTTGGAAAAAGCACGGTATCATCCGGCAGAATAATCGCCACCGGAATTTCTTTTCCACCCGGAAAAACGATAGTTCCATCTGAAAGACAGACATTACCACAGGGCGTTACTACAGGGCGTTCTGCTGCCGAAGCAGTTCCCGCCGGCGTAGTTACCATCCCGTCGGAGGAAGCCCAGGTGAGCCTTTCCGGATTGATATACAGCTCTTCTCCATCCAATTCAACCGTGATTTCCAGTAGCCGTACATTCACCGACAGCTGGATGACATAGGAACCGCTGTCCTGCAGGACAACGTCCGCACCTGCAATACTGTCTTCCCTGCTCAGGGAAATAGCCCTCTGTGCCACAACCGTACCGTCTTCATTCAACACGGAAACCGTGTGTTCGCCTTCCTCAACATTAGGAAACAGAAAAAAACCGTTTTCATCCGTAACGGTCCTTATTGGTGTACTGTGCAGTTCCATCGTCCGCCCTGCCGCCGGGGTACCATTGTTATAAACAGCCTGGCCTGACAGATGGAGAATCGTCTCTGTTTTTTTCTCCGGTTCCTTTTCCGGACTCAGAAGAATGGTATCGATAATTTGTCCTGTGGGCACTGATCCTGCATTTTTGCCAAGGATGTAGCCTGCTATGCAGGAGGTTAAAAAGGTCAGCAAAAAAAGGACCGGCAACCAACGGAGTTTCTTTTTTTTATTTTCTTTTTCCTCCGGATAAGGAGGTGTTATCCCTTGCTGTTGTGACATAGTTTATATTTCCTCCTTTTTTATGGAGCAACAGACAATTCAGCCTCTGGGAAAGGACCCGCTTAACAGCGGATTCTTTCCCGGGGGCTGAAAGCCCCGGGAAATCCTGCCCTGGCACAGAGGGCAGAAGTATCTTACCGACAGCCGTCAAGAATTTACTGCTTTACTTGGCTCCTGCTGCGTTCCGGTAACCGTAATCGTAAATGTCATCTCTCCGGCTGTTTTACCTGACGATGTATCATCACTGTCATTCGCTCCATCATTTCCCTCATATGGCCATTTCCAATATATAGTTTTTGTATCTGTTTTTTTGTCTTTTTCATCATTACCAATAGAACCGTTTAACCCAGAATAGCCAACTAAATTTTCAATTTTCGTATTGAACGCTTCGTCACTATAAAAGCTGAGATTTTTAGGTTTATTAATAATATTAGAAAAAGCTATAATATAATCTAATGCAACCTCACTGTCTGTAGCATCTATTTCGATCGTAAAGCTACCATCAGTCCCTGGTGCAATCTTGCCCGCAGTCACCTTGCCATTCAATGCTGTGTCTGTTAATTTAACATTAAACTGTTTGGTGTTATCAGTCGCATCATATGCATTGAATACCCACTTCGCCACCGTAGCCGTAGCCGTCCCTGTAACCGTGGTAGTATACTTAGCCAACGTCCCTCCCATCAAACAGGTAGACACCAGTGTCAGCGACAGTGCCAGGGCGCCCAGTCGGGCTGCATGATTTTTTTTCATCATTTACTGTCCCTTCTTTCTCTTTTATTCGGGAACCATGTATGGCCTCATCCAGGCACGGTTCCCGTGTGCCTGCAGCACTCTGCACCCAGACATTCTGCCTGGCTATGTATAAACACGCCCCTCTGCTCTGTGCCCGCACAGGGACGGGTGCATTCTGATTTACTTCTTTTCCCTGCTGTCAGCGTCTGCTTCCGCCTTGTTGGCCTTCAGGGCGGCAAGCTCAGCCTCCAGTTCGGCAGTCCGCGCCGCCTCCGCTTTGTCCAGACGCCATCTGCGCCATATATCCCAGAGAATAAAAAGCAATAAGGGACAAATGATAAAAAGTATCATGCCGGTAGTGCTCTGCATGAACATGACAAAATCCCCCAGGCCGCCTATACGGATCCCCTTCCAGATTCCCTGTATCTGATCTGCAGTTACCGCCTGCTGGTCTGCCGTATTGTTGTCATCTCCCTGCGTAATATAGCGGGTCTGCCCATCCTCCCCTGTTGTAATTTCCACAATGCGGTGCGTGATTGCTTTGCCGGAAACAAGATAACAAATCACATCCCCTTCCTTCAACTGTGAGCTGTCCGCCTTATGAAGAAGTATCATATCCCCCGTTTGAATCGCCGGCTCCATAGAGCCGGAAAGAACGATAACCGGCCTGAACCCCAGCACTCCCGGTATTTCCTCGGGACTTGTGTAGCTTCCTATAATCAATATTAAATTGATTATTATGATAGGAATAAAAAGAATGCACAACACAATTCCCACAATCCCGGAAACCGTCACCTGACTTATCTTTTTCTCTTTCATATGTATTATCCTCCCAAATCAGGATACCGTTGTCCTGCCTGCTGAAGCCTGGCCGTTACAAGCACAGCTTCCGGATATGGTATCTTTTCCCATAACTAAAAAAACAGCCCCTGTACAAAGCTGCTTTTCCAATATGGGCAGTCAATCGGTTTTCCAACAGTAAAAAACAGTGCCAAAAAACTTCCGGTTTATAGTACAACCCCTTTACAGCTATGCCCATTTTTCCCTTAAAAGATAAAAGCATCTCTGTTTCCCGCAGAAAATATTAACAAAAAATAATTTTATTTACGTCAGCTATCTATATAACGTACTATTTAACCACTTATCTATTAACTATAACTTATATAATTACGATTATTATTTTAGTATAATTATAAACTGGCAAAATAACAACGTTCTAAACTCATTTGTCATTGCCATTTTTGTGTCATCAAATGTGACACTTGTCTTGTTTTCAATTCATTATCAGTGTATACTTGGATTAAAGGAGGTAAAGTCATGCAGTTTTACGAAAAACTAACCTTTCTAATGGATCTGACTCAGGTTTCCAACCGTATGCTGTCACAGGAGCTTCAGGTCGATCCCTCCCTGATCAGCCGGCTCCGGCGGGGAAACCGGCGGCTTCCCAGAAACCGTGAACATATCAAGGTTATGTCACAATACTTTTCCAAACGGAGCAACACAGAGTATCAGCGTCAGGCCCTTTCGGAAATGCTGGGCATCAGACAGGCCTACACCATGAAAAAGGAACAGCTTGCAGATATCCTTTTTTACTGGCTCTGCGGGGAGGCAGATGAAGTTGGACACTTTATGCGTACTTTTGAATCGTTCAACCTGGAATCAGTAAGCACACCTCCTGCCCAGGAGTCATGCCGGCTTGGCACAGAGAATTCAGTATACTATGGAAATGAAGGCAAAAGGGCGGCTGCGCGTGCATTTTATCTTCATCTGCTTTCTCTGGAGGAACCTGGTAATGTACTTATTTTCGCAGATGAATCAGACAACTGGATTACGGAGGAATATGGTTATGCCGGGTTACTGCAAAACTGGATCATGGAACTGATAAACCGTGGGTTTCAGATTATCCAGGTCATCCCTCCAACCACCTGGGTGGAGCAGGCTTTTGATTCCCTGCTTCGCTGGTTTCCTCTATATATGACCGGCAAGGTGTCGGCTTATTACTATCCCCGGATGCGGGATAACATGCACAGGCGGACGCTCATGATCATGCCCGGCGAAATCGCTTTAACCTCCAATTCCTCCGCAGGAATAACTTCCGTCCACGCTTCCTTCCTGACTACCGACTGGCGGCTTTCCCAGGCTTATGCCGCAGAATTTGAAGATCTTTTAGCACTCTGCCAGCCGATGCTGCATACCCACACGGTTCCGGAGGATTTAATGCGCTGCTTTACCCGCTTCCTGACAGATAACGGGGCCCGCATCCAAAGGGTTTCTTCACTCTCCGCTGAAACAGCACCTCCTGAATTGGTAGAATATTGTTATGGCAGAATAAAGGAACCCAATCTGAAAAAGCTCAGTGCCCTGTATCAGCAGGAAATGGCATTAATTGAAAAGAAGTGGGAAAAATATGGTCTGATAGACATCGTCCGCCTGCCTGATGTTGAAACAATACGTCAGGGAAAGATTCCTGTTATTCTGTCCCTCGGCGGAGAAACAAACCCTGTTTTTTATACTCCTGACCTCTATATTCTGCACCTGCAGAACATTCTGAGGCTCCTTGAAACCTGTGAGAATTATCATTTTATCCCGCTCCCTGATTCTGTATCCAATGAGGGGACCTTAATGGTCAGGGAACGGCAGAGAGCGCTCCTTGTCCATACAACGGCTCCCTTTGCTGTTTTTGAAGTTTCAGAGCCTGATATTGTTCTGTTCTGTCATGAGCATCTGCTGCACATTGCGGAACGAGCCGGCTATACCGGAATCGGCCGGATAAAAATTATATCCCGGATAAAAGAACTGATTCGGGAATTACAGTCATAAAGTCCTTCTTAACGGCAAACAAAGGGGCTGCTATTTTCCGACAGATCATCATGAGAAAATCTCACTACAGTAAATGAAAACTGGATACTGACTATACTCTGAGTAGTGGTATACTAAAGGTGCCGAGTAAGGTCGGAAGGGGATTGGTGCTTCCAAGCCCGTGCGACAGACTGATTTTCAGCTCCTTAGGTGTACCACTTTTTGTTTCCATCGGGTTTTGATGAGGACGCAGGACAGCCAACAATTAAGCAAGGAGCTGCATCGGCTTATGCGAAGGAGGAATGTGAAGGATGCAGAGTGGATTGCTGATCTGGTACGACATGGGTTAGTAAAAGCAAATTACATAACAAACCGGTAACAAAGAGAACTGCGGGTGATAACCCGTTACCGCCAGGAAATAATTGAAGAACGCGCCCGTGAATTAAACCGAATTCAGGCTGTGTTGGAAGGTTGTAATGTTAAGCCAGGCAGTGTGATTAACGATATCAGCGGAAAAAGCGGTATGGCAATTTTAAAGGCAATCATATCTGGAGAAACAGATCCGGTTGTTTTAAGTGAACCAGCAGAAGGTTTTCAGCTCATAGGCGGGGCTTGTGCCAGAATGTAAGGAAAGCGCTGGGAAAAAGATGAGTACGCAGATACGGAAAGGGATTAAATATTTGAAAGCAACACTGGTGGAATGTGCCCGTGCTGCCATACAAAACAAACAAAGTTATCTCTACTCCGTTATCAAAGAATCGCTGCACGCAGAGGTGGAAAAAGGGCTTTGATAGCAGTTTCACATACCATGTTAACCGCTATCTATCATATACTAAAAGAAAAAGTTCCTTATCATGACCTGGGAGCTGATTACTACTCTGTTATCAATCAAGAAAAGTTAATCAGGAGAACTCTTCATGCATTAGAAAAATCAGGGATGGATGTAATTATTCAGCTGAAATAACATCCTTCTTGTTTTTTTCATAAGCAAGTAAATAAGCCCGCCAAAAAGCGAGCTTATTCAGAATGCTTGTTTATAGTTTCTCGCTGAATTACGTTTTCAGGACAGCCCGATAACGATTCTCCGGAAGCTCCTTCAATTTGAATTGTTCTGACAGATGATGCAGGAGCAATGCCTGTGACGATAGTTCTTCGCTTGCAGCCGCGCTTTCCTCCGCCGTTGCTGAATTTGTCTGTACAACACCGGAGATCTCATTCACATTTAGCATAATCTGGCTGATCGCTCCGGCCTGCCTTACAGATGCGGCTATAATAGAATTAAGTGACCCTGTCACCCGCTCCACACCTTCTACAACCTCTGATAATGAATCTGCCGTTTTATTCGCTATATTCTTCCCGTTTTCAATGGTTTTAAATGAGTTTTCAATTAAACTTTGAAACACTCTCGCATTTGAACCTGCTCTACCGGAAACAATGAACTTAATTATTCACACGATACTTTTGCTGTTGCATACAAACATCGTAAGCCGGGATTTATTTTCTTCGTCTCTGCAAGATGAACAATTTTTTCAAATTTCTCATCATCGCTGTTACTCCCAATTATAAGGCGGAAATCACCTTTTTCCAAAATCCAATTCATATTGCAGTCTAAAAAGCTAAAGAAATCTATGTTAAAAATAAATGAGATTTTTTTCTTCTCTCCTTTCCTGAGATGAATGCGTTTAAAGCCAATTAATTCATGAATTGGTCTTATCATACTTGCTACCAGGTCGGAACCATAGAGCTGTACCACTTCATCTCCTTCGTTTTCCCCAGTATTTGTAACAGAGATTTCTACCTGGATTATCCCAGTTTCCTGTTCATATACTACCCTGAAATCATTATATTCAAATGTAGTATAGCTAAGGCCATAACCAAATGGAGCCAATACTGCCGCATCCGAATCAATATATCCCTGTTTTATCACATTCCTGTTCTTTGCCCCTGAAGAGCCGTTGGGCTGACAATGATATACAGGGAGATGTCCTACACTCCGGGGCACATCTACAGGTGTCCTTCCAGCCGGATTATATTTTCCGCAAATAACATCCGCAAGAGCATTCCCTCCATATGTATTGGGAAGCCACCCCTCCACAATCGCTGCTGCATGTTCATAAGCCCATTCGCTTACAAGCGGCCTGCCGTCTGTATGTATAATCACAATATTAGGGTTTACTTTATAAACAGATCGCATCAATTTTTCCTGTACTCCCGGCAATTCTAAGGAAGCGCTGTCAACACCTTCCCCTGTTGTGGAAGTTTCTCCCTGTCCATTTTTTCCACCAACTGCCAAAACAACAATATCTGCCTCCGAAGCTGCTTTGACAGCTTCATTTATCTGACATTCATCGTTTCCTTTATAATCACATCCCTCCAAGAAACTAACATTATCCAGATATCCTCTCAGCCCCTCAAATAAAGTCTTTGCTTCCGGATATAGTTTTCTGATAGTTTCATCCATTGCATATTTATCAGCACTCGCAGCGCCACTATTATCAACAAGTGACATCAAAACATTCACACTGTCAATATTATCTCCCATATTCTCCAAAAGCCCTGTCACATTATATCCTTGCTGGGTATCTCCCTCCTTCTGCAAGCCTGCCATCATCTCTGCATTTGCCACAGCGGTATAATGGCTGAATAACAGACGCAGACAATTTCCTACAGGTCCGGTAACAAGCACTTTTTTCTTCTTATCAGCAATTGGAAGAATTCCATTGTTTTTCATCAATGTAATGCTCTTCTTCGCTGCAATATAAGATTTCCGATTCGCCTCTGTATTATCCATCGCAGCATCCAGATCCTCAAATATGGGGTAAGGATTCTCAAACAAACCTAACTCAAACTTTAATTTCAATACCCGCAGCACAGCACGGTCAATCGTTTCTACATTAAGCCGTCCATCCCTGACTGCCTCTTCCAATCCATCTCCATAGGCCATGCGTGAAGGACATTCTATATCAAGACCAGCATTAAGACATCTTACCCCTGCTTCCGTCAGGTCATCTGTCACCTTATATGGATCTAAAAGCTGGAGAGTTGAAGCATAATCACTGATTACGACACCTTTAAATCCTAAATCCCCACGAAGCAATTCTGTCAAAATTTTTTTATTTACACATACAGGAAGACCGTCAATGGAGGAATAACTGTTCATAACACTCTTTAAATCTGCCTCACGAATTGCTGCTTCAAAAGGCTTAGCGTACTGTTCCCGCAATTCCCGCTCACAGACCATTGTCTTGTGGCAATTCAAACCGCCTTCTGTCTGGGAATATCCGATAAAATGCTTTCCTGTAGCTGCAACACCCTCTGTCAAATTATTCCCCTGTAACCCTTTTACAAAGCTGACCATCATCATTGCAGATAATGTCGGATCATTTCCATAAGTCTCATTTACTCTTCCCCATCTCAAGTCCCGTGCTAAATCTGCAACCGGCGATAATCCATGGCGGATTCCATTTGCATACATTTGTTTTCGGGTAAATTCAGACATTTCCTCTACCAACTCCGGCTCAAAAGTTGCTCCCAAACTGATAGAAATCGGGAATAAACTTCCGCCAAGCAAAGATACTGGTCCGGAAAGTGCCTCCCCATGGAATAATGCCGGAATATTATGAGGTGAATTTTCCATAACATATTTCTGTATCTTCTCCAGATCATGAGCGGGATCACTTCCGCCCATGATAATAGAAACTCCTATACCACCTTTTAAATCCTGATATTGTCCAGGGATCATAGGGATTGCCATTGTACAGCCTAACTGCCTTATTTTTTCATTCAGATCCATCTTATCCAGAAGATCTTTGGCCCGTTCCTCCGGAGCTAATGCCGCATTCATATATTTTTCCATATCAATTACCCGCTTATGCTTTCTTCAACATTTTTTCATCCCACTCTTTGTTCGCTTTCTCTACCTTCTGCAGTGCCAGAAGAATTAAAGTTACAGCGCTGAAAATCAGCGGAAGTACTACATACATAGCCGTAATCATACTCAAGGCGCTCTCCGGCTGAACCGCTGCAGTTCCATTATAATGGGATGCTTCCAAAAGCCATCCTGTTAAAGCATTTCCAATTCCTGCACCGACCTTCACTCCCATTGACGAACAGCTGAACATAGCTCCCTCAACATGTACTTTATCTTTCCTGAGTGTATATGCACTGATTTCAGCAGTTAATGCCTGAACATTTCCGCTGTAAGGTCCTCTGCCGAACCAGGCAATTGCATGACTGACCATCATAGGAACAACCATTCCCTTTATCCCGAAAATCAAAAATGGAACACATGCAATTGTAGTCAATGCAAAACCAGATAAATTAGTCCTGTAAATTCCCCACCGTTTTTCCAGCATTGGTGTCAGGGCAAGCCCAATAATCATGGGGATCATTTGTACAAGTGAAAATAGCCCAAGCAGCGTATCATCCCCCAAAATATAAGTCATGTAATAAATGCCTACCGCACTGGTAATTGTCATTAACAGATTATAAATAATATTGATAAGAAGCTGATAGATATAATATTTATTTTTCAGCAGATATTTGATTGTCTTTAAAAGTCCAATCTGTTCGTTTTCTTTTGGCACTTCCTGCATTCCTGCTACTGCAAGTTCACTCTCGGGAAGTTCTTTACATACCCATGCACTGATAAAGCAAATTACCGCAAAACCTAAGGAATATACTATGGCTGCCCTTCTCCAACCAGTCATTCCGCCGCCAAACGCATTAACCATACTCATTGTTGCACTGGAAACCAGTAAGCCTGCCAGACATGTAAAAATAAAACGGAATACGCCAAGCTGCACACGTTCCTGTTTGTTTGGTGTAATAAAAACAGAAAGAGTTGCATATGCCACATTATTCAATGTATAAAAGACAGCATTCAACAACGTATAGGTTACAAAGAAATATGCATACTGGAAAATCTGATCTGTATTTGGAATGCTGAACATCAATATCTGTACCAAAGCAACCGGGATGATAGTCCACAGCATCCATGAGCGGGCCTTCCCCAATCTATGATGTGTTTTATCAATGATATTCCCTGCAAACACATCTGATACTCCATCAAAAACCCGGCTCAGCATAATCAGCATTCCGATAATTCCTGCATTCATGCCAACCGTATCTGTCAAATAAATCATAGTAAATGCACTTACAAATGAATAGCAGAAATTTGATGCCATATCCCCTGATCCGTATGCGATTTTTTTCCTTAAATTTAAATATTTTTTTGCTTCCATTGAAATATCTCCTCTTCTTTATTTATTCTACAGTGTTAAACTGTATTTCCTTCGGCTCCATTCCGTCCGCAGATATCCTTACCCGACCGCCTCCTGTCTCCTGTCCGCTGCGTATGACTGCCTGCATACGTCCCTGATAGGTAGTAAAATAATTTCCCGTATAAGCCTCTGTTGTCCTGGGGTTGGCACTTCCCACTGCCTCCAACACTCCTGCACCTTCTACGAGAACGTATACTTTTTGTTTTTTCAGGTTCTTGACGATCCCTCTCTTATCTGTAAGTGCAACGTCAATAAACGCCAGGTCTTCTCCATTCGCTTTCAATACTGTCTTATCTGCATGAACTGTCAAAACAGTTTCCCTTCCGGCAGTCTCCAAGAAAGATTCTGCCAGTTCTCTGCCATCTTCTCCATAACTGACTGCTCTTAATATTCCCGGGTGATAAATAACTTGATAGTTTGCCCTGCATCTGTTCAGCCTTTTCTTCCCGATTGATTTCCCATCCTGGAATAATTCCACTTCTGTTCCTGCACTGTATACCTGAACCTCTGTCTGCTTTCCTTCATACCCATCCCATGACCAGCTGGCGACTGCATCCGTATCACGATAAAGTGGATAATGGACTTTTTCGCCTATGTGGTTCAGTGGACGGACTGCTATGTATGGTTTCTTTTCCGTTCCCCACACAATAGACGCCAAATGACCGATTGTCTCCTTATGACCAATCAAATCAATAACCCCTGTATAAGCTGATATAATCGGATAGGGTTTTACAAAAGATCCTGTACTTTTACCATAATCAATTACGCCGGCTCCGCCTTCTCCCAAATAATCCCATGCCGTCCACATAAAATCTCCAATAATATACGGATGCTTTTTCACAAGCGCCCAGTTATCAGCTATATCGGAGGGTATTGTTTCTGTCCCCAAAATTATACGATCCGGATGCATCTCATGGTGCTTCTCGTATACCTTCGCCCCATAATTGTATCCGGCAATATCCACTTTACTGTAGCAGCCGCATACTCCCCGATCCGTCCTTTTTGCTGTCATTAACAGCTTCATCACGGCAGGGGCAAAAGACACGATCTTATTTATCATTGCGGAGCCGCCCATTTCAGAATCTGAATCCGTTGCCAGTGGATCTGTAATATCTTCTTTCTTTGGAACTTTGCTGCCGCTCACTGAAATGGAAACCCCTTTTTGCGTGAGCATATTCATCATAATATTAGGGCAGACCGTAACGGGCCTTGTTGCGTCCAGTTTATGACAAAAGTCTGTCATTTTTTCTGTTAAAGCCACACCGGCCGCAGATGCAGTATCTGAAATCTCATTACCAATAGAATACATGATGACACAGGGATGGTTGCGATCCTTTATAATCATACTTTTTAAATCTTTTTCCCACTCTCTGGCAAAGTCCAAAGCATACCCATAGAGCCCCGGACTTTCCAGCCAGGAATCAAACGCCTCATCCTTTACATACATCCCAAGCTCATCACAGGCTTTCAACATGCATTTGCTCAACGGATAATGGGAACTTCTTATTGCATTGAAACCTGCTTCTTTCAGAATCCGTATTTTTCTATATGCTGCCGCTTCAAATTCACAAGCTCCTAAAATACCATTGTCGTGATGCAGACATCCACCTCTCAATTTGACGGAATGGCCATTGACAAGCAGTCCTTTTTCTACGTTCCAATCGATTGTCCTTATTCCAAAACTCTCCACCGCTGTATCCAACACGGTTTCTTTATATTTCAGGGATATATGTGCCTCATACAATTCCGGATGGGTCACATCCCAAAGATGGGCATCTGGTATCTCTATTTCACAGGACGGGCCTTTTGCCGATGCAATTTTATCCCCCTTATAAAAAATATCAGATATAATTTCCGTATCCGGCGCTTTTTTTGCTTCTACCTCCAGTCTAATAACAGCCGGACTGACTCTAAGAGTCCTGATTGCAACTGACTCCGGAGAAATATGTTCCTCATTTCCCATCCACAATGACACTGGCCTGTATATACCATTTCCCGGATACCATCTTGCATTTGGCACCTGGCTACAGTGTACGAAGACTTTTAATGTATTCTCCTGTCCCATTTTTACTTTTCCAGTCAGATCAACATAAAAATGACTATACCCATACACCCTTCCACCAATATGTTCCTCATTCAGAAAAACACTGCTGTCCATATAGACTCCCTCAAATTCCAGAATCAGAGTCTTTGCCGTATAGTCCTCTATTCCATAAAATTTCTTTTCATAACAGTAATCCCCACTTGGGAAAAAGCCTGTATAACTTCCGTTTTTAAGTCCCTTAATCCTCGGTTGCTGCCTCATGGCATCATGGGGCAGGTGCACCTCCTGCGCTTTATCTTTTTCCCCCTTTTTATAAACGATCCACCCTGCGTTAAAATTTATTTTTTTCATTGTAGCCTCCAGACTTTTCGTTTTCACTATAGACAATAATGCTGATTATTATTTTTTTAATATTTTTTTCATCTTCTTTCCTCCTTCTTTCTTGCTCAATAATTTGTTATATGTTATATTTTACTTATGTTCTTTTAAATAATTATAAGGAAATTAAGCATTTTGACACAATCTCCAAACACGTTATGATTTGCATTTGATTATCATTTTCCGACCCAAAATAGGAAGTATATATGAGCCGAGCAATAAATAATCCGATAAAACTATACGATAAGAAAGAATACAACAGTGCGTTTCCAAAGCCTCTGCATACTTTGGAGCCAGGAACAGATTTTCAGGTAATGCGTCTCCTGCCAATTGACAGCCAGACAGTGAAAGTTCAATTCTATTCTTCAAAAAGCACTTCCGAATATACTTACACTGTCGATAACCCATCCTCCAATATGGAAGAACTGCTGTTCCATCAGCATGATTTTTTTGAACTTATGTTAGTTATGAACGGGGAAGTGGAAGAATATATAGAAGGGGGACACAATGTATTTTCTGCTTATGATGCCTGTATCATGAACAGGAACACAAGACATTTTGAATTGATAAATCAAGCCGAGATCATATATTTTTGTATGTCCAGGGATTTTGTAAATAACACTTATTTCCCCCATTCCCCTCTCTCCAGAAAAAAAGGGGACTTTAATACTTTCTTCAGGCGGAACCTGGACCAAAACAGCAGGAACTTAAAGGATTACATGGCATTTTTTCATAAAGATGACCAATGCCAATCTGCTGTTTCTGAGTTGATTCTTACTATTATAGAAGAGCTGAAAAACAGATATCCCGGTTGTCTTTCCATAGTACACGGCCTGACTACACGGCTTCTGTCCCTACTTGAGAATATAGATTACTATAATCATGTTTATGTGGATTTAAGTTCTGGAAAAGAAGCTATTCTCGCAGGTGACATCCGCCGCTTTCTGGATACCGCCAAACACCGTATCACTTCTGAAGAAATATCACATCGAATGAATTATAATGGTGATTATCTGAATCGTATATTTAAAAAATGGTATGGCCTTTCTATGAAGGATTATTGCCAGCAGGTATATATGAAAGAAGCATCTCGTTTACTGTTGGATACCGATTTAAGTGTGGTTGAAATTGCAAACCGTATAGGATTCGTAAACCCTACACACTTCTATCACATATTCCGACTATATTATGACTGCACGCCCAATGAATACAGAACAAAAACATAAAAGCCCAGGCAGCTCAGTGGCTGCCTGGGTTATACAATTTATGCTGTATATTTGATTCAGGTTTTTTCTGTTCTTGCCCTGATTTCAGTAATTTTTCTGTTCTGCTCTTCCAGTTTTTCTTTCGTCAAAGGATACAGGGTTATTATCAATGCGGCAGCAACAATAGCAAGTACAAAAGGAATCCATGTACAGCACAAGATAATAGCGGATTTTACTGTTTCGGTCTGAACGGCTGCATCCTTTTGGAATCCGGCTGCTGCCAAAATATACCCCGGAAGGGCACCTCCCAGCCCCATTCCACACTTTGTCACAAAACTTGATAGCGAAGCAATGGCACCTTCAGCCCTCTTCCCGGTTTCAAGTTCCACATAATCCGTATTATCAGCCTGAATACTGTATAACTGCGGAACAATAATTCCTGCTCCACAGGAAGCCAGTGCACTGGATATAATTAAAACAGGTATGCTTACCACATTAATGAGCCTCAACATAGGAAAACACAAACATGCCAGTAACCCAATCACATATGTGTATTTTTTTCCGATTCTTGTTGAAAGAATCCCAGATAAAATAATGCCCGGGAACATAGCAACGACTGTCACCATTGAAATAGCACTCATCATAGAAAAATCACCAATAATGTATATATAATTATATGTAGACACTGTACTGCTTACATATGAACTTGTTGTATACAAAAGAGAAGCTAAAAAAATTACTAGAACCGGTTTTTTTGTAATAATACGGTATAAATCCTTAATCGAATAACTTTGTCCAGGCGCTGCCTTTATTCTTTCCTTCACCCCCCATGCTCCAATAAAGGAGAAAAGAAAAATTATTACCGCCGCGCCGGCTACCAATGCAATATAACCGCCAGATTTTGAGGTATCCCCAATAACCAAAGGTCCTACTACACCAACTGCAAGGGAACCCAGCAGATAAATTGTTCCTTTCAGCCCGCTGAGTTTGTCCCTCTCTCTTGCGTCAGAAGTCATCACAGGGAGTAAACTATTTAATGAAATATCCATCACAGGAAATAATATGCCCAGCAGGAGATAGGAGATATAAGCGATCCCTAGCTTAAAACCGGTTGCCATCATTGGTCCAAACCATAAAAGCAAATAGTTCAAAGCACACAGAAAGCTTCCAATCATTAACGTCACGCGAAAATGGCCATGTTTGGTATTTGGGAAGTGATCCACAACATACCCAACAATGGGATCATTCACCCCATCTAAAATACGGGCAATCAGAAATAATGTGGCGCAGGCGGCCGGATCCAGCCCGACCACATTTGTATAGAAAATCAGTAAAAACGAATTTACCAAAGCTGTCACCGGGATATTTCCCATATTAGCAAAAGCAAAACTTATTTTTTCTTTTAGACCTATCTTTTCATTACTACTCATTTTTACCTCCCCCATTATTTATCACTTGAATATTGGTATATTCCACTGCCAATTTCTTCCGTAATTCCACTCGGCAGAACCACTGTTGCAGTTACATTGCAGGGGATTTCTACTGTCATATTCCACTTTCCCTTTTCTATAGCCCACTCACAGCCAATCCAGCCGTGTTCACTCAAGAACCTCCTGTTCGCAGATGTGATTATTTCATCTGGCTGTGGCTCAATCCTGACATGTTTATATCCCGGCTCAGCAGGCCGGATACCACCAATGTAACGATACATCCAATCATCGATACACCCGAATGCATAATGGTTAAGGCTCATAGCCATAGGCTCTCCGTCTTCTTTGTAGGCATACCAACTTTCCCATATAGTAGTTGCGCCTTTATCTACCTCATATAGCCAAGAAGGACATTTATGCTGCCATAAAAGCTTATATGCCATATCAACTCGGCCAATTTTGCATAAAGCATCAAGCAAGAATGGTGTACCTAAAAACCCTGTATCAAGACACATGTTATTATTTACAATCGATTTAACCAGTTTATCTGCAAATTTTTTCTGAAAACGCTCCGGCACCAGTCCAAAATAAATTGGAAGTGCATAAGCTCCCATCATATCTATTGGCATATCACCATTTTCATCTATCACACCTCTTGTAAATGCATCTGCCATTTTATCTGCAATCTCACCATAATGCCGGGCGTCCTCTTTTCTACCAAGAAGTTCTGCCACTTCTGACATTTGATGTACAGAATTCCAGCCAAAGATAGGCGCTGTATATTTCGATGTCCCCATAACTGTCTTTTTCATTCCTTCTTTATCCCCATAGCCTTCTTTCGAACAGCTGGGAATCAGCCACTCACCAAAATGGAAACCTGTGTTCCACAAATACTGGTCAATCTCTTTTGGTAGCCTTAATTTCTTATTCCTTTTAGTCCGTGCCTTTGTGATTATATAATCACACCATTTTTTCATGGAATCATACTGGTCTTCCAAAACTCTGGTGTTGCCGGTAATCTGGTACATCTGATAGGGAACCATAATGGCGGCATCCCCCCAACCGGAGGAGGTACCTTTTCCTTTTTCAAATATACCATCCATCTTATTCAGGAATTTTGCATACATTGGATAAGGGCCATCACAAGGAACTACAATGGGAACAGAGCCTCTCTCGTCCTGATCACAGGAAACATTCTGAAGCCATCTGGCAAGAAATGAAGTATTATCCGCATTCTGCAGAGCCGTACGCGCATAAATCATAATATCCCCTGTCCAGCCTGCTTTCTCACGCTGAGGGCAATCTGTTGGAATAGAAAGCATATTTGCTCTCTGACTCCAACGGGTATTTTCATATAATCGGTTGAGCCTTCCATCTGAACAGTAAAATTCCCCCACATTTTCCCCATCAGATGATAAAACAATGGCTGTAAAATTTTCTTTTTTAATTTCTCCGACTCCTGTTACTCTGACATAGCGAAATCCATGAAAAGTGAACAAAGGTTCATACACTGTTTCTTCTCCATCAGATATATACTCATCTTTCTGATCAACCCCCATTCCAACACCGCCGAGACCTATAATATTATTAAAAAAATTCCCTTTGGAATCCAACACTTCACAGTGATCCAATACAATTTGGGTTCCCGCTTTTACATTAATCTTCATTCTAACTTTTCCGGCAAGAACCTGGCCAAAATCAATAATCCATTCTCCAGCCGGACTTTTCCTAACATTAACTGCCAGAAGTTCCATAATATGCCTGACTGGATTTCCCAACTGTGCTATGAGATTAGCATAACCATACTCACCAATCCTGCATACAGACCATTCCGCGTCATTATAAGCCGGTGTATCCCATCCACTCTTTTTCTGATTGGCATCATATTTTTCTCCTGCATATAAATCAGAACATTGCACTGCACCATAAGCAGCTTTTACCTTATTATCGGAACATATAACTTCGCAGCTTCCATCCTCATATGTAACATGTACCTGGAATAATACAGCATGAGCATGTTTCATATTCTTTATATCCGGTAGTGACTGCGCCCCTAAATACCATCCATCCCCTACATACATTCCAAGCGTGTTACTGCCGGAAGTAAGATATTCTGTAATATCATAGGTCTGATAACATAAATATTTTTCGTATACAGTATGCTCTGGAGCCAATTCTCGTCCGTCACATCTGGTACCGTTCACAGAAAGTTGATAAATTCCATGAGCAGTCACATAGGCGCGTGCCTTAACCGGCTTACTCCTTAATGCAAACTTCCTTCGGAAATGTGTCGCCGGTTACTGGTTTCCAAACCCTTTTTTTGCCTTGTTGCGTTTGAACGGAGACTCTGCCCACTGTGCTTTCCATTCGTTTTTGGATAATAACGCTGTTTCAAAAAAGCTCTCCGCGCTTGCTTTATTTCCATGATTATCCCAGATTTCCACATTCCAGATGTACTTCATGCAGCTTTTAAGAGATTTTCCACAATATGTAATGAATGATTCCTGATCTGACTTAACTTTCCCACTGTCCCAAACTTGCTTTTTTTCCTCGTCAACAACAACAATCTGATAAGCTTCCTGCACAGTATTCCGTTCCTCACTTTTAACTACCCATGAAAAATATGGTTTTACATCAATTCCTAACGGTTCCGACATATGAAGGGTTTTTAAGCTTGTTACTCCCAGTCTTTTCATTTCCTGCTCTCCTTTATCCTAGTATTCCAATTAAAATCCTATTGCTTATTTGCATTATAACTTGGCATATAATTGACAACAATCCTCATTGTTGCTAAGATACTATTGAAACTTGCTTATTCATTCTATAAAAATGGAGAACATTACATTATGTTTGATAAAATACAATTCCCTTCCTTTGAACTGGAAATAGACAGCCGGCTTAAATCGCCTAAGCACTTTCGGAAAATCCAATCATATTCAGATAAAAACAACACTCCATCCATCCAGACTGAGAATTTTAATTTTCCCTACCAGACCAACGATGTGGATTATATGATTCACGGTATCTGTCAGGGCCTGTCTGATTTTCCGATTTCAGACAATAACAAAGAGCATTTTATATATATCCAAATTTTTACTTATTTATCTGTGGATGCCTCTTATTTTACAAGAAGAAAGAATTATGATTCTTACCTTTTGTTGTTCACCTACGAAGGAAGCGGGGAACTTGAATATGAAGGGGAGAAATATTCTCTTGGTAAAAACGATGCATTTCTCATAGATTGCAAAAAGGCTCACTATTATCACAGTACTTGTGATAACTGGCAGCATTCCGATCTACATTTTACAGGTGGTAGTTCCAATTTTTTGTATAATGAATATTTCAAAGACAGATGTCCTGTCTATCATCTTCTAGGGAAAAATGAATTCCAGTCTCTGCTGGAACAGATACTATACAACCATACCAATGCACTTTCAAATCGGGAATGGCTGGTATCCAATGGAATCGAAAATTTACTGCTTCATATCACTAAACAACAGAACCACTCCAATACTTCTGAAAAAAAAGCTGAATATATCAGATATCTGCAAAAATATATGGAAAGCAATTTTGCAAAGCCCTTGACTTTGGATGAATTGGCTTCTTTTTCTGGTATGAGTAAGTATCATCTATGCCGTGAATTTAAAAGTTATACTTCGTTTTCCCCAAAAGAATATTTAATATACCTACGAATTTCACAGGCAAAATTACTGCTCGCCACATCATCTATTCCCGCATATAAAATAGGAATGCTTGTTGGCATTCCTAATGAGGCTAATTTTATTCGCTTATTCAAGTTGCATGGTGGAATGACTCCAAGAGAATACCGTGAAACAGTTTCTGTAAAAAAGTAAAAATTTTGTCTGCTATCCTTCCAGATTTCAAAATTTAGGGAAGTCAGATTTCACCTTTGATTTATCCTGTAGCAGAAACCAATTGCCCCGATCTGTTGCCCCTTTTAATATCCAACGGGTATCATGTATCCCTTCTCTATCGGACAAAAGATATTCTGAATGATCCTTATGAAATGATTCCGGGAAGCTTTGCTTTTTCTGATCCCAGTCTTTTTTAGAGATGGTGATGGAAAATTTTTTTATACTGGGGACTTTCCTGTAAGGATCCAATCTATGGAATGGCATTGGATCCGGTACTTATGCGGTCCATGAGTATGAAAACAGGGGTGATTTGGGGAAACCCGTCAGAAAAGGGCTTTGAGCGGATTGGCGAGGATAATACTACACTGCCTTGCAATAACGATGAACTTATAGAATGCTATCAGGGAACTCTGAAAGCTGCAGGTATTGCGGACGAAAAGACCGTACCACAGGAAATAGCAGAACTGATGAAAGATATGCTCCGTGATGCTCCTTATATTAAAGGGGCATGGATGAATAAATTCCAGGGAAAAAATTATCTGCAATATGCTTCACCAGAAACACAATTCAATGTTTACTGTGATGGTGTCTATATTTCGGATAATCCACTGGGACCCTTTGTTCTGGCCGAAAACAATCCCTATAGCTTTAAACCAGGCGTTTTTTTCCCGGGGGCAGGGCATTGTTCCACCATGAAGGACCAATATGGTAACCTCTGGCACGCGTCTACTCTGCGGATTAGTGTCAATCACCAGTTTGAACGTCGTCTAGGCATCTGGCCTGCCGGAATCGATTGCGATGGGGAATTATTCTGCAACCAACGTTATGAGGACTGGCCAATAAAGATAGAACAGAAAAAAATGGATCCCTGGGCAGAGCCAGAATGGTATTTGCTGAATTATAAAAAGGCAATGTTTGCTTCATCGTTTACCAAAGAACATGAATCGGAGAATGCAATAGATGAAAATGTCAGGACCTGGTGGTAGGCGTTCGGCAGTGAGACTATATCAATATGCAGGTGAGCCAGATATTGGGAAACATATTTGAGAGGACCAGATTTGAGAAAAGGGAAACTACTAGAAACCAATATGTCAGTGAATGATATATATTACGAATCTGGTTTTTCATCTGCCAGTATTTTTTGTGCTGCTAAAAAAAGCGTTGGTGTATCTCCTACTGCCTACAAAAAAAGATGCACTGATATAAATCATAAAAACATAGGCTTATGTTCAGTAACTGTCATAGATATTAGCTTTTTTTGGGGGTATTATAAGGCATCCTAATTACTTGTTCCTGTATTTAACAGTGTGAGCTACCAGAATTCTTGTTTTCTAAATGCTGCAATACATGCCCAATTCGTACTACCCTACAGATAATAAAAATAAACGGTGGCTCGTTCACCCGGCATCGTCCCTGTGATAAATGTTAGTCCAGAATTGTACCTTTGTTGTCATAATAAGGGGCTAAGTAGCAACTATTATTATCAACTCCGACTACATAAACTCTCTTCATAACCTGTTGTTTTTTATCCATTAGTCAATAATTTTATATCTGTGCTCCGTCAATTGCACACCAAGCGCCAGGTTCATACACATATAAATAATAGAGCTTTTGCACCATCAAATACAGTGGAACAGATTCCCCAGTTTCTGTTCTCCATTTCTGGTCTCTACTATCATTTCAATCCCAATTTCATCACCAAGTCAGCTATTACGTTACAAAATAAAAAATGTATTTCCAAAAATGACAACACAATGTATAATGAACACAATAAAAATATGGTTTTAGAGGAGGTTATAAAATGACCGATTATGAAGGAATCGTAAATTCCGGTAAGATGTACAAAGTGATGGAATTATCCGATGAAGGATTCCATTTTAATGAGGCACTGCGACAAATGGAAAGATTTAATACATTGGGTTACACAGAAGATGCCGAAAAGGAAAAACAACATATTTTAAGAGAATTATTTGCAGAGGTTGGAGAGGGTACTTATATTCAGGCTCCCTACCATGCGATGCTGGGTGGGCATAATGTACATCTTGGGAAAAATGTATATGTGAATTTTAATGCTACCTTTGTAGATGATGCAAATATCTATATTGGTGACGGAACACTACTTGCACCTAATGTGACCATTATTACTGCAATGCATCCAATTTCCCTTAAACTTCGTACTGAGGGTTACGGTTATAACAAACCTGTCTATATTGGAAAAAATGTTTGGATTGCTTCTAATGTTACAATTCTGCCTGGAGTACATATTGGAGATAATTCTGTGATTGGTGCTGCTTCTGTTGTAACCAAAGATATTCCCGCCAATGTAGTCGCCGTAGGCAGTCCTGCAAAAGTTATAAGGGAAATAACTGCAGATGATGATATTTATTACGATCATGGAAAGCTCATCGTAGATAATATAATATTGAAATTTTTGATAACCTGAAAAATATAGCTTGCCGTAGAAGAACATTGTCCATGTTTATTAATACTTTTTACACTTTTACTAACAAATTCCAGCAATTATTTACTTAAAAATGATATGGGCAAAATTTAGTCCATATCATTTATAAAAAGTGTCAATTATAAATACCCAGAGAAGAAAGAGGATGGTGGTTTCTTCTCCGGGCATTTTATTATAAAAATTATGACTGCCATATTTATTCAAGTCTACGATACATAAATTTCTGCTTTAGAATAAAGGATAGCTTTACCAGCTAATATTACTCTATCGTTTTCAATGCGACAATAAAGAACTCCGCTTCTTTTAGATGCCTGGAATGCAATCAATTCCCTTTTTTTAATCTTGTTAGCCCACAAAGGTATAACATGACAATGACCGGAACCACACACGGGATCTTCTAATACATTCAGCTTAGGTGCAAAACTGCGGGTAACACAATCATAAGTTGTGCCTTTTGCCGTAAGTTGGAGTAAAAGACCGTCCAATTCTTTCAGTCTTTCTTCATTTGGCATAGCCTGTAAAACCTGCTGTTCATCCGCCATTACACACACTAAGTCCCGCCCTAACCACGCTTCTGACGGGCGAAAACCGATTGCCAATTCCATTTCATCTGTGACTGGAACTTCTGTAAGCGGATAAGCCGGCATATCCATTTCATATAAATCATTTACCTTTTTTACAATGAGCTGACCGCTTTTTGTTTGAAAAGAAATGCTACCACTGTCTTTTTCAATAAAACGAAATAATACATATGCCGTACCCAAAGTGGCATGACCGCATAAGTCAATTTCACCGCCTGGTGTAAACCAGCGTAGTTCATATATGTTCTCCCTTTTTACGGTAAATGCAGTTTCTGAAAGATTATTTTCTTTCGCTATATTCTGCATTAACATATCGGGAATCCACTCTGACAGAATGCAGACAGCAGCGGGATTTCCTTTGAAAACCTTATCTGTAAATGCGTCAACAACATACTGTTTTATTTCCATTTAACATTTCCTCCTGCTAATTATTTACAAACCAATCTTTGCAAACATCTATCCACTCGGAAAAAGCAGAGTACTTCACTAAGGTCTTAGCAATTTGCATAGGCTGACAGCCAACTGCTTCTGCAGCTTCTTCAACTGTTGCACTCGAATTTGCAAGTGCAATTACTCGTTGAACCAAGCCAATATTTTCAAAGTATTGTTTCACATTTTCAAAAGACACATTTTTACCTCCTTGAGTTTTTCTTTCTGCCAGTATATACTATGCTTAAAAATAAGTAAAATTAATGTTTATTATATTAACATGCAAAAAGGTAATTTTAAAAATGAACAGATATATTGCACTCCAAAAAATAGTTGAACTCGGCAGTTTTACAAAAGCCGCCGATGTATTAGGCTATACGCAACCTGCCATGAGCCAAATGATTTCTTCACTGGAAAGAGAACTGTCTATTAAATTGCTCTATCGTTCCAGATATGGAATTCACCTGACATTGGAGGGGGAACGACTTTTTCCCTCCATTCAGAAAACAGTTGCCGGGTATCAGTCCATGCTAGAAATTGCAAAAGAAATTAAGGGATTAGATAGTGGAATTATCCGTATAGGAACCATATCAAGCATTTCTTGTCACTGGCTTCCCGGTTTAATCAAACAATTTCAAGAAATTTATCCTAATGTGCAATTTATACTTCACCAAGGAGATTATACATCTATTCCCGAATGGGTGCGGACCGGAGAAGCAGATTTTGGCTTTGTAAATCCCGACGCTATTCCCGGCGTTAAAACAAAATTTATTAAGAGCGGTGAGCTTCGGGCGGTTTTACCCGTAACCCATCCTTTGGCACAGAAATCATATATTACATTGGAAAATCTAGCCAAAGAACCTTTTTTGTTGTTAGAGGAAGGGGCGCTTAGCGAACCGATGGAAGCCTTTAAGCAGGCTGGCCTGGAACCCGTTATCCGGCTATGCGTTCATGATGATTACTCTATTTTATCTATGATTGAGTCGGAATTAGGTGTTAGTATTTTACCGGAGTTGGTTTTGAGAAAAACGAATTATAGGGTCGCTATTCTCCAAATCAAACCTGCACTCACTCGGAAAATCGGAATAATTATGAAAGATAAAAATTCCTTGCCGATAGCAAGTAAATATTTCATTGATTTTCTTTTTGAACACATTGATGAACTTCCATAAAATTCATTTTAAATTACACAACAGAGGAGGACTGTATTTTATATTATTGTGTCATTTTACCGCACATGAGTATGATGCTAAATACAGAATTCCTCCCCACCTATTCAGAGGCGATAGTAAATATAAATATCAGTGTGTCATTATAGTAGTTATTCTTTTTATATAACCATAATCTTTTTGTTATGCAACAAAATTAAAACTATTAATTGCTTCCAAAATCATTGTGTAACTATTAATTGATATTAATTGAAGCAATTGAGGAGATTTTATATATAATCTAAAAGATTCAGCAAAAAACTCCCTATCATTTTCTTCTGCATAAAAGCTTATCTTGTTTCTTTCATTAAAATATATTCTTCTGACATCTTTATCTTAAATCCTTCACCCTCAAAGACCTTTCTAATCTTTTCCGGTACCTTCAAGTATGCATTCATCAAATTATCAACAGATTTGTCATATATATTGCCCTCTGTAATCAGTATCGCATTCGTACTTATAACTGGCCTTTTGTGCCTTGATTAATCACTCCCACTTCTTCTGCCGCTTCAGTAGTTATACCATTCGCACCGATTAAAATAAGAAATAATATAATCCATAAATATTTCATTATTTAACATCCCCCTATATTTATCAACCTTGGCCAACGAATATCAAAAAAAGAAGGCATCCCAGAAGTCATGTATGACTTGTAGGATACCTTCAGTTCTATGAGTTCTTCAACGCTGGCAGGTGACTCCGTTTCCAGTAATGCTTTGTATTTCCATATGTTTTTTCCCTCTTCCTCCAAAAGAGACTGTGCCAGCAGATTCAACTTTTCTATATCCTGAAAACTAAATCTCATCTTTTCTAATTGTGAAATAACACTTTGGACTTTTTCAAATCTGCATTCCCCACCAATTTCAGCTGATAGATATTCCCTGCTCTCTCTAATTGATTCTTCTCTGTATGGCAGGCCAATCCAAGCTTCCCGATACCCGCCTTTTTCTCCGACTTCCAAACATATCAAAATGGGACAGTTGGATTCTTCTTTAAAGTTCTATATCTTTTCATCATAAACATCATTCCATCCCTCTTCAAACCGAAAACAATACCCTTCCTCTGTAAAAACCCCGTTTTCCTGTTCAACCATATATGTTCCTACTTTTTTCTCACTTAGCAAGTCGTAAATTTCTTCTGGAAGGCTTTCAAGAACAGGAAGAATATCCATTTCTATAGCAAACGCTCCCAGTTCTTCTACTGAATGTATTCCTGCATAAAATTCGAAACGCTCCAAACTAAATGCGGCATTAATAAGACTTCTCATAGTCAGTTCCGGCAGGAAACGGATCACCGCTTCGTACTTATATATATTAAATTCATCAAAAGTAAAAATACCCGTTGCCAGGACATCAGCTTCTTTTATCGTAGGTTCACAATTTTCTAAGATAGGGATAAGAAACTCCGGCCAAAAAAGGAATTCCAGGACATAGTTATTTTTCCCACACACCCGGGTCCGTTGTAAGGCATCTTCGATTTCTGCTTTTGAGGCTGGCAGACTGATGGCATAGCCATCGTAGTTCGGGTTATAGGTAATGTCTTTTGTATAAATGCATACTTCATACATAAGAATTTTCCTTTCTCTGAATTTGTCTTATGCTGCTCTACATAGGCTGAGTGACATCACCTCCTTTCCTGGTTCCCATTTATACACTAACTAAAGGAAACGGCCATGTGAAACATTTCACTTAGCCGCCTCTTATCTTAATCTTATATATCTCATTTTTGTCTTACAAATTTTCTATACTGTTTTAAAACTATCTTAGCTTTTGAGAAACACACTACACCGTTAAATATAAATCCTTTCCAAAATTAATTAGAGCCATTATTACCTGCAGCCAGCATTAACGGCTTAGTCATAATTCATCCCCAAAAAGCAGCCATATATTTAATTATACATGGCTGCTTTTTCCCCTTACAACGCAATTCCTGATTATCGAATTTCCATAAAATAGATTTTATATATTCTCCTTGTTTTTTAGTCTTTCTATAAAAACAAGGCCTAAAGCAGCAAACCATCATCAAAACAGGGAAAATAAATACCGTTTTTTGCCTGTTTTCAGCTTCATTTTAAGTCTTTTTTCAGTTTTCACCTGTAACATCCTGTAGTTTATTTTCATTTTTCCCAGACAAACCACAACGCTCCATCATTACCACTGTCTCAACCGCCGAAGTCCACGGAAACTGATCCACAGCAACCGCTCTCCTGACCGCATATCCGTTCCCAAGAAACACCTCCAGATCCCGTACCAGACTGGTAGGCTTGCAGGATATATATACCAGCCTCTCCACCCCATATCTGATAATCTTCTGCAACGCCCCGGGATGAATCCCGTCCCTGGGCGGATCCAGGATAATAAAATCCGGTATTTCTTCAATTTCATCCAGCACCTTCAGCACATCACCGGCGATGAACTCACAGTTATTAAGCCCGTTCAGCTGTGCGTTCTTTTTCGCGGCCTCCACAGCCTCCTCCACGATTTCCACGCCAATCACCTTTTCCGCCACCGGCGCCATGAGCTGCGCAATGGTTCCGGTACCGCTGTAAAGATCATACACCACACAGCCTTCCTTTTTCAGTTCTCCGATGTACTCCCTGGCCGTGCGGTAGAGCACCTCCGCGCCATAGCTGTTTGTCTGGAAAAAGGAGAATACCGATACCTTAAACCTCAGCCCCAGCAGCTCCTCATAAAAATAATCCTGCCCATAAAGTACTTCCGTCCGGTCGCTTTGAACCACATCGGCCACGGAATCGTTTTCAATATGCAGAATTCCCGCAATTTTTCCCACCAGCGGCAGTCCCAGAAGCATGTCCCGGAATGCAGCCAGATCCCTGTTTTCCTGCGTTGTAGTAACCAGTGCAATCAATATCTCCCCGGTATGGGAAGCCTTTCTCACCAGCAGATGCCTCAGATACCCCTGATGCGTCAGCCTGTGGAAGAAGGCCGCCTTCTCCGCGGTAAAATAGTCCAGCGTCCCCTTAAGAATCCTTCGGTAGTCCTCATCCACAATCCTGCAGTCCCTCACAGATACAATATCATAAAAACTCCCCCTCTTATGCATTCCCAATGCCAGGGGGCCGTCCTTTACCTCGTCCCCGAAGGAAAATTCCATCTTGTTCCTGTAGCCCAGCTGTCTCGGGCTTGCTTTTATCGGCTCCCAAACCCATGGCTCCTCCTGCCTGCAAAGCACGCTGTCCAAAAGCTCCTTTACCTGCTTTTCCTTCAGCGCCAGCTGCTTTTCATAAGGAAGCGCCAGATATGTACAGCCGCCGCAGCTTCCGAAATGGGGGCAGGGCGCTTCCACCTCATCGGGCGCCTGCTCCAGCACCTCCAGCACACGTCCCTCTCCTTTCCCTTTGCGTACCTTTGTTATCATCACGGAAAGCTTTTGTCCGGGAAGCACATTTTTTACCGTGCAGTACTCAGCCGCAGAAGCCATTTTTGTTGTGGAAGTTCCCATTGCAGACGCTTCCGCCGCAAAGGTTTCCGCCGCGGACATTCCCGGAGCCGTTCCTTCCTCCCTGTCTTTTAAAGGCAGCAATTCCACATTTCCTTTATTGGGGAACTTCACGTCCCGTACGATTCCTTCTCTGACCTGACCTTTTTTCATATCGCCCTCTCACTTCTTCCATTCTGTATAATAAACTTCATAACTGTCCTATTACATAAACACTAATAAAACGCCTAAAAAACGGGATGCCTCAGCATCCCGTCTCCTGTCGATACTTTACTTATTCTTCACTTGTTTCTTCATCATTCCCGGCATCATCTGCCTTGGCAGTATCTTCTGTTGTATCGGTGCCTTCTTCATCCTCATCTTCAAAAAATTCGTCGTCGAAATCATCATCAAAATCGTCGTCGAAATCTTCCAGATAATCAGGAGTAAGATAACGGTACACCGCATATGCAATTCCTGCTACCGCCGCAATGGCTCCGATAATTGCAAGAATCCAGAGAACTGTATTCCCATTGTCTTTCTTTTCTTCTTTTTTGCCAAGGAGTTCGTTTACTTTCATCATTTCTAATACCTCATCCAGCTTTCCCATGCAAACCATCCTTTCTTCCCTGCTACTAGTATGCTTAAATACTGTTCTTATCATACCACTTTTTACATTGCTTTACTATAAATTTTTCATGAAATAAATATGAACTTGTCGTATCCATATATCAGTTCAGTTTACTGAACCGATACGTTACGATGCCCGGGAAAAAATATAATCCGGCCGTCAGAACACAACAAACCGGTTCTCCAAAAGCGGCTTCCCCTTATATCTTCTTCAGCTTTGCAAAAGCGGCATACATGATCTTCTGGCCCGCTTTATCAAAAAGAACGGTGACCTGATAGTCCCTCGGTCCGTCCACAATGTTGAGCACGGTTCCTTCTCCATATTTAATGTGGCGCACCCTGTCACCAATACCGTATTCCAAACTGGCCTGTTTGGTTCCTGCCCCCTTGCTCAGTCCTGCTACTCCGGCCAGGCTTCCGATGCCCTGGGCAATGAAGGGCTTGTTTTCCGGATCGGTCCGTTTGGGCTTTACCACAGCTTTCGGCCGCCAGTCCGCTGCCTGGGAGGGCGCGCCCGCATAATTGCCGCCGTAAGGGGCCGTCTGGAACCTGGCGCGGCTTTCCGGCGTCTCCCTGTATTCCTCAAAATCCGTTTTTTTCTTGAATATCTGAGGCTTGTTATCCAGCAATTCCCCGGGGACCTCCCGGACAAACCGGCTGACCGGGTTGTACTGCGTCTCGCCGCGCAGCATGCGCTGTTTGGCACAGGTGATCGTCAGATCCTCCTTGGCCCTGGTGATTCCCACATAAGCCAGGCGGCGTTCCTCTTCCACTGCCGAAGGGTCGTCGGAGGTGATTGTCATGTAGCTGGGGAACACGCCATCCTCCAGTCCGGCCAGATATACATGGGGGAACTCCAGTCCCTTCGCGGAATGCAGGGTCATGAGAAGCACCCGGTTATCCTCCGCATCCACGCCGTCAATATCAGCCACCAGCGCCACCTCTTCCAAAAACTCGCTCAGGGAGGGGTCGTCATGACTGTCCTCATAAGCCACCACCTTACTTACCAGCTCGTCGATATTCTGGATACGATCCTCCGCATCCTCCTCGTCCGATTCCTGAAGCTCCTTCACATAGCCCGTAGTTTCAATAATATCGTTCATCAGCTCTTGCAGGCTGTAATATTCCAGCTTGCTGCGGAAGGACTGGAGCATCATTACAAAGGGCTTCAGCTTTGCCGCGCTTTTTCCGATGCTCAGAATCTGATCGGCTTCCCGGAGCGCATCATAGAAGCTGAGTCCCCTGGCGTCCGCATATTCCTGCACACGCAGGATGGTGGTTGCGCCGATTCCCCGCCTGGGAACATTGATGATGCGCTTTACCGCCAGATCGTCCCGCCCGTTGTCAATGGTCTTAAGATATGCCAGCATGTCCTTGATTTCCCGGCGCGAGTAGAAATTAACCCCGCCCACCACATCGTAGGGAATGCCTTCCATAATAAAACGTTCTTCCAGAATACGGGATTGTGCGTTGGTACGGTAAAGAACCGCGCAGTCCCTGAATTCCGCTTTCCCGTTTTTTTTCTTCTTTCCGATTTCACCTGCAATGAATTCGGCTTCCTCATAGGCGGTGTCAAACTGGCGGAAATGAATCTGGTCGCCCTCTCCCTTTTCCGTCCACAGCGCCTTCTCCTTACGCTCCACGTTATTGCGGATCACCGCATTGGCCGCATCCAGGATGGTCTGCGTGGAACGGTAATTCTGCTCCAGCTTGATAACCTCCGCCTCGGGAAACACCTTTTCAAAATCCAGGATATTGCTGATATTGGCCCCGCGGAACTTGTAGATAGACTGATCGTCATCGCCCACCACGCACAGGTTCCGGTATTTGCCCGCCAGCAGGTGTATCAGCTCAAACTGGGCCGTATTCGTATCCTGGTACTCATCCACCATGATATAACGGAAACGCTCCTGATAATAATCCAGCACATCCGGGCAGGTCTTAAACAGCTCCACTGTCTTTACGATTAAATCGTCAAAATCCAGCGCATTATTCTTATGCAGAACCTCCTGATATTCCTTATAAACCTGCGCCGCCCTCTGCTTCGTGTAATCCCCCATGGCCTTCAGCTCATATTCCACCGGGGAGATCAGGCTGTCCTTTGCCGATGAAATGACGGATAACAGCGTCCGCTCCTTCAGCGTCTTGGTATCTATCTGCAGACGTTTGCAGATATCCTTCATAATATTTTTCGTATCGTCCGTATCATAGATGGTGAAATTATTCCCGTAGCCCAGCCGTTCTATGTATCTGCGCAGAATACGGACACAGGTGGAATGGAAGGTGGATACCCAGATGCTCTCCGAGCCAAAGCCCACGATATCGTCCACTCTGTCGCGCATTTCCCCCGCCGCCTTATTGGTAAAGGTAATGGCCAGGATATTCCAGGGGTTCACTCTCTTTTGTTCTATCAGATAAGCAATGCGGTGGGTCAGCACGCGGGTCTTCCCGCTTCCCGCACCGGCAAGTATCAGCACCGGGCCGTCCGTGTGGTAGACCGCCTCCTGCTGCCTTTCATTCAAAGTATCATAAATGCTCATATTATTTCTCCATTCTCGCCTCTTCCGTAAATCCATGCTCTCTATTATATCGGAACATGCATTCGATGTCGATAGAAAAAAGGGGAATTTTTTATAAAAAACCAGTCTGCCAAGCCGGTTGGGAAAGCCGGAAAAAGCTGCCGGGAATCACCTCCCGGCAGCCTGCCCGCCGCGCACGGCTTTATATATGACGTCCAACTGTACTTAATAAACCAGCGCCAGCACGCCAAAATTGCTTGTGGCCACCGTCACCGTCCTCGGATCCACATCCAGATCCGGCAGCACCTCAATGGAGCCGTTTGCAATGCTGATTACCTGAAAATTATTCCAGGCCTGGAACTGATCCGGCACACCGATGGTCAGCACCACAGGAGCGAGCGTCCGGCTTATGATATTAGTCTTCCCGCCGGCATTGCTCGTCAGCTGCACATCCAGCATGGATATCACGTTTCTTCCGTTCATAGCCGCAGTGAGGAACACCGCCTGCCTGGCCTGCGGCCCTGTCTTTCCTTCCGTTACGGAAAAATAAAGGCCCGCACCGTTCTTTATCTGGGCATCCGCCAGCCCGGCAGCCGTTTTCACCATACCGTCCGGCGAAAGGATGATGACCCCTTTTACCGTGTCCGCATAAAAATAGGTAGGCACCGTGGAATTCAGCTTAATTCCGGTACTCATCTGCACCACATTGGGCTTTGTGGGCGCCGGCGCATTCCCGCTGGCCGAATTGCCGCTGGCCGAGCCTGAGGCCCCGGCCGTAATGGGAATCACCACTGTGAGCAGCACCGCTGCCGCAAAATACATCAGCCATTTCTTTCCTTTTTTCATAGCAACACCTTACCCTTTCCCGTTGCACGCCTCCGGGCCAACCGGCCGGACGCTCCCCTTTTTCCATAAATCTTTGTAGCTGTTCACCATCCTCGCTATTGAAGGTCTTTTGCTCTTTATCCTCATTTTACCCTATTCTCACGCTTTATACAACCACTGTTCCATGCCAGTCCTATCGCAAGAAAAAGAAGGGGTGTGCTCGTAATCTGCTGAAAACTAACCATATTATGAACCGTGTAGGTAATGATTGCCAGCGCTCCCGCCGCACCGGCAGTTCCGCCCTTACGCAGGAAACGCACCGCAGCGCTGACCAGGAAGCCCGCATAGGCAATGAGTCCCAGCAGCCCGGTGTCCATCAGCAAGGTCATCCACTCGTTATGGCAGTTGGTCAGGACCGCATCCGCATAAATCTGCGTCAGAAGCGGCCTGCCCCCCTGTTCCGCATAAAGGAAGGCTTTCAGGCAGTCCGGCCCCACGCCGAACACCTTCCTGGCAATGTCCTGTTCCCGCCATATTTCCAGGCACTCCTTCCAGATACCGCCCCGTCCGTTCCCCCACTCCTCATTGAAAATAAAAATGGACGGCAGGCTTTCCTTAATCCCTTCCCCTCCCAGCGTACCGGCCGCCAGAAGTCCCGCACAGATCACCGCTGCCGCCGCTGGCAGCAGCACGCCCATTTTCCGCATAAGGGAAAGACGCCTCCCCTGCTGTACGGCATCTGCAGACTTGTCGTTCCCCGTCCTGCCTTTTTTTACTCCGATGCGCTCCATTCCGCCTTTTTTCATTCCAGAGCGCTCCCCAGCGCGCTCCGTCACGCAACATTTCTTCCACCAGAGCCGCCCCGCAAACGCAGCCGCCGTAACCGCCCCCGCGCCATACAAAACGATCCCCGTTATCCAGCTGCCCGCTTCCACAGTTCCCCGAAACACCCGCAGTCCCAGCAGCCCCACGAAAACAGCGCCCGAAGCCGTCAGAAACACATCCTGGAATGCGGACATTTCCGCGCCGTCCCTGCAGGAAATCAGGAACAGCACCCACAGCGCCGTCCCTATAATCAGAAAACCGCTGTCACTCCCCTGCACAGCCGTACACAGAAAAGCCGCCGCCGTGAAAGCCCCCGCTCCCGCCTGCAGCCATTTTCTGCCTTTCCGCCCTTCCCTGCATTTTCCGCCGTTCTGCGCTTCCCTGCGGCTTCCCCAGAACACCGCGGTCCCCACAGGCAGCAACACCGACAGATACCCGCACAGCCAGTTCACATTCCCAATAGTGGAAAGCGTCGTATCCGACCTTCCCCGGAAATCCACCGGCCAAAAGCCGAACCGGTTCAGCGCCGCCAACAGGCAAATCCCGCCGGAAACTCCCAGAATCACCCCAACCGCTTCTTTTTCCGCCTTCCAGACATACGCATAATAAAAATAAAGCGCCAGAAAGCTCATCTGGGAAAAAAGCCCCATATACCAGCCCTCCGCCCCAAACAATCCCTCTTTTTTATAGGAAGAAAGACAAAAAGAAAGTATCACCGCAGCTCCATAAGCCAGAAGAAAAAGCTCCGGCAGCCAGGTTCCGGCCTTCTCCTTAATCCAAATGCCCGGCAGCGTCCCATTCCCGCCTTTTTTCCTGCCCCAGAGACTCCGGCGTCCCCCTTTACAGCCACCCGCCGCTTTTACCGCAGCAAAAATCACCATCAAGGGCAGCGCCATGAACCCCACATTCCGGTAAAGCTGGAATTTTGCCGTCCCAAGCCCATAATATCCGTCATGCATATACAGCGGCACCATACAGGCCGCAACCAGAAGATATACCGTTGCGACGGCCTGCATGGCTTTTTCACACATCCCGCCCACTTTTTTCCGCCAATCTGCAAATCCTGCCATTTTCCCGCCCAGCTTCCTTTTTCCGTAACCGCCCAGTCCCCCCGCAGCTTTTTGCCCCAATCCACAAGTGACTTTTTTCCGCTCTTTTCTATCATTATCCCCAATTCCTCCTTAGCTGTCAAGCCGGCGCTTCCCCCCCAAAAAAGCGGCTGTACAGCCATACCAGCCAAAAAAGAAGCACCTTCCGCGCTTTTTTTCATACAATATACCATCAAACCTATGGAGGGATTTATGAAAAAAAGAATTCTCGCATTTACTTTGGTTCTTGCCATGGCTGTCTTTACCTTTGCAGGCTGTGGTAAGAAGCAGGAAACCGCCAAGGATACGCCGGATAAAGCAATGACGGAGGTTACGCTGAATGAGGTAGCCCATTCCATTTTTTATGCGCCGATGTACGTGGCCATCGAAGAAGGCTATTTTGCTCAGGAGGGCATCGACCTCACGCTGGTTACCGGCTTTGGGGCCGATAAAACCATGACCGCCGTACTTACAGACGAAGCCGATATCGGCTTTATGGGCTCTGAAGCCTCCATTTATACTTATCTGGGCGGCACGGAGGACTATGTGGTAAACTTCGCACAGCTGACCCAGCGCGCGGGCAACTTCCTGGTAGCCAGGGAGCCGATTGACAATTTTTCCTGGGATATGGTGAAAAACACCACCATTCTCGGCGGCAGGGCCGGAGGAATGCCGGAAATGGTCTTCGAATACATCCTGAAAAAGAACGGCATCGATCCGCAGGCAGACCTGACAATTGACCAGAGCATTGATTTCGGTTCCACCGCAGCCGCATTTTCCGGCGGGCAGGGTGATTTTACCGTAGAATTTGAACCACATGCCACCGCCCTGGAAGCCAAAGGCGACGGTTACGTGGTAGCATCTCTGGGCGAGGATTCCGGATATGTCCCTTACACCGCTTTTTCCGCGAAAAAGGGCTATATTGAGGCGCATCCCGACGTAATCCAGTCCTTCACCAACGCCCTCCAGAAGGGTATGGATTATGTAAAGAGCCACACTCCTGAAGAAATTGCAGCAGCCATCCAGCCGCAGTTTGAAGAAACCGACAAGGAAACCATCACCACCATCGTCACCAGATATTATGATCAGGATACCTGGAAGGACAATCTGGTTTTTGATGAGGACGCCTTCACCCTGCTGCAGAATATCCTGGAGGAATCCGGCGAGCTTTCCCAGAGGGTTCCCTATACCGACCTGGTAAATACGGAATATGCACAGACGGCAGCAAAATAACTGTCTCCCCGGCGCTTTACAAAAAATCAGTAAAGGCCTCCACATTCTCCCCAACAATAAACCGCAAAGCTTTCTCTTGAAATAAAAAAAGCCGGCAGCCGCAGACATAATCTGCAGGCTGCCGGCGCTGTTTCAGCCTCTTCCCTGCCCTGTTTCAGTCTCTTTCCTGCCCTCACAAGCCGCTTCCCTTCAAAAGCAACGCGCCCGCTTTCCACGCCGCTGTCCGATTTCCCTTCCACTGTCTGCCGTCCCCCCCTCAGTGATGGTAAAACCGGACCATAAAGCAGGCTCCTCCCTCCGGCAGGTTCTGCGCCGTAAGGAAACCGTTCTGCATCTCAATCAGGGATTTTGCCAGGGACAGGCCGATGCCGATCCCGTTTTCTCCCGCATCCTTTCCCCGGTAAAACCGTTCAAACACATGCGGAAGCTCCTCCGGAGCGAATCCCGCCCCCGTATCCCGGAGCATAATCTGGGTATATAACGGGTTACAGGTATAATCCATTATGATCCGGCCGCCCTCAGGCGTATGCTCCGCGCAGTTTTTTATCAGATTGGAAAAAGCCTCCATGCTCCATTCCATATCCCCCTGAAACGTAATATCGGGATGGTTGGGGATATCCACCCGGATTTTCCGTGCGCGGATTATCTCATCCACGCCCTCCGCCGAAAGCTCCAGCAGGGTAAAAATATCCACTTCCTTTTTTTCCAGCTGCAGCACGCCCGCATCAATTCTGGACAGGGTCAGCAGCGCTTCAATCAGCCGTTCCAGCCGCGCCGTCTGTTTTCTCAGCGAAACCGCCCGCTCTCCCCCCTGTCCGTCCGTTTCCATCAGCTGCGCCACAATGGAAAGGGAAGCTACCGGCGTTTTCAGCTGGTGCGCTATATTCGCCAGATTATCCGCAAAATTCTTCCGCTCCTGCACCGCCGCTTCCCTGGCCAAACGCAGGGCGGTCACCGTTTTGTATATCTCATCCTGCAGCGGGGCCAGCATATCCTCTGCGTCGGGCAGTATGGAGGCTGTCCCCTCCCGGTTTATTTTTTCCAGATATCCGGTCAGCTCCCCGACCCTTTTTTGCCTCTTCTTTTGCACATGCCCATACAGCCCTGCCAGCAGGAGCAGAACCACCGCCGTACCCACAAAGGCCGTCCCTATGGAACGCTTCAGATAACCGGAAGTAAAATCCGACAGCCGGTATCCATATGCCGACAGATAGTCCGCCGTTTTTTCCGCCTCCCGTGCAGCCGGCTGCAGCCCCTTCTTTACCAGAAGCATGATTTCCTTTTCCTCCTGCGGATATGCTTCCACCAGGCCGGCTGTGACTTCCGTAAGGATACGCTTCTGGCTCGCCGCAAAATACCGGGCCAGGAGCACTCCCGCACACATGCTGCAAAACAGGCAGCACAAAACCGCCAGAATACCTGCCGCCATAACCGACTGTTTCTTATTCATTCCTCCACATCCTCCATACGGTATCCGAAACCGCGCACCGTTTTGATACAGGCCGGATTCGACAGCTTCTCACGCAGCCTTTTCATTGCAACGGTCAGGGTATTGTCATTTACAAAATTTCCGTTTGCATCCCACAAAAGCTCCAGGAGCTTCTGCCTGGTAAGCGTATGGTTTTTATGCTCCAGCAGCGCTGCAAGAAGCTGGTATTCCAGTGATCCCAGGCTGATTTCTTCCTTATTAAGAAACACCTTCATCTGATTTTTGTCCATGGAAACCGGGCCGCATACCAGATAGCTTCCCCCCGCCTGCCCGGCCCGTCTGAGAAGCGCACAGATTCTGGAATACAGCACCTCCAGTTCAAAGGGCTTGACCAGATAATCATCCGCCCCTTTCTGAAAACCGTTCACAATGTCCCTGGTATCGCCCCTGACCGTCAGAAAAATCACCGGCAGCATGGGCCACTTTTCCCTTATCCACCTGCACAGCCCCTCTCCGCTGCCATCCGGCAGATTCCAGTCCACCAGCACCACGGAGGGCAGCCCCTTGCCCAGCAGCTGCTTCCCCTCCGCAACCGTAGCGGCCGTTATCACCTCAAAGCCCTTTCTTCGCAGGAAAAAGGCCACTCCCTCCGCGATTCCCGCATCATCCTCAATATAATAAATCCTGTGGGCCATATCTGCCTCCTGTCCATGCTTTGCATTCTCCGCCTGCATTCGATTACTGTAATTTACGCCCCTGTATTGCACTCATTTTACCTGCTTTCCATATGTATTTCAAGAAATAAGGTTAAATGTAAAGGATAGTTCCTCTAACAGGCTCTTCCGCTAAGACCTCCCGCTGAGTTAAAATCCCGCAGTCCTGCCTCCCCTGGTCACAGTACGGGAAATCCTGCCACAAATGTATGGTAAAACTGTGGTTGGCTTTCTCCTTAAACAATGGTATGATATACTGTAGATACATAAATTCATAAACTATGGAGGGTTAAATTATGAAAAAGAAAATGCTGTGCCTGGTTACCGCACTGTTGCTGGGAGTGCTCCTTGGCGCCTGTTCAGGCAGCTCCGCAGAAAAAATGTTCGGGGTAAAGCTTCCCTCGGGAGATAAGCTTAAGCTGTACATGAGCCGCGCCGATGTGGAGAAAATCATGGGGGACGAGGAATACAAACTGGTAAATAATACCTATGATTATGGCTATATCACCCTTGGCTACACAGATGGCTTGTTATCCTACATCTCTTTTAACGGTGATTCCACTGTTTCCCTGTTAAACGGATTATCATTGGGTGATACCAATTATGATAAATATGATTTTACCGTCTACAACGATAAAGACGGCAACGCCTATTATAAAAATAACAACGGGAAATATGAATTAACCGATACCTTTGATCCTAAAATGGAATTCCAGGACGGCGTTACGGTCACTATTTATTTATCTTCTGAAAAGAAGGTAGAAAGCGTTATGGTTCTCGACTCTTATGTTGCAATGGTACGCAGGCTGGACGGCTGACGCTGTACCCATCAATGCAGAGCATTCCTTATATAAGTATAATATAAAAAGATTCGCGGGCAGTTATATCCGCGAATCTTTTTATATCGTTCCCATGGAAAAACTGCACTAAAAAGCCGGTACGGTAGACAACCCCTGCCTGAGCACTGGCAGCGTGGTATAGGCCTGTACCAGCAAAGTAGGGTTTTCCAGCTTACGCAGCAACATTTGTGCTGCCTGGACACCCAAATCATAAACATCAATGTCAATGACAGTGGGCGTCGGATCAATAATGGAGGAATAGGGATAGCTGTCGAAAGTCAGGAAGGCGGCTTCGCCGGGAATATGCAGCTGTCTTTCATGGAGAGCCTTGACGACGCCGAGCGCCAGCGTATTATTTTCACAGATGAAGGCCCGGGGAGGTACGGGCAGGGAAAGGACCTCATGTGTCTGCCGGCAGGCATCCTCTCTGGTGGAATCTGTGTAGCGGATGTATTCGTCAGGCACCCTGTAGCCATAGTCATACATACCGCCCAGAAAACCGTTCAGCCGCTGGGTGGATATATGATCCGTGCGCCGTTCACCGATGAATGCGACTTTTTCATAGCCGCATTCCAGCATATGCTGCGCGGCAAACTGCCCTGCCAGGCCGTTGTTTGTGTCGATCCAGCACATACGGCTTCCGGGGCCGGGATGGCCGATATGGATATGGGGAAACCGGCTTTCCGTAAGCAGCCTGGAGAGCTGCGGGAAGGAACAGGAACCATGGATGAGAATACCGTCTGCCAGCCCTTTCCCGATAAGCCCGGTGAGATATTCCTGCGGTTCGGCCGTATCCGGGAAGTCCGTCAGCATCAGCGTATATCCATGCTCCGCCAGAGTTCGTCGGACGCCGCAGAGAATGTCAAACATATGTGGGTTGCGGTAGGCCTCCTCTTTTTTCAGACTGGATAAAAAGAGAATATTATGGGACGCGCCCTTTGCAAAGCTGACAGCCCTGGCATTGGGCGTATAATGCAGCTTTTTTATGGCTTCGTGAACCCGTTCACAGGTTGCGGGGGAAATCGAGCTCCAGTTGTTGAGTACCTTGGAAACGGTGGAGGTGGAAACACCGGCCTCCTTTGCCACATCGCTTATTGTTACGGCCATGGGAACCTCCTTGTGAAAAAGTGATAAGTTTAAAATTATAGTATAGCGGTTTCCTAACAAAGTCAACGTATTTTGCAAAAACCGATAGAAAAGGGAGTCGATAAATGCTATAAATGACTTAAATAAATGGTGCGCATCCTTATTTGAGAAATAAAAGTTGTTTTGGGCAAGTAAAGGACATTGTTAATCAGGAAAGCGGTTTCGCAGAAATGGAGGACGTGAAATGAAAAAGATATTGTGTTATCTTCTGACCGGTGTCATGGCGGCAGGAGTGCTGGCAGGCTGCGGACAGAAAGCGCAGACCGGCACGGAAAATACAGCGCCGGAGGAAAAAGAAGCCGTACAGACGGAGGCCTCCTCCCAGCCGGAAGCTCCGGTACAACAGGAGGCTCCGGTACAGCAGGAGCCGGGTGAGGCGGTTACACTCACCGCATGGCATGATAATGATGAAGCGATGATGAATGCGCTGGCGGATGTGGTGAATGAAGCGCTGGCGGGGGAAAATATCACCCTGAAATTTGAAAAGAAAAGCGATGTGACCGGACAGATCAAGCTGTACGGCACGGATGCTGAAAATGGCCCCGATATGTACCTGTTTGCCCATGATTCGCTGGGCAGCTTCGCGGAAATGGGTATTCTGGAGCCGGTGGGTAACCTGATAAGCGCCCAAAAGGAAGCTGATCTGCTGCCCATGACAATTGAAGCCGCAACCTACAAGGGAGAACAGTATCTTATGCCGGTTTATTATGAAACCGTGCTGTTTATGTATAATAAGGCGCTGTGGGAAGGCGAGATTCCTTCCACCACAGAGGAGCTTTACGACTATATGACGGCTCACACGGATACCGCAGCCGGAACCTATGCGCTGGTGAACCAGCATTCCAACACTTATAATGTGGCCCCCTTTATCAACGGGTTCGGAGGCTATGTCATCGATAAGGATGGAAATCCGGGGCTGGATGCGCAGGCGACAAAGGACGCCATCCTATACAATGAAAAGTTTTCCAGGCTGCAGGCCGACGGGGATTATAATACGGTAACCGCCCTGTTTAATGAAGGGAAAGCGGCGGCAATTATAGGCGGCCCCTGGCTGGTATCCGGAATTAAGGAAGCCGGCATTGATTTGGGCGTCAAAGCCCTGACAGATTTTACGCTTCCCAACGGCAATTCCCTCATTCCGTATTCCGGTGTTCAGTGTATCGGCGTATTAAAATATGCTGCCGAAGCAAAAAAGGAAGCAGTGACAAAGGTGCTGGAGGTACTCGCCGGGGAGGAAGCAGGAATCACGCTGGCCAAGGGATTCAACTGCGCCCCTGCCAACAGCAGGGCCTATGACGACAAGGAGGTTGCATCCAATGAAATGATCCTTGCCATGAAGCAAAGCGCAGAAAAAGCTATCCCCATGCCCAACATTCCTGAAATGAGCGTTATGTGGGGGCCGGCAGAATCCCTGCTTGCTGCAGTCAACAAATCCGGAGAGGATGTGGACACAGCAGCTGAAAAATATCAAAAGGAAGCCTTGACCGCCATACAGGATATGAAATAATTTTTTGCAGTCCGGTTATGCCTGGATCGCTGCAGACAGACAAAAAAATGCATGCGGCGCTTCCTGTACAGCCCGGCCGGTGAAACCCGGCCGGGGCAATTCAGAAGGGAATACAATAAAATGATGAACGTAAAGCACAGCGCTCCCCGGAAGCCGGATATTCCGGTGAAGCGGAAGCATCCGGTCCGAAGGCAGCTCCGTCCCTGGGGCTACAGCCTCCCTGCCATGATATTGATTGCCATGATTGTACTCTTCCCAATCCTTTATACCGGCTATATTTCTCTGACCAATATGAATCTTTATCATTGGACGGACTATTCCCTGGTCGGTGCGGATAATTATAAGAGGGCGCTTCTGAAAGTGGATTCAGGCTTCCTGTCGGCCCTGGGCACCACCATACTATGGACGGCTGTCAATATGGTGCTGGACACGGCTATCGCCTACGTGCTTGCCGTGGCCCTCAATACACAGGGGCTGAAGGCGAAGCGCCTGTACAAAACCCTGCTTATTTTTCCCTGGGCGATGCCGGCTTATGTCTCCATTCTGGTGTGGCGCGTGGGAATGTTCAATACGGAGTTCGGGCTGCTTAATAAGCTTCTTGTGGCATTCGGGATGGAAAAAGTGGATTTCCTGTCCAGAAATGTACCCGCCTTTATATCCTGCATGGTTTTAAATCTCTGGATGTCACTTCCTTATATGATCCTGATGATGGACGGGGCTTTGCAGAGCATCGACCAGAGCATGTACGAGAGTGCGGTGCTGGATGGAGCCAATCTGTGGCAGAAGAACCGGTATATTACCATCCCTTCCCTGAAAAAAATCATGGCCCCGGCGGTGATCATGACCACCTTTATCACCTTTAAGCAGTTTGATATTATCTACCTTCTTACCATGCAGAAGGGCTCAGTAACCGGGGCTACCGTGTCAACCATCATTACCTATGCCCATCAGAATGCATTTGTCTCCAATAATTATGGATTATCCTCTGCTGTATCCATGATCATTTTTGTAATTATTATCCTGTTTTCCTTCTGGACAAACAGGGCACAGAAGGAGGAAACGGTATGAAACGCTCTGTAAAAAGAACGATTGGCCTGGTTTTTTTAAATTTGTTTTTCATCAGCATATGTCTGGCCGGACTGATTCCGATACTGTATGCTTTCCTGCTTTCTATCAGCAGCGGAAGCGGGGCGCTTACCACCGGCCTTTCTCTCCTGCCGGAAAAATTCACGCTGGATAATTACCGCAGCATCCTTGTGGAAAAGCCCTTCCTGAAATGGCTTTTTAATTCCGTCCTCCTAAGCACGGGTACAATGGTGCTTGCCATGGGAACGAGCGTCACGGCTTCCTACGCTTTTTCCAGGTTCCGTTTCCCCGGCCGGACGGCTGTCATGCAGCTGCTTCTTCTGCTGAACGCCTTTCCCCAGATTTTGTCCATGTTCGCTATCTTCAGACTGTTTAAGCTGCTGAATCTCCTGAATTCCCATGCAGGGCTGATTTTTATTTATTCCGGGAGCATGTGTATTTTTTCCATCTGGAACATGAAGGGCTATTTCGATTCCATTCCCGTTGAGATCGAAGAAGCATCCAAAATTGACGGGGCAGGCAATCTGACGCTGATAGCGAAAATCATCCTGCCGCTGGCACGTCCCGCCATTATTGTAACTGCCGTCATGGTATTGATATTTGTCTGGAATGAATACCTTTTTGCCACTACCTTTATGCTCCGGGAAGAAAGCTATACGCTGGCCGGCGGCCTGTATCAGCTTCAGGCAAACGATTACAGCCGCAGCTGGCCCCTGTTTTCAGCGGCCGCCATTTTAGTATCGGTGCCTATCCTTATTATTTTCTTCTGTATCCAGAAGTATATGGTGTCAGGGCTGACCGCAGGCGGTGTAAAAGGTTAAAAACCAGGAGGAAAATCCTCTGCTCGCCAGAGGGCTCGCATTTTGCTCCGCAAAACTAGGAGGAAAATCCTCTGCTCGCCAGAGGGCTCGCATTTTGCTCCGCAAAACTAGGAGGAAAATCCTCTGCTCGCCAGAGGGCTCGCATTTTGCTCCGCAAAACTAGGAGGATTTGAAATGAATAGGAGTGCGGTTGCGCACATACCGGCGTCCCAGTACGCTTTCGCCCGGTCGGAGGATACGTTTACCATCCGTCTGCGGGCCGCGAAGGGGGATCTGGATTTGTGTACGCTTTTTTATGGGGACAGGGCCTGTCCGGATTCACCGGTAAGCTTTGCGTCCATCCCCATGCAGCGGCGTTACAGCGATGAGCTGTTTGATTTTTATGAGGGGACTATCCAACCGTGTCCCCGCAGGATCTGTTATTTTTTCAGGCTGGAAAAGGGAGGGGAATATGTCTGGTATTATGCGGATGAATTCCATGAGGATATGCCGGATCTGGTGATGGAGGATGGCTTTGTTGTTGAGGGGCGGAGTGAATACTACCAGTATCCTTATATCCTGCGTTCGGAAATCGTCAGGGCGCCGGAATGGTTTCTGAATGCCGTTGTCTACAATATTTTCCCGGACAGCTTTGCAGACGGGAAGGCCCGGCTCTGCGGCATGGGAAAAGAGCTGAAGGCGCCTCACGACACGGTGAGCAAAAGCCGTCTGGGGGGTACCATTAAGGGCATTATGGAAAATCTTGATTACATTCAGGAGCTGGGATTTACCTGCCTGTACCTGAATCCGGTTTTTCAGGCCGGGGAATATCACAAATATGATATTGTGGACTATTTCCACGTGGATCCCTGCATGGGCACGGATGAGGATTTCCTGGAATTGACACAAGCCGTCCATGACAGAGGTATGCGCATCATCATTGATGGGGTATTCAACCATTGCAGCTGGTATTTCCCCCCGTTTGACGATGTGGTGAAGCATGGGAATACTTCCGCTTATGCAGACTGGTTTTACGATCTCTGCTTTCCTGTAAAAAGGCCTCAGGAGGGAGAAGCGCCCGGTTATGCCTGCTTCGCCTATGAGCCTAAAATGCCGAAGCTGAATACGGCCCATCCCGGAGTGCAGGAATATTTTGCCGAAGTGGGCCGCTATTGGATCGAGAAATTCCATGTGGACGGCTGGCGTCTGGACGTGGCAAATGAGGTGGATAAAAATTTCTGGCGCAGCTTCCGTTCAGCTATACGGAAAGCAAATCCGGAGGCGGTGCTGATTGGAGAAGTCTGGGAAAATGCGGCGGACTGGCTGAAGGGCGACATGTTTGATTCCGTCATGAACTATGATTTCCGAAAGCACTGCAGAGATTTTTTTGCCTTGGAAAAAACAGGGGCGGATGATTTCCTCTGGAGGATAGCCGACATGCAGCTGCGTTATCCCTTCCAGGTGACGGCGGCACAGCTGAACCTGCTGGACAGCCATGATGTGGCGCGTTTCCTGGGATTGTGCGGAGGCGATTATGACCGGTGGCAGGCGGCTTTCCTGTACCTTTGTATGGCTCCCGGAGTGCCTAGTGTTTTTTACGGAGATGAAAAAAAGGTGACCGGCATCCGGGAAACAGAGTACAGACAGGGAATGCCCTGGGATGAAAACCACGCCGATTCGGAAGACTTTGTAAAAACAGTCCTGCGTATCCGCAGGGACTGGATTGCCCCGGCGGATGAATGGAGAGCCGTTTATGGCGGCCATGACGACAGACTGGTGGTATTTGAAAGATACGGCGCGCATACGGTACGCGTAATCATCCACATGGGAGAAGCTCCCGCAGATGCCGAACGCTTCATGAACGGCGGTCAGCTTCTTCTTCTGAAGGGCTCGGTTTCCCATATGCTTGAAAAAAATGGCTTTGCCGTTCTGCTGATGGCATAAAATATTATAAATGCAGCTTTCCGGCGCCGCAGCTCTCCTGCCTCTCCATCTTGAGGGGCAGGAGTTGTTTATGCCGGAGATTACCTCTCCTGCGTTTTGCATTTCAGCACATGCACCGCCAGTTCCCCTGATGTTGAAAAAGTATTTGTCCCCCGTCAAAATCTGTGGTATCAGGTTTGCGTTATTTGCTAAGGACGCCTTTAATCCTTCTTACTCCGGCAGAAGAAGACTGTTCTTTTTGAATACTGAACCTTCCCAAGTTTGCAGTATCGCTTACATGAGGTCCTCCACATACTTCTCTGCTCCAAATTTTCCCCTTGTCGTCTTTCATTGTATACACTTTGACTATATCAGGGTATTTATCCCAAAAGTTACCTTCAACGCCACTCTCTTTTGCTTCATTTTTAGGCATCTCAGAAATATAGATAACCGCTTTTGATGAAATTGCTTCGTTCACATATTTTTCCACCTTTGCAATCTGCTCTGGTGTAAGTTTTTCATCATGGTTAAAGTCAAACCTCAACCGTTCTGAAGTAATATTACTTCCTCTTTGATGAACATGATCACCCAAAACTTCCCTTAATCCAGCAAGTAATAAATGAGCAGCAGAATGTAATGCTGTTGTTTCCGTTGATTGGTCAGCTAATCCACCTTTAAATTTACCTGCGGAAGCTGTTCTGCTCTTTTCTGCATGTCTTTTTTCCGCCTCTGCAAAAGAAGCCCTGTTCTCTATGCTACAGCCATTTTCAGTCAGGAATTCCTCCGTTAATTCCAGAGGGAAACCATATGTTTCATAAAAATAAAATGCATCTGCCCCTGTAACTTTGCCCTTATTTTTAAGATGCTTTTGTATTTCAAGTTCTCCTTGCTGCAATGTTTTATAGAAAAGGTTTTCTTCCTTGTTTATTATCTCAATAACTTTCTTTTTATTACTGTGCAAGTCTTCATAAGCTGTTGCTTCATCTATATAAACTTCAGACAACTCACCCATAAAACTTCCTTGTATACCGATTTTTTTACCTGCACGAATCGCCCTCCTTAATAACCTTCTTGTTATATACCCTGCGTCACTATTTGCAGGCTCCGCACCATCATTGATTAGAAAAACTGCTGCTCTCACATGATCCAGTATGATTCGAAATGACTTAAAATCGTCAGCATAATCTTTTCCGCTTAACTCCATCAGTTTTTTCTTAGCATTAAAAAAGAATGCCGTATTAAAAACATCCCTATCATCATTAAGAGCTGCTGCGACCCTTTCTAATCCGCCTCCATAATCAATATTGGGATTCTGCATTTTTACAAACCCGGTGCCTTCTTTTTTATAACACATAAACACATTGTTCCCAATCTCTAAAAACCTTTCGCTGTCAGAAGCAGGGTGATCCAGTGAATTACCATCTGGTTCAAAATCATAGAACATTTCACTATCTGGCCCGCCTGGTTCACCAACAGGCATGTCTAAAGGACTTCCAGCTCTGCTCCACCAGTTTTCTTTTTCATCATATAAAAATATTTTTCCTCCTCTGGATAACCCATATTTATATGGATTATCCTCAACGACAGGCTCTATACCTACCGATTTGAATTTCTCTGACCAGATTTGAATTGTTTCTGTATCTTTCTGTATATTCCAATCATCACTTCCCTTAAACACACTGATATATAACCTGCCGGGGTCAATTCCCAATTCGTTAATCTGCCAATTCCAAATGGCATCAATTTGCTTATTCTTATAGTTATTTTCATTTGCTTTAAATTCCCATCGGCCCAGCATTTCAAAAAAAGTTAAATGCGAGGTATCTCCAACTTCATCAATATCCACTGTTCTTAAGCATTTCTGAATATTTGTTATTTCATTGCCTATTGGATGTTTTTCCCCCAACAAATATGGAACCATAGGCTGCATCCCACTTCCGGTAAACAATGTTGAGGGATCATTTTCCGGCAGCAAGCCAGCGGAAGGTACTTGACTGGCCCCTTTTCTTTTCATGAAATCAATATATGATTTTCTTAACTCATCCGGTGTCATTTTTACCATGCTTAATACCTCCGTTTAATTTGTTTTTTAAAACAAAAAAGCCCTAAGCTGACATTTATATTGTCAGCTTAGGGCGAACTCTCCTGTCCGTGTTACCACCTAATTTCAGATTTCTCTGCACTCTATCAATACGGGATATCTCCGATATTGTTTCCTGAATAACGGTGGAATTCCGTTGAAGCCTACTGAGATTTATCCGTTCGGTTCACAGCTCTGAGACTGCTTCAATATTAGATCAATGAAGATTTACACCAACCATCTTCTCTCTGCGAAATCCCTAATACTTACTATTTCTCGTCAAGGCCTTTTTGTTTTAAATTAGACTGATGTTATCACACTCAAATTGCTCTGTCAATATAATTTTCCTTTTTTATACGAATTGTAACGAAGTAACACAAAATGCAACACGATCAAAAAAAAGTACCGCAAATACGGTACTTTTCCAATGGAGCATACGGGGCTCGAACCCCCATGCAAAATGCAAAAAGTGCCCAGATATCAAGGATTTACCAGAATTTATTTGATTGACCAATAAATAAAAGTTATTGACCAAACTAATTTTCAAAGGAAAGGAGTTTCTGTACATGAGCCGATTCCTATCCTTATTTGTATTTTTCTATCTCTGCAAGAAATTCGATTATGTGGATACATTCAAAATATATATTTATCCAATTTTGAACGTATGATATTATGATAGATAATTTTCCACTTTTAACTCTATAAATCAAATTGGTAATATATCAGGTACTCTCTGAGAATATGTCAGTTTTTCACTACAAAAATACCATCAGCCAGTCTGGATGTGGAATCTACCTATAGTCAATCCATTACTGCGGAAATGTTTTCTCCCCTCCGCTAAAAAATTAATGCCTCCGTTGTAACAGCCAATGCACCTTGAAAATTTAATAATAACGAGCATAAGAATAGTATGAGACCGTCTGGTTTGGTGTAATTGAGTTGTCGAATTATATCCCCCAAGATTTTAGCAACGGCCGTTCTCTAGAGGATTTTCATAATCATGCCCAGTATGCCGGTATATTTCTCAGAAAACGAATCTCTTTCAGCGCAGGGAGCATCTTTTTCTCCATGGCCCTGTAAATGACAATTTCTTCTGTACTGAAATTCCGTATGTAATTCTAAATTTTGTTTACCGTTACTGTAGTAGCATCTGTTGCTACCATTTTCTCATTCAGAAGTTTCTCTTCCAGGCAGTGAATCTCCTCTTCTGCCTGTTTCGCAAACTTTTTGCAAAAACCATAAACACTTCTTGCACATAGTCCGAGTCCTCTCTCCCAACTCGAATTTGTTTGTTGAGATTATAACCGATGAGTTTTTTACAAAAGATAGTGAATCTTATAAAAAAGAACATAATATGCACAAAATATTAATTCCAGGCTATAGTGATGTCAAAAAAACGTTTATTATCCGTAAGTATGTACGTGATGGTTTTAGAGAGTTGGAAGTACCCCATAATGTTCTTACCCCTGAGATGTTTGGAATCAAATAAATGATTACTATGAGAACGTAAAATCATATGATAAAATTGATAATTATTATGAAAATATTTTTTTAATATGGAAGAGTAAAGTATTTTGTCTTAACTCTATTGAAGTAGTGAAGGATTGTTGTTACCATAATCTGGTATGCTATGAGATTCGGGAAATGCCGGATCCCAAAACCGCAACCAATGAAGACATTGGACATTTTTATCGAGATGTCTTTGAAATCATTGATGATTTCGAGGATCTGGTAAATGAAACTAGGATTTCAGTCGAAAATACTAAGCATATCGGCTAACGAATGTATTTATTACTTATTTCGATTACCCATAAAAACTGATCCGTTCTATCATGATTCTGATATTTTCAGCCAGACTTCCCAATTCATTTCCGGACTAATAGGAAACGGAAACCTGCAGCTTGCCCTGTGCCATTTCTCTGGCTGCTTCTTCTATTTCCCGCAGAGGCTCTGAAATGGAGCGGGCCGTTATAACTCCGAATGCCACGGAAACCGCAAGGGAAACAACAATGACAATGACAATCAGCACGGTCGATCTGTTTGACTGCGCCGACAGTAACGCCGACGCCTCTTCTCCCATTGTAACATTCATTTCAGCCAGCGCATCCGCCGCGTTCATGCAGTTATTCAGATACGGTCTGGCCTCTTCCCGGAACAGTGCAAGCGCTTCGTCATTTTTCATCTGAAGGCCGAGCTGGATGACCTTTTCCCGCGATTTCTGATATAGAGGAAGGTTCTTTTCAATGATGGCAATCTGCTCCAGTTCTTTTTCCGTCTGGCAATTTTCCTTCAGCGCGGCGAAGGAATCATTGGCTTTCTTAAGCAGTTCGTCCAGCTCCTTCTGCACGGCCTGCAGTTCCTCCTGATCCTCCAGGAAAATGATGTCCCGAACCAGCGCCCTTCCCTTATTAATATAGGTATTAAACCGGCCGATATCCCCCTGGGCAAAACCGTTGACTACCAGCGCTTCGCTGTATTTCCCGTCTATCGATTTGGATACGCCTACTCCAATAGCGCCTGAAATGCTGGCAATAAAAGCAACAATAAGAAATGACAGCACCAGCCTCTTCCCTATCTTCATGTTTTTCATGTTCCGCTCTCCTCATATATATAACTTTTTTTTGCTGTTTATACAGTCATATATTAGTATTAACTGTATATATTTCGACATTTTTTCCCATTTCTGAAGAGAGTCTTTTCATATTTGTTTATTTTGCTATATATTTTTTTCTTCCTGTCCGGGGACCTGCCCCATGATGCTGTTGCATTAAAATAGTGCTTCAGTTCCTTATTCTTGAATATTTTTCCACCAGCTTAAAACTCAAACTTCGCACAGGACAGGCCGCGCAGACAGCGTACAGAGGAATATCTGGCATATGCGAAGTTTGAGTTTTAAACATAAAAAGAGCCAGGTTACTTGAAACCCCGGCCCTTTTTGCAAAATAAAAAGATGCAAAAACTATTTACTTTACATAATCTATTCCATCAGGAAATCCCTTCTGGATATGACACCCTCTATGATGCAGCTATACTCCTGCTATTTTTATTCAGGAATAATTTCCAAGGGTAATCGTCCCTTCGTCAAAATTTTCCACAGATGCGCTCTTATGATAAAACCGTGTGGCATTCTGAAGAATCCCTTCAAAGGTATAATACGGATCTTCCTTCTCAATCGGAAGCCTGACCAGTTCCTTTTTGCAGCCCGCCTTATAGATGGCCGTAATCAGTTCCACGGTCCGTCTTCCGTCCTCACCGGTAATCATTACACTGCCGCCCTCTTCCAGCGCTCTGAGAACATCGTCAATCTCTCCGGTATGTCCTTCATAGGCAAGATCCGGTATGGACTGATAGTACTCATTTAAACGGGCGATCAGTTCCTGATTGCCGCCGCTTACCGGGAAGCCATTTGTCTGGGTGATTTCCGCCTTAACCGCCCATGGTGCGGACAGCTTGGCATCCGCGCACTGCAGTACAATGCCCTGTTCCTCCCCGTGATGGATGACTGAGCTTGTCACCTCCGCCACGCTTCCGTTTCCGTAGCGCAGACAGGCAATGGAAATATCTTCCACCTCTGAATTATCGTGCATTACATTGGAAAGGACCGCCATGACCTCCTCCGGAAGCCCGCCCTCTATCCAGTTGAGCATATCAATGTGGTGCACCGCATGGTTTAAGGTCGGGCCGCCGCCTTCCTTTTCCCAAAGGCCGCGCCACCAGAGGTCATAATAGCAATGTCCCCGCCACCACAAAGAATCCACCTGCGCGCAGCAGATTTTTCCGGCCAGCCCGGTGTCCGCCATTTTTTTCAGTTTGTAAATGGAATTTCTGAAACGGTTCTGGGCAACACAGGCCAGGGTCACGTGGTTGTGTTTTTCAGCGGCCAGCATGCTGTCGCATTCTGCCAGACAGGTCGCCATGGGTTTTTCCACCAGCACATTGCAGCCTGCGTTCATGCAGTTTATGGCAATCTGCGCATGGACGTAAGGCGGGGTGCATATATGTACCAGGTTGATATCCTTCCTGCTTTCCAGCATCTTCTGATGATCGTCAAATACATCGCATTCCAGATGATATTTTTCCTTCATGGCTTCTGCTTTCTGCGGATAGATATCGCACAGCGCAACCACCCGGCATCTGTCCGGAAACGTCAGCAGTCCTTCCATATGAGCGTGCGAAATATTTCCTGTTCCCACGATTGCCACGTTAATCATACTTATGTCCTCCCTACTTTACCTTATAGGCCTGCATTTCCGCCTTGACACTCAGCTCCGCCGCCTTAAAGGCATGCTCCTGTGTCATGGCGTCCTCCGTCCGGTGGATACAGTCCAGAATCAGTTGTCCGAAGAAAGGATAGCCCACCTTCCCCGTGACTTCAAAATGCTGTTCTCCCTCATCGTTTACCAGATATACATGGTTGCTGCTTCCATCATTGGTTCCCACGTTCACAAACTTACGCAGCTCAATATACCCCTTGGTTCCAAGAATAAAGGTCCTTCCGTCTCCCCAGGTGGAAAGTCCCTCCGGCGTGAACCAGTCCACTCTGAAATGCTGGGTTGCCCCATTATCGCCCACCAGCATTGCGTCGCCGAAATCTTCCAGTTCCGGGTAGTCTGGATGACCGTAATTTCCAACCTCGCTGTACTGCACGTTGGCATCCTTCACATGACAGTAATACAGGAACTGCTCGATTTGATGGCTGCCGATGTCACAGAGAATACCGCCGTATTTTTCCTTTTCAAAGAACCAGTCCGGGCGGCTCTTCGGATCTCCCACACGGTGCGGTCCGAAGCCGTCCACATGAATCGGGGTGCCGATGGCTCCCTCCTCAATCAGCTGTCCTGCATAAACCGCGGACTCCACATGGAGACGTTCGCTGTAATAAACCATATATTTCCTGCCTGTTTCCCGTGTCATTTTCCGGGCGGCTTCCAGCTGCTCCAGCGTTGTCAGCGGCGCTTTGTCCGTAAAATAATCCTTGCCCGCCGCCATAACACGCAGGCCCAGAGCACAGCGCAGGCTCGTTACCGCCGCGCCGCAGACCAGCTTTACCTCCGGATCGCTTAGTATTTCCTCTTCACTGGCCGCCGCTTTGACGCCGGGAAATGCCTTCTGAAACGCTTCCACCTTTTTTGCATCCGGATCATAGACCCATTTTAAGGTGGCTCCCGCTTCCGTCAGGCCATTGCACATGCCGTAAATGTGGCCGTGATCCAGCGCGATTGCAGCAATCACAAATTCTCCCGGGCCGACCACCGGCGCCGGTTTTCCTTTAGGCGCATAATTCATGCCGTCTTTTTTATCGCTCATAGCAGTCTCCTTCTTCATTATATCTATTCTGACAGCACAACAGCCGGCTGAACCGGCTGTATGCGCTTTATCAGCTCCGATTAGTTCTGTGCTGAAAAATATTCTGTTCTTTCATCAATGATCTGCTGGATTCCGGTTTTTTCAAGCTCGGACATATATTCATCAAAGGTTGCATCGAAATCTGCGGAAGGACAGGTAACACATTTAACTTTATACTTGTCTCTGACAATATTGATATCAGTGATCAAATCTGCCGTGGAAGGAGCCGTATAAGTGGTATTGTTAATTATTGTTCCTGTCAGGGCATTTTCGTAGTTCTGGATTACATGATCCTCATAGCCCGGAGCTTCTTTTGCCGTACAGGCATTGAAATCATCAACAGTCTCAAAATATCCCTGATTTCCAGTGAGGAAAATATCCGCACGGATCCAGTCCTTATCCTTGGCATTATACTGTGCATCCATAACAACAGGGATTCCTGCGTCATCAAGTTCATAATGCTCTCCCTCAAAACCATGGTAAAGAACAAATCCGCCGTCCTTGGAACACATCCAGTCAAGATAGGTCATACATGCTTCCACGGTTTCCTCGTCGGCCGTCAGAGGACAGAAGGCAATCAATCCGCCGTTTGCATAAGCGCCGCTGTACTGCTTTCCGTCATTGACATTTTTCAGATTGGGAATGGAAATGATATCTGCTCCGGGTACATTTTCCTGGAGTGTCTTTAACAGGGAACCGCGCAGAACATCCACGCTGAAATTAACATTTGCCTCAAAGAAGCCAACAGCTCCCGTTACGATATAGCTTTTGAAGGTATCCTCATCCATCGTATAATATTCCTGGTGCATAAGTCCGTTATTATATAGCTTATTCATATAACGGTAGTAATCTCTCATACCTTCATCATAGTAATCCACCACTGCATCTTCCCCATTGGCTACCTTGGATTTAATAGGATCTCCTGCCGTTTTGGAGAAGGCAAGACGGAGGTTATAGAACATCCACTCAATCGCGCCGATAACATCTGTCCTGCCGTCCGGATTGTTTTTCACCATCTGCTCGATTACATTATAAAGCTCGTCCGGTGTGGTGGGAACTTCCAGCCCCAGCTTATCCAGCCAGTCTTTTCTCAGGAAAAGGTTGGTCTCTGCAGTCGTCGCTCTTTTGGCCACAATGCCGAAAAGTTCATTTTTAGCATTCCTGCCGATATTAATGACATCTTCCCCCAGATAAGCCTTCATATTCTGCGCCTGATCCCCGCCGTCAATAAAGGGGGACAAATCCCAGGTGCCGCCCTGGTTATAATAATCCTCAGCATACGCGTAGGTATAGGTAACCGTCAGATCAGGAGCTGTGCCGGAAGCCACCATGGTCTGCATTTTTGTCACTTCATCATTACGGGGGACGGGAACGAATTCAACATGAATACCTACCTTGCCCATTTCCTGATTCACATAGTCCACCCATTTGTTATCCGTAATCGTAGAGCCTTCCGGCGCATTACTGCGGTCAAACAGTTCCACAGTTATGGTCACATCGTCAAACTGCTTCGAGCCATAGGTTGTCTGATACTTGCTTTCTCCGCCGTTTTCTCCTGTGCCCTGCGCTTCGCTGCTTTCAGCTGAAGCCGCCGCAGTATCGGACGTATTGCCCGTCTGCTCCGTTGAGGAGCTGCCGCATCCTGCCGTTAACGCCGCCAGCATCGACGCCGTAAGAACACATGCGATACCTTTTTTGAAACTTCTTCTCATAATCTTTCCTCTCTCTTTCTCCTTTTTTTATTTGATGGCACAAAGGCCATGCTTCCTGTAACGTTTTCCTAGCCCTTCACCGAACCGACCATAACTCCTTTTACAAAATACTTCTGAAGCCAGGGATATACCACCAAAATGGGGATAGTGGATACCGCAACCGTGGCCATTTTCAGGGACTGCGACATAACCTGTGTCCCCAGGCCCTCCTGGTTGGCCGCGGAATTGTTCAGTTCCCCGCCGAACAGAAGGCTCCTCAGTCTCAGCTGCAGGGTATATTTATTAGGATCCTGCACATACAGCAGGGCATCAAAATAGCTGTTCCAGTATCCTACCGCATAAAACAGCCCGATGGTTGCAATGATGGGCAGGGACAGCGGCAGTATGATTCTGGCCAGTGTCTGGATATCCGAAGCGCCGTCAATCCTGGCCGCTTCCTCCAGCTCCTTCGGCAGTTCCCGGAAAAAAGTCCTCATGACAATAAAGTTAAATACGTTCACAGACTGCGGAATAAACAGCGCCGCCAGTGTATCATACAGGCCAAGCTGCTTCACCACCAGGAAGGTGGGAATCATGCCGCCGCTGAAGTACATGGTGAACAGAATCAGCCCTGTGAAAAATTTTCTACCCGGCAGATAATCCCTGGAAAGGGCATATGCTGCGCATACGGTAAGAAACAGGCTCAAAAAGGTGCCCAGCACCGTTACGATGACGGTGGATTTCATGGACATCCATATCTGGGAACGTCCCAGTATCTGCTTATAGGCATCCAGGGTAAAATCAATCGGGTAAAAAGTGACTCTTCCCGACAGAACCGCATTATACCCGCTCAGCGAATAGGCGATTACATTCAGAAAAGGATACAGGCAGCAAAAGGTAATTAATGTGATAATCGCATAATTACAGATTGTCCCGACTGTTATCTTCTTTTTCAGTTTTCCTGCCATTACAGTGTACCTCCCCACTAAATAATTCCGTCTTCACCGATTGCTTTTGCGAATTTATCCGCGGCGAAGAGAATGATGATATTGATTACCGACTGAAACAGGCCGATTGCTGTAGAATCACTGTACTTTGCACGTTCTATACCAAGCCTGTAGGTATAGGTGCTGATAACCTCGGAAACTTCCTTCACCTTATCATTTCCCAGCAGCAAAGGCGCATCCAGGCCGATTGTCATCATTTTGGATATCTGAAGAATCAGCATGGTGACGATCACAGACTTTATGGACGGCAGTGTGATATATACCAGTCTCTGGAATTTCGTTGCCCCGTCCAGATAGGCCGCTTCATAAAGGGATTCATCCACACCGGTTAAGGCTGCCAGATAGATTATGGTCCCCCAGCCAATCTCCTTCCACACATTACATACCACATAGGTAAATATCCACCACCCGTTATCGCTCAGAAAAGGAACGGATGGCATTCCGAAGGATTCCAGAATACGGTTTATGGTTCCTCCCTGCTGGGAAAAAAGATTGGTTGCAATCCCGGCAACCACCACCCAGGAAATAAAGTGGGGCAGATATAAAATGGACTGCGTAATTTTTTTGAATTTGGCATTCATTATCTCATTGAGCATCAGGGAGACAATGATTGTCAGAGGGAAGCTAACCGCCAGCGCAAGCAGGTTAAGCGTTAATGTATTCCGTATAATCACCCAGAAATTCCTGTTTGAAAATATCTTCTTAAACACGTCCAGTCCGCACCACGGACTGCCCAGGACTCCCTTAAAAACGTTATAATCCTTGAAGGCAATGGTCACTCCATACATCGGTATGTACTTGAACACTATATAGTACAGCAATACCGGCAGCAGCATTAAGTACAGCCATTTGCAGTTCCAGATCCGACTGAATGTATGTCCGTTATTTTTTTTGAACATCTTACTTTGCACTTGTTTATCCTCCTTTGCTTTGTCCAACTGCAGTTATACTTTACCACGACGTTTCACATCAACTATACCTGTTATCTGACTTTTTTTTAGCGCAATCCGACTTTTTTGGGCAGATTGGTCATATTTTACTTGTCATGTAAATTCTTTTATCACTTTTTTTTATCATCTGTAATTTGGCTTGATATTTTATTGTAATTTATTATATTTCACGTTAAAATAGGCTTTATCAGGGAGGTAAATTGTGCAATGAATACACAGTTCAGAAAAATATTGAATATGTTAGAAGAAGATATTGGCTGCCAGGTAAAAAATATAGATGTGCCTGTAGACCCAACCATGACGCTGCATAATCATGACGGTTATGAAATATTTCTGATGCTGGGCGGAAATGTCAATTTTTTTATGGAAGGCGCCTGCAAGAAGATTGAGCGCGGCGATTTGTTTTTCATTCAGCCCTATGCGTTTCACCTGGCGCATCTGCTGGACTCCGAGCGCTATGACCGTATCATTATTAATGTCAGGGTTCCCATGATGCAGGCCCTGTCCAGTGAAATGACAGATCTTTCCTCCATGTTTTACCGGCTTCCCTCTAATGCAATTAACCATATCCAGCTGAGCGAAAAGGAAATAGAGGCATTTCTGAATCATTCCTATAAGCTGCAGGATACGCTGAAATCCAATTCCTTTGGGAGTGATATCCTTGCGGAAGCCCTTACCAAAATACTTCTGGTAAAGCTCAACCGGTTTGTCCGTTCGGATACCTCCCCTGAATTCCAGGGAATTATGCCGGATCTGATAACTAAAATTTTCTCCTATATTGAGCAGCATCTGACGGATGACAATCTGTCCATAGAAATACTCGCAAAGGAGCTTCATCATAACAGCACCTATATCAGCCGCAGTTTTAAAAAGGTCACCGGTACCTCTCTGCAGCAGTACATCATAGCGAAAAAAATAGCCCTTGCGCAGAAGCATCTGCGCGAAGGCTACAATCTTTGTGATGCCTGCTATGCCGCAGGCTTCCACTGCTATTCCAATTTTTCACGGACCTTTACAAAACAGAGCGGGATGACTCCCAAACAGTATCAGCTGCAGGTGCAGACGGCGCGCTGACGCCGGGCCAATTTCCCGCCCGGCCCGGCTGTTCCCTTCCCGGACGTTCTAAGCTTCCTCGTCCGCCCACACTTCCTTCGCCATCCTGAATGCCGCCCAAGCCTTAGGCCATCCGCTGTAGAAGGCAAGCTGTGTGAACACCTCCGTGATTTCCGTCCTGGTAATCCCATTTTTCTTCGCGGTTTCCAGATGATACTTGAATGAAGAATCCAGCATACCGCTGGTCATCAGGGCGGTTACCGTAATCAGGCTGCGGTCACGCAGCGATAGCTTATCCTCGCGGCTCCATACCTCCCCGAATAATACATCATCATTCAGCTGCGCAAATTTGGGGGCAAATTCTCCCAGCGCCTCTCTTCCTGCCGTCTGTTTTTCCATTGTTACTCCTTTCCGCGCTCTTTATCGCATAAAAAACAAGCCTGTCGAAAGTACATTCCTATAATCATTTCAGCTTTCTGTAATCCTGCTGTTCCACCGGTTCCAGCCATTCCGTCCGGGCATTTTCAGTCTCCTTTAAGCGTTCAGCTTTGCCGTAAAATCGGCCATGGCTTCTGATATTTTTATCTGCTGAGGGCAGACGGCTTCACAGCTTCTGCAGCCGATGCAGGCGCCGGGCCTTTTCTCCTCCGGCACGGCCATCAGCGCCATCGGCGCTAAAAAGCCTCCTCCGGTAAAGCAGTGCTCATTATACAGCTCCAGAAGCGAGGGGATATCCAGCCCCTTCGGGCAGTGGCTCACACAATAATGACAGGCGGTACAGGGCAGGGCAATCTTTTTTACCATGCGTTCCGCCATTTCAAGCAGCGCCGTCATTTCCTTATCTTTCAGCGGCTTATCCTCTTCATAGGTTCTGATATTCTCCTTCAGCTGTTCAGAATCTGACATACCGGAAAGTACCATGGTTACGCCGGGAACAGACTGCAGGAACCGGAAAGCCCATGCAGGGATTTCTTCCTCCGGCCGAAGCTCCTTCAAAACAGCTGCATTTTCCTCCGGCAGCGCCGCCAGCTTTCCGCCCCGCAGAGGCTCCATTACCCAGACGGGGATATGATAACTGTTAAGCAGTTCCACCTTCGCCCCGGCATTCTGGAACGACCAGTCCAGGTAGTTAAGCTGGATCTGGCAGAACTCCATATGCTCCCCATACGCATCCAGGAATCGTTTCATCACATCATAGCTTCCATGGGCAGAAAATCCCAGATGCCGGATGCGTCCTTTTTTCTTCTGTTCCATCAGGTAATCAAAAATGCCGTATTTTTCATCCAGATAGGCATCGATGTTCATTTCACAGATATTGTGAAACAGATAAAAATCAAAATAGTCCACACCGCATTTTTTCAGCTGTGCTTCAAAAATAGGTTCCGCCTTATCCATGTTGGAAAGGTCATAGCCGGGAAATTTCGTCGCCAGATAAAAGCTGTCCCGGGGATATCTGCCCAACGCCTCTCCCAGCACTGTTTCGGAATTACCGTCATGATAGCCCCATGCGGTATCATAATAGTTAATGCCGTGCTCCATGGCATATGCAACCATTTCCGCGGCGGCCTCCTTGTCAATCTGAGCGTCATTCCCGTCAATCACCGGCAGACGCATGGCCCCCATGCCAAGGGCGGATAATTTCAAATTCTGAAAATCGCGGTATATCATTTGCACTCCCTCCTTATTTTTCTGTACATGCTATACTTTATGATATCAAAAAAGGAAATACTGCTGCTTCCCTCTCTGTCTTTAATGTAAATTCATTTCAGGTCATTGGCAAATACTTAAAAATAATTCTTTATTATACCGTTTACGAATACTTGCCGGGAATCCGGCCAGCAATGGGACGGCGTTACTCTTCTGCCATGCTTTCGGGAATTGTGCAGGTCATAAATCGGCTCCGGATGTATATAATGAAACAAAAACCGGAAGATAGCTATGAACAAAATGGAAAAGATCAAAGGACTGACAGGGATGCTCTTTCTGTTTGTCCTGGTCTTTCTTGCAGGCCGTTTTCTGGCCCGGGCCGTGGATGCCAGAAGCACGATGGCGCCGGTGCTCCCCGCGTAAGGGAGCTGGGGCCTGAGCTTTCAGGAGGACGGCAAACCGCCTGTCGCCAACGACAGCTTTGATGAGCTGGCAAAATACGATGCATTTTATGCGGAATATACGCAGGAAAAGGTTCTTTACCTGACCTTCGACTGCGGTTACGAAAACGGAAATACACCTGCAATCCTGGATGCATTAAAAAAACATAACGTGAAGGCGACCTTCTTTGTGGTGGGAAATTATCTGGAAACCAGCCCGGATCTGGTAAAAAGGATGCTGGAGGAGGGACATATTGTAGGGAATCACAGCTACCATCACCCGGATATGTCCCGGATGGACAAAGAAAGCTTTGCCAGGGAGCTGGGGGATCTGGAGACGCTTTACCAACAGATCACAGGAACGCCGATGGTAAAATTCTACCGCCCGCCTCAGGGGAAATACAGCGAAAACAATCTGCAGATCGCAAAGGATCTGGGCTACAAAACCTTTTTTGGAGCCTGGCCTATGTGGACTGGGATCAGGATAAGCAGCCGACCCATGAAGAGGCCTTTGACAAACTGCTCAAAAGGGTGCATCCGGGCGCCATTGTACTGCTTCATAATACCTCGAAAACAAATGGGGAGATTCTTGACGAGCTGCTCACAAAATGGGAAGGGATGGTATATACCTTCTGTTCTCTGACAGACCTGCCCGGGGTGATGTAAGGGCGCGTAAAACGGAGGCCTGAAAAAAAGACGGCAGAAAATTTTTCTTACTTTTTTTATGGGAATTATATGCTAGAATGGATTTCGGATACCCAAAATCTCTTACAGTTAAATGTACAGTTGATTTTCTGGAGGAACTAGTCGCTGATGGAATTAAGAGTAAGGAGTTTACAAATGTTAAGGCATTACTAAAGTTAATGCTAATATGGGCTGTCAGAGAAGAATACCTTGAGTTAGATGTTATGCGAATTTTCTGGAATCTGGAAATATCAGATAAGGAGTTTGAACATGCGTATAAAGATCCGAGCAGTCAGGTTTTTCTGGACTGGGAATTGGATAGGCTCATCCCTTATTTAAAAGAAAATAGGAAAATGCCACATTGTATGGCCATTATTCTTATGTTTGTCACTGGCATCCGAGTAGGTGAGTTGGTAGCCTTACAAAAAGAAGACCTTCGTAATGATAACAGTATTGTCATAAAAAAATCAGAAACACGCTACAATCTAGGAGATGGAACAGGGTATCATTACGAAATCGTTTCTCACCCTAAAACCCAGGCAGGCTATCGAAATGTATATTTACCAGAAGAAGCAAACTGGATACTTAAATGGATGTCCTCCCAAGATGGTGAGTATATATTTATGTATCAAGGCCATAGAATTACTGCATCTGCAATACGAAGCAAATTATATCGTATTTGTAAAAAAGTTGGGATAGCATCCAAAGGCCCTCATAAGCTACGTAAAACCTATTTATCTATCTTATTGGATGAAAAATGTGATCAACGACTTGTAACAGATCAAGCTGGTCATGCAAGCATCAAAACATCAGAGGCAAGTTATCATTATAATCGTAAGAATGCAGGCAAAAAAATTGCGCTATTGAGTAATATTGATGCATTTTCTCGAGTATCAGTTGATTGACCAATTGATTGACTTGATTGACCAAAATAAGAAAAGTACCGCAAATACGGTACTTTTCCAATGGAGCATACGGGGCTCGAACCCGTGACCTCCACGCTGCCAGCGTGGCGCGCTCCCAGCTGCGCTAATGCCCCGTCCGTGATATATCATATCAAATGTTTCCCTGCTTGGCAAGAAAAATTTTTACCATTTTCTCATTTTTTCCACATTTTATTTTCCTGCCAGCAGCCGCCTCATCTGTACTTCCCGGAAACCCGCATTTTCTCAGCCTTTCCCATCAAATTCTTCTCTTCCGGGCAAAGCACCTCCTCCAGTTCTCTCCGGTGAAGCCCTTTCCCGATAAATACGGCACGGGAATCCCCGCCGCCTTCATAGCCGGTAATACTGTAATTCCTGTCCACCACATCGAATCTGAGCCATGCGCTGCCTGCCGGAAGATACCCCTTGGCCCGCCTGATATCGCCGAACACGCCTGACACCACTCCCTGCAGAAACAGAAGCAGCTGGTTACCGGACTCCAGGTGTATGGAGGTAAAGCCTGCATTCTCCAAATCCGGCTGCAGCGTTTCCCTCTCCCTTTTCTTCGCGTTCTCCTCCCCTTCCTTCGTCAGATATCTCTCAAAAAGCCCATTCCACCAGGAAGCCTCTTTCTTCTCGCAGGAATCCGTCACAATCTCCCCCTGAGGATTCATTGCCCTCACTTCTGACGCAATCCTGCAAAGCTCCTCCGCGTCCAGTGCCCCTGTTTTGGTAAAAATAACCGTGGCTGCGTTTTCAATCTGGTCCCTGCAGATTTCCGGGTACTTTTCCTTATCCCTGTCAAAAGCGGACACATCCAGCACCGTTACCGGCTGCAGCAGTACTATTCTTTCATATTGGATCTGGCTGATATTGGTAAGGATATTTCCCAGCTTCCCAAGCCCCGTCGGCTCTACCACCAGGTATTCCGGATCAAGCGTATTGGAAATCGTCAGAATGGAGGAAGCAAAATCTGCCTTCATCGTGCAGCAGATACACCCTTCCGTCAGCTCCCACACCTTCATTTCCGCCTGTCCCGTCCCCGATGCCAAAAAACCGCCGTCAATCCCCACTTCACCATATTCATTTTCCATGACCACGAACCTCTTATCCGTTTTTTCTGCCAGAGCCTTGATGAACGTGGTTTTTCCCGCTCCCAGGAATCCCGATATTACCAGTATCTTCATAAAATTATCCCCTATGCTGCAGCTCTTTCCGGAAAATGCGTGCGGTCCAAACAGGCCGCACGCACACATTTCCCGCCGTGCCGGACAAGGCATGCTATTGGCATCCCGTATCCGTCAGGAAGTTCAATATACCCTGATATCAGTCCTCAATCTTCACTACGGGCTTAATCAGATCCTTCGGCTTATCCCTCATTAAGAACAGCGCCTCTTCCACATGATCCCAGCCTTCAAATACATGGGAAACCAGTGGATGCACATCCAGCTTGCCTGCGGAAACCAGCGAGCCCAGCTTCTCCATACGCAGACGTCCGCCGGGCATCAGGCCGCCGTTAATCTGCTTATGTCCCATGCCCACGCCCCATTCCACACGGGGAATGTTAACATAGGTGCCGCTGCCCAGATAATTAACATTGCCGATTTTTCCGCCGGGCTTCAGGCACTTCACAGCGGATTCAAAGGTTTCACAGCCTCCGCCCGCTACAACTACCTTATCCACGCCCTTGCCGTCCGTCAGCGCCAGCACCTGATCCTCAATGGTCCCGTCCTTATAGCTGATAAAATCAGAAGCGCCGTAGCCTCTGGCCGCCTCCACGCAGTTTGGCCTGGTGCCCACCGCAATAATGCGGGACGCGCCGCGCATATTCGCCCCGGCCACCGACATCAGGCCCACCGGCCCGATTCCTATTACAAGGACCGTATCACCGAACTGTACATCTGCCAGTTCCACGCCATGGAATCCCGTAGGAACCATGTCGGAAAGCATACAGGCGTCAACAGGGCTGATGTTGGAAGGCAGAAGCGCCAGGTTCCCGTCCGCATCATTTACATGGAAGAATTCTGAAAATACACCATCCTTGAAATTGGAGAATTTCCACCCCGCAAGCATTCCCCCCGAATGCATGGAATAGCCTGCCTGCGCTTCCAGGGAGTTCCAGTCCGGAGTGATAGCCGGTACAAGCACTCTGTCGCCGGGCTTGAAATCCTTTACCATAGAGCCAACCTCAACCACCTGCGCACAGCACTCATGGCCGAGAATCATATTATGCCTTTCACCGATCGCCCCTTCCCAGAGCGTATGTACATCCGACGTACAGATTGCTATAGCCAGCGGCTTACAGATGGCATCCATGGGCCCGCACTGCGGTCTTTCCTTCTCGATCCAGCCGGATTCCCCGATTTTAAGCATTGCATAACCTTTCATAAAAATACCTTTCCTTTCTTTGAACCCCAATACCATAACAGTTGCGCTGATAATAAATAGACGTTAACTGTTCCGGACGGCCGTCTTTTTGAATGGCTCTTCCATGCAAGAAGCACCGGAAGTCCATCCGATGTAAATGTTGGCGCAAAAAAAGTCTTATAAGCCAGCTTAACACCTGCTTTGCACCAATATTCCCGCCGACCTGAACTGTTACCATAAATTATACATTCTTGTTAAAAAAAAGTCAATAAAACGCCCCATCATATTCATTTTATATTATAAAACATTTTTTGTTCATAGTTTTCCCCGGCACATTTCACAAATCGTCCCCAACAAAAAAATACGGGCGGGTAGACTATCCCTCCCGTATATGCTATATTCAAATATAAACATCTTTTCCTGTTAAATTTTTTTCAGGAATACGTCCTGCCCACGAAAGGAGACAACACCTTATGATAAAAAAACAAATGACTGACATCCTGCTCTCAGCGGCCCTTTGTATTCTGACAGCCTCTGTCCTCACAGGATGCGCAGCAAACGGTAAAAATAATGCCTCGGGCGTACAGGAAAGCCCGTCCGCTTCCCAGGGACAGGCCGAAAATCCGGCTGCCGGCAATACTGCTGCCGCAGATACCGGAAATACGGCAGACGGCAAAAGCCCTTCCGGAACCGGTGCTTCTTCCGATAATAACAGTTCCGCCGGAACATCTCCCGCCGCCTCATCATCCTCCGACGGCACCGAAGCCTCTTTGGAAGGCCAGGAGGGCGGCGCAGACACAAAAGTCATAGAATCCCAGACCTTCTCCGGAGTCAGCCTGGGCGGTTACGAAAATGTACAGTTCACCACCCGCGAAATCACGGAAAACGGGCGTACCCGTGTGGAATATTCCCTTGTCTCGGACGGCGATGCCGTATACACCTTCCCGGATGCCTATGATTACTGGCTGTTTGCCTCCGAAGTAAATTTCATCGCCTTCCGCGATGTGAACGGCGACGGGCAAAAGGATGTCATCACAAGCGAGCAGTACATTACCGGCGCCGGAGAGGGTGGTGCGGTGCCCTTCAGCATGACGCGCATTTACTTAAACCAGGGCAGTGAATTCCTGTTCGCAGAGGGTCTGTCCGTTTCCATCGGCAACAGCCTGGATGCCTCCCGTCCCGAAGAATATACCATTGAAAATATCCTCGCCATCCTGGAAGAGCCGGTTTACTGTAATTTCGGCAGCGGCGGCTGGACCAGGGGAGAAATCGAAAGCTTCGCCTTTCTTGTAAAAAATGACGTTCTGAATGATAACAGAAAAGCCCTTTCACAAAAAATCAATTATCCGCTGAACCTGGTCAGAAACGGTGAACAGCTCCTGATTTCATCTCCTGAGGAATTTCTTGCCAGCTACAATGACATCCTGAACCTGCAGGTCATCTATGATGTGGAAGGCTCGGAAACCGAGGATCTTTTCTGGAACCAGGACGGCGTCATGCTCGGCACCGGTGCCATCTGGTTCGGCAAAATGCAGGACGGCAGCATTAAAATATACGCCATCCCCGCAGAGGTACAGTACTGTAACCCCCTGGATGTGGACTAGCCCCTTTTACCTGATTTCCAGCTTTTCGCATACCCGCTTCAGGACAAATCTGTAAAAGCCCCAGATACAGAGCGTAACCACGCCCACAACAGCTGCGCAGCTTCCAAGCCCCGCCAGCTCACCGGGCGTAAAGCGCCCGCCGTCGTTCATGTAAAGAATCAGGCAGTAAAACAGATAGATTGCCACAGTTCCCACCGCCGCGGGCGCTTTGAATACCTTTCCCACCTGCCCCCTGACAGAATTCATTAAAAAGTCATGCCCCGCGCCCAGATGCTTTAAATCCTCGTAAACCAGACGGCTGTTCATGGCAATGGTCATGCATCTGGTATATATAATAATGAAAACAGCCGCAAAGCAGATCAGGGAAATAAATAAAAACAGCATTAAAAATACGGCATAGGTGGACAGGAAGTCCGTTTTATCCAATATACGGAACATAGGCGCATATTTCCAGAACTGCTTAAAATAAAAGGACTGATATTCCTTAAAGCTAATCGTAATGTCAGAGCCGCTGTCTTCATATTCCCCAAAGCTGCCCGCACGGGCCTGCCTGTCATAAATCCTGTCGTCCATTCTTGTGACCTGGCAATCACTGCCCGTACAGGCAACAATCTGCCTGTATAATTCCTGTGCAAACCCATAGGAGCCGTCTACATCCGCCACATTAAAGGCCACCAGCCGCTCACGCCACTCATCTGTAAGCCCTTCCGCTATTTTCATATAATCTTTGTCATTGAGCACATAATATTTTCCGGAAAGCATATTGTCGCAGACATATCCGCCGAAGGAAATCCCCAGCGTTTTTCCCGTCACCGGATTGGTAAGCATGGTTGTGTCGTTGGCGAGCCAGAACGCGTTGCCCCCGTCCTCTCCGATGACCGCCCGGCAGGTTCCCTCCGGTACCTCAATATCCTGCTTCGCTATCCGGTTAAACTCCGAAGCCGGAAGGTAGTTCCCCTCCCCCACCAGCTCCCTGTACTCATAGTGGAAATTCCGCCTGCTGTCCATGATCTGCGTACTGCCGTCGTGGGCAAGCACCGCCAGAGGATATGTGCTGTATTCTGTAATTTCCACCTGATAGCTTTCTGCAAACGCCTTTATCTCCTCTTCCGTAAGCATATCCTGATCCTGCCTGTAGGGGAAAAGGAAATCTATGGGCCTCTCATCAATGGCTTTCTGCGAGCCAGACAGCATCATTGGCGTATAAAACGCCGCAAAATACGCGCCGGCAAGCAAAACCGTTATTACCAGCATGCTGTTCACCGTCTGCCGCCCCTGGAACTTCATCATGCTGCCGGTAATAATATCCCGCCAGCGCTTCTTCCCTTTTTTTCTTCCATGGACAACAATATACAGAAGAAGCATGTAAAGCCCGACAAACAAGGGAAGATAGGTCACATTGATCCACGCCGGGCAATACCAGTTCAGCAGGCGGAGACAGAGCATCGGCGTCATATATCCGCAGACTCCCCCCAGGATCATGAGAAGGATCCCCGCCCAGCCATACCATGGCTTCACATCCCTGACAGGCTCACACTTTCTCTCATTATGGACAATGGCAATCACATCCGTCTGCCTGATAAAAAGGATCCCCATAAAAATCAGAAGAACCATACATACCAGCGCATAACAGACAGAAATCCCATAAGCTTGCACCCCAATGGAAAAAGAAGTTTCATCCGTATTTACCAGGAAAATACAGAAAAGCTTCCAGATACAGAAGGCGAGCGGCGTCCCCAGCACCATGCCGCCCAAAAAGGAAATGCCCGAAACCAACAGCAGCTCCCGCAGCAGCCTCGCCCCAAGCTGCCTGGCAGAAGCGCCCAGCGCCATAAAAATCCCGGTTTCCCTGGATTTGTATTTTAAAAACAGGGCCGCGGCATACACGACAAATACCCCGCACCCAAAAACAGCCAGGAAAAATATCATCGACACCTGCTTGCGTGAATCCCCGCCCTCCGGCAGAATGGTAAGCACGGTAGGCGACTGCATCATAACGGCATAAGCCGTAATCAACAGTTCGGATAAAAACAGGCACAAAAACAGCAGGTAATAATTTTTCCGGTTATAATAACGCAGCTCTTTATTTATCTGTCTCTGGTTTTTCATTCCTTTTCTTCACCCTCTTCCCCCATTTCTTCAATAATTTCCAGCAGTTCCTTCTGGAAATCACGGTGGCTGCCGCTGCAATATGCCGTTTTGAAAATTTCCCCGTCCTTCAGAATGATTACCCGGTCACAGAAGGACGCAGCGAAGCTGTCGTGCGTCACCATAAAAATCGTGGTGTCCAGTTCCTCCCTGGCCCGTTCAAAGGACTGTATCACCGTACGGCTGGATTTGGAATCCAGATTTCCGGTAGGCTCATCCGCCAGCATCAGGAGCGGCGAATTAATCAGCGCCCGCGCCACAGCCGTCCGCTGTTTTTCCCCGCCGGATATTTCCGCCGGATACTTATCCCTGATATGCTCAATGCCGAATATCCGGCACAGGCGCGCTACATCCTCCTCCATTGCCTCCTCCGTCTGTCCGCTGATAATCCTGGGAAGGAGAATATTATCCTTAACCGACAGTCCGTCCAGCAGGCAGAAATCCTGGAACACAAAGCCCAGCTTCCTGTTTCTCACCACCGCCAGTCCCTCCGCATCCAGACTCGCCAGATTCTGCCCTCCCAGAACTATTTCCCCCTTCTGGAAAGGTATGTAGCAGGCGATACAATTCAGGAGCGTGGACTTCCCTGAGCCCGATGGCCCCATAACCGCCACGAATTCCCCCTTCTCCACCTCAAAAGACACATCCCGCAGCACAGGATAGGTCTGGCTGCCGGTCTGATAATTTTTATACAAATGTTCCACACGCAGCATCTCAATTACCTCCTTTGATGTCCCGGCATTCAGGGCCGGACAGTTATCTTCCCGTCCCCGGGCCTGCCCTGGATTTTCTTTCCTGTACGGCGGCCCTCCGGTCACTTTTATTATAGGGGAAGCCGCGTTTTCAAAAGTGAGGGAATGTGTCAAAACTGACATGAATTCCGTCATTTTTGGAGGAAACTGAGCCGTGCGCTTTTTTCGGGGAAGGGAATGTGATACAATATGGAACATCCAAAGGGAGGGAATGCCATGCTTCAGATTGCGATTGCAGATGATGAAAAGAAACCGCGCAGGGCGCTGCGGGATATTCTGGAACCCTGGCTTGAGCTACAGGCGGTTCCCTGTCAGCTGTGGGAATATGAGTCCGGGGAAAAGCTGTGTGAGGGATACAGGAAATACCACTTTGACCTGATATTCCTGGATATTGAGATGGAAGGGATGAACGGGATGGAAACCGCCAGGCAGCTGCGTTCCATCGACCAGCATGGGATTCTCATATTCGTTACGGCTTATCCCGATTATGTCTTCCAGGGGTATGAAGTGAGGGCATTCCATTATATCCTGAAGCCCTATCAGGAAAAACGGCTCCTGGACATCACGGCAAGGGCGCTGGAAGAAATACAGCAGGGGGACAATGATTTTTATCTTCTCCCCCAGGGGGCGGGCAGCTGCCGGCTGAACCTGCGGGATACCCTGTATTTCCGCAGTGAAGGAAGATATATAACAGCCTTTGCCTGCAGCGGGGAAAAAAGCTTCCGGGGTAAGCTGAATGACCTGGAATCCCAGCTTCCCGGCTATTTTGTCAGAATCCACCAACGCTATCTTGTGAATATCCGGCAGGTTTCCCGGACAGGGGATTCCTTCGCCGTCATCGGCAGTGAAAAGCTGCCTGTGAGCAGGGCGCATAAGCAGGCGTTCCTGATTGCCTTTGCCGGAGCAATGCTGGACGTCCGGTAAACCGGAAACTCTGTAAAAGTTCAGAAAGGTTTGTCTGATGAGAATTGCAGTATTATTGATGTACAGTATAATGGGTATCCTGTTTTTAACTTCCACCTGCTTTTACCAGCGCCTGAACGGCGCTTTCGTAACGCTCAGGAAACAGCGCCTGGTAAAGGCGGCTGTTTATATTGGCCTGTCCGTAGTGGTAAATACGGTGATACTCAGCCAGGATGCCATAAATATCACCCTGGCCTTTCTGGGGCTTATTCTCCTTCTTCTTGCGGGCTTTGAAGGGAGCCTGCTTCACAAGCTTTCCGCCGCCTTTATCCTGTACCCCTTTATCGGCTCCCTGAATTATCTTATTTCCGCCCTTATGCTACCGCTGCTTCCTTCCGTGTATACGCAGGCCAACCGTTATCAATTCATGGGCTTTGGCGTATTCAGAAGCATAATCACCTGCCTGTTCTGGTTTTTCATGTCCCGTATTTTTGCGGAAAGGCTCCGTTATGTGAAGGAATATCTCAACGCCGGGACGCTCATACTGCTGGACCTGGTATCCCTGACTCCTCTGCTTTCCATGATTTACATTGTCACTACCGCGTCACGTAGCATGTTACCCTACAGTCTCCCCGTCATTCTGGCCAACCTGCTTACAAACATGGGAATTCTCGAGCTAATCGTGCGCATGGCGGAAAATACCCGCACGGCGGCAGAAAATGAAAACCTGCGGCTCCAGCGGGATTATTATCAGGAGCTGGAACACAACCAGCAGGAAATCAGGCGGCTGCGCCACGATATGAACAACCATCTCACCGCCATCGGCGCCTGCCTGAAGCAGGGGAACACGGAGGAGGCCCTGCAGTATTTTGACGGGCTTTCACAGACCGCCTCCGTCACTGGCAGGAGCTTCTGCACAAACGGCCTGGTAAACGCCATGCTGAATGCCAAATATAACCTGGCCCTGGAAAAGGGACTGGAACCCTTTTTCCACATCGGGCTTACAGAAGGCCTTCCGTTTGACAATATCGATCTGTGCTCCCTGTTTGCCAACATACTGGATAACGCCATAGAAGCCTGTGAAAAAGTGCCTGATTCCCAGTCGCGTCTGCTGGAGCTCAGGACACGGTGCAGCAAGGGTTTTTTCAGTTTTCAGGCGGTTAATTCCTACTGCGGCCCGCTTCGCTTTTCCGGCGGTGTTTACCATACCACAAAAGAGGAGCCGGGCAGACATGGTTTTGGCCTTGCCCGTGTGAGGGCTGTTGTGGACAAATATGGAGGGACGCTGGAAATACGGCATGAACAGGGGATTTTTACGGTGACCGTGATCATTCCGGTAAAATAATACCTGCCGCAGCGGAAAAGCCAAAATGTCTTCCCGGGCACGCAGACGGCAGGAATTAACTTTCAATCACGCCCTAACATTTTCCTTCCCCGCCAAAGCCGCGCAGCCCCTGTCTGTATTCCGTGGGCGTCACGCCGAATTTTTCCCGGAACAGCTTGGCAAAATGCTGGCTTTTCTGATAACCCACTTGCTTCATCACCTCGTGAATCCGCAGATCCGTTTCCTCAAGCAGCTGCGCCGCCTTTTCCATCCTGACGGAGGTTATGTAGCCGGAGAGATTTTCCTGCGTCGCCTCCTTAAAAACCCGGGACAGGTATGCCGGATGCAGATGGGCCGCCTCTCCCAGGACATCCAGCGACAAATCCCTGCCATAGTTCTCCCGGATGTATTTTTTTATGTAAGCGATGGTATCCGTCTTTTTAAAGCTGCCCTCTTCCCCTTCCTTCTGCACTTCTTCCGCTGTCATCTCCGGTACAAGCCGTTCCACCGCCTCCGCCAGATCCTGCTTTAATACCGGCTTCACCAGATATTCCGATACTCCATAGCGCAGCGCCTGCCGGGCATAGGTAAAATCACTGTAGCCGGAAATGATGATCACCTTTGTCCTGCCATTATTTTCCGCAGTCATCTGAGATAAATCCAGGCCGGAAACCCGGGGCATACGGATATCCGTAATCAAAAGCTCCGGTTCGTGCTCCAGCAGCAGATCCCGCGCCAGGGAACCGCCCTTTGCCGTCAGCACCGTATCAAACCCATAGCTTTCCCAGTCTATCAGCTTACGGATATAGTCAACCATATACATCTCGTCATCAACAATCAGTACCTTCATACTTCTCCCTCCGGCCAAATGGCAAAGGAAACCAGCAGACCTCCCCAGACACTTTTTCCAAAGCGCAGCCCCGCAGATGCGCCGTAATAGTTTACCAGTCTCTGGTTCACGTTCCACAGGCCCACGCCCCATTCCTCATCCCGCTGCTTATCCGCAAGACGGCTCATTAAATCCCCAATCTGTTCCTCTGTCATCCCGTTGCCGTCGTCGGAAACCTCAAAATGGATTTCCGGGCTCTGCAGCCGGTATATTTTCACATAGATATGCTTCGCATTTTCTCTTTCTTCAATGGCATGATTTACCGCATTTTCAATCAGAGGCTGAAGCAGCAACGGGATCAGCCGTACTCCGTAAAGCGCTTCCGATACATCGATTGTATATTCCACATCCCTGCGCATGGCCATAACGGAAAGATAGGCTCTGGTATACGAAACCTCCTCACCCACCGTGGCCATGGATTTATTCTGGGTGCAATATCTGTAATAATTGGCCAGATGCACCGCCATCTGGGTAACTGCCTCCGGCTTGTCCGCCACCGTTACGATGTAAGAAAGGCTGTTGGAAAGAAAATGCGGGTTAATCTGCAGCTGAAGCTGCCGTAGCTCGGCCTGGTCCCGAAGCTGCTGTTCCTTAAGTATGGATGCAATCAGCTGGCGGATTCTCATTACCATCCTGTTAAATTGTGCAAATACATAGGAAAATTCGTTCTGCGGCATCTCCACAGCTGAGATTTTGGCATCAAAATCCCCTTTCTCCACCTGCATCAGCTTTCCGGTGAGGATTCTGATTTGCAGCAGGATATTCCGGTAATAAAGAAGCAGGAAGGCCAGACCGATTCCCATCAGCAGAAGAAGCAGGGCGCCGGTCACCCAGGTAACCGTGTTGACAGGCTTGAGCATCTCTTTCAGCGGATAATAGGTGATAAGATGCAGTCCGTTAGGGGCGGGCGCCGCTGTGACCAGCTGGTATTTCCCCTGGGCAATCGACACCTCATAAGCCATTTCTTCCGTTTGTTTCTTCTGGGCTGCTTTTTCCTGCGGCAGCGCCTGCCCTTCCATCGTTTTCAAAAGGGCCTGCTCCGCTTCATTGACGTAGAACAGGCTCTCCCCGTCAGAAAAGGTGAGCAGTGCGCCCCCGTTCTGCACGCCGGAAGCCATATTTTTGATTTTATACAGATAGTCCCGCTCCATACGGATGAGCAGAAAGGGTTCATCATCGTTTTTATCCCAGTCCGTCACATATTTTCTGGAATAGTACACCTCGCCCCTGTACAGAAACCACAGGTTATCCTCCGCAAGCTCCAGAGCCTGCTCTTCCACGCCTTCTATGTTCAGCGTACTGATAATCCGGCCGGAAGCGGGCCAGTATAAAATGAATTCAGCCATCCCCACATTGCTTTTCTGGCGGCTCTTCAGATAATCCTTCATGCGATTGGCGTCTGTCACATACTGCCAGGCATCATAGGCTTCCATCAGCGTCAGGTGCAGCGCCTTCAGATCCTCACTGTGAAGAATCCCCTCCGCCTCGATTTCGATCTCCCTGACCTTCTGATTGAGCTGCGCGCTCGTATAGACCATCTGCATCCGGGCCACCCGCATCAGCGAGTCCTTCAGCGCCGTGGTGCTGTAGCGGAACAGAATCGCAAAGCTTGCCATTGTCGTAAATAGGAAAATAATAAAAATAACGAAAATGGATTTGATTTTCTCCATAGCTTCTCCCTTTTCCTGTAAAACAGGCGCGGCTGCGGCAGGCAAACGGACAGATCACAAGAAACTGCCGGGGGATTCCCGGCAATTCCTGTTTCATGCATTACAACTTATTTTTTCACATTACGATACCATTCATTAATTTCTTCGGTAATCGCATCGCCGCCCTGGGCTTTCCAGTCTTCCACAAATTTATCAAAGGCTTCCACAGGCTCCTTGCCGTAAATAATATTTGTATACACCTGCTTTTCCATGGTCTGGAGCTGTTCCCAGTTCTTTTTCATGGTAGCTGTGGGTTCTCCGTTAAACAGATTGGGTATCAGCTCGTCCTTATGCTCATACGCCACCACATACCCTTCCGAGGTGGCCGGCGAGGTGACAAAGCTGGCCTTGGCCCTGATCTGCGCGCCGGATACGGCTTCTTTTCCTTCACTGATATCCGCATAGGCCTGCATGGTGTCCAGAGAAGGTGAGTTTTTCAGTACGGTGGACTTGCCGGGAAGGAACGGATCTGTGACCGGCGGATCAAACAACGCGGAATCAAACACCACTTCTCCGTCCACGATATCATAATCACAGCCCTCCAGGAAGCCGTACTGGAAATCCCCGGTGCCGAAGGCCACATCATAAAGCCAGTCATAATAAGTGAAAAAGGCTTCCATATTGTTGAAATCCTTATTGAACATCAGCCAGCCGTCATTGGTCTGTGCGGACTGATACGTAGGCTCCCCGTTCTCCTGCCTGATATTGGGATAAGCCTTGATTACCGCCTCCGGCGCCACACTGGTCACGTCCTTAACGGAATCAATGGCCCAGGGACGTCCGATAAAAATACCCGCCTTGCCTTCCGTGAACTGTGTCATCGCATCCCATGCGCTGGTAGCCGCAGCCTCCTGGAAAATCCAGCCGTTAGCGTGCCACTGCGCCATACGCTCCAGTGTAGCCCTGTTTCCTTCATTTATAGAACCGTAAACCAGCTCCCCGTTTTCATCCTCCTGCCAGCTGCCGGGAATGTATTTTCCGGAATTGGCGGAAAACAGGATGACCGGATCTGCCACCCAGCCGTTGTTGTAAATACTGTCGCCTTCATAGGTAAAGCCATAGGTGTCTTTTTTCCCGTTGCCGTCAGGATCCTCCTCGGTAAAGGCACGGATTACCGCTTCGAACTCATCCAAAGTAGCGGGCGCTTTCAGCCCCAGGTTATCCAGCCAGTCCTGCCGGATTACCATGACCTGTCCCTCCGTCAGAACCGGAGCGCATGCAAGGCCATAGGTCTTCCCATCCTTTGTGACCGGGTAAAAGGTCTGCGGGTATTTGTCGTAGATTTCCTTCAGCCGGTCCGGCATATATTTTTCAATATCCTCATCAATGGCTTTGACGCGGCCGGATTCAATCATATCCGCGATCATCTGTGTCCCATATACGGGAAATACATCGGGCAGCTCCTCCGAACCGGTCAGCGCAAGGCGGAGCTTGGTATCATAGTTGTTCGCATCCCCTCCCAGCAGCGTAGTTTCCATTTTAATGCCCAGCTTTTCCACCGCCAGATCCACCATGGGGTTTTTATTGATATCCTCTCCGTCCCCGTAACGGCCCGCATTTTCATCCAGCTGCTTTGCGATATTGATCGTAACCACGGGGTCGTATCTCCCCTCCGCGTTTTTCGTGCCCGCGGCCTGTGTGCTTTCCGCCGCCTTTCCGCAGCCACCAACCAGCATAACAGCCGCCAGTGCAATTGTCAGCAATGCCTTTCTTTTTTCCATATCTTACCTCCACTTTTTATTTTATCGTGAATCCTCCTGAAAGAGGAATCAGAATCCGGTAAACCGGTTCAGAGCATGTTTGGAAATTGCCCTGAATTGCTCACTCCTTTACCGCCCCCATAACAATTCCTGTCACAAAATATTTCTGCAGGAACGGATATACCAGCAAAATGGGAAGCGCGCCGATAAATACCTGCGCAGCCTTGATGGTCCTCTCGGACATGGCGGCCGCCGAGGTGGGATCCAGCGCCAGATCCTGCTGGTTCCCCTGCACCACAATCACCTGCAGGAAGGACGCCAGCGGATAATTCTTGGTATCCGACATATAAAGGATACCGGTAAACCATTCATTCCAGTTTCCTACCATGATAAACAGCGCCACGGTAGCCAGGCCCGCCTTGGAAAGGGGCAGATATATTTTCCACAGCACCTTGAAAAAGCTGGCGCCGTCTATCAGGGCGGCTTCTTCCAGCGCTCTGGGAATGGATTTGAAAAAATTCATAATCAATATCAGGTTGTAGCAGCTGAACGCTCCCGGCAGGATATAAACCAGGAAATTATTTTTCAGCCCCAGGGATGTATTCACAAGGTAGCTGGGAATCAGCCCGCCGCCAAAAAGCATGGTGAATACAAAAAACCACATCAGCGCCGTCCTGCCGCGGAACTCCTTGGACAGCGCATATCCGGCCGTGGTGATGACAAACATGCCAAACAGCGTCCCCGCCCCCGTCCGCAGGAAGGAAATCACCAGGGAACGGATAAAATTGCTGTTATGGAAGGTTTTGATATAGGCAAGCGTAGTGAAATCCACCGGCCAGAAGGTGACCAGCCCGCTGTTGGCCGCACTTTTCCCGCTGAGGGAAATAGCGAACAGGTTCACTAACGGCAGGAAGCACAGCAGCGCTACCAGAATCAGAAATATGGTATTGCACAGCACAAATATTTTTCTGCTCAAATGTGTACATCGCATAATAGTCTCTCCCTCCTAAAAAATCCGGTAGCCGGCGTATTTGTAGGCAATCCTGTAAGAAACCACGGTGAGGGCAAGGCTGATGCTGGACTTGAACAGCCCCACCGCCGTACCGAAGCTGTACTGCCCGTTCACCAGTGACTGGCGGTAAACATAGGTGTCGATAATATCCCCGGTGGAATAGGTCAGCGGGGAATACAGGTTGAAAATCTGATCAAAGCCCGCATTCAGCACATTTCCCAGGCTCAGTGTCGCCATGACGATAATCATCGGCATTATCCCCGGAAGCGTGATATGCAGCGTCTGCTGCCAACGGTTTGCCCCGTCCATCTCCGCCGCTTCATACAGGTTCTGGTCGATATTGGAAATTGCCGCCAGATAAACAATCATGCCGAACCCGAAGCCCTTCCAGAGATCGGATATGACCGCTATCTGCCGGAACATCCCCGCCTCTCCCAGAAAAAATATCCGTTCCATGCCAAGCTTTGTCAGGAAACCGTTTACAATGCCGTCAAGGCTGAGGATATCCCTCAGCATCCCCGCCACCGTAACCCAGGAAAGGAAGTGGGGCAGATACACAAGCGTCTGTATCCCTTTTTTCAGCCCCGTATGATGGACTTCATTGAGCAGAAGCCCCATAACAATCGGAACGACAAGACCCAGGACGATTTTGCTCACGGCAATAATCAGCGTATTGATGATTGCCTGATAGGACTCCTTAAAGGCAAAAATCTGCCGGAAGTTTTCCAGTCCCACGAATTCGGAATCCAGAATCCCCAGCCAGGGCTTATAATTCTGGAATGCCATCACCAGGCCGCCCATCGGCGCATAGCAGAAAATAACAGCCAGAAAAATGCTTGGCAGAAGCAGCAGATAAAGCGGCCAGCTGTGATAAAATTCCTGTTTCCAGCCTCTGCGCGCCGCCGTCATTCCTCCGCCGCTCTTTGCTTTCGATAATTTTTTCATATCCGCATCCCCTTTTCCCATAATCGTAACTGTTAAATGCCTTTACAGTTACGTTCTTTCATTTAAGAAGATTATATAATAACGGATGCGGGCGGTCATACACCCCGATTTCAAGGTTGTGTACCCTGATTTTACTTTTTTGTAAAAAAATGGAAGAGAGCGCGCGTATATTTGTATTCCGTGTCTTCCGTTTTACGGCAAAAGAATAGCGGGCCTTTTCAGAATTCCGAACTGCCCGCTTCTGCGTATCCGAGTGCTTTAATCGGTCAGACGCCTGCCTGACCCGATGTTTTTCTTACTTTTCTCACCTTTCCCTTGATGGGCTTCGTCTGCAGCCGTTCCAGGACCAGCGGTCCCTTCCGGTTGAGGATTTCCACATAGGTAAGGCTTTCCCGGATATCTATCACACCGATATCCTCTGCCGTAATGCCGTCAACTGCGCATATGGTCCCCACGATGTCCGCCGTGCGCATTTTGGATTTTCTGCCGCCTCCGATGGACAGCCTCATGATATCCCGGTTAAGCGCCTCCCCTTTTCCTGCTTTGGGCGCAGATTTCCTGCGCTGCAGCGCCCAGAAGGCTTTTTCTTCCTCCTGCGTCACAATCAGCTCCTGTAAAACCGGAAGGGCCGTTCCCGTATACTCCTCCACCTTCTGCAGCATTTTCTTCTCCTGTGCAGAAACCAGGCTTACGGCGCGGCCGTCCTTCCCGTTTCGTCCGGTCCTCCCTATCCGGTGGACATAGGTCTCTTTTCCTGTGGGGAAATCATAATTTACCACCAGGCCGATGTTCTCAAAATCAATCCCCCTTGCCGCCACGTCGGTGGCGATCAGGTACCGGAAGCCACCGCGGCCGAATGCGTCCACATTTTTCAGCCGCTCCTTCTGTTCCATTTCCCCATGAATCATGCCGCAAAAAATCCGGTCCCGCCGCAGCTTCTGAAACAGTACGTTAACCATTTCCCTGGTGCCGCAGAAGATCATGCAGCTGTCAGGGTTTTCCTTCATTAACACCCGCTTGAACATCTCATACTTATTTTCTGCGGTGACCTCATAAACCGCCTGTCCGATGGAAGGCGGCGGGCCATCCTCCTGATCCTGCGCCACAAAAACAGCGTCGGCTGCATAATTGTCGATCAGGGTCTGCACCTGTTTTTCCAGAGTTGCTGAAAAAAGCAGGATTTTCCTGTTTTCCGGCAGCAGGGAAATGATCTCTCCCACCTCTTCCAAAAAGCCCATGTCCAGCATCAGATCCGCTTCATCAATGACCAGGTGGATGATGCCTGACAGCTGCAGGCTGCCGCGGCGGACAAGATCCATGACACGGCCCGGCGTTCCCACAACGATATGGGATTTCTGTTTCAGGGTCTGCATCTGTTTATCTATGGGAAACCCGCCGAATACGGCCGGTACCTTCAGCCGCTTCTTCCTTCCGATTTGAAACAGCTCCCGGCTCACCTGCACCGCCAGCTCACGGCTCGGCTCCAGCACAAGCGCGCGGGGAGAATTTTCTTCCCATACGGCCATTTCGCAGAGGGGAACTGCAAAGGCCGCTGTTTTTCCGGTTCCCGTCCGGGAACGCGCCACCACATTCTTACCCGCCAGGACAAGGGGGATAACCTCCTGCTGGATTACGGTGGGATGGTGATAGCCAAGCATATCCAGGGCCTCCAGGATTGGCAGGGATAGTCCGTACCGGGCGAAGCCATGGGACGCGGGCGTGTTTTTATTTTCTGTACTCATGCATTGGTTTCCTTTTTATCATTTTTTATTGTAACTGTTCGTCTCACAGTTACGTTTTATTTTTCCTTCTCCGCCCTGCTTACCCGGGTTTTCCGCTTTCCACACAGCGGCGCCGTTTATTACTCCGGCTCCCTGGCATACTTTTGCGCAAAATGGTATCATAAAGATACTGTATCACCATAAATCAGGACGTATGGAAAGAAGAAAGGGGAAAATATATGTTTGAGGGAAAAATCGCTGTGGTAACCGGCGGCGCGCAGGGGATCGGCAGGACCATTGCCGGGGAATTTGAGAAAAACGGTGCGAAGGTATGTGTGATTGACAAGCAGCCCGGCGTCTATTATACCGGTGACCTGGCTGACGAGATAACACTGGAGCGCTTTGCGGCGCAGGTAATTGCCGACTATGGCCATATAGACTATCTGATTAACAACGCGCTGCCATTAATGAAGGGAATTGACAGCTGTACCTGGCAGGAATTCAACTACGCGCTTAAGGTGGGCGTTTCTGCGCCTTTTTATCTGTCAAAGCTGTTCCTGCCGTATTTTAATCCCGGCGCTTCCATCGTGAATATTTCATCCTCAAGAGATCGCATGAGCCAGCCGAATACGGAAAGCTACACCGCGGCAAAGGGCGGGATAGAATTACTCAGGTGTCCTTTACTTCTTCAAGCACCAGTTCATTTTCCGGAAGTTCGTCCAAAAACCTGACGGACAGAATGGCCTGCGGCCAGTTCAGGCTAACTTGCGCATATTTTCCCCGGCCGCGCGCCGTTCCTTCCAGAAGCTGCAGCAGCTCAGTCAGCTTTTCCCTCGTCAGATATCCGCCGCGCCAGTGGAAGGTCAGGTTTTTCTTTTTTTTAATTGCCTGCAGCGCTCTTTTTTCCACATCCTCCGTTTTGGTGAAGGACTGCTTTTTTACCAGATAATAAAACAGGTTCCCTTCGCTGCAGGGAGGCGCTTTGTAAAGAACCGGCTCATGATCCCGGAAAAAGGCGCTGTCTGAAAGGTTAAAATAATCATACCGGATATTGTCCCCAGTACCCAGGGAATTGTCAAAGGTGGCATCCAGGTGACAGTACTTTCCTTCCGCCCTGATGATATTCCAGGCATGTCTGTACTTAATGTTTTTCTCCGGATTGGCCTCGGAAATGGCGATCATGCACCAGATTCCAAGGGCGTCGCACAATATTTTTACCGTTTTGGCAATTCCCTCGCAGACGCCCACGCCTTGTCCCAACGGGCCGATGATTTCATGGGAATAGGGCTTTTTCAGTTTATCATAGCGAACGCCCTGACAGATAAAATCATGGATATAAAGCTCCTTTTCCCACGCTGTAAGCGCCTGTGCCGGGCGGATCAGCTTGGCGATCCTTGCTTCCATTGCCTTCTGGTGTTCCCGGATCTTCGCCTTCTCAAACAGATACTCGGGAACCAGCTCCACTTTGGTGGAATCCGGATAAAAACGGTATTGAAAGCCCACGGCATAAAAAATCTCAGGGCAGTCCAGACGCAGCTGGAAAAAGATGTCCCCCAGTACCCGGTTTTCCAGCCTTGTAACCAGGAATGAGGGCGCAAGGGCCTGAAGGCCCGCTTTCATGTCACGGTAAGCAGCCTGCTGTTGTTTGTCCAGCTGCATATAATAGTAGGGTTCCATATTGTACTCCGGTTTTGTTTTATCTTACGTCCTGCTGCAAAGGGCCGGCAGGCTCAGCCATCCTGGGCCGTACAGAATAGAAACTTCTCTTTCTCCGCCTTTGCATGATAGAGGGCGGTATCGGCTTTTTTGAATAATTCGCCAAAGTCCGCCGCATCGCGGGGCCAGATCGACACACCGATGCTGTTCGTGCAGGCAATGCCGTCTGTCTCAATACGCGTCAGGCCGGATAGCTTGCCCCACAGCCACCGTTCATTATCAATGTCCCTGGCCAGGATAATAAACTCATCCCCGCCGAACCTGCCTGCAATATCCGTTTTCCTGAAAGTATTCTGTATTTTCTCCGCAACTGCTTTAATCACCTTATCGCCTTCGAAATGGCCGAAGGTATCATTAAAGTTCTTAAAATTATCAATATCCAGTATTATCAGGGCATGCTTCATGTGGCTTTCCCTGCGCAGATTTTCAGTAATCAGTTTTATTGTGTGTTCTTTATTATAAAGGCCTGTAAACGCATCAAGCTTAACCGCCTGGCGCAGGCAGTCCGTCTGCTCCTTCATATCGGATATATCCGTGATCACCCCCACCATTCTTGCCGGTACTCCATTCTCCATGACAGGGGTTACAAAAATCCTGCACCATATATAGCCGGAATTCCCTGCCTTCATACGGGCTTCATAGGCAGTGGATTTCCCCGCCAGAACATCTGAAAAGGCATTCTCAATCACAGCCTCATCCTCCGGATGTGAAAAATACCTGCTTACGGCCAGCCTGTATGCCTCCGGATCCAGCCTGCTGTAGGGCTGGACATCCTTCAAAATGGATTCTCCGGAAACACCAAAGATGACTTCCGCATTTTCAAAATAAGTATACAGCTGCTTCTGTATATCCACCTCAAAAATACAGATTTTTGCGGCGGTCAGCGCCACATGCAGCCGTTCCTTGTACTGTGTCAACTCACTCATGGCGGTTTGGGCCTCTTTCCCCGATGCAATATTCAACAGTCGCTCTTTTCTATATTAGCATCCTTTATGAATAAAAGAAACGGTAAATATGAACAGCAAATAAATTCCGTGCTCTACTTCGCCGCCCAGCTGTCCGCCGTCTTGGCCTCCGCCACACAGGGCACCGACCTGAGTATGTCCTTCCCCGCCCTTTCCATCACCGTCTTCAGACGCGCCGCCGCCTCCAATGCTTCCCTTTCCGGCACCTCCATCAGGATTTCATCATGGACAATCCCCACGATCTTCCAGTCCCTGCCCACAATTTCCTCAAACAGCAGGCCCAAAGCCCTTTTCAGGATATCGGCCGCCGTTCCCTGTACGGGGGTATTGGCCATATCGGCCACGCCGGATCTGGGGGAAAACAGGAATTTCCTTCCGGTAAGCGTCCTGCCCTCCCAGAAGGTTCCCACCTTCAGGTCATGATGCCACCAGCTGATTCCCGCATAAGCGTTAAAAAAACTGTCCCGGAATTTCTTAGCCTCCTCCAGCGTCATATCCACGCCGTAGGACTGGGCCTGTCTCTTATACACATCTCCGAGCCCACGAGACAGGCAGAAATCTCGTATGCCGTCTTCTGCTTGAAAAAAAAAAAAAAAAAATAAAAAAGAAAGAAAAAAAAAGAAAAAAAAAATAAAAAACAACCAAAGAAAGCAATAGAGTAATAACAATAGTTTAATTGCGCGGCAATAATGAGCGCAAGATAAGAGACACATGGTTTATGACTAGTC